>Ga0268262_10007143_pt1 | contig 10515 bp, 7 predicted proteins | sample TergutNc150P3_FD_190354 | JGI IMG/M metagenome (GOLD analysis project Ga0268262, IMG submission 190354) | Nasutitermes corniger P3 segment gut microbial community from laboratory colony in Florida, USA - Nc150 P3 (SPAdes) (version 2) | ecosystem: Host-associated > Arthropoda: Insects > Digestive...
AAGAATGAAAAATAAATTCGCGATAGTCCAGCCCGCCGCCATACCGGCCACAACTTCCGCGCCGCCGCGGCGGTTATACATGGCAATCATTATTGTCTCTGAAGAAATCCATGATATTTCTGACGCGAATATCATCGATGATTTAAAAAGTATTTCTTTAATAAGTTTTTTGTGAATATCAAAAATCCGCGCGGTAAAGAAAGGCGCCCTGTCCCGGGCGGCATAAATTACAAAGACGCTCAGCTCGAAAAGGCGGGCTATGATTGTCGCGTACGCCGCGCCTTCGACTTCAAGGCGGGGAGCGCCCATGTTGCCGTAAATTAAAATCCAGTTTCCGATGGTGTTCACGATAGTCGCGAAAATGGAAATGATTAGCGGAATTTTTGGCCGCGCGGTTTCACGGAAACTTGTTCCTATGCTGGAAGAAATCGCCGTTGGCAGAAAAGTCCAGGAGATTAGTTTAAGGTAACGGGAGCCAACAGAAACAATCTCCTGTTGGGAAGCGTTTGCGGTCGTCATCATGGCGATTAACGGGCTTGTAAGGCATCTGCCGGCTATAAAAGCCAGCACCGCTATGACAACGGCAAAAATAACCTTGAAGCGGAAGGCGTGTTTCATCCCCTCGCTGTTGTCCGCTCCCTTGAATTGGGCAATGTAAATGCCTCCGGCCTGGCAGATAACATTAATCAATACGAAGTATACAAAGAAAAGGTGGTTGGTTACATTTACCGCCGCCATGCTGATATCCCCCAGGCCGGCGACCATGAAGTTGTCAATGAGGGAAACCATACTCATAATGAGCTGCTGCGTCATAACAGGCAGGGCAACAGCCAGGACCTTGCGGTAAAAGGACCAGGGACCAAATTGTTGTTTTAGTTGGAGCATTTTATTCTATGTTAGATCATGTATGAACAATCCGCTTAGCAGTTTTGGCTCAAACCAGGTGCTTTTCGGGGGCATTATTTTTCCGGCGTCCGCTATGGCCATGAGGTCATCCAGCGTCGTCGGGTACATGGAAAACGCCGCGGCCATATCGCTATTAACGCGTTTTTCCAGTTCGCCAAGTCCGCGGATTCCGCCCACAAAATCTATTCGCTTGTCTGTTCTGGGATCATCAATACCAAGGACGGGTTTTAAAAGGCAGTTTTGAAGAATGGACACGTCGAGCCTTTCAACCGGATCGTTGTTGTCCCATATGCCGTCTTTGGCTTTCAGACGATACCAGGCGTTTTTCAGGAAAAGGCCGAACTCGTGTTTCACCCGCGGCTTTACAGAGCCTGAGGCGGTTTCAATGTCGAAAGACACCCGTATTTTTTCAAGGAACGCGTCTTCGGTAAGGCCGTTAAGGTCTTTAACAAGACGGTTATAGTCAAAAATCGTAAGCTCATCCGACGGGAAAATCACGGCGAGAAAGTAGTTGAATTCTTCCTTGCCTGAGTATCCAGGGTTCGCCTCTCTGCGCTTTTGGGCCACCTTCACGGCGGAAGCGCAGCGGTGATGACCGTCGGCGATGTAAAGGGCGGGAATGTCTTTAAAGCAGGACGCGATTTTTTCTATTGTCTCCGCGTTGTCCACAACCCAGCCTGAGTGTTTTACATTGCCCTGAGCAAAAGAAAAAAACGGCTCGCGGCTTTTCATCCAGGCGGATGTTATGCCGGAGAGAGTTTTGTCGGGCCTGTGGGCAAGGAAGATGGGGCCGGTGTTCGCGTCCAATGTGTCAACATGGCGGATGCGATCCGCTTCCTTGTCCGCCCTTGTCAACTCGTGCTTTTTGATTGTGTTGTTTAGATAATCGTCAACCGATGGGCAGGCCGCAATTCCGGTCTGAGAACGCCCGTCCATCGTTAGTTGATAAATGTAGTAAAATTCCGCCTCGTCTTTTCGCATTTTGCCCGAGGTTCTAAGTTGTTGAAAATTCGACTTTGCCTTTTCATAAACCGCGTCATCGTAAATGTTGATTCCAGGATCGAGATCAATCTCGGCCTTATCAACATGAAGAAAAGACAAGGGCCTGTCCTTGACCATTACGCGCGCTTCGTCGCTGTTCATAACGTCGTAGGGAAGATCGGCTATTTTATCCGCGTATCCCGCCACAGGCCGTAAAGCCCGGAAAGCTTTTACCCTTGTCATCTATATTTCCTCTGTCTACTTGCGGTTTTCTTTCTCGAATTTTTTCATGAACTCAATAAGGTATTCTATTCCCTCTTTGGGCATCGCGTTGTAAATGGACGCCCTCATGCCGCCGACATCGCGGTGGCCCTTGAGGTTGGACATACCTGCGGCCTTGCTCTCGCTGGCGAATTTCGCGTCCAGCTCGTCGTCGCCGGTTCTGAAGGTAACGTTCATCATGGAGCGATCTTTTGGTATAACGTGGGTTTTGTAGAGGTCCGTCGAGTCAAGGTAATCGTAGAGTAGTTTTGCCTTCGCTTCGTTGCGGCGCTTCATCTCTTCAAGCCCGCCCAGTTTTTGAATGTGCTCCAGAACAAGTTTGCAAATGTAGATAGCCCAGCAGGGTGGAGTATTTTTCATCGAGTCGTTGTCGGCCTGCACCTTGTAGTTGAGCATTGTCGGCGTTCCCGGCAGGGGAGTGTCGATTAGGTCCTTGCGGATTATAACGACCGTGAGGCCGGCGGGGGCGATATTTTTTTGCGCGCCCGCGTAAATAATTCCGTATTTGGTAACGTCAATCGGCTCGGAGAGTATGCAGGAAGACATATCGGAGACCAGCGGCACGCTTCCGGTGTTTGGAAGGTACTTCCATTTGGAACCGAAGATAGTGTTGTTTTCGCAGATGTGCACATAGTCCGCGCCGGGATCAAGTTTAAGCTCGCCGCTTTCGGGAATCCGTTTGAAATTTTCTTCCTTTGTGCTGCCAGCTACTGAAATCTGCTTGCCGAAAAGCAGAGCTTCCTTGTAAGCCGCGGTTGAGAAATTTCCGGTCAGGATATAATCCGCTTTGCCTTTTTTTGCCAAAAGGTTCATCGGCACCATGCCGAACTGCTGGGTCGCGCCTCCCTGCAAAAACAGAACCTTGTAACTGTCGGGAATTCCAAGCACGGCGTGAAAGAGGCTTTCGGCCTTTTTGATGATGTCGTCGAATTCCTTCGCGCGATGGCTCATTTCCATCACGGACATACCGGAGCCCTCGTAATCAATAAGATTCTTTTGGGCGTCAAGCAATACTTCCTTTGGCAGAACCGACGGGCCGGCTGAGAAATTGTACAAAGTTTTCATGTGTATTCTCCTTTTATAAAAACTTAAGACTTAAATTTTTCCTTAATTATCGAAACGATGTTTTCACCAATTCTCTGCTGGGCTTCAAGAGTGGCGGCTCCTATGTGGGGCGTCATGGAAATCTTTGGGTGTTTGTAAACAGCCGCGTCTTTAATCGGCTCCTCGTCAAACACGTCAAGTGCCGCGCCTGCGATTTTGCCGCTGTCAAGCGCTTTAAGCAGAGCTTGCGTGTCAACAAGCGCCGCCCTTGCGGTATTTATAAAAAAGACGCCGTCTTTCATCATCGCGATTCTTTCAGCGGTAATGATCTTGCTGTCAGTTTTCGGCGTGTGCAGGGAAATGAAATCGGCTTTGGCGAGCAATTCTTCCAGCGGCGCGTAAACAAAAGGCTCGTTTTCTGGCAGTGGCCCCTTGCGGTTGGTATAAATAACTTTCATGCCGATAGCGCCGGCCAATTTCGCGACACAGCGGCCAATGCGGCCCATGCCGATTAGCCCAAGGGTTTTACCGCAAAGTTCTGTGCCTTCGTAACGCTTCTTTTCCCACTTGCCTTCGCGCATTGTAACATTAGCGTCGTAAATAAACCGCGCGAGGCTGAACATATGCCCAATGGCAAGCTCCGCGACCGAAGCGCTTGACGCGTTAGGCGTATTCCGCACCTCAATTCCCTTTTCTCTCGCGTAATCGGCGTCGATGTTGTCAATGCCGACTCCTCCGCGGATGATGAGCTTTAGCCTGCCTTTTGCGACTGCGGCGTCAATAACCGGTTTGCGAATTTTTGTCGCGCTTCGTACTATTATTACATCGAATTCGGCGGCTTTCGCGGGCAGCTCATTTTCGCCGAAAAACTGCTGAACCAGCTCAAATCCAAGATCCGTGAGGGCTTTCGCGGCGCTAGATTCAATGCCGTCAGTAGACAGAATTCTTACCATGCTGCTTTACCTCCTATAGGACATTTCTAACAACTTCAGTTTTAGAAATGTCCTACGAATACTTGTTAAAGTATAACGTAAACTGTGGGTGAAGTCCAATATCCCCGCTAATTAGTGTCATAATGAAAAAAACATATTCCCAAAAAACGCTTAATTAACCAAATTCTAACCGCTATATCATAATCTCCTAATAAATCCGCTTGCACGCTCTATGACGCAATACGATGATAAAGACATAGAAGGGGAGCCCAAATGAGAATGGAGATTCACCATAAAATTGGAAAAGCGGTCTGCGGGGAACTGCGGGAATCCGGCTGCCTTATCAATGAAAAGTTGTTTCTCCTGGGGAACCTCTTCCCCGATTTAATCCACTCGTACATTTGGTGCCGCCATGAATATCAACATTCCAGGGAGTACATCCGAAAAAAGCTGGATATGCTTAGAAAGAAACCGAGGCTTATTTCATTTCACCTGGGTATTTTAACGCACTATATCTGCGATTATTTTTGCTATTCCCACAGCTCGTGCTTTGGCAAGGGATTGATTCAGCACATCATTTACGAAGTAAAACAGAAGATTCCCGAAAAAATTTACAAAACCAATTTGAACATAGAGGCGTTTACCATCGAGGAATTGGACAGATTTGTGGAATGGTACGACAACATCCGCGCTTCCCTTGAAAACGACGAGTCCGATTTTCACATTGCCGCCATGGTGGCATCGAACTTTCTACAGGCGGCTTACTGAAAACCCTTAATCGCTTGCTCCCTGTTCTTTTGTATTGCCCTGATCTTTTTCGCGTATTTCGACGCGGCGGATTTTACCCGATATGGTCTTGGGCAAGGCGTCAACATATTCGATAATGCGCGGGTATTTATAGGGCGCGGTTATTTTTTTTACGTGATCCTGAAGCTCTTTTGTCAGTTCCGCTGAGCCGGTGTAGCCCTGCGAAAGCACGATGGAGGCTTTAACCGCAAAGCCGCGCTCGCTGTCGGGTACGCCGGTTACGGCGCATTCGGTTACGGCCGGATGTTCCAGAAGAACGCTCTCTACTTCAAACGGGCCAATGCGATAGCCGGAGGACTTTATTACATCGTCGATGCGGCCTACATACCATAAAAACCCCATCTCGTCCTTGTAGGCTGTGTCGCCGGTGTGGTATAGATCGTCGTGCCAGACCTTTTTGGTCGTTTCATCGTCGCGGTAGTAGCCTGAAAACATTCCGAAGGGTTTGCCCCCGACCGCTTTGTCGGTGCGGATACAGATCTCTCCTGTTACACCGGTAGAAGCCTCTTTTCCGTTTTCATCAGCGATGATCATGTGATAGCCTGGCGCGGGAAGCCCCATAGAGCCAAGCCTTGGCTGTATCCACGGGAATCCTGTCCAGCAGCTTAGGGTGGTTTCTGTCTGCCCAAAGCCTTCAAATATTTTTATTCCTGTCGCCTTCTGCCAAACCTTGTATACTTCCGGATTGAGAGCTTCTCCGGCTGTGGTGCAATGGCGAAGGGAAGAAAAGTCATAATTCTTTAAATCTTCCTTAATGAGATAGCGGTACATGGTGGGCGGCGCGCAAAAACTGGTTATTTTGTAATGCTCCATTTTTACGAGAATGTCGGAAGCGATGAACTTGTCAAAGTCGTAAGTAAAAATGGCGCTGCCGGCAAGCCATTGGCTGTACATCTTGCCCCAAAGACTTTTAAGCCAGCCTGTGTCGGAAATTGTAAAATGCAGGCCGCCTTCTTCGCAGCGGTGCCAGAAACAGCCTGTCATAATATGGCCCAGGGGGTAGGTATAATCATGCCAGACCATTTTCGGATAGCCGGTTGTACCGGAAGAAAAAGCCATTAGCATCATTTCGGTTTTAACATTGTTGCGCTTAACGGGCGTTTCCGGCGCGGCTTCCCATTCGGCGTCCAGGTCTATCCAGCGGTTGTTCGGTACATTGCCGCCAAATACGGCCAACTTCTTAATCGTTGGACATTTCGGCAGCGCTTCTTCCATCGCCTGAATTACTCCAAAGCGGGGCGTTGTCACCAGCATTTTAATTGAAGCGGCGTTTATACGGTATTCAAGATCTTTTTTGGTTAAAAGATATGTAGCGGGGACGGAAACGGCGCCCATCCGGTGAAGCCCCATTAAAATAGGCCAATACCGCCAATCGCGGGACATTGTAAGCATTACCATGTCGCCCTTTTCAATTCCCTGGGCGATGAAGAAATTGGCGGCTTTTACCGACAGCCGCCGGATGTCTTCATAGGTAAAACGCCTTTCCTTGCCCTCGTTTGAAACCCACAAAAGCGCCAGCGCGCCCGGGCTTTCGGCGGCCAGCGCGTCAAGGCAGTCAAAGGCGTAATTAAAATTATTTGGCACTGTTAGCTTATAATTTTTCTGCAAATCTTCCAGCGTGGCGAAATCGTCGCGATGGCGGCCTGTAAATTTTTCGTATAACGGCATATCAGTAACTCCACTTGGTAGTTTGTTGGTTTTATTTAATTACAACGGCTATAAATTCTGCCGGGTGCTTGCCTGTAGCTTTCATTGCGTGCGGTATGCTTGAATCAAAATACACGCTGTCGCCTTCTTTAAGCTCGTATACCATATCGTCAAGGTGAAATTCCATGCTACCGGAAATCATGTAGTTAAATTCCTGCCCCTCATGAGTGTGCAGATCAACTTCGTCGCTGGTATTGGGTTCCACCGTTACTATAAAAGGCTCGGCTTTTTTCTTTCTGAATGTAAAAGCAAGATGCTTGTAGTCGTAAGCCTCACGGCGCCTTATATCAAACCCCTCGCCCTTTCTTACAAGAGAGCATGTAGTCAGTTTTGGCGTTTCTCCGCTTATAATGTCCACAATATCTACACCCAATATGTTTGCAGCGTTGAAAAGAAAGCTAAACGAGAAATCGTGCTCGCCGCGCTCAAACGCGAGGTACTCCTGGACGCCAAGCTTCATGTCTTCGGCCATCTTTTCCGTCGAAATGCCCATGATGCTTCTGAGCCCTCTGAGCCTGCCGCCAATTTCAATCAGTTGTTCTGTCATAATAGTATAAGTAAATCAGATTTTGTATTTTTCTGCTAGTGACCTAATCTTTTTCCCGTCTTTGGATCGATAGGGGTTCTTTATGTTTCTAAGATAAGCCTGATAGGCGGCGGTGTTTTCATAAAAGTCGTTCAAGCCTTTAAACGACGAGGATTCATCGCAGCGGTAGAGTTCCAGCAGGGTAGGGAAAAGGGGAGAAGCCATGATTTCTCTGGTTTTTACAAGAGGCAGGCGTTTAAGGGCGGCGGGTAGCATATGATTTTTTACAAGGTAGAAAATGTCCTGGATTAACGAAGGTTCGAATTCGAGGCGTTCCAAAAAGCGCGCCGCCGCATAAGCGCCCAGCTCCGCGTGGCCGTCAAAACGATGGTTGGCGAAAGAGGCCGAGATTGGCTTGCCTGAGTCATGCAAGAGAAGGGCTAAAGAAAGGCGCAGGTCAAAAGCGCCTGACGCGGCTGGTTTTCTGTAGCGGAATGTTTCAAGGGTGTGGTTCCACACATTGCCTTCGGGATGGAATTCCTTTGAGTGATCCACTTCATTTAAAGAGGCAAGTTCAGGCCAAAACTCTTTTAGAAAGCCAGACTTCTTGAGCAATTCAAACCCAAGTTCCGGCCTGGCGGAAAGCATAAGGCAGCTAAGAAACACCCTTTGCGCTTCCGGTCCGGGCGGCGGGTTTTGCTCAAAAGACGCGGCAAATGTTTCCGCAGAAAAACCGTAGCGGGCAAGGAGCAAAGCGGCTTCCATAACGACGCGGTGGTTTTCAATCCGCGGTTGGACAGAACAGTCAGAAGCGGTTTCAAACTTGCTATCGCGAAGTTCTCGCAGCAAAGGATATATCCCAAGAGGATCCTGAAAATGTTTTGTCGGCCAATCGTAAGTTAATGAAAGAATGGGAAAGTCAGTTTTGCTTTGCTCGTCGCTTTCAATACAGCGAAAGTAGCAGGTTCCTCCGGCAGTTTCCACAGCCGCGTCGGCAATGTCTACGCCGGGAAAACGCAGGTTGTCGATGTAACGCGCAAGGACGCCAATATCCGCGTTGGTCTCGATCCATAAAAAAGGCAGACCAGGAAGCCGGAAGTACAAGTCAAGGGCGCTATATCCGCGGAATTTTACCGTATACCCCGCGGCGGCCAGGGAAGAGCATATTTCTTCTGTTTCACTTCCAGGGCCGCTTGCGTTCATTTTTGGGCCAGTGCCCCCAAAAGCTCTTCCAGCTTGTAGGCCGACTTTTCTTCCGCAAGGCGCAGGGCATCGACTGCTTTTGTAATAGTTTCAACGCGCTTTTGTTGTGCGGCGGGGCTTTCTGATTCTTTGCCGAAAGCTTTTGGTATTTCAATGTAAAGGAAGAAAGAGGCCAAAAGCAGCGCTTCTTCAAAGGCTTCCTTGTTAAACCATGTTACGTCTTCAAAGCGGTTTACCGCCAGAATTTTTCTGAAGTCGCTTTCATTGTAGTTTTCCAGAATCAGGGCAGCGGCTATGGCGGACGGCGTTTTTGCCGTCTTGTATGATTCGGGAATGGACGCTCCCGTGCGAGCCAGAAGCGCTATGGCAATCTCCGCCGCCCGCCGGGCCTCGGCGGAAGGAACGCCGACGCTTTCCCAGCATTCCGCGAGAATGCGATCTAACTGCCAGTGAAGCGCCAGGGCCGCCGCGTCTTTGCCCGAGTTGTTATCTACTATTGACCTTAATATGGACAGAGTGTTGTAACCAAGGGCCATTAGAAGCATGGCCGGCCACCCGATGATTTTCTTTTTCAAGACACGGGCAAATTCATATTCCTTCCCAGTCTGGCTTTCCGCCAGGGCAAGAAGATTTTCAAAGAACAAAGACCACCCGGCAAAAGGATCTACATTTGAACTCCCTTTTCGTTTTGTTTTCCCGCCGGATTTTTTTTCGTCGGATTTTAATCCGCTCTTTCCCCAAGGCTCGAATTTTCCGTCCGCTCCGTCCAGATATTTTTTTGCCGCCGCCTCGAAGTTTTTAATTGGCTCTCTGAAGGATTCAATAAATTCATTGGGAATGGGGAATGGGGAATTGGGATCCGAAACGATTGATCTTTTTTGTTTTTCGCTGAAAGTTTTGATAAGCGTTTCAAAGCGGCTTTTTGAAAGTATTTCTCTGACAGGGGAGTAAATTTCTTTCAGGAAAATGTCCAGCATGGTTTCGTCAAGACTTCTGACTCCCCGGCCGTTAAGTTCATGGTTCAGTAAAGCCCATCGGCTTTTCCAGCTTCCCGGCTGGGCATCGGGAGCGTCTTCCTTCTCCTGGATGTCCAGGAAAACCTGGGTCTCGTAGCCGTTAAGGGCGGCAAAAAGCCCGTGCTCCTCTATGTCCTTGGATGACCTGATATACCAAAGATTGCTTCGCTGTTCCCGGAAGATCGTAAAGAACCTGCTTTCCCCATGCAGGCCGAAAGCTTCGCAGAGTGAATCCTGCTTGTAAGTTCCGTCCTTTTGAGGAATTGCCACCGCCCCGCGGCGTATCCATCCCATTGTCTGGTAATAACAATTGTTGTAGAAGATCAAAGCCTTCTCTTCACCCGCGCTGTTGGAATAGGCGAAAACATTTTCGTTTACATTTCCGTTCGGATCAAAGAAATCATAAAGGCAAAAATTCGCGCTACCTGAAAAAATGTGCCGCTTTTTCATCAGGGGGAATATTTCCCATTCGTGGCGGTTCACAAGGCCCCAATCCGGTGCCTCGTCCCTGTATGAACGGCGGTACTCCATGCCGTACTTTTCCTCAAAGCCCTCAATTTGGCCGTGGCCGAACATCGGAAGCCCGGGCATGGTTACAAGAAGCGCGCAGATTCCGAAATATTTATCGCCTTTGCCAAACTGGGCAACCGCGGTTTCCTCGTCCGGGTTGTTCATAAAGTTGACAAAGCGCTTTAAAACCTCAGGATCGAATTCCAGGGTGTTCTTTATCGTTGAGCGGTATTTTTCGTTCTCCTCGTTTTTAAGCATGTTCATAAAGGCCGAGTTGTAAACGCGGTGCATTCCGAGGGTGCGGACGAAGTAACCTTCCATCATCCAGAAAGCTTCCGCGAGAAGAAGAGTATGCGGCGCTTCGGCGGCGCAGCGATCCACTACTTCGCGCCAGAACTCGTTGGGAATGCGGCGGTTGAATTCCTCGGTGGTGATGGCGTTTTCGGCGCGGCTTGCAATCGCGCCGCCGTGACCGGGCGCTGGATACCAAAGCCGCTGGATGTGCCGCTTCGCCAGCGTCATTGCCGCGTCGAAGCGCACGATGGAAAACTGCTGGCACACGCCGATTATCGTGCGGATCACCGCTTCTCTTGCTTCCGGG
>Ga0268262_10007144_pt1 | contig 10512 bp, 5 predicted proteins | sample TergutNc150P3_FD_190354 | JGI IMG/M metagenome (GOLD analysis project Ga0268262, IMG submission 190354) | Nasutitermes corniger P3 segment gut microbial community from laboratory colony in Florida, USA - Nc150 P3 (SPAdes) (version 2) | ecosystem: Host-associated > Arthropoda: Insects > Digestive...
ACTTTGCTACGTCCTCTACCGTCTTTGGATGATTCTCCTGCGAAAATTTATACGCCTTAATAATAGCGCGCTCAAAAGCGATAAAAGTTTCCGGTCTTTCAGCTAACGCGCTTGTAAGCGCAACCTGGCGGCAGCAAGGCTGATTTTCAAAAACGCTTAATTCGTTACAATAATATACAACCGTGTGACCGGCGTTTTTTGCAATGGACGCATAAGGCGAATAAACTGAAACGCCGTCAATTTGATCGCTTGCAAGAGCGTTGTATGCGTCTTTCTGGCTTTCAAAATAGACAATGTTTACTTTGTTAGGACCTTCGCCGATTGGAATGTTGTTGTTTTTAAGAAGAGTCAGCAATTCATAATCCTGCACACTGTTTTTGTTAGTAGCTATATTGCGTCCTTTTAGTATGTTAATATCGCCTTGTTTAAAGTTCGCCGGTATAAACTTGGTTTTAAGTACAAAACCATGTCCGTTGGACATTGCGCCGCCGAATACGGTAATGTCATGTCCTGCGGCTTGATTTGTAATAACAGGTACGGAACCTATAAAAGCCGCGTCCAATTTGCCTGACTCAAGACCTGCAACCATCTCCCCTGCGCTGGAAAACTGCGTCATTGTAACGTTAAGTCCTTCTTCTTTAAAGAACCCTTCTTCCACGGCTACAAAGCCGAGTAAGTGCGCAGTTGAATTCAAATGTCCCAACTGAAAATCCGTTTGCGGCTTTGAACGGCAGCCCGAAAGAGCCGCCAGCAGCCCGATTACCGCAGTTGCGATTAAAATCCTTTTTTTCATAAAATCCTCCTTTTAGAATACATATAATACATACCTAAATAGTAGGATATAACACAAAAGTTTGTCAAGAGGTTTTGAAAAATATTTTTACTATTCCTACTGAAATAGTAGGTATTAAAAAGCCCTGTTTTTTATTGAGTTTTTAGAATGCTTTTAGTTCGCCTGTAAAAAACGCTCTCGCCTTTGTCTCGCCATCGGGCGTTATCAAAATCTCGCCTATGTCCGTAATACCGTCAAGCCGCCCTCTGACCTCTTTGCCTGAACCTGCGGCTCCTTCGATAAATAAAACTTGTTCATTTTTTCTATACAATTTTTGTTCAAGACGCTGTTTCCAGTTATTCGCCGCAGTCAATTCATTGTAAAGGCGGGATAAAATGTTTTCCAATAGCACATAACGTTCCTCTTGCGAAATGTCTTTTTCTGCGGCAAGAGCGATACTTACGGCTTTATCTTTAAGGTGAGAAGGAAATTCTTTTTGCGCCGTATTTATACCAATTCCTAAATGAACGTTCCCGCCGTCCGCTTCGCAGAGAATTCCTACCGCTTTTTTATAACCTTCTCCGTGAGCGGATTTAATCAGTATATCGTTAGGCCATTTAACCAAACATGAGTTTTGCAAACTCGGCGCAAAATCTTCTATTGCAAGACAGACGGCAAGCCCCGCCCTCAATGTAAGAGCGGACGGAATATCCTCAATACTTGCAAACCTAAGCAGTATTGTAAAAGACAAATTTTCCCCACGCTCCATTTCCCATCGGCGATCCTGCTTGCGCCCCCGTCCTTGCGACTGAAAATCCGCCAAAATCACACTGCCGTGCGGACAGTTTTCCTGCGCCAGCTTACGGGAAACATCCATAGTACTGGAAACAGTTTCCTCGTAATAAACGGGCGCGTTAAAAGGATTGCGGATTTTCAAGTTTGTCATTTTCTCTCCTGACACTATGGAAACAATTTATTCCTTATGCTATTATACTCGCATGAACTTGGTATGTCTTGATCTTGAAGGTGTTCTTGTCCCTGAAATTTGGATTGCTTTTTCCGAAGCGACAGGCATAAGCGAATTACGCAGAACAACAAGGGACGAGCCCGATTACAACAAATTGATGAATTTCCGCATCGATCTGCTTAAAAAAAACAATCTAAAACTCCCCGACATTCAAAAAGTTATTTCCGGCATGAGTCCTTTGCCCGGCGCAATCGAGTTTACCAATGCCCTGCGTGAAAAAACCCAACTGATAATTTTGTCGGACACCTTTGAACAATTCGCAAAACCGCTCATGGCGAAACTGTCATACCCTACCCTCTTTTGCAACTCTCTGGAAGCCGACAAAGACGGAACTGTTACGGGTTTTCATTTACGTCAGCAAAACGGCAAAAAAGAAGCCGTAAAAGCGATGAAGTCGATAAATATGCGCATCTTCGCCGCAGGCGACTCATTCAACGATTTGGCAATGATCCGAGAAGCCGACGGCGGCTGTCTCTTCCGTGCCCCCGAACAAATCCGCAAAGACTGCTCCGATCTCAAATGCGTGGATACCTTCGATGAATTACTCGCCGAGATAAATAATTTTTTGAATTAATACGAAGAATTTCTCACAAAGGACACGAAGGAAGAGAAGAACACAAAGGGGGATTAGGTGTTTATGTTCGTTATCTTATCGTAAAGTCCAAGCATAGCCCTCGGACAAGAACTCCTAATCCTCTTCCTTTGTGTCCTTTGTCTCTTTGTGTCCTTTGTGTGAGGTCTTCTATAAAAAATTTTTAGTCTATTATTTTTCTAAGAGTATGATCATTGTGCCGCCAGTCTTTGCCTGTTTTGACACGCAGATCAAGATCGATTTTCCAGTCAAATATTTTTTTTAATTCTTTTAGAGAGGCTAGGCGGATTGCCTTGATCATCTCGCCGCCCTTGCCGACTACCATTCCTTTCTGCGACTCGCGTTCTACGATTATAAACGCCCTTACCCAAAGTTTTTCATCCTTAAACTCCATGTCGGCGATATCGACATACAGCGAATGGGGCAATTCCTGAAACAGACGATTAATCGCCTGCTCTCGGATAATTTCCGCTATGCGAAAACCTGTGTCCTGATCCGTGTAGTATTCGTCGCCGTATAGGGGCTGACCTTCGGGGGCGAGAGCGAATAGGGCGCAAAGAAGCTCGTCTACACCCGAACCTGTTTCGGCGGAAACAGCAAAAATACGTTCGCTTGCCATGGACGGCATACGCAAGGTTATAAATTCTTTCGCTCGGTTAAAGTCCGCGCCGTTAGCGTCCATTTTGTTCACGGCGATGATTGTTTTTTCGGCTAACGGGGAAAGAAGGGCGGCAATTTCCTCTTCTTCCGCCCCGGGAGCGCGAACGGCGTCCAATACATACAGAACAAGTTCGCTCTCCGTTAAAGCCCTGGTGGAAACATCCATCAGTTTTTTATTCATTTTTTTTTCGCTGGAGTGCCGCCCCGGAGTATCAACAAAAATGAGCTGCCCTTCTTCACGGTTCACTATTCCGCGAATAGCGTTACGTGTCGTTTGCGGCACTTTGCTTACAATAGCGACTTTCTCGCCGCACATTTTGTTAAGGAGAGTGGATTTTCCTACGCTTGGACGGCCGATAATCGCCGTAAACGCGCAGCGGACGCTTTTCTTGCTGTCGCTTTCCGGCATTATTTAACAACCATTATCTTTCTGATTTCATCGATATCGGGACCGACAACGCGGACAAAGTACATACCGCGAGCCACCGCCCTTCCGCCGTTATTGGAACCGTCCCATGTGTCAACATAAGAGCCTGTCTCGCGCTGTTCATTTCGCCTGATGGATTTAACCACTGTTCCGTCCAGCGTATAAATTTGAATTGTTACTCTGCCTGATCGCGTAAGTTCATAGCGAATCAGTGCGTTTTCTTTTTTATCCGAGTTAATAACGTTATTTAAAATAGTAACGCCGCCGCGCTGATAGCGTATACTCTGAATATTAAACCCGAATGGTCGGATAAGCGTGTACCATTTATCAGGAATTACATTAGGCGCAGCATCAAGACGCGCGATAAACATATCGGAAGTATTTGAAGGACGGAAAATAAATTCAAATTTCGCGCCGCTGTTTGCAAGTTTGTCAGCGGTTATATTAAACAACGGCGAAGATGAATTGGCGGCGGACGTTGTATTGATTCCGTCTGATAAAGGAACATAATAATATAACGGATTGTTAATTGCGTTTGGCAGCCATAACCCTCCTATCTTTTTAGCGTCGCTTGTTTCATCCGGATTCCGCTTATTATCAGGAATATCTGTTGCTGTCCAGAAAAGCTGCGGAGTTATTGCCAGATTTTTATTTATAAGCGCCTGCAGATCCATACCGCTCTTTTCGATAGAGTCCTTTTCAAGATATGCTGTTCCGTCAAAATCCCTAATACTGATGTTGTCGGCTGACGGTTTTGCAAATGTCGGCCACACAAAATAATTATCATTTGCGGTATTGGGAGGCATAGAAATCAGTATGTCGGTAACACGGCGTATTACCGGGTCATTATTCGGCGTAACATCAACACCCTCGCCTTTGGCAAGTTTTATCATCATATCAACAGTAAGCAAGCTGTTCGGCGGTTCAAAAACGGGATTTACGCCGGCTTTTTCATACTCCGTATAACCCCAGTTAAGAGGATACTTCGGCGGAAATTTAGAATTCTCCGGCGGTATATTCGGTTTTTCCCCTTTATCAATTATTGTATCTCTCATTTGGAAATAACCATTTGTCCGAGTTGGCGCGGGGGGTGCGGAATCCTCATAAATATTTTTTAAATTCGCAAGAACATCTGCAGAATAAGGATGAGTATACTCAAAAAGATACCCAAGATTTGCCGGAACCGCAGGCAGCGCTTCATGGTTATCGCCGCCGAAGAAAGCGGTAACTTTGCCGCCAGATGAAACCACAGGTTCAGACATCTGCACATAAGTTTGTGTTTTATTATTCAATTGCCCCGGAAGAGTAAGCGTATATGCTATGCGCGGAGGAATGGTGTCAATAGGTATGATATTTTTGTCTACCGCCGGATCGCCCACAAAATCCTGCTTAATGTTTTTATCTCTAAGCGATGTATTTTTCAAAATGCTCCAACTCGGAGTATTTCCGCCGTCTAATTCAGCTTTCTCTTCTATCAGATAAATATAGAATGAATCATCATCAAAAGGCGATTTTCCTGTTCCTAAAGGCGCAGGCGCACTTACAAGCACAAAACCTTTAGTAGTGCCTGTTTTAGTTTCATCAACTTTATATCCGTCGGATACAATTACAACAAAGCCGGAAAAATCTCCGTTTAACTGTACATTGGTCTGTACCCTTATTCTGTCCAGTCTGCCGTTACCGTTTGAATCCTCGGTAAAACTGTAAATTATTTCTCCTTTTGAAATATCAGGAGGAATATGCTGGTGCCAGCGTTTGCCGGTTAGTGTAAGATTGTCAGGATCGGTATCTTCAGCACCATCAATAACATTATAAGGATCTTCCCATTTGTTTTGCAAGTTTAAACAAAGTTGTCCCCATGGCGATGTTGCTCTTTGACCCGGTTTAATGGAACCGGGTATTGTTGTTGTTACAACAAAAGTATTAGCTTCAATATAAATCGCCGCAGTTTCGCCTTTATTTCCTGTGCCTGTTACTGTTATCGCGTTAACTGATACAGTACCGGCGGCTTTAACAACTAACCGTTGTGCGGTTGCAAGTCCGCCAATGGTTATATCAGCGGCAGACAATGTTATTATGCCTCCCGTAAAAGTTAATGTACTATCAAATTCAATACTGCCGTTATCTGAAGTTATTGTTCTGGGTCCGGTACCGCCGAGCATTACCGCTCCTGTATAAGTTTGCGTTGTTGTAGTTGTAATATTTCCGGCTATGCTGCTTGTTCCGGTAACATTAACTGACGCTGCGCCTAATGTACCGCCTGTCAAACTGAAATTTCCGTCGACTGACAAAGCGTTAATACCTGTTCCGCCGTCGCTAAAAGTACCGTTACCTGTTATTGTTAATGGATGGTTATTTCCGGTAACTGCTCCAAGCGTTACAGTTGTACTTGTTGTTAATGTTACATCATTGCCAAGCGTTACCGCTCCGTATGTTTGTGTTCCTGTGCCTGTATTAATGTCTCCTTTTAATACACTGTTACCCGTTATTTTTAATGGATGGTTATTTCCGGTAACTGCTCCAAGCGTTACAGTTGTTCCTGTTAATGTTCGCAGGGTATTTGCAGCACCGCCAAGCATTACCGCTCCCGTATATGTTTGCGCTGAGTCTGTGGTGATATCCGCGCCGATAGTTGTTGTACCTGTACTTGTTACGCTAATACTGTTTGCGTGTATTGCCCCTGACAATGTAACTTCATTTGCGCTAAGCGTTAATTTTTCTTCGTTTTCTGCGACAATAACATTAAGGGTAATATTCGCGGCATCTATACTGCTCGCGCCTTTGTTAGAAACAGAGTCTGTATCAAGTGTTAGTTTTTCATTATTATTTAACTCAAAATCGCCTTTAACGGTTATATCGGTATCAACAAGATATATACCGTCTGCAGCTGCTGATTTAACCGTAATCTTCTCAAATTTATTTGTACCGCTGAATTTAATAACTCCCGTACCGCTTGTAATAAACACCAAACCTGAAGGATTGGTATTAACAGCGTCATTTATGTAGACATTTTTACCGGAAGTAAGAATAAATGTTGTTTTAATAAAACCGGCCGGAACAATTACATAATCACCAGGCGTCAAGGCATCTAATGCAAGTAATGCTGAAGGCTCGGTTCCATACACAAGATGTTTTCCCGCTAAATCAACAAAATGCTGATGCCAGCGGGCACCAAGTGTACCGGAAGGCTTATCTTCGGGACCGTCAACAACATTATCTTCATCTTCCCATTCTTTATTTAATACTAAACAAAGCTGTCCGCCGACACCGCCCGGAACAATGGAATTTGCCGTTCCGGGCGTTACAACAAAATTATCAGCTTCAATGTAAATCGCGGCGTCTAAACCTTCAGACTCTTCGTTTGATGAATCAATGATAATTTCAGCAACTGTTACATCACCTGTAGCTTTCGCGATTAACTGTTTTGCGCTTATTCCGCCGCTAACGGTTATATCTCCGTCTGTAGCTAATAATTCTATTCTATCACGTGTTGTAACCGCGGCGTCTAACGTACTTGAAAATAAAATATCACCGCTCTCTGATGTTATTATCCTTTTATTTGAACTGCTTCCCGATCCGTCTATTATTACCGCCCCTGTATATGCTTGAGCCCCTTCAGTGGTAATATCTCCGGCTATGTTACTTATTCCGGTAACACTAACCGATGCCGCGTCTAATGTACCGCCTGTCAAACTGAAATTTCCGCTAGTTCCATTAACAATTAACGCGCCGATACCGCTTCCGCCGTTGTTAAAAGTACCGTCTCCTGTTATTGTTAATGAGTTTCCGCCTCCGGTAATGGTTCCAAGCGTTACTGTTGTACCTGCTAATGTTCTTGTTGCGTTGGTCCCGACAAGCGTTACCACTCCATAAATTTGCGTTGTTGTAGTTGTAATATTTCCGGCTATGCTGCTTGTTCCGCCAACATTAACTGATGCCGCGCTTAACGTACCGCCTGTCAAACTGAAATTTCCGCCGGTTCCATTAACGATTAACGCGCCAATGCCGCTTCCGCCGCTAAATACACCGTTGCCTGTTATTGTTAACGAGTTTCCGCCTCCGGTAATGGTTCCAAGCGTTACTGTTGTACCTGCTAATGTTCTTGTAGCATTGGATCCGACAAGCGTTACCGCTCCATAAGTTTGCGTTGTTGTAGTTGTAATATCACCGGCTATGCTGCTTGTTCCGGTAACACTAACGGTTCCCGCGCCTAAAGAACCGCTTGCCAAATTGAAAACGCTGCTGACTGATAAATCGCCAATGCCGGTTCCGCCGTTGTTAAATGTACCGTTGCCGGTTATTGTTAACGAGTTTCCGCCTCCGGTAACTGCTCCAAGCGTTACAGTTGTACCTGTTAATGTTACATCATTGTCAAGCGTTACCGCTCCGTATATTTGTGTTCCTGTGCCTGTATTAATATTTCCTTTTAATACACTGTCACCCGTTATTTTTAATGGATGGTTATTTCCGGTAACTGCTCCAAGCGTTACAGTTGTACCTGTTAATGTTACATTACCGCCAAGCGTTACCGCCCCTGTATATGTTTGATTTCCTGTTGTGGTAATATCCGTACCGATAGTTGTTGTACCTGTACTTGTTACACTAATACTGTTTGCGTATATTGCCCCTGACAATGTAACCTCATTTGCGCTATTTACGGCAACGTCGCCAAGGTAAGCGATTCCGGATCCCATACTTCCGCTTGCTATATTTCCTGTTGTTGATGTAAGAGTTAAATTTTCTTTGTTCGCCGCAGTAATACCGTTAAGGGTAATATTGGATGCTTTTATACTGCTGCCTGAACCGGGAGGCGAATTTGACGAAAGCGCCGTTACTTCACTGTGGGTTAATTCAAAGCCGCCTTTAACGGTTATATCGGTATCAACAAGCTTTATGCCGCCGGCGCCGCCGGAGTTAAGCGTAATTTTCTCAAATTTATTTGTTCCGCTGAATTGAATAAATCCCCCGCCGCTTGTGTTAAATGATACTCCTGAAGTATTGGTGTTATCGGCGTCATTTATGTAGACGTTATTACCGGGACCAAGAGTAAATGTTGTTTTCACGTCATTAGCTTTAATATGAACATAACCTGACGGCGGCAATGGATCTAAACTTGCGGGCAGATCTCCATAGACAAGATGACTTGTCGATAAATCAATAAAATGCTGATGCCAGCGGACATTTTCATTGCCGTCAACAACATTATAGGTATTTGTCCAAGAGACTCCCAAGTCCAAACAAAGCTGTCCGCCGACACCGCCTGGAACAATGGAATTTGCCGTTACGGACGTTACAACAAAATTTGCGGCTTTAATATAAATAGCCGCGTTTTCACCCTCGCTTTCGGTGTTTGACGGGTCAATATTAACCGTATCTACTGTAACAGTGCCGGAGGCTTTCACTGTAAGCTGCTGTGCTGTTATACCGCCGCCAACTGTTATATCTCCGCTTGTGGTCAACAGTTCTATTCCGTTTAATGAATTTAATGTACTGCTGAATAAAATATTGCCGTTTTGTGAGGTTATTGTCCTGTCGTCCGTACCGCCAAGCGTTACAGCTCCTGTGTAAGTTTGCGCTCCCGTAGCGGTAATATCTCCGTTTATGGTACTTGTTCCGGCAACACTAATTGATGCCGCGTCTAATGTACCGCCTGTCAAACTGAAATTTCCGCTAGTTCCATTAACGATTAACGCGCCGATACCGCTTCCGCCGTTGTTAAAAACACCGTCTCCTGTTATTGTTAATGAATGGTTTCCGGTAACTGCTCCAAGCGTTACAGTTGTGCCTGTTAATATTACATCATTGCCAAGCGTTACCGCTCCGTATGTTTGATTTCCTGTTGTGGTAACATCTTCAGCTATATTACTTGTTCCGGTGACAACAATTGATACTGCATCTAACGAACCGCCTTCCAGAGTGAAATCTCCGCTTACTGTTATCGCGCTTGCAACATTTCTGTCTCCGGTTTGTATTGTTAAATTATGAAAAGCGGTTAATCCGGCAAAGTCTGTTCCGGCTCCGTTGAAGGTTACAGTTCCATTTCCGGTAAAAGTTGTTAAGGTTACACTTTGAGTTCCGCTTCCTGTTAAAATTAAATCGCCGTTATTTGCGAGCATATTCACAGTAAGGTCTGCATCGCCTAAATCTAAAGTACCGTCGTTAGTTAATGTACCTGCAGAAAGCTTATCACCGATAAAAGTTAAAGTACCGCCGTTAGTTAATATACCGGTAACTTCAAAGTCATCGCCTGTTGTAATAGTTACAACGCTGCCGCTGTCAATTTTTAAATCTTTTATAGTTACAGCGTCGGTAATATTTATAGTGCTGGTTCCGCTTTTATCAATCGTTACAATATCATCAACTCTGGTAATAACATCACCGGGATAATTATTACCATCTAGTAAAGGATCATCACAATCCCAGTTACCCGGCTCTTCCCAAGTAGTACTATCTATAACGCCTGTCCATGTAAATTCTGCCTGTCCCCAAACAGCGCCTGCGAAAAGTAAGAATAAAACAATAAAAACTGCGGTTTTTTTCATCAATATCAAGGTATTCCTAATATACAAAAATATCGGTATTTTATCTACCTTCTATATTATAGCACAATATAACGGAAAATTCTCTATTTTAAGCGGGAAACAGGCTAAATATCGCCTATTTTGGCTTGTTTTTCTTGTTTTCCCTCATAGCGGCAACAGCGATAAACGTGAAAATCGCTACGGCTAAAAAAACCAAAAAAACTATGGATACCGAATTATTCTTCTTAGGCGGGGCGGCGGGAGGCGCGCCCACAATCAAGGTGGACGGATCTACGGGCACTCTATTGTCATTAAGAACGACTATAAAACAAATAACTACGGTAATAAGCATTACGGCAATGGCGGCAAGGCTCGCCAAACGTACTGTTAAGGTTGATTTTTTATCAACCGCCAGATAAACCATACCCCCAAGGACGATAATACCGATTAATATACCTACAAGCATGATACTATATTTTCGGTATATTTCCGCTTGCCATATAGCCTATAATA
>Ga0268262_10007145_pt1 | contig 10512 bp, 8 predicted proteins | sample TergutNc150P3_FD_190354 | JGI IMG/M metagenome (GOLD analysis project Ga0268262, IMG submission 190354) | Nasutitermes corniger P3 segment gut microbial community from laboratory colony in Florida, USA - Nc150 P3 (SPAdes) (version 2) | ecosystem: Host-associated > Arthropoda: Insects > Digestive...
CCTCGCTTGAATTTTTGGAAGGCAAGGAACTTCCGGGGGTAGCAGCGCTTACGGATAAGTGATTATGTTAAAGAAAGAAGATCGTATTTTAATTCGCACTTCGCTTACAGAATACAGAAATCTCCTCTTCAAGGCATTCAAAGGCACTGAAAAGGAGAAACAGCAAATAGCAAAGGTAAATCGCTTATTGCAAAACTGGAAAGCAACCTAAGAGGGAATTTTATGCAGAGAAATAATGCAAGCAAGCGGGGTATTTTAGTTAGCACCACGCCTTATGATACACGCATAGCCGTTTTAGACGATGGAATTCTTACAGATTTGCTGGTTGAAAACAGCTCTTCTAACCATACTCTAGGCAACATATACAAGGGAGTTGTGCAAAGAGTTGTGCCTGCGCTTCAAGCCGCATTCGTAGAAATTGGCTTGGAAAAAGCCGGATTTTTGCACATAAACGATGCCGCAGACCGCGATGTTCTGCTCCGCAAGGAATATGGCGAAGATGATTCGCATACAACTGCCACTCCCGGCATTGAAAAGGTGCTGAAAGCGGGCGATGTGATTATGGTGCAGGTGATTAAAGAACCCATAAATACCAAAGGGGCTAGGCTCACAATGCACCTGAGTTTCGCAGAGCGTTTTTTGGTTTGCATGCCAAATTCAAACTTCATTGGCATATCAAAAAAAGAGAGGGATTTTGGCAAACGCAAAATTTTCAAGCAATTGGTTAACAGGCACAAAGCATCAGATGTTGGCTATATTGTAAGAACTCAAGCCTTTTTGGAATCTGAGAATGAAATTGTCAAGCAAATGCGCAAGTTGGAAGAAAAATGGGAAATAACAAAAAATAATTTTAATGAATTTCCGGCAGAGAGCTGCATTTATCAAGAGTCAAATTCTGTGGAGCAATCCATTAGAGAATATTTCAGCGAGCAAACCGAATATGTGTATGTGGATGATGAAAAGGAATACCAGAATATTCGTGAGTATTTGGGGGGCGCAAATCCTGAGAATTTGCAAAAGATAAAATTATGGAGAGGATATGAGAGCCTTTTTGAATCTTTTGGAATAGAAGATGATTATGAAAAATCCCTTTCAATAAAGGTTTATTTGCCTCGCGGCGCATATTTGATTATTGAGCAAACAGAAGCCTTGATGTCTATAGATGTGAATACCGGTTCCAGGGTGCATGGCAGCGACCAAAGCAGGGTGTTTTTGGAAACAAATTTGGATGCCGCGAGGGAAATTGCAAAGCAGCTTCGGTTGCGCGATGTTGGCGGCTTGGTGATTATCGACTTTATAGATATGGAAGCGGAAGAAGACAAAAACGCCGTTGTTGATGAGTTTAGAAAAGCGATTCGCTTTGACAGAACTCCACTCAATTTTTCTGCAATTTCGCAGTTTGGCTTAATGGAGGTTAGCCGCCGCAGGGTTCGCACTAATTTGGCAAGCGAAAAACACAGCGATTGCCCCATGTGCGGAGGCACCGGCACGGTGTTCAGCAAAGAAGCCACTCTTTCTTTAATAGACCGTTATCTTGCGCGAATCGCAAAAAAGAGCAAAATGAAAAATGTTCAATTGGTGGTATCAGAGCCGCTTTCCAAAATTTTTAGCGATGACTACGGACGTATGTTTCACTATTTGGAGCACAAACATTCGCTGAACATTGAGATTTTGGAGGCAGAAGAATACGCTTCGCATCAATTCTCATTCCTAAACCCAGACACAGGCGAAGACATAACAGAAAAGTTTGCCTTTAACTCATGAACGCAAACGAAATAGCTTGGGTGAGCGGATGGGCAAGCGATATTTCTCTTTGGGAAAACAGCATTTATGAGCGTTTCCCCAATTTCAGCCACCGTTTCGTGGATTATTTTGATTTGCTACCAGACCCAGATGAATTAGGTGGAATATGGGAGTCAAGCATAGTTGTGGGCTGGAGTATGGGAACGCTTGTCCTTTTGAGGAATTTACATAAAATAAGGGAAGAGCAAAAACTGATTTTGATTTGCCCAATTGCGGATTTTTGCGCAAAAGGCTGTTGGCAACTCTCTGCCCTCAGAGCTACAAAGCAAGGGATTTTGCAAAACACAGAGCAAACTTTAATGTCTTTTTCTGCTTTGATGGGTAATATGGAAAAAGAAGAAAGGGAAAAATGGGTGGAGAATGCCATGCGTTATTCCCCAAAACAACTAGCAGATGGGCTTGATTATTTAATGCAAAAAAAAGCGAATATTTCTGTGCCTTGCTCAAATGTAAAGTTCATATTCGGGGAGCAGGACAAAGTGGTGCCGCTTGCGCAAAAAGAATTGTTTTCTTCTTTCTCTAAAGAATCCATTGCTGTTTGCGAGGATTTGGGGCATTGGCTGCCGGATTATTTGGAGACAATTTTCTATATTACCCACCAATGTTCAAGCATTTTTTAACTATAGTCGCTTTTGCTGGAGTTTTTGTTTTTGCGCAAAATTCGCAATCCGTTAGGTTAAAGCAGGCTCAGGAGCTTGCAAACCAAGGAAAGAACAAAGAGGCTTTGGATGAATACAAAGCCGTGCTTTCTACCGATAAAAGCAATGCAGAGGCATATTTGGGCGCGGGCGATGTGCGGTTTAAAATGAAGGATTATAAAATTGCTTTGGATAATTTTCAACTTGCCCAAAAGTACAACCCCAAGTTGAGCAAAGCCATAGAAGGGGAGGCAGAAGCTTATGAAGCCCTGTCTCAAAAAGAGAATGCCATTGCCAGATGGCGAGCTTTGGCAGAAGCCGGAAGTGCAGAGCAAAAGACAAAAGCCTTGTCTAGGATAGGGACTTTACTTGGAACTAATGCTCAAACAACGCAATCGCCATCTGCCAATCCTTCTTCGCCAGCCACTAGCCAACCAAAATACACATACAATTCTCCAGAATTCAAAGCGGGTCTCTCAGCCTTCGAAAAAAAGAATTGGGCAGAATCCGCAAAATCTTGGGGAGAGGTGCTAAAAAAGGAACCAGGTAATCCGGGCGCCTATTATTATGCAGGGGTTTGTCGTTTTAATTTGGGTGAATTGGACAAAGCCGTGATAAATTTCAATAAAAGTTTTGATTTCCCTGAAAAAGGCTATAACGCAAATTACTATCTAGGCAGAATTTATGAGCAAAAAGGCGATAAAGCAAAAGCGATAAGTTATTACAATAAATATTTGCAGTTGACACCAAGCGCAGACGGCAAAGCGGATGTAAAAAACAGAATAGCTGCGCTTACAGATGATAACTCGCCCAGCAGTAGCTCTCAAATTGCAAAATCCTCTGTGTCTTATGAGTGCAATAGCTTGGAAAGTTGCATAAAAATGGAAGAAAAGCGCAAGCAAGATTCAGTAGCGGCATATTTGGAAAGCCTTAAAAACAAGCCTTTAACCATTGGTCCCGAAAAAATAGCCGCAACGGAATATGGCGGAAATTTTGCCTTTGCCTCCATAACAGAAGCTGGTAGCGCAGATTTGCAAAAAGCCTTTAACCTAATTCAAAAAAAATCATTTCAATCTGCAATAGATGCTCTGCAAACCACTCGGCAAAAATTCCCCGGAACCCCTAATTCAATGGCTGCCGCATACAACCTGCTCTCCTTGTACCAATATCTTGAGCTGCACGATAAAGTAATTGCTCTTGGGAATTCCGTTTTGCAAGAACCTGTGCCAGAGCCTTATAAAAGCGCGGTTTTCTATATGCTTGCATTTAGTCAGGTAAAAAAAGAGCAATATCAAGTTGGCGACAATTCGCTCTCAAATGTTATAGAAGACCAAAAACTTGGACCAACTCTGGGGCAAAAATTAGCATTGAAAGCCGAGATTGCCGCTAAATACAAACCAGATCAGGGTTCGCCCGAAATTTTGAAGAAAGCAATAGATGCGGAAACCGATAACACCAAAAAGAATGAGCTTCGCCTTAAACTTGCAGATTTATACATAAAATTGCAAGATACTCCCTCTGCAATACAAACCTACAAAGACATAGCCGAAGACTGCCCGGCAAATACTGCGCTGTCTTGCCGCAAGGCTATTTATGAACTTGGAAATATCAGCTTTATGGCTCAAAACTGGCCTATGGCACTTGAATATTACAACAAAGCAATGGAGCAATATAAAGACCCGGAGCTTGTTTCTTGGGCATTGTTCCAAATAGGAAATGTATTTCGCAAACAGAACAATTACAAAGAAGCCGTACGTTATTATGACCGCCTTATGAAGGAATACAGCGGAACCTATTGGGCAGACCAAGCAAAACTTTACAAAGATGATGTTATTTGGCACGAGAACAATCAAGGAGTATTGAAGAAATGACATCTAATTTACCTGAATTGCTTCGCGACAGCTTAAATGCGCAGTTATCTATATACAAGCAAATTCACGAGTTGCAAAGCGATTTGCTGCATAATTTGGATTCTAAGAACGAACTGGACAAAATAATGAAATTGCTCGAAAAAAAGAATTCCTTTTTGGATAATGTCAAAGCAGAAAATACCCGTTGTGCGCCCCTTGTGAGCGAATGGGTAGAGAGAAAAGCCGAAATGCAAAATTCCGAGCTTTTTGCAAGCATTGAACAGATAATAACCGAAATTGAAAAATTGGTTTTGGATCTCAGGGCACAAGACGAGGTTATGATTCAAAGGTTTGACCAGCACAGCCAGTCTAAAAATAGGATAGACGCATTCAGGGCACTTAGATAATGGAGAGCGACATTGCATCTGCTATGGAGCGTTTTGAGCTTTTTTTTGAAAAGTTCAACGAATTGGAGTTTAAATATTTAGAAAATTTAAAGATTTTGGAGGAGCAAGCCGAGCAAATAAAAAAAATGCAGGAGGAAATTCACCAAACCAGGGTTTTGAGCGCGCTTGGAGAAATGGCTGCAACAGTGGCTCACGAAATTAGGAACCCGCTTGGCGGAATAGCTGGCTATGCAAGTTTGCTGGCAAGGAGCATTCCACCCGAAGACCAAAGGCGGAAATATGTGGATAAAATAATAGGCGGAATTTCCAGCCTCAACAAAATAGTTAGCAACTTGCTTGTTTATACCAGAAAAACAAATTTGCAAAAGCAAAGCACAGATTTGGTTGCCTGGGCAGAGGCAATTTTATCTCACGCCGAAATTGAAATTGAAAAGGAAAAAAAGCAAGTTCGCATAGAGCGCGATTTCCCAGAAGATCCATTGAATGCGGAAATTGACAGCGAAAAATTGCAGCAGGTTATGCTTAACTTGCTTATAAACGGCATTCAGGCAATAGAAGCCGAAGGCAAAATTTTTGTTAGCATTAAATCAAATGGAGATGCCGCTGAAATAACCGTTGCAGACACAGGAAAAGGCATTGAACAGGAACATTTGAAAAACATATTCACGCCTTTTTTCACAACAAAGGAACAAGGTACCGGCTTGGGTCTTGCCATTGTAAAAAAAATAGTGGATTTGCACGAAGGTGAGATATCCGTTCAAAGCGAGCCAAATAAAGGTACTCAGTTTTGCATTAGGATTAATGTTTAAAAATTTGCATCTTCCCCTTCTGGAACAGGGTAGGGGAGTTTGAATTGTTCTATTTCTGTTAGTTTAGGGAGTGGAGCTTCTTTGTTTGGGTTTTGCACGGAAGAATGAGGTTCCAAAGAAAAATGCACAAGCATTTCCTTGATTTTCTTTTCGCTTTCTGCCTTTATGACAAAACCCCAGTTTGGAATAATTTCTTCCACGCAAGCCAAAAATGGTTTATATGCAGAGAGTTCTGCGAATTTATTTGCATTTCTTATGCGCAAAATAGGCAAGGTGTCAATGGAAGAATCGTTGTATATGTGAAGCCATTCGTTTAAGGCGCTGGCTACATTTGGCACTGCTTTGTTCCACAGCAAAAAATCCTGGATAAAAGAACTTGGGAGTTTTGAACGCAAGCCGTCTAGAAAAGATTCCTTGGAAAGCACAAAACGCAAAAACTCTTCTTCGTTTTTTGCCTGCGCAAAACAGGACATTTGAAAAATTCTAAAAGCCCCGTTATTCTGCGACAAAAGCCATTCAAAATTGGAACTGCTCGCTACAATCGGCTCGGCTAAGGTTTCTTTTGGTGTTTTGGCGAAAAAAATGCTTTCACCAAATTCAGAAAGGGAAAAAGTTAAAATATGCTTTTTTCTCGCTTGCATTTTGAGTATTCCAAAAAGCCAAAGTTCCCTGAGCGGCATAGGTAAATTCTGCCAATTTATTGAGGTTTTATTTTTGAGTAACCTAGAGCGCGTATCGTGAGTCCAAAACAACCTGACGGCATTTAATGCGCTAACTGGTTTTTGAAAAAATGTCAAAAGTTTGGGTAAATCGCTTTTGTTGCGGAATCTCTCGTTTTTCCACCAAAAAAAGAATTCCGAGAAAAGCCTGAACCCGTTGTTTTGCAGAAATTCATAAGCCGGAGCTAGCAATTTTAAACTTCCACTTCCGGCATCTTTTGAAATCCATTTTTCTGAAATTAAAAAGGAAAACAGCAGGCAAACACATTCTTCAATCACAAAGTTATCTAAATTTTTATTGTTGCTGAAAATTTTTGCAATATGTTTTTTTGAAAAATGGCTAATGGAATAGTCTTTATTAACGGAAATTTTACCAAGTTGCATTTTAGACAACATAAATAGCAAATATAATTCTATTTTTTTTTCATTGGAAATCCAAGCAACAGATTCAAGCGTTTCTTCGCTTTTAATAAAATGGTTTAAGATAAAATTTTCAAAATCTGCAAAACCGTAATATACATAAGAACCTTGACATTTTGCATGCCATATAAACATTTCGTTTGAAGTTTCATTTAAAAACGCCAAAAGAGATTTTTGGTCCGTATCTAAATTGCGTTCCAGTTCGTTAAAGTGCAAACCTCTGCTTTGGCTTGCATAAATTAAGCACAGAGCCATAACCTCTTGCTCGTTTCTTTTTTGCAACCATTTTTGCAATCTCTCTTCGCTTGCAATTTCGTTGCATAGTTCGTTATGTATTTTAGAATTTTGCACAAGCCCGCTTTTTTTTGTGAATTTTATGCGCAAGCGGCTTAAATAAGAACCTGGCGCATTTTTTAGATGCTCTTGAATGGATTGCAGGCTTTTAATCATGGGGGATATAATCTAGAAAATTCCCCTACCTCTTAATTGCAATTGAACCGGATGTTTTAGGGCAAGCTCGTTGGGTTCAATAGTCACTTCTGGTTCAGACAATTTACTATATTCCCTCTGTGCTAATTAACGATAAGCCAAGCGAAGAGTGTGCCATTTTTGGTGTTAATTTAACGACCGATGAAGCAGTTGGCGTTACCTATAATGGCTTGCTTTCGCTTCAGCATCGTGGGCAAGAAGGGACTGGCATTGCTGTGGTGGAGGATGGCAGAATTTTTTGCCACAAAAACATAGGGCTTGTTAGTGAAGTATTCTCTGCCAAAAATCTTGAGACCTTGCCAAAAGGAAACGTTGTTGTTGGGCATAACCGCTACTCCACAACAGGCGGCAACATAAAAGAAAACGTGGGTCCCTTTGTAACAGAATACCTCACCGGAAGGCTTGCCACTGCTCATAACGGCAATATAACAAATGCAAAAGAAATTCGCAAAAAATTAAAAAGCTACGGTGTTCGCTTTGATGCCACCAGCGATAGCGAGGTTGTATCGGCATTGATAGCATATTGCATAACAAAAACGCAAAGCGCAATACTTGGCGTAGTCAAAGCCACTGATTTGTTGCAGGGGGCTTTCTCGCTTGTGATTGCAAGCGGCAAGCACAAGCTCATTGCAGTTCGCGACCCTAATGGATTTCGCCCTCTTTGCATTGGGGAAAATGAAAGCGGATGTGCTGTTGCATCTGAAAGCTGTGCCCTTGATACTTGTGGTTTCAAGTTTATAAGAAATGTGCAACCTGGCGAAGTCGTTGTTTTGGAAAATGGAAAAATAGCCTATCAAGGAAAGCTCGCCGAAAAAGAAAAAATAGGTGGGCTATGTATTTTTGAATATGTGTATTTTGCAAGACCAGATTCAATTATAGATTCTTTGAGTGTTTATGAGGCTCGCTACAATATGGGTTATAGGCTCGCAGAGGAATATCCCGTAGATGCCGATGTTGTGTGCGGAGTACCAGATTCCGGCTTGGATGCGGCAAGCGGATATAGCGCAAAAAGCGGAATACCTTTGGCGGCAGGCTTTGTGAAAAGCCGTTATATAGGCAGAAGTTTTATTTACCCAACTCAAACTCAGCGAGATAGTGCAGTAAGGTTAAAGCTAAATCCCTTAGCCGTGAATGTTCGCGGCAAACGAGTTGTGCTTGTGGATGATTCCATTGTACGTGGCACAACAATAGAGAAAATAGTGCATATCCTTAAAAATGTAGGAGCACGTGAAATTCACATACGAATTTCCTCTCCCCCATTCCGCTACACCTGCCATTATGGAACCGATATAGACAACGAAGAAAATTTGATAGCCAACAAAATGAGTTTAGACGAAATATGCAAAAAAATCGGTGCAGATAGCCTCGGATATATAAGCCTTGAAGGATTGAAAAAAGCCTGCGGAAAATGCTCTTTGCCATTTTGCACAGCTTGCTTCACTGGGAACAATGATTGCCCGAGGACGAAGAAAGATGATTTGGAATAGAATTGATAAAATAAAGATGAACCGGTTCAAACCTCGCGTAGAGGCTCTAAGCGGTGTATGTGCCATAAAAAACAGTTGGCTATGACCTCCAATGCCTTTTACATTTTATAAAAGACTTCCTCGCAACTCAAGCCTCTAAATTCAGAGTCATAGAAGTAATAGGTACCTTCATAATCGTCGTCATCATCATATTCGCATTTTAACACATATCCACTAGGGCAAGAATTATAAAAAGTGCCATTTACTTCTACTTCACAACTTTCCTTCACTTCTTGTTTAATCTGGCTGATAAGGCTTCCGGATATTTCTTCACAAATTTCACTTGAAGTATTTCCGTTGATAGGTTCTTCAAACGTATAAATGTATTTACACGCCACTGTGTTGCCGCTACCACCGCCACTGCCTTTTGTGTATGTTCCATTTACACTTTGGTCTGGGTGCTTTGAAATAACAAAAGTATCTGCTGATAGCGTAAAATTACAGCTTGCCGTATCTCCTGTGCTTAACTTAAAAGTCATAATAGAACCGGAAACAGAAAAAGTGCCAGAATACTCGGTTTCATTATTAACTTTGTAGTTAAACGTATTTCCGGCAAAAATAACCGACCGACCACCGCTTGCATTCCACGTACCGGAGACATCGGTGCTGGGTGCTTTAGTGCCTTGCAAAGTGGCGGAGACATCATCGTTGCTGGGTGCTTTGGCGTTGGGAGGCAGATGGTCTTTCACATCGTCCATATCCAGACTAGCCACTCCGTTTGCTATTTTCGATTTTGTGGAATTGCTCAAAGTTCCATTGCCATTGATTTCATTGCTGATTGCGGCAAGCAAACCAATAACATCGTCCGTTGACCTGTTCGCCTGCAATATAATAGAAGCCAACAGCAGGGTGGAATCGCTTGCGCTGCCGCCGAAAAGAGTCATGTCTTCGCTCGCAATACCGGTTTCATCTATGCCAAGGGCATTGAGAACCTGTTTCTGGGCTGCTTTCTTTGCACCCTCAAACTTTGTGTTGCTATTCACCAGCTTCAAAACCTTTTCGTATTCCAAATGCGTTAGAACATTTATATTAACGTTGCTTTTTACCGACACATCTGCCACGGCTTTCAGCGTTATTGGAACGGTTGATTGCTGACCGTTCACTTCGCTTACATACTTTCCGCTTACTTCAAGAGCAATGTACGGCGAGGCTAACTGCCCATTTGTTATTCCTATTTGGAAATTTCCATCGTCATCAGTTTTTCCTTCAAAGGGAATATTTCCTATTTCCTTCAAATTTGCATCCAACTCGTATATTTTAACCGTTGCTCCCTCCACGAAAGGTCCTTTCTGGGAAACGCCCGATATTCTTTCTTTTTTTATGGTGTTGGGGCCGCCGCCACTGCCGCCATCGCCGGAGCAGGAAAATGTGAAAGCCAAGGCAAGCCCGAAGGCTGCCAATAATGCGAATTTTGAGAATTTGTTTCTCATAGTGTTACCTCATTTTGGTTATGGATATTGAAAATCCAGTAAATTGTTATGATAAATATATAAAATTAGATGTCAAAACACTAGCTTTGTCTGCAAGCTCGGCATTTTCTATCTCGCTATAGCCATTCCAATTTCTTTCCGAGTAGCTCCTAGCCCAGCCAAAGAACGAATTATAAATTCCATTGAAACAGAGCTATGAGCCTTTTCCGCTTTCGCTATTTTAGCTTGGCTTGTGCCGATTTTCTGAGCCGCCTCTATTTGAGTAGCTTTTGCATTTTTGCGCTTTTCGTAAAGAGCTTTTGCCAATGCAAATTTCACATCAACAACGGCAACTTCCTCCGGCGACAAAAATAAATCTATATCGCCAACCTCCCATCCGGCTTTCTTTATCTTTTTGATTTTTTCTTCGTTCATTTTGATC
>Ga0268262_10007146_pt1 | contig 10511 bp, 9 predicted proteins | sample TergutNc150P3_FD_190354 | JGI IMG/M metagenome (GOLD analysis project Ga0268262, IMG submission 190354) | Nasutitermes corniger P3 segment gut microbial community from laboratory colony in Florida, USA - Nc150 P3 (SPAdes) (version 2) | ecosystem: Host-associated > Arthropoda: Insects > Digestive...
TAGGAGGAAGATTATGATACTCCATGTCACGTCATTAGAAATGTTGCACGATTACAAAGTCCTGCTCGGTTTCAACAACGGTGAAAAGAGAGTCTTCGATTATGAACCGCATATTAACGACGGGGTTTTCGTAAAACTGAAAAACCCCGTGTATTTTAAGGCACGTGCCGCTGTCGAGCGTGGTACGGTTGCTTGGGACGGTACTTTAGACTTTGCTCCCGAATTTTTGTATGAGAACGGCGTACCTGTTTGAAAATTCGATTTAATCAGGGCATTATTAACATGAAAAAAATCGTGTTTGCAATAATTACGATACTGATGTTTGCAACTACAGTCCCCGCTGACGACGTCTTCTTCCCGTCAAAAAAAGGCATGATTCTTACCACCGCCAATTTCAACGCCAAGGGCAAATTAGAGGGTTACATTCGCATGAGCGTCAAAAATGTGACCGGGTCGTCAGAAAACGGGACGATCGTTTACACGATGCAGGCGCTCGACAAAAAGATGAAGCTCGACAAGCCTAAGGGCGAGGTGCCGCAGTACGTCGCGCCGATAGCCGACGGCGTGATCGAACTGAGCATGGAACCGTGGGCGGCGCTCTCCGGCGGCAAGGATATTAAGATAACGGGGACGCAGATGGTCATGCCGTCGAGGCTGGCGCCCGGCGATAAGATCAAAGACTCGCATGTGTCGATGACTTTGAGCATGGCCGTAGGCAAGGTGACGGCGGACGTCGCGACGACCGGGCAGAAGTGCGTCGGCATAGAAACGGTGACTGTCCCGGCGGGCACGTTTGAGTGCCACAAGGTCGAGCGGAAATCCGTCACGGTGGCCGACATGGTCGGAAAGATTACGTTCGTAAGCAACAGCGTCACGTGGTACGCCCGCGGAATCGGCATCGTAAAGTCGCTGAACTACGATGAAAAGGGAAAGCTGCGGTCGTCGTCGGAGTTGCATGAGGTTGTAAGGTAGCGCGGCGTTACTGCGGGGAGGCGCGCCCGGGCCGGGCGCCGTTATCCCTGTACAGCCCCGTCGTATGAATAAAAATGCATCGATTGTAAATGTTAGCGCGCGTTAGCACGTATTAATATAGGATATTGGTGCGTATTGACACGCGTTAACACCGCGAAACCAAAGGAACGCGAAATGCCCCACAGAAGACGTTTCTCCGACCTGATCAATAAGATTCGGGACAGCGCCGATACGCACATGGTTTTGTACCGCGGGATGAAGTGGTTTGCTATCATCCTCGCGATAGGGATGTTTTCTAAATTTTTTGTGTGCGACTCGGTGCGGATGGACGGGGCGCAGATGGAACCCGCCGTCTTGGCCGGAGATAGGGTGCTGTTGCTTAAGGCGCCTTACGCCGCTCCGCTTGTCAAGAAGTTCTTCGCCGCGGAGGGCAGGCTGTCCGTCGCGGCGCTTTCGGGCAAGAGCGCCGGAATCACCATATTGAGGATCGCGGCCGTCTCCGGCGACACGGTGGATATAGACGCAGGGCAGCTCTACCGCAACCGCTACGCGGTAAAGGGCCTGGAGAAGGACACGGCGCGCTACGGCGTGCTCCCCGCCGATTACTCCCCGGCTGATTTCATGGCGCCCTACAGGGTGCCCTCGCCCGGGGACACTATCACCTTCGCGGCGCTCACGCTGCGCGACCTGATCTTCTCCTACGCGGCGCTGCGCCAGGAGAAGTCCAATACCCACCTGAAGGCCTTCGCAATGGCCGGCGACTCCATACTCGTCGGCTACCGGATCAAGGATTTCTCGCTCTACAGCGGGTCTATAGACTCCATACCGGAAGAGTTCTCAACCGACTGGTTCTTCTGGGACAGGCTGCGGGAGTACCTGAGGATGCAAACGGAGGAGGGCGACGTCAAACTGCAGCTGGCGTTCTCGGTCTTCAGGGGTGCGCGGGAGATCACCGGGTTTAAGATAAAGAAACGGTACCTGTTTTTGATGGGCGACAACTGGACCGGGGCGAAGGATTCGCGGTACTTCGGCGCGGTGCGCCTGGACAACATCCAAGGACGGCCGGTTTTGAGGCTGTGGGGTAACGGGAAATTCTTGGGAAGGTTGAAATAAGATTAGGATTGCCTACGGCGAGATAAACAAGTTAGAAGGATTGTTAAGGATTATAGGATTAAAGTCAAAATCAAAAGACCGGATTACTTCGCTACGCTCGTAATGACGGTCATTACGAGGAGCGAAGCGACGAAGTAATCCAGAAGTCAGTCCCGGCTCAAGACCGCTAGAAACGCCTCTTGCGGCACCTCGACGTTTCCTATCTGCTTCATGCGCTTCTTGCCCTCCTTCTGCTTATCCAATAGCTTCCGCTTTCTCGTTATGTCGCCGCCGTAGCACTTCGCCGTCACGTCTTTGCGGTAGGCTTTGACCGTGGTGCGCGCTATCACCTTGCTGCCTATCGCGGCTTGGATAGCCACCTCGTACTGCTGGCGCGGGATCAGCTCTTTCAGCTTAGACGTGATCATCTGGCCGTAGGCGTACGAGTTGCCGCGGTGGATGATCGTGGAGAAGGCGTCCACGGGGGAGCCGTTTATCAGTATGTCGAGCTTTATCAGATCGTCGCGCTGATACCCGGAGAACTCGTAGTCCATAGAGGCGTAGCCCTTGGAACAGCCCTTCAGCCTGTCGAAGAAGTCTATGATCAGCTCCGCGAGCGGCAGGTGGTAGTTCAGGCAGACGCGCGTCGTCTCCAGATACTCCATGTTGACCAGCTTGCCCCGCTTCTCGTCGCAGAGTTTCATTATGGTGCCCACGTACTCTGTGGGCGTAATTAGCTGCACTCGCGATATGGGTTCGCAGATGTGGTCGGTCTCCTGCGCCGACGGCAGAGCGGCGGGGCTGTCTATGTAGAGCGTCTCGCCGTTCTTCAGGTGTATCTCGTACTCCACGTTCGGAACCGTGGTGATGATGTCCACATTGAACTCGCGCAGCAGCCGCTCCTGGATGATCTCCATGTGCAGCAGCCCCAGGAAACCGGCCCTGAAGCCGAAGCCGAGCGCCGTGGAGGTCTCCGGCTCGTAGCTGATGGAGGAGTCGTTGAGCCGCAGCTTCTCCAATGCGGTGCGGAGATCCTCGTATTCCCCTTTGTCAACCGGGTATATCCCGCTGAATACCATAGGCTTCACCTGCTTGTAGCCCGGAATGGGTTCGGAGGCGCCGTTCAGCCGCGTGGTTATAGTGTCGCCGATGCTGATGTCGGAGACGGTCTTGATATTCGCGATGACGTAGCCCACCTCGCCGGCGCAGAGCTTCTGCGAGGGGACGCGCCCCATGCGGAAGAACCCCACCTCGTCGACGTCGTACTCCCGGCCCGTCTCGAAGAAGCGTATGGACTGCCCCTTGCAAAGCGCCCCGTCGGCGACGCGCACGTAGGCGACCGCGCCGCGGAAGGCGTCGAACTTCGAGTCGAATATCAACGCTTTCAGCGACGAGTCGGCAAGGCCTTTCGGCGGCGGGACGTCGGCGATCACGCGCTCGAGCAGCGCCGGCACGCCCTCGCCGGTCTTGGCGCTGCACGAAAGGACGCTCTCCGGCTCAACGCCTAAAAGCTCGCTTATCTGACGGCGGATCTCGTCTGGGCGGGCGGAGGGCAGGTCTACCTTGTTCATCACCGGAATTATGGCCAAGTCGTTGTCGAGCGCCAAATATATGTTGGTCAGCGTCTGCGCCTCTATACCCTGCGAGGCGTCGACAACGAGGATCGCGCCCTCGCACGCGGCGAGCGAGCGGGAAACCTCGTAAGAAAAGTCGACGTGACCCGGCGTGTCTATAAGATTGAACTGATACGTCTTCCCGTCGGCGGCGCTATAGGCCATACGCACCGGATGCGACTTTATGGTGATCCCCCGCTCGCGCTCCAAATCCATGTCGTCGAGCACCTGATCCTGCATCTTCTCCTTGTTGACCGTCCCCGTAAGCTCAAGGAAACGGTCGGCGAGCGTGGACTTGCCGTGGTCGATGTGGGCGATTATGCAGAAGTTGCGGATTATATTTGAAGCTGTTTCGTCCATGTTTTGTTTTTTTTGTTTTTTTTAATGATTTTTTTATGATTTGGGTAATCGTAAGTAAATATAATTTATGCGCTGTGATTTAATCTTTTAAAATCAAAATCTTTAAAATCTTTTAAAATCAAAATCTTTAAATTCTTTTAAAATCAAAATCTTTAAATTCTTTTTTAGACGGAAGGCTTCGCCTTCCATAGATAAATCGGGGGCTAAACCCCCGATTTTCAGTCAACGGCAACGTCAAAAGATTTTGATTTTGATTGATAATGTAGGGGCTGAAAATTTTCAGCCCCTACAATGCGATTTATCGCGCCCCTACGTCTGAAAAAGATTTTAAAAGATTTAAAAGAATTATTTTTGTTCATACAATTTCGCCGCCCAAAACCTTGACAATCCTCCCCGCGAATCCCGAAAGCGACGGGTCCCTCGCGCCCATCAGCAACACGGCGCTGTCTGGACGGATTGAGTCATTAATAATATTGATTACATCGTCCCTGTCATTAACCGCGGCCGCTTTGAACGGCACATTGCCCATCAACTCAATGATATCTTTCGACTCTATGTCTTTCACCGCGGTGCCGCCGGCGTAATATATGGGAAGGAGGCATAAAACGTCCGCCGGTCTCAATACCTCTTTGAAAGTTGCGGCGTATTCGTTTTTCAAAAAGCGCGTGGGGCCGTAACCGTGCGGCTGGTATACGGCTATTATTTTGTCCGACAGACGCTTGGCGGCGCTTACGGCGGCGCGTATCTTCTCCGGGTTGTGCGCGAAGTCGTCTATCACAGCGGCGCCCTTGACCGTGCGGGTTACGGCGAAGCGGCGCTCTACGCCCTTATATTCGGCTACCGCCTTTGATAGATGTCGGTCATCGCATCCCAAATGCTTGCAGACGCAGAGCGCCGCCAGCAGGTTCGACGCGTTGTGCGCGCCGGGAAGCGGCAGCGTCATGGCCGCGCCGCCCGCGGTGATCGTTGTTGAGAGCGGTTTCGTCTCAATTATCTCGCCCCTGAACGCCGCCGACCCGCCGAACCCGAATGATGCCGACGCCGCGCCGGTCAGTTCGGACAGCTTCGGATCGTCAGCGTTTACTGCCGACCACGTCGATTGAGAGACTAAGCGCCTGAACATCTCCAAGACCTCGTCCTCCGGCTTGTGATCCTTCGACAAGTTGAGGACGACGCTCGCGTACGGTTCGTACTTGACCAGCGTGCCGTCGCTCTCGTCGGCCTCCACGACCAAAAGATCGGACGGCCCGCAGCACGCGTTGCCGTACATTCCGCGCCGCTCCAGACTGCGCAGCGCCGCGCCGCTTATCAGCGACGGCGACATGCCGCACCCAGTAAGCAGTTCGAAGATCATAGCCGTAACCGTAGACTTGCCGCTTGTGCCGGCGACGGCTACGCTCTTCCGATCCTTAACGATAGCGGCGAGAAGGTCGGATCTATGCAGTATAGGAATGTTTAACGCCCTGGCCGCGGCAATGTCCGGGTTAGACTCCTCAATGGCCGTCGATACGCACAAAGACCCGGTGTCGCCCGTGATACCGCCGCCGTCCTGCGGATATATCTTACAGCCGCACGAAAGCAACGCCCCCTTTACCTTATCGGTATCCGGAGACTCAAGCAACCTGTCCGACCCCGTGACAACGGCGCCCGTACCGGCAAGGTACTGCGCGACGGCGCTCATCCCGGAACCGAAGACGCCGACGAAGTGAATCGTTTGCTTTTTTAATGCCGATAGATTCATTTCTATATCCTTATATATAGTTGATCAAATTTTTTTTAATCCTATAATCATTATAATCTTATAAATCCTGGTTCGGACAATGTTTCAAACAATATACACATACGTCCCCGCCTCCACCATATCATACAACTTAATAATATCCTCGTTCCTCATGCAAACGCACCCGTGTGAAAACGGCGTGCCGATCAAATCCTCGCGGTTTGTGCCGTGTATGTATACGTACCTGTCGTAAGAATCTATCCCCGGACCGGCGTTCACCCCGGGTTCCAGCCCTCTCAGCCGCAGTATCCTCGTAAGTATTTGGTTTTCATCCTCCATTCCATCGCTCCAAACAACGCCCGTGTTCTCCCTGCTGCTGAAGATCGTCCACGGTTGAGCGCCGCCGCCTATCTTTTCCTCCACGCGGTGCAGACCCAGCGGCGTTTTGTACGAACCCTCGCGATTGCCTGTCCCGAATTGCGACGTCGACACCCGGAACATTACCTCATCGCCCGATCCGTCCGCCTTTTTTAGGTACGTTAGCGTCTGCTCGTTCGTGTCAACGAGCGCAAAATCCGCGGGCGCGGCAAGCTCCAATTCCTTGCAAAGGTCCGTCAACCGCCCGATCGTCGTACTGTTCATCGCCGTGCTCGCTATGTTTGCGTTAACGAAAAAATTATGCTTTCAATAATAAAAATATTAAGATTATCATTTATTATCAATACTTTTATTAATATTTTATATTCTCATTTGTCAATTAAACCCCCAACCGCCCGATCGCGCCTTTAATAAAAAATATATTTTTTTTAATTTCATACCAAAAAAACTTGAAATTATTTGTGAGCGCATTTTAATTTATATAGTGGTTGGAGGGTGGCCTAGCCACTACAGGGTGTATGGGTAGGCAATTTGCGGGCGTCTCTAAAAGATAAGGAAAAGAGCAAAATATGGCCGGTCAAACACACGCGCGCGGCGCTATGAATGATGATATGTGGCGGATATTTCGGATAATGGCCGAGTTCGTGGAGGGCTTTGAAACACTCTCCAGATTCGGAACGTGCGTGACCATCTTCGGCAGCGCGCGGACGCGCGCAGACCATCCTCACTACAAGTTGACGGTTGACGTGGCGCGAGCGGTGGTCCGTAGCGGCTTCGGGGTGATCACCGGCGGCGGTCCGGGCATAATGGAGGCCGCTAACCGCGGCGCGCACGAGGAGGGCGGCGTCTCCATAGGGCTAAACATTCAGCTTCCGTTCGAACAGCACCCCAATCCTTACATAAAAACGATGCTCAACTTCAAGCACTTCTTCGTACGCAAGGTAATGTTCCTTAAATATACATCGGCTGTTATCGTGATGCCCGGCGGGTACGGCACGCTCGACGAAATGTTCGAGACCCTTACCCTCGTGCAAACGCACAAAGTCGCCACTATGCCCATTGTCCTGATGGGGAGAGATTACTGGACGGGGCTTGTCGACTGGCTGAAGAAGAAGATGCTCGACGAGGCCGGCTACATTGACGCCGCGGATATTCCTTTGATGCACATTACCGACGATCCGGAAGAGGCCGTGCGGGTGATCGGCGAACATATTAAAAAGGGGAAGGGGGAACCCGCGCCGAGTTTTGATTTGTAACAGCGAGCAGTAACAGTATTTCAATATAAACACATTTCATTTATTTCCTTTATCAGGAGGTAGTGGCATGGCAGTAGCAAAGAAGTCCACCAAGAAGAGGGCCGGGGCCAAAAAGGCGACGGCTAAGAAATCCGCGGCGAAGAAGACGACGGCTAAGAAAGCGTCGGCTAAAAAAACCGCGGCGAAGAAGACCGTGAAGAAGAGGGCGGTCAAGAAGTCGGCGGCCAAGAAGACCGCCGTTAAGAAAACCGGCGTCGCCAAGAAAAGGGCGACGAAGAAAAGGGCCGCGAAGAAGGCGTAACATTCCGATTCGCCGGTCCGATGCTGTTGGGCGGGTATGCAACCCGCCCGTTTTTTTTCACACAAAAAAATTTTTTTTACTTTGTTTTGCGCACAATATATATTCTATACGTTTCCGGAATCATAACTCCAAAACCCAGTACCGCCAAAATAGCCGCGAATGATAGAGTATTCTAAACAAATAAGCGAAAGGTGGGGATTGCCCCACGACTTGGCAAACCTCCTCTGCGCCGCGTACGAGGGGGGCGACTCGCCGTGCTACCTTGCGGAGTACAACCCGCAAGTCGCCGGAGCCACGGATATCACCGCCCTGCGGGAGGTCTACGGCTTCCTGGCCGGCATGGAAGAGATAGCCGTCAAACGCAAACGCGTCGCCAACGCCTACAAGAAGGTCGGCAAACTGACGCCCGCCCTCGAAAAACGCATAAACGCCGTCTCCGACACGCACGTGCTCGACGACATACTCATCCCCCTGCGCCCGAACCCCAAGAGCAAAGGGCAGCTGGCCGCCAAGAAGGGCGTCGACGCCCTCGCCGACCTTATAGCCGCGCAGACCGAGGAATCGCAGCCCTTAGAAAAATTGGCCGAGGAGTACATCGGCAAAGACCCGTCGCTCAAGAGCGCCGCCGACGTCGTCCAGGCCGCGAAAGACCTCCTCGCCGAACGCTTCGCCTACGACGACACCGTCAGAACAATGGCCCGCGAGTTCATGCGCGACGACGGCTTCTTCGAAATCATGCCCAAAAACCGCAAAGACGAAAGATTCGGCGCTTACGCCGATAAACTCATACCCGTAAACGAATTCACAAACGAAGAGCTGCTCTCGCTATTCGCCGCGGAAGACGAAAAGACGATAAAATTCAAACTCAACGTGCAGCTCTTCCGAATGACCGAGCTTTTCCGCCAGCACTTCATCACAAACCCGGACTCGACCTCCTTCTACTGCATCTGCGAAATCATAGACGACATGTGGCAGCGCCTCCTCCAACCCTCCATAGAGCAAGACGTCAAAGAGGGCATCAGGGAGCAGGCGGAGCGCTGGGCGCAAAAAGAGATCGTGGCCGGGCTTTCGAAAAAGTTCGCGCAGGAGCAGTCCGCGCCGTCCGTCTTCGTGGTGGACATGTCCGCGAAAAAAGACTACGTGGTGGTGGCGGTGAGCGCGAGCGGCAATTTCTTGGGCGCGACCGCGGAGAAGAAACCCGGCGACGGACGCTCCTTCCTCACCGAGCGCCTGCGCCAGTTCTTCGGCCGCCACAGGCCGTCGCGCATATTATATAAGGAAGGCGGCGCCGAAATCCCGGAAAACTTCATAAAACAGGCCAACGACTGCCTGACGAACCCGGTAGAGGTGAAACAGGTGAAACCCGCCGCCGCCGACCGCGACCCGTGCGCCTCCGGATACATGAAGCAGCGCGAATTCGCGATACTGGACAACCGCGCCAAAACGCTCTACGGCCTGGCGATCACGTTCCTGCAGCCCGTCTCGCTCGTCACGCGCCTGGGCCTCTCGTTCTACACCGTGCACCCGCTGCAGAAAACGCTGCGCCCGCAAAAGTTCGCCGAGGCCGTCGACAGCATAGTCGAGTACGCGCAGCTCTTGGCCGGCACGTCCGTAAAGGACATCGCCGACTCGCCGATCGCCAAATTCCGCTGCGTCACGAAAGAACTCGTCGCCGCCATAAAAGCGCACGACGCCGCAGACCCTATCTGCTCCAAAAACGACCTGCTGCAGGTCAAAGGCATGACCGAAACCGCCTTCAGAAACATCGCCGGATTCGTGCTGATACCCAACGCCGAAAACCCCATAGACAGATCCACCGCCCACCCCGACCGCTTCCCGTTCATAGAGCAAGCCGTGAACGACCTGACGGTCTCGCGCGAAACCATTGTCTCGAACCCCGACGTCCTGATGTCGCAGCCGATAGACGACCCGACCATGAGGGTCTACATACAGAAAAAACTGGTCCCGCAGCTGCAAGTCGCCCAGCGCTACCAAGGCATAGTCTCGCAGAAGTCCAAGCGGAGGGTGAAACTCGGCGAGGTCAAAGAGGGCGCCGTGGTCTCCGGCAGAGTGACGAACATCACCCCCTTCGGCGTATTCGTAAACATAAACGCCGTCTGCGACGGCCTGATCCACATCTCCCAGCTGACCGACCAGTACGTGGAAACGCCCGACCAGGTGGTCTCCGTGGGCGACAGGGTGGACGTGCGCATCCTGAAAGTGGACACCAAAAAACGCAGAATCTCCCTATCCCTTAAAAACATAGGCGGCATGGGAAAACACGCCTCGTCCGGATCAAAAGTAAAACCCACCAAAGGGCAGCTGGATAACCTGGCGGAGCATTTTAAGAACAGATAGCCGTTGTTTGTTTTTTGCAGTCCCCCTTTTCCGCGCGCCGTAAACACGCCGGCCTACAGACGTTACTCTATGATTTATCGGGAATAGCATATATTTAAGACGAAGCCTTAAAGCCTTAAAGTCAAATTCTTTAAAATCTTTAAAATCTTTTTTAGACGAAGCCTTCGGCTTCATAGATAAATGCGGGGCTAAACCCCGCATTTTCAGTCAAAATCAAAAGAAAAAAGCCTTTTTTTTGACTTTGATGTTGATTTTGACTGAAAATCGGGGGTTTAGCCCCCGATTTATCTATGAAAGGCGAAGCCTTTCGTCTAAAAAAGATTTTAAAGACTTTATGGATTGAAAAAAAATAAAAAAATATTTGACATCCCCATTGCCCATGAATTATTTTAGTATACAATAACCAAATGACCGCCCCCCCAAAACCGCCCCGCGGAGCCTGAAAAGGCCTGAAAGCGGTT
>Ga0268262_10007147_pt1 | contig 10509 bp, 4 predicted proteins | sample TergutNc150P3_FD_190354 | JGI IMG/M metagenome (GOLD analysis project Ga0268262, IMG submission 190354) | Nasutitermes corniger P3 segment gut microbial community from laboratory colony in Florida, USA - Nc150 P3 (SPAdes) (version 2) | ecosystem: Host-associated > Arthropoda: Insects > Digestive...
GAACTTGGAGCGCCTGTACCTGTCGAGCTCGGCGAGCCTTTTCTTGGGAATCTGTATCTGGGCGACCATGCGAACCTCCAAATACACATTCTACAACATAGAGTCATTTGAATGCAAATTGGTATAATTGGGTCATGCAGCAGGTTTTTTCGCCCGGCATATAATTTCGTGCTCGGGATTATGGCCCGGCAACATGGCTCGTTAGTGGCCGGATCATGAAGCCCGCCCTGATGCTAACTGGGGATTCGCTCGGTCACGCTCGCATGCGGACACTGCTACTCCCCAGACCCCTAGCCCCTAGTCCCTGAGCTGACCCCTAATCCTTAAGTTTCATCCAACTCCATTTCGGTCAAACCGTACGTATCCTCAAAGTGGGTGGCCATGCGGCTGTATTCATCGTCTATGTCCTCGTTGCCGTCTGTCGGCTCGGAGATGATGTCTGGGTACTGGCCCTCTTCTATCTGGACGTTGCGGTACTTGGCCATGCCGGTGCCGGCGGGGATGAGGCGGCCCAGGATGACGTTCTCTTTCAGCCCGCGGAGGTAATCTACTCGGCCCTCCAGCGCGGCCTCAGTCAGCACCCTAGCTGTCTCTTGGAATGAGGCGGCGGAGATGAAGGACTCGGAGGTGAGGGAGGCCTTAGTAATGCCAAGGAGCAGGGGCTCGCAGGTGGCGGGCTTCTGCACCTCACCATCGCCATCGGCCTTGTCGTTTATCTCTTTGATCCTTTCGTTTATCTCTTTGAATCGGTGCTTGTCAATTTTTTCCTCGATTATGAGCGGTGTGTCGCCAACGTCGGTGATCTGCACCCAGCGCATCATCTGGCGGATGATGGTTTCGATGTGCTTGTCGTTGATGGTCACGCCCTGTGCGCGGTACACTTCCTGCACTTCGTTGAGCAAGAAGGCTTGGAGGGCTTTTTCGCCGTGTATTTCTAGTATGTCGTGGGGGCTCACCGCGCCCTCGGTCAGCTTTTCGCCGGCACTGATGTCATCGCCGTCCCTAAACAGTATCTGCTTGCCTTGTGGCACTTGGTACTCTTCGCTTTCGCCGGTTGGACTCTCGACGATGACTTTTTGGTTGTCGCGCACCCTGTTGCCGTACTTGACCACACCAGTCACCTTGCTGATGATGGCTGGGTCTTTTGGCCTGCGCCCCTCGAACAACTCTGACACCCTGGGCAGGCCGCCCACGATGTCAACGGTCTTGGCCTGCCGGCGCGGTATCTTGGCCAATATGTCGCCAGCCATCAGATGCACCTTTTTTCTGTTCTTGTCTTTTTCGTAAGGCGGCAGATCAACTTCCAGGTAAGCGCCCGTCGGTATGGTGTAGTGCTGCACCTCGCCGCTGTTGCCCTCGATGTTGATGTGGGCGACCAGCTTCTTTCTCTTGCCTTCCTTGTTTTTATCGTCTTTCTCGTCTTTCTTGCTCTTCTCGTCTTTCTTGCCTTTCTTGTCTTCGCTGGGGGGATGGTCCTCTATGACGCGCTCGCGGAAGCGGCCCGTGTTCGGGTCTTTTTCGCCTTGGTAGGTGAAGTTCCGCTCGAACTCTTTGAAATCGGCCATGCCTTCCTTTTCGTTTATCAGGTAGTCGTTGTATGGATCCCACTCGGCCAATAGTGTCTTGGGCTCCACACTTTCGCCGTCTTTAACGCGGATGGTGGCTCCTGGCGGCACTTTGTAGCGCTCGCGCTCCTTGCCGCTGGCGTCCAAGACCAGGATGCTGCCCGTGCGGCTTAGGGCAACGGCCTCGCTGTTGCGGTTCTCTACGGATCTGATGCCGTCCAGCTTGACGATGCCCTTCACCTGGGCCTCGTGCTGGTTCTTCTCGGTGGCGCGGCTGGCCGCCCCGCCGACGTGGAAGGTCCGCATAGTGAGCTGGGTGCCGGGTTCGCCGATGCTCTGGGCCGCGATGGTGCCCACTGCTTCGCCTATGTCAACCAAGCGACCAGTAGAGAGGTTTAAGCCATAGCACTTGGCGCACACGCCCCTGCGCGATTCGCAGGTGAGCAGGGAGCGTATCTTGACGCTCTTTATGCCGCTGGTTTCAATGCTGAACGCCAGTTCCTCTGTAATGAGTGTGCCGGCCTTGGCAAACACCTTTGTCTCGTCGTACGGATCCATGGCGTCCTCGGCCACGACGCGACCCATGATGCGGTCGCGCAGGCGGGCACGGATGGTGCCGTCGGTGTTGACGATGGCGGCCACTTCTATCCAGTCCAGCGTTCCGCAGTCATCTTCGTTGATTATCACGTCCTGTGCCACATCTACCAGCTTTCTGGTGAGGTAGCCGGAGTCGGCTGTCTTGAGGGCTGTGTCGGCCAGGCCTTTGCGGGCGCCGTGGGTGGACGTGAAGTACTCCGAAACGGTGAGGCCCTCTTTGAAGTTGGATCTGATGGGCGTCTCTATGATGTCGCCGCTGGGCTTGGCCATGAGGCCGCGCATGCCCGCAACTTGGCGGATCTGGGTCTTAGAACCCCTAGCTCCGGAATCCGCCATGATGTAGATGGAATTGAGGTTGGCACCTGTGTCGTTTTGGAGCTCAAGCTCTTTCATCATGTCGGCGGCCACCTGGTCGGCGGTATTGGACCACACCTCAAGTATCTGGTTGGTGCGCGTGGCGGCGTCCAGCTTGCCCTGGTAGTAATCTATCTCGATCTTCCTCACGTCGGCCGTGGCCACCTTTAGCAATTTGGCCTTGGTATTGGGCACCACTAGGTCGTCTATGCCCACGCTGACGCCCGCCTTCATGGCCCACAGGAAGCCCACGTCCTTCATCTGATCCAGCATCTGTATGGTGGTTTCGGGCCCATAGAATTTGTAGGCGCGGTTGACCAAGGAGAGCAGACCCTCTTTTTTGAGCAGGCCGTTGACGAATGGGATGCCCTGGGGGAGGGACCTATTGAAGATTATCCGGCCCACCGTGGTAGTGATGATTTCGTCCTTGACCTCCCTGGCTGGGCACTCGAAGACTTCCTGCTCGCTTCGCTTGCGCGGGTCGCTCTGGTGCCACGCCTCGGTGTCAACCAAGCCGCCGCTGAAGCGCAGCCTGATTATGGCGTGGGTGTCCACCACGCCAGCGTCGTGGGCGGCTATCACTTGGTCTATGCTGCCAAAGGCCATGCCCTCGCCCTTGCGGCCCTGCCTCTTCTTGGTGAGGTAGTACCCGCCCAGCACGATGTCCTGGCTGGGGACGACGTTTGGCCTGCCGTTGGCGGGGTTGAGGATGTTCTGGGTGGACATCATCAGCACCTTGGCCTCTATCTGGGCCATGGGACTTAGGGGGATGTGGACTGCCATCTGGTCGCCGTCGAAGTCGGCGTTGAACGCTGTGCAGACCAAGGGGTGCAGGCGTATGGCCTTGCCCTCCACCAAGATGGGCTGGAAGGCCTGTATGCCGAGGCGGTGCAGGGTGGGGGCGCGGTTGAGCAGCACGGGGTGGTTCTTGATTACGTCGTCCAGCACATCCCACACCTCGGGCACGCCCTGCTCCACCATCTCCTTTGCCTGGCGGATTGTGGCGGCGTGGCCCTTGTGCTCGAGGCGGTTGAAGATGAACGGCTTGAAAAGCTCCAGCGCCATCTTTTTGGGTAGACCGCACTGGTGCAGCTTTAATTCGGGGCCCACGACGATGACGGAGCGGCCAGAGTAGTCCACGCGCTTGCCCAAAAGGTTTTGCCTAAAACGGCCCTGCTTGCCCTTTAGGGCATCGGACAGGGACTTGAGGGGCCTGTTGCTTACCCCTCGGAGCAGCCTGCCCCTCTTACCATTTTCGAATAGCGCGTCCGCGGCCTCTTGCAGCATCCTCTTCTCGTTGCGGACTATGACCTCGGGGGCCCTGAGCTCCAGCAGTTTTTTTAGGCGGTTGTTGCGGTTGATGACGCGGCGGTACAGGTCGTTCAGGTCGGAGGTGGCGAAGCGCCCGCCGTCCAGCGGCACCAATGGCCGCAGTTCGGGCGGCAGCACGGGGATGACTTCGAGTATCATCCACTCCGCTTTGTTGTGGGACTTTTGGAAAGCCTCGGCTATCTTTAGGCGCTTGGCTATCTTGACGCGCTTTTGGGCCGACGACTCCTTTTTCATGTCATCGCGCAGCTTTATCGCCAGGCCCTCCACATCTTCCTTTTTCAGCAGCTCTTTGATGGCCTCGGCGCCCATCATGGCCTCGAAGATATCCGGGGCTGTCTCTTTTAGCTCCCTGTACCTATCCTCCGTGAGTATGTCTTTTTCCTCTAGCTTTAGGTCGGGGTCTTTCCTGTCTTTGTCAACTTTTATGACAATGTATGCTTCAAAGTAAAGCACTTTTTCTAGGTCTTTAAGGGGGATGTCCAGCAGGTACCCTATTCGGCTGGGGACGCCCTTGAAGAACCACACGTGGCTGACGGGGCAGGCAAGCTGGATGTGCCCCATCCTTTCGCGCCTGACGGCCTTTTTGGTAACTTCGACGCCGCACTTGTCGCAGATTTGGCCCTTGAACTTTTGCCTTTTGTACTTGCCGCACAGGCACTCCCAGTCATTCACGGGGCCAAATATCCTGGCACAGAAGAGGCCGTCCCTCTCCGGCTTGAGGCTGCGGTAGTTGATGGTCTCGGGCTTGGTGACTTCCCCGAACGACCATGAGCGGATGACATCGGGGGACGCCAGGGAGACCCTGATGCACTCGTATGCGTTTATGTTCTGCTGCTCGCCAAACTTGTTTTGCATCATCGTTCTAGCTCCAAAAACTTTTAGTGTCAACAATAATTGCCTGCATGATAGCCTTCTTGGGGTGCCTAGCCCTCGATGGTGAACGTCGCCGGCTCTTCATCTGATTCCGCCTGAGTGGACAGCTCATCGCGGGTGAGCATCTCAACGTCTATGCACAGCGCGTTGAGCTCTTTCTTGACGACGTTCCAGCTCTCGGGGAGGCTTGGCTCTTTGATGGCCTCGCCCTTGATGATGGCTTGGTATATCTGGGTGCGACCGTGCATGTCGTCCGACTTGTAGGTCAGAAGCTCTTGCAGAACATGGGCCGCACCGTAGGCCTCCAGCGCCCACACTTCCATCTCGCCGAACCGCTGGCCGCCGAACTGCGCCTTGCCGCCCAAGGGCTGCTGCGTGATGAGGCTGTAGGGCCCTATGCTCCTAGCGTGTATCTTGTTGTCAACAAGGTGGTGCAGCTTCATCATGTAGCTGCACCCGACCACCACGGGCTGCTCGAAGGCCTCGCCCGTCATACCGTCGTACAGCTTGGTCTTGCCCGAGGCGTCGGGCCCGCTGCGGCCATTCTTTTCGTACGCCTTTTCTAGCCATTCCTTGATTTCGGATTCTTTGGCTCCATCGAAGACGGGCGTGGCGAAGTGAACGCCCATCACCCTGCCGGCCCACCCAAGGTGGGTTTCGAGTATCTGGCCGATGTTCATGCGGGAGGGCACGCCCAGTGGGTTAAGAACGATGTCAACCGGGGTGCCATCGGGAAGGTAGGGCATGTCCTCTATGGGGAGTATGCGGCTGACCACGCCCTTGTTGCCGTGCCTGCCGGCCATTTTGTCGCCCACTTGCAGCTTGCGCTTGACGGCCACGTACACCTTGACGTTTTTAAGGACGCCTGGCAGAAGCTCGTCGCCCTTTAGCAGGCGCTCCACCCTCTCGGCCAATACGTTGCTGAGGACGTGGAGCTGGCTGTCGGTCTTGTCCATGATGTCCAGCACCTGGGCCTCCAGCCTCTCCTTGCCCGCCGCCACGCTTATTTGGCGGAAGCGGCGGTATGGCACCGCCTCCAGCATGTTCTGGGTCAGTTTTTTGCCGTGGGGTAGCAGCGTGTTGCCGGATTCATCGTCCAAGGACTCGGAAAGCTCCTTACCCTTGAGCAGCGCGATCACTTTCTTTTTGCTCTCGGCGCGGATAATGCGCTCTTGGTCTTTCAGGTCTTTTTCCCACTTGGCTATCTGGTCGCGCTCTATCTGCTGGGTGCGGAGATCCTTCTCGTGGCCCTTTCTGGTGAATACCTTGACATCCACCACCGTACCCTCGATGCCCGGCGGGACGTTGAGGCTGGCGTCCTTCACATCGGACGCTTTTTCGCCGAATATGGCGCGCAACAGTTTTTCTTCAGGCGAAAGCACTGTTTCGCCCTTGGGCGTCACCTTGCCCACCAGTATGTCGCCGTGCCTGATGGTGGCCCCTATCCTGATGATGCCCGATTCATCTAGGTTTTTAAGCATCTCTTCGCGGACTTGGGGTATGTCGCGGGTGATCTCTTCGGGACCCAGCTTGGTGTCCCTGGCCTGCACTTCAAACTCTTCTATGTGGATGGTGGTGTACATGTCCTCTTTGACGACGCGCTCGCTGATGAGTATGGCGTCTTCAAAGTTGTAGCCGCGCCAAGGCATGTAGGCGACTACGAGGTTGCGCCCCAAGGACAGCTCGCCGTGGTCGCAGCAGGAGCCGTCTGCCAGTATCTGCCCGGTGGCGACGTACTCACCCCTGCCGACCAAGGGCACTTGGTTGTAGCAGGTGTTCTGGTTGGATCTGACATATTTGATCAGCGTGTAGATGTCCACGCCGCTCTCTACGCCCTCGGTGTCCGGGTCGTCCTCGACGCGCACCACTATGCGGTTGGCGTCAACGGACTCCACGATGCCCGACCTGCGGCAGAGCACGCAGTTGCCCGAATCCCTAGCGGCGTAGTACTCCATCCCCGTGCCCACTATGGGGGCGTCGGTGCGGATGAGCGGCACAGCCTGGCGCTGCATGTTGGCCCCCATGAGGGCGCGGTTGGCGTCGTCGTTTTCGAGGAAGGGGATGAGGCTGGCGGCCACCGAGATTATCTGCTTTGGGCTGACGTCCACCATTGTAACTTTTTGCGCATCTACCACCTTGGTCTCGCCCTGCACCCTGGCCACGACGGATTCATCTTTGATGTTGCCGTTTTCGTCGGTCTCGACGTTGGCCTGGGATATGGTGTGGACGTCCTCTTCCCAAGCCGAGAGGTACCATGCGTGCATCTGGAACTTTGCGGGCCTCTTGCCGGCCTTGGCCAGTTTGTTGTTTTCCGCCTGCAATTCCTCCAGCTTCACGATGTCCATGTAGCCAAACTTGGAGTCGCCGACGTGCGTGATTTCGGCGTAGTCAATGATGCGCCCGTTTTCCACCTTTAGGTACGGGCTTTCGATGAAGCCGAACTCGTTGATGCGGGCGTAGCACGAGAGCGAGCTTATGAGCCCAATGTTTGGACCCTCGGGCGTTTCGATGGGGCAGATGCGGCCATAGTGCGACGTGTGGACGTCGCGGACGTCAAACGTGGCCCGATCTCTGCTGAGCCCGCCTGGCCCAAGGGCCGAGAGCCTTCGCTTGTGGGTGATCTCGGACAGGGGGTTGGTCTGATCCATGAACTGCGACAACTGGCTGGAGCCAAAAAACTCTTTCATGGAGGCGATGACCGGTTTGCTGTTGATGAGGTCGTGCGCCTGCAGCGGGTTGTTGGGGTCCTGGGCAAGGGAGAACTTTTCTTTGATGGATCTGAGTACTCTGTGGAGCCCAACGCGGAAGCCGTTTTCAAGCAGCTCGCCGACGCAGCGGACGCGGCGGTTGCCAAGGTGGTCTATGTCGTCCTTGCGGACGGGGGCTATCTCGTCGCTCCTGTCTTGTCGCGTGGTGTCGTATTTTTTCAGGCGCAGCAGGTAGTGGATGGTGTTGACAAAGTCGTCTATGGTCAGCGTGCGCTCATCGGGGGCTATGCTTTGGCTTAGCTTGGTGTTTATTTTGTGGCGGCCAACCTTTGAGAGGTCGTACTTCTGCGGGTCGAAGAACATGGAGTGCAGCAGCTTGCGGCTGGAATCGGCCGTGGCTGGCTCGCCGGGGCGGATCTTCTTGAACAGTTCTTTTGCGGCCTCTTCCGTATCCTCGGTGTGGTCCTTGCTTAGGGTTTCGGAGAATATCTTGCCTGTGGGGTCGTCTTCGGGGTAGCAGAGGACAAAGCGCTTTACGTTGTTGGCCAAAAACATTTCGAGGTGCGTCTGCAAAAAGGACTCGTTGGCGTCCATCAGCACTTCGCCCGTGTTCATGTTCACGATGTCTTCCATGAGCACCCCGTTGTCAAGGATGTCGCGCTCGACTTGGACGCCCTTTACACCGGCACTTTGAATGGCTACCAAGAGGCGGGGGGAGATCACCTTGCCCTTTGCCACTATCGGTTCGCCGCCCTTTGGACCCACAATGTCCTCCAGTGCCTTGACGCCCAGCAGAACATCCGACGGCTCGGCGAATATTTTTCCGCCCTTCAGCGTGAAAACGTGTGGCGCATAAAACAGGCCCAGCATGGACTGGTTGTCGGCCAGCTTTTCGTGGAACATGCCTAGGGCGCGCAGGAAGGTGGCCCCAAGGAACTTGCGCTTGCGGTCTATCCTAGCGTACAACAGGCCCTTGGTGTCCAGCTCGAACTCGACCCAAGACCCTCGGTATGGAATGATTTGCGCGGCGTACAGGCTTTTGTCGGGGGTTATGGAGAAAAAGGCCCCTGGGCTGCGGTGGAGCTGGCTGACGATGACCCTTTCGGTACCATTTATTACGAAAGTGCCCCTGTCCGTCATCATCGGGAGGTCGCCGAAGTACACTTCGGATTCCTGGCTCTGCTTGTAGCGACGGTTGCCCTTTTCGTCCCTGTCGAACTGGTTCAGCCTGATGCGGATCTTGAGCGGGGCGGCCATAGTGGTACCCCTCTCGACGCACTCCTCTATGGTCATCTTTTGGTGCAGGCCCACTGGCTCGTTGCATATTTCGCATATCGTGGCGGCGTTTTTGTTGCGCGTCCCGCACTTGGGGCAGTCAACGGTGGGATCCTTTGGGTGGTCGGTGACTATGTAGTGCCCGCACTTTTTGCACGACGTGCGGAGGTGCTGCAGGCCCTCGTGCTTGCCACACTTACAGGCCCAGTGCCCAACGGTGTAGTCCACAAACTCCACTTCCAGCGTTGCGTCCGAGCCGTCGGGGCTTTTGCCGTTGTTGATAGGGAACATAGAGTCAAAGACGGCCTTCAGCCCCCTGGACTCCCTTTCGCTGTGGAGCAGGTTCATCTGCAAAAACTCGGCGTAGCTCCGCTTTTGGATGTCAATCAGGTTCGGGATCGGCACCAGCGAGCGGATTTTCGAGAACGAAATGCGTTTCGTGTAAATGTTCTCCTGAACGGCCATAGTCAACTCCTGCAACGGCCAAAGGCCCCCGTGCGGGGAGCCCAAGGGCCGCATTCTCTTTGTTTGGGTTCGCCCGCAGCGGTGCCTGCGCCTGCCGCATGGCAAGCCAGGGGGCCAAATTCACTTGTGCGGTAAAGGTCTTGCAACCTGAGCCTTTTGCTAAAGTGGGCGCGGGGCCTGAAAAAAATCAGGCGTAAGAAAAAATCGTACCAGTTTTTCAACAGAATGTCCAGCACTAATTTCAGAGCAGCGTCAGAGCGGCTTTCGGGCCTAGGCCCTGCTGCAAGGATGCGCGGGCCTGGGGCTTTGGGGGCACGGGCGGCCTTACTTGATCTCGACCTTGGCCCCTGCGGCCTCTAGCTTTTCCTTTAGCTTGGCTGCTTCGTCTTTGCTCACGCCCTCTTTGACAGTCTTGGGGGCGCCGTCCACCAGGTCTTTGGCCTCTTTGAGCCCGAGCCCGGCGACCACTTCGCGGACCGCCTTGATGACGTTCAGCTTGTTGGCCCCGGCTTCTGCCAGCACGACGTCGAACTCGGTCTTTTCTTCGACTGCCGGGCCAGCGGCGGCGGGCGCGCCCGCTACCGCCACTGCGGAGGCGGAGACGCCGAACTTGTCTTCGAGCGCCTTGACCAAGTTGGCCAAGTCGAGGACGGTCATGGTTTCAATTTCCTGTATCAGCTTTTCAGCGGTTATAGCCATTGTGTGTTCCTTCCGAGATGAATGTTTTGGTTTCGGGTTTTTGGGGCGCCTAGCGTCCCTCTTCTTCCTTCTTTTGGCGGATCTGGTCCAGTGCAACCGCCAGGCCTGATATCGGGTACTGCATGAGGTACAGCAGCTTTCCGATGAGGACGTCCCTAGATGGCAGTTCGGCTATGGCCTGGAAGTCGCTGACGGGCGTGGGTTCGCCGTCCAGGATCGCGGCCTTGAATGCCACCGCGGGATTGTCCTTTAGAAAGTTGTGTATCGCCTTTGCCAGGCCCACTATGTCGCCGGCCGACGTCGCCACCGCAGTCGCGCCCTTGAAGTGTCCGGCAAGGGACTCGAAGCCGGTCTCCTTTACGGCCAGCCTAAGCAGGGTGTTCTTGGATACGCGGTACTTTGCGCTGTTCTCGCGCAGCGAGCGGCGCAGGATGGTGTCCTTTTCCACCGTGAGCCCTTTGAACCCAAGGACGACGGCCGACTTGGCGGACGCGAACACGGCCTTTAGGTCGCTAACTTCTTTTTGTTTTTGCAGCTTGTCCATAGCCACCTCACTTTTCAAGGACGCTCAAGGACACGGCTACGCTCGGCCCCATGGTTGACGCCATGTATATGGCTTTGACGTACTTGCCCTTTGACGC
>Ga0268262_10007148_pt1 | contig 10509 bp, 7 predicted proteins | sample TergutNc150P3_FD_190354 | JGI IMG/M metagenome (GOLD analysis project Ga0268262, IMG submission 190354) | Nasutitermes corniger P3 segment gut microbial community from laboratory colony in Florida, USA - Nc150 P3 (SPAdes) (version 2) | ecosystem: Host-associated > Arthropoda: Insects > Digestive...
CCGGCGGCGCATCCACAATGACGAAATCAAAATTAGAAGCCGCGTACTTGATCATACGCTCCAGATTCGGAGAACTCAGCAATTCAGACGGATTCGTTGGAAGCGAGCCGGAAGGAAGAAACCAGAATTCCGGCTTGACTGATTTCATAAGGGATTTTTGAAATTCGACAATTCCTTGCAAAACCTGCGCAGTCCCGATCACTCCGTTATTCCCATTGATCCCAAAATCCCGGCCGGACCCGTTCTTACGCATGTCCGCATCAATAATAACAACCCGTTTCCCCTGTTCCTGCGCAATAACGCCTCCCAGCGCGCAGGAAGTAAAGCTTTTTCCTTCCTGCGGAACCGTACTGGTCATCAAAATGGTTCTCATGCCATTCTGTTTTTGTAACAACATCAATTTGGTACGTAGCACCCGGAATTGTTCTCCGAAAATTGTCATCGGATCCAAAGCGTTCTGTAACTGGTATGTTGCTTGTGAAAGATCGAATGTTTCCGCAGGCAGCAATTCTTCTTTCTTTGGCGCCGGTCGGAACGAAATCTCCGAACTTATTAGACCGGATAATCCGGGTTCCGCCTTGGGAACAGTCGCCATAACAGTGGGCGCCGGCAACGCAGATTCTGCAAAAGGCAGACTACTTACTCCCGGCATTGAACGAATCGCATTCTTTTTTCGTTCCGCCTCGGTTTTTTTCAAAAAATCGAATATTTCACTCATGCAACCCCTTAACTCCACATCTCCGCTGCTTACTGCGGGTATTTCTGCCTATTTCCACAAAGATAAATCGCCCAAACCTGGAATGCAGTATCTCCTGCATTCCAAAAGACTTTGTCATATTCCAGCAACCAGTAAAGACTGATTCATGCTCAATACGCCTACCTTGCAAAAAACCGGAATTATTCAGCGCTTTCTCAAACCATTGCGCTCACAACAAAATAAATTATTATGCGGCCTTCCGGGGCGGCCTCCTATCCTTTTTATCATCTTTTTTATCCATTGTTGGAACCACTACCAACACAGGCAGGTTGAAAACTCTTTTCGCCTCTTCTTCACTGCCGATCGTATTGTCCAGAAGTTCCCGCGCAAAGGCCGCGCCAATGCCGAATATCAGTCCGCCCAACACCCCCATTAGTATAATTTCCACCTTGTTACGCGATTCCGCATGTGACGGGAAACTGGCTTCATCAACAACACGATAACTTTCATTCTTTTTGTCGGTTTCAATCGCAGTAGCTACAGAAGCAGCGGTTTTTTGTGCCTGCAAATCGGCATACGTTTTCTCCAGAAATGATTTCTCCCGCAGAAGTCCCTGATATTCCGACTCCAAATCGGGCGCCCGGCTTACACGATCCCGCGCTTCGCTGATTCGTTGCTGAAGGTCTTGTTGATTCTTTTCAGCTCTTGCGATTGACTCGACTATAACTCTACGGCGATAGTTATATACTGACTCACTCGTATCCACGCCTTCACCCTCACCTTCTGCGGCTTGCGCGCTTTGGACGGTTTGAACCGCCGACGCTTCAGCCCCCGGCCCCTGCTGCGCAACTGAAACATTGGCGCTATTAATCTGTTGCTTCAACTTAGCAACCTCATTTGCCAATACTACAACGTCTGGATGCTTGGAGGTATATTGGCTCTTAAGCTCTTCCAATTTGGCCTCTTTTTCAGCTAATTTTATTTCATCGGGGGTCGCTCTTCTTTCATTCGGAACAACAGGCCGCACGGGGTCCAGTTTATTTAAACTATCTTGAATGGTTTGATTAATTTTTTTGTTATTAGCTTCCACCTTTTTGCGTTCTTCATGTACGAAATCAAGATTCCTTAACTCGTCATTCGCACGGAGAATAACATCCTGTTGCCTGCTCAATTGATCATTCAACTGGGAGAGAAGGTTCATATTGGTGTTTTCTTGTATCGCGCCTTGATGCCTTATCCTGAATTGTTTAATTTTCTCTTCCTGGGCATCAAGCTCAATTTTACTTTGCCGCATACGTTCGTCAATGAACTGGTCAGCAACCATCACCTTGTTTGTTTTGGTCTGGTTACTGCCCCGAATGAGTTCCTGCGTCAGTTGTTTCGTTACGGTCTGAGCGTACTGAGGATCCTGCGCTATGAAAGAAATTGTAAAAGTTTTGTCAGACGAAGGGGCTCTGGTGACCCTAATTTGGTTTTGTGCGGCACGAACGGCCCCCGCCATGTCAAAATCAGGTTTGGTTCCATAGTTATACAACTGGAATTGTTCTATCATTCGTTCCAAAAAAGTGCGGCTTTCAAGCTGCTCCCGAATTGAACTAATCTGCTCTTCCGGCGTTGTACGATATCCGTGAATGATCTCGCCGGAAGACAGTGTGGTATCCACCGTAACGCGCGCTTCCGACTTATATACATCCTGAATTCGCATTGCGGAAAACGTAGCCACACAACTTACTATTATCCAAACAGCCAGAAAATACCATTTTCTGTTCCACAAAATTTGGAAATAATCGGAAACGTCCAGATGCGTCAAATCCTTCATAGCAACTATTTTCCTCCTAATTTACGGATTTTGACCAAACATACTGTAGACCAAAAGAAACCATTGAACGGTTAAACTGTGGGATATCCGTTATTACCCAAATAGAATTCTTTTGATACTGATAGGAATAGCCGGCCGAAGCAAAAAGATGTGATGTCAACGCGTATTCAAACTGCACGGATCCAGAATAACCATTAAGTTCTCCAGCGTAATCAAAATCCACGCTTCGTATATATGATCCAGACAACCGCAAATTTGCTTTATCACTAAGCCGGTGCCCTAATCCGATGGAAACAACATCGGATGGCAATATACGCCTTTGACCCAGCGCCGACATCATGGTTCTTTGATAATTGGCATAAAGTAAAGTTTTGTCAACAGTCCACGACAATCCGGCTCGCAACATTTCCTGCGTTCTGAATGTATTATCCGAATTGGCTATTTCAATGCCACCGGAAGCGAACACTTCAACATTTTCGGCAAGCATAAATCTAAATCGCCCGATCTCCAGACGATGGATTTGGTGGTCGCGATATCGTTCGTCAACATTATTAAGATAAGTAGAATAGGAACTTGTCAGGAAAAACCAGTTGGTAATTCTCTGATCCAGATTGGCGCCTACCTGAACGGAACTAATATGCCCGACATCCTGCTTCTCGTACCAATAATTATCGTAGCCGGCAAAGAAACCAATGTGCGTACTTTCCGTTAAATCCGTGCTGAATTGCGCGTTAACCATATTTCTAGTCTCGCGTTGCGGAATAAGCAGAATTTCGTACGAAGGAATTGGCGTCCAATTCGGCGTCCAATTCAAAGAAAGGTTCAATACACGTAACGGATCATTCTCCGAAGAAGAAAAATGGTCGCTCACGTTAAACTTGGAACGCGGGCTTAACTGGTAAGTGTATGTGAAGTTTACATTATGCTCACCGCCATTTATATCACCCTGTTGGTGGTAAAGCTGGTAACCTGTAGAGTAGTCTATGTGTAACCGGGATTTACCTTTTGCGACATTTGTGAAAGCGCTTCCGGAAAATGACGTTATCACCGAAGACTGTTTATCTCCAGAACTCGGATAAACATTATTAACGAATCCTTCGTTCGCTCCCAAAGAAACGCCGAAGACATTTTTCCTATCCCATACAATAGAATCAATAAACGATCTTCCGGCGGAAAAATACCCGTCTTCACGAGTAACCTCTGACAAATATTCCACAGGAATTGGAATAGATGTATCTGTTTCAGGCTGAATAACTTCCGATGAATATTGTGGAAGTATTGGTGGAGTATCATCAGGACGCGAAATAGAAACATCCTGCGCGTAAACCGGTACGAGAAACACAAACAACGTCAAAATCAATATCAAAAAGTTTTTCATAATTCACCATTTTTCATAAAGTAAATACAATACATAACAAGATGTGTGCCCAAATGCGCACATTAACATTTTTAACACTCACGCCGAGTGTAGAAATTCTGAAAACGTTGATCAAACACTGTGTTCAAATCAACTTCAATTATGGCACCAAAATCGTATCGCCGTCTTCCAGTTTAATATTTTGTTCCAGGTTTTTTCCTTGAATGACCTCTTTATAATTAAACCTGAATATCCTGTTGGCGCCATTTACCTTGCGCACAATTTTAATATCTTTACTTTTGGCAAGCCCACTCAATCCACCCGCTCGCACGATGATGTCAATTACGGTTGTATACGAAGTTAGCACATAAATCGCCGGCTTGGAGACCTGTCCCATTACGGAGACAGTGTGACTTACAATTTTAGAAACGCTAACCGTAACCGGCGGCACGACTTCAAAATAATCAGACAATTTGGCGGTAATATCCTCCCTTAACTGATTGGGCGTTTTCCCGCTTGCCTGAATTTCGTTAATCAAAGGCAGTGTAATCTTTCCATCCGGCCGAACAGTCAGGTTCGTCATGGAAAGCTCATTATCCCTCCACACGTTAACATTTAAAGTATCATCGATACCAATGACGTACTCGTCGCTGTTGTCTTCAACCAACCTGCCATCCGCCCCACTTATCTGGAAGCCGCCATTGCCCTCTTGCGCAAACAAGCCTACCGACAGCCCCAACAAAACGACACAACACCAGAATATGTTCTTCATGATTCCCCCCTATTTTGACAAATTTACCCGAATCTGTGAACATATACAACACAATTTCGCAAAAAGGTACATCATTGGAAGAACAAATTCACCCGAAGCGACCCCATCGCCTCAATCAAAGCCGCCTCACAGCAATCCCCCAAAGCCTCTACGCAAGCAATTTCCGCACCAGTCCAGAATATAGGCTCAGGAATGGTTCACGACGGTAGGTAGCCATAAGGCGACTCGCATCCCACAAACGGACTACGCCCCCCGTATCAAGAAACCGCGCATGGCGTCCGGCGCAAATTTTTGAATATCGGGAACCTCTAAAAACGCCCTATTGATATAAAGCCTATCAAATACAACAATTCAAGCAATACAACTGTACCAGCCGGAATTGCTTTCGTCTCCTACATATAAGTAAATCGGCATGATTCCCCATAAAATTATGGAAATTTCCCGTCCGGAAAAAACTATACAAAACTAATGGTTCCATATCCCCTTTCGATAAGCTAATATGGATATGTTGTATTTTAACATGCAGGGACTTAGGAACTATGGATAACGCACTGGTTTTCTGTAAGTTAGAAGGCGAAGCTGTATCCGAAGCATGGGATTCGTTTGTATCGGAAGCGTCTTCCACGACGTTAGCACACCTTTACGGCTGGCGACGCGTCATAGCCGAATCCTATGGGCACAACGCGTTTTACCTGGCAGCCAAACGCGAAGGAAAAATCACGGGCATTCTCCCGCTCGTTCAAGTAAAAAGCAGGCTTTGGGGCAACACACTAACGTCGATGCCTTTTCAGGATTACGGCGGAATCGTCGCGCAAGACGAGGAAGTTTTCCAATTCCTTATGGAGCGGGCGCTCCAATTGAAAAAGGAATACGGCGCTCGAATCATGGATTTGCGCTACCGCAATGAACCATTTTCCTCCGCAGGCCAGGCGCATGGAAATAAAGTCACATTGGCGCTCGACATCGCCGCCGGAGCGGAAGCTCTCTGGAAATCATTTCCTCCCAAAGTCCGGAATCAGGTGCGTAAGGCGGAAAAATCGGGACTTTCGGTAAAATCCGGCGGGACAGAACTGCTGGAAGAATTTTTCCGCCCCTTCGCTGTAAACATGAGAGACCTAGGCTCGCCGGTTCACCATCCAAGGTTCTTCGAAAAGATATTCTCCGTATTCGGCGACAACACACGGATAATGCTCGTTCAGGAAGGCAGGCAAACCATTGGCGGACTTATCGCGTTTTTCTGGAAAAATACCGTCACTGTTCCATGGGCATCCTGCTATCGCCGGCACTTCGCGAAATGTCCGAATAATCTCCTTTATTGGGAAACCATAAAGTACGCTTGTGAACGTGGATGCGTATTTTTTGATTTCGGACGATCTTCTCCTGATTCCGGAACATATCATTTCAAGTTGCAGTGGGGAGCAAAACCGATCCCATTACATTGGGAAATATTCACAGACAACGATGCCGGGATTTCATCGGAAAGCGCGCTTTTACGAAGCGCGTCCCGCCTGTGGCGGCACATCCCCGTCAAACTGGCGAATTTTCTGGGACCCAGTCTCCGTAAATTCATAACAAATTAGCCGAAGAAAAAAATGCGTCAAATTCCACATCTATCACATTTTGGTGTCGATTAATGATACGATTAATTCTTGTAATTCTCATTATGATCATCGGTGGCATCGCTTCGCTTTATGGAACATTTTATGCTCTGAATTTTTATCTCTGGCTGGCATATTTCCGTCCTGAATCCTGGGTATGGATGGACTTCTTTAAAGGACAGCGGCTGTCTTTATTTGTAGGAGTATTTACACTGCTGTCAACTTTTGTAACAGGGAAAAAAATTAAATTCACGCCTTTTTCATGCCTTTTGATCGTTATCCTGATACACTCATTAATATCCACGCTGGTTTCAAATTACACTACAGCGTGCTGGCCATATTGGATAGACTTTTTTAAAATCATATTAATCGCGTTTTTGATACCTATTATTGTATCTTCCGAAAAAGAATTCAAAATAACAATCATTGTTATAACTTTATCTCTCGGATTGGAATCAGCCAAACAAGGTTGGGCACAGTTAATACTTAACCCTGGCGCCGCTAATGATAATGGAATCCCATTTCTTGGAGACAATAACTGCGTGGCTGTAGGAATGCTTATGTTGGCGCCTATATCACTCGCGCTGGCACAAAGCTACAAAAAAAAGCTATTTAAATATGCTTTTTTCTTCTTGTCAATTGGCATTATCTATCGGGCGATTTCTACTTACTCTCGTGGAGGATTTATTGCCTTAACGTGCATGTTTACTATATGGTGGCTACGTTCCAAGCAAAAAATTCGATTGTTAATTATTGCAGCGCTGATCGCCGCGTTGATTATTCCCGCGTTACCGCAGAGTTTCTGGGATCGAATGGGAACAATCACCACCGATCAATCGGAAATGGACGCGTCTTCTTCCAGTCGCATCCATTTCTGGGAAGTTGCATTCAGAATGGCTCTAAGTTACCCGATGTTTGGGGTAGGACATAACGGATATAATCATGCCTACAATTTATTTGACTTTTCTAATGGAGCATACGGTCATTCGCGTTCCGTACATAGTATGTGGTTCGGGATTCTTTCCGAATGGGGTTTTATAGGACTGCTCTTGTTTTTGCTTATTTACTTCTATTCTTGGCTGGCATGCCGTAGAATTCTTCGGAAATGTCGTAATAATCCGGAGTTGCAGCATTGGACTAATTATGCCGTAGCGCTGGAAGCCAGTTTAATCGCGGCTGCTACCGGTGGCGCGTTTGTACCTTTTCAATATGTAGAAATGTTATGGCATTTTTTTACTTTGGCAATTACTATTGAGCAATTGGTATCAGCGCATGAACTATCGAAAACATCTCCTTTGGATGAAACGACCAATGCTTTTCTTCATCAAGACGCGGTTCTTCTGAAATCATAGTATCGTCGCAGCAGGAAACGGTTTTCAGGAATTGTCCATTGCACAAAGTCGTGTATCTTATCTTTGACAATAGCTAAGAAAATTTCAATTTAACGTTTTACGGAGATAGAAAATGAACACAGATTTCTTTCAACTTTTTACACCGGTGGCGCAAGAAAATGAATACTTGCAAGAATTGGATGGATATTATAAAACATTTTCGGAAATGAGTCAGCAGGAGAGAGAATTTTTGAATGCTCTTATTTTAAGGCATAAACCACAGAGGTTGCTTGAAATTGGAGTTAGTTCAGGAGCATCATCTGTTGTGATGTTGAATGCAATTAAAAATTTTGGAAGTGCCAAACTTTATTCCATTGACTACTGTAAAAAATGGTATATATATCCAAAAAAGAATACAGGCTTTGTGGTCGAACATTATCCTCAACTAAAAACGGAGTATAATTTATATGCGGGAGGGATGGCATATAAATTTATTGAGGAAATTTCAGCAGAGCAAAAAATTGATTTTGCCTTTATAGATGCTGCACATAGCTTGCCTGGCGAAATTCTTGATGTTCTTATGATATTGCCTTTTTTGAGCGATGATGCAATAATTGTTTTTCACGATACAAATCTTCAAGTTATTGATAAAGACAATGTATGGATTGTAAATAATTTATTGATAAGTTCTCTGGTTGGACGGAAAATATGGCAAGGTAATTTTAATAAATACAATAAAATATACTTTCCAAACATAGCAGGAGTTCAGTTTACAGAACAAAGCAAAGGACATATTTTTGAATTACTCAACTTACTGACTTTAAAATGGAAATATTTGCTTCCCAGAGAAGAAGTTTTAGAATTAACAGAATTTTTCAGTAAATATTATCCAATTTATTTTATTGAATATTTCAGACAAATTTGCGATTTTCAGGAGTTAATGTTTAATCGTAAATATACTACAAAACTAAAAAATATATGCCGGCATTTATGGAATTTTAAATAGTCTCCGTTAAATTGCTAAATGGTTAAATGGATGTAATGAAACGTGCGCTTAAACGATTTATAATCTTTTTGTTTTGCCTGACTGTATTGCCGATTTGGATATTATATCGGATGGAAGCATTGTTGTTAAAGCGTAAAGAAGCGTTTTACGGATATTCTCAACTGCTCTGCCTTTTTCCCGGAATTATTGGAAACTACATACGCTTTGCTTTTTATCGCATGACGATCGCGTCGCTTGGTGACGATTCCTGCATTTCTTTCGGCGTGACTCTGACGCAGCCTGATATACGTATAGGTCGTGGCGTATATATCGGCCCATGGTGTAATTTTGGACTGTGTACGATTGAGGACGATGTGCTTTTCGGGTCGGATGTTCATGTAATCAGCGGGTTCAACCAGCATGGCCACGCAGACATTTCAGTTCCGATACGGGAACAGCGTGGAGAATTATTGAACGTCAGAATCGGGCGGGATTCCTGGATCGGCAACAAGGCTGTTGTCGGAAACCATGTAGGAGAAAAAAGCATTGTTGGCGCGGCGGCGCTCGTAGTCAGTGAAGTGCCGCCTTACTCAGTCGCGGTGGGAAACCCCGCCAAAGTTATTCGCGACAGACGGGATAATTGAAAAACAGTGCGCACGACATAAAAATTTAATGAATCCAGCCCGGATGTTTCAAAGCCTCTTGGGAAACTTCGAGAATATGCCTATTGACAGATTCTGTCGCGCGACGTTATCATAGCAATCACATAGGCATTGTGTATGTTTTGTAAAATGAGGTAGCTATAAAAAATCACCGGTTTGAAACGCTCAAGATACATGCCGGGCAGGAAAAAATCGATCCGACTGCCAACGCCGGCGGCGTACTGATTTACGCGACAACAGCAGTGGTTGACGATTGCTGTGTTACCTTTGACATTATTTAGGAGAAAGTATGGGGGCAATTCACGGTATTATCGGTTTACCTGTCGCAGCATCAACACCGTCATTTCACGACATGCGCGGCGCGTTTGGCTTCAGAGGACAGACATCAGAGGGAAAAATCACTGATGGCGTCGCATTAGGCATAGTTCGTCATCCGCACGAGACGCAAACCCGACTGGTTGCCAATGACGCAGGGTCGGTGATTGCGGTATGCGAGGGTGAACTGTACAACGCCGCCGCCCTTGCGCAAAGCATCGGTATGCCTCAGACTGCTGCCGGGTTCGATGTTGTCCCCCTTCTTTTCGAAACGAAGGGGAAGGATTTTGCGCGCGAGATGAACGGCATTTTCGGCATAGCCCTTTTTGATCTCACCAACCGTACCCTGTATCTTGTTCGAGACCACTCTGGATCGCACTCTCTCTTCTACTCGCCCTTTGCAGGTGGTGTACAATTCGCCACGACGGCACAGGCGATTTTTGCCTCCGGATTGGCAAAGCGGGAAATCTCGCAGTCGGCAATCGACGGTTACCTGGCGTGCCTGGCTGTGAGTCCTCCGGAAACAATGTTCCGTAACGTGTTCGCGTTGCGTCCAGGTCACGCGATCATCGTAAAGGAACGTGAGATAACAGAGTACGCCTACTGGCCGTTTAATAGTTTTACCGAAAACCGCGCGCGTTCCAGGGACGATTTCGCAAGCGAAATCAGGGATGTTTTCATAGACGCCGTCAAGATACGCGCGGCGCGCCCCGGTAAGTTCGGAGCGCTTATCAGCGGCGGCGTGGACACAAGCGCGATCGCGGCGGTTCTCGGTCAGGAATCAGATCAGGCATTTGACGGCTTCTCAATCATCTTTAAAGAACTGGCGTACAGTGACGAGGAACTCCAGCAACACATCTATCGCGATTCCAAAGTACGTAAATGCCAGGTAATGTTCACGCCCGACGCGTTTCGCGAGGCGCTCGTCGCGGGCGCGGCGCGTCTTGATTCGCCGGTCAACGATGTCGCGTAC
>Ga0268262_10007149_pt1 | contig 10508 bp, 10 predicted proteins | sample TergutNc150P3_FD_190354 | JGI IMG/M metagenome (GOLD analysis project Ga0268262, IMG submission 190354) | Nasutitermes corniger P3 segment gut microbial community from laboratory colony in Florida, USA - Nc150 P3 (SPAdes) (version 2) | ecosystem: Host-associated > Arthropoda: Insects >...
TTTTTCGGGCGAAACGCTGCCGTAAAAAACGCTCCCGTGCGCTTCGTCACGGATTTCAACCAGCGGCTCCGCGTGGCACATGCCTATACAGCCGGTTTTTTTCAGTATGACGTTATCGCCGCCGGAACCCAAAAGCTCCTCAAATCGCTGATAAACCTTGAGACCGCCGGCCGCCAGTCCGCATGATCCCAGCCCCACTATCACTTCCCGCATAGAACCTCCGAGAATAGTGGTCAGTGGTCAGTGGTCAGTGGTTGGTTTTTGAAACGAGGTATATATCTTTTTATAATAACTCAGCTTCCTTCCAACCGCTGCCGCTATCCCCCTGCCCGCTAATTTTACTAATGCCAATTACTAATTTCCGACTATCGACCAGGGCGCGCACAGGGGCGCGCCCCTACTGATCACTTTTCTGCGTTACGCCGGTATTGACGGATCAATTTGCGGATCATCTGAGGCGTCAGGCGTCCGTAAGTCTGATCGTCGATCATCATAGCCGGAGCGAGGCTGCAACAGCCCAGGCACGCGACGACCATATATGTAAACAGCCCGTCGTCCGTTGTTTCATCAGGCGCGGCTTTCAGTTCGTCGGCGATGACCTGACCGATCATTTCCGCGCCGACGACATGACACGCCGTTCCTTTGCAGAGCCGAATAATGTGCTTTCCCAGCGGCTTCAAGCGGAACTGCTTATAAAAGGTAATGACACCGTAGATTTCCGCTTCGGGAATTCCCGTGACGGCGGATATCTGTTCAACGGCGGACGCCGGTACATAACCGTAGCTTTCCTGTGCCGCCTGCAGCATGGGAATGAGCGTTCCCGACTCCCCCCGATACTGCCATAACATTTTTTCAAACGCAGCCGGAACCGTCCGGCCGATGTCGCTTTGTTGAGTCATATTGCCCCGCAATTCTGTTTATAACTTCAAATTTACCGCGCCGAAAGCGCCTGGAGTTTCTATTCCGCCGGTGAAAACGGCATCAAGCCGCCACAGCCGGAGCAGGTGAATATCCGCAAGCCCGGAACGCCGTCCAAGGCGCTTCGCAGGAGCGTCCAGCCACACCGCGCCGCAGTTTACGAAAAGCTCAAAGCATCAAGTTGTTTGACACGCAAAACGCCGGGCCAAAAACGAATATCATTACGCGCGGCGTCCCGGAGTTTCTTCGATGAATTTCCCCGCATTAAAAGAATGATCTGTTTGCCGCCGTCCGTTACATCGCCGCGAGCGACAAAGTTCGCGGAGGAAAGTTTCGCGCGCAGATCGGGAAGTTTTGTGGAATCCACATCAAGAATGGCGTATGAAGCCGCCTTGCCCGTATTATTCTGCTGTATAGCCGGCGCTTCTTCGCTGTAATGCGCTTCGATAGCGTCCGTTGCGTAAGTAGTTCCGATTTTTTCAACCATCGCTTTAAGCGCTTCGCGGTTTTCCGCCTCGACGCGCAGCGCGATATCCCAACTACCAAGCACGGCGTCGCAGCCGGAAACGCCGTTTTCCACGGCAAGCCGGGCGTATAGTTCGCCGGAATCAACTTCTTTTGGACAGCGGAAGAATACCAGCGCGGCGGACGCCGCAGTTCCTGAAATTTCAGACTGGGTACTCATATAATTTTTTTCCTTTCACTTCCGAAAGGCTCTTCCTGGAAGAGCCATATCCACCCATTCCAGAGCGACTATCAGGCAAAGCCAAACCCATTTAAAGCATCACAACCGAAACGGCGCGGAGCAGTATAAAGTAAAAACATTTAATAGGAAACAGTTCTCATGAACTAAATTTGAAAATCCGACACGCAAGCCCGTTAGTTCGCAAATACCTTTGATAAATGAATGGCGCAGCCTTCCAGTACATGGACAGGCACGACATCGTTTTCGGAATAGGCTTTGACGACGTATTCTCCGTTTTTAAGTATGCACGTCTGCACTGTCTTGCCGTTCAGGTCTACCATCCAGTATTCACGCACTCCGGCTTGAAGATACATATTGAACTTTACCACCTTGTCCCAACTTTCCGTTGAAGGCGATAGTATTTCAATCACCATATCGGGAACGCCCAGACAACCGGTCCCGCTCAATTTTGAACGATCGCAAATTACCACAAGATCGGGCTGAACGACGTTATCGTCATTCTTGTCGGCGCTCAGGCGCACATCGAAAGGCGCGGTGAAAACCTTGCATGGTTTGCCGTCAAGAAAATTGCTCAGGAATCTTGCAAGTTGAATGCTGATATTTTGATGCTCCCATGCCGGCGCCGGAGACATCATATAGCGCGCGCCGTTAATAAGTTCGTAACGCTTGCCATCGTCCCATGCGCAGTAATCGGCATAAGTGTAATGTTTTTCCTGCCGTAAAGCTTCCATTGTGGCGACTCTCCCGTTTATCCAAACAACAATATCATAATTTCTCTGATATATTATCTGTCCGTTTTTATTGGAGGACGAAATATGAAATTGCGCCGATTGGGTTTTCTTGCCGCTACAGCCGCAGCTGTTACTTTTTCCGCCTGCCAGCCGAAGACTGACAATTCCGCTGCGGCATTGCCGATTCCCAAGCTTGAACCAGGAATCCGCGTGCTTGATAACGGTCTTAAAATTTACGCGCTGCGCGATCCGAATACGGCAAGCGTGTCGGTGGCGGTCTGTTACAACGTCGGCGGAAAGAACGATCCGGCCGGACGCTCCGGGTTCGCGCACTTATTTGAGCATCTTATGTTCAAGTCCACGGTAAACATGCCGCCGGAGACCCTTGATCGCCTGACGGAGGACGTAGGCGGCTTAAACAACGCATCGACTTGGGACGATTTTACCTATTATTACGAAACCGTGCCCGCCAACCATCTGGAACGCGTACTGTGGGCGGAAGCCGAACGCATGGGTTCTCTTGTAGTCGATGAGGAGAACTTTCAATCGGAACGCGCCGTCGTGCAGGAAGAATTACGCCAGAGCGTGTTGTCCCAACCTTACGGACGCCTGTTGAGCCTCTACATTTCCCAGGCGAACTTTTCAGTGCATCCTTACGGCCGTCCGGTGATCGGTTCGATTGAGAATCTGAGCGCTGCGGTTTTGGACGACGTGAAGGCATTCCACGCCGCTTACTACCGGCCTGATAACGCGATTCTGGTCGTTTCAGGCAATTTCGACCAGCGGCAGCTTGATGATTGGATCGAAAAATATTTCGCGCCTCTTGTTTCCCCGAAATGGAGCATCCCGCAAGTTACGACGGTGGAACCGCCCCGTACGCAGCCGAAGTCTTTCACTGTCTACGCTCCGAATGTGCCGCTGCCCGCGATTCTGATGTCCTGGCCATCGCCGGCCGCCGACAGTTCGGACATCGCGGCATGGTCGGCGCTTGACGCGATTTTGCAGCGCGGACAGTCTTCGCGTCTCTACCAATCTCTGGTTTATGAAAAACAGATCGCGGCGGAGGTCGGCTCCAGTTTTGAAATACGTCGGAATCCCGGCGAATATTCGCTGCTTGCAATTCTGTCGGATGGAAAATCGGTTGACGACGGCGTCGCCGCGCTCCGCGCCGAAATAGCGAAGCTGCGCGACAATCCGGTCAGCGCCGAAGAGCTTGAGGAAGCGCGCAACGAACTGCTTGTCGAAGCGCTGCGTAACCGTGAGACTTCCGAAGGGAGGGCTTTTGAACTTGCCCGGTCGGTGATTTTGTTCGGCGCCCCGTCCGCGTCCGATCAATTGCTTGATAAATTGCAATCCATCACCGCCGACGATATACGGCGTGTGGCGCGGGACATTCTGGACGAATCGCGTTCCGTAACGATCCGCTATTTACCTGAAACGCCTGGAGCGAAGGGCGACGTCATTGTCGATTCGCAAACTATTGAAACAGTGAAAATCGACATCCCGGCCTCTGAGATTCCAACCCGCGCGCAGGCGCCGGAAAATCAACGACAGTCGCCGCCGGCGCCCGGTCCGGCGGTAGCCGCGAAAGTTCCCGCCGCTGTGGAAAAAACTCTGTCCAACGGTTTGCGCGTGATCGTCGCAACCCGTCCGGGATTGCCGCTTATCGCAGCCGATCTGTGCGTTTCGGCGGGCAGCGCGTTGGACCCGAAGGAACTCGCGGGTCTGGCTGCGCTGACGGCAAATCTCACGACACGCGGAACAACGACGCGTTCCGCGACGGATATCGCGAGAGAAGTGGAGATTCTCGGCGCGGCGCTGGGCGCGGGAGCAACGGCGGATTCATCCAGCGTTTCAATTTCGACGCGCTCTGACAAAGCGAGTGAACTGTTCGCCATACTCGCCGACGTTACGCGCAACCCGGTTTTTCAGGAAGAGGAATTGGAACGCGCGCGGCAGGAAGCTCTGGACGGGCTAATCGTTTTGTTGCGCCAGCCTTCATCTGTCGGTGAGTTCGCGCTGGCGCGCCGACTGTTCGCCGACGGACCTTATGGGAGAACGCCTTCGCCTCGTTCGGTTTCCGCGATTACTCGTGAAAACGCGACAAGTTTCCATGCAGACTGGTGGCGTCCCGACAACGCGATTCTGGTTATTGCCGGCGACGTTACGCCGGAAGCCGGTTTCAAACTTGCCGAAGAAGCTTTCGGTTCCTGGGTTGCGCCTGAAAAGCCGCTGACAAAAGTCTCCCTACAAACGGAAGGGAAAGAGCGCCCGGTTCCATTGGTGATAGACATTCCTGAAATCGGACAGGCTGCCGTATTGATGGGATGCGTCGGTCCGTCCCGGTCAAATCCCGACTGGTTTGCGGCATGGGTGGCAAACAATGTGCTCGGCGGCGGCTATTCGGCGCGATTGAATCAGGAGATTCGCATCAAGCGCGGACTCTCTTACGGCGCGAATTCGCAGTTCGCGCAGCGCAAACAGCCGGCGCCGATCATCGCCGGCGCGCAGACGCGTAATGATGCCGTGCCGCAGGTGGCGGAGCTGATGGCGGACGCAATGAAACAACTGGGCGCGCAGACGGTTCCGGAAAGCGAATTGACAAACCGCAAGGCTGTGCTGATCGGCGCTTTCGGACGCTCCGTGGAAACGACCGGAGGACTCGCCGGACGGCTCTCCGCGCTGGCGCAATTCGGGCTGCCATCGGCGAAGCTTCAAACCTACGCGGACGACATTGCAGCGGTAACGGCGGAACAAGTCGCGGCGGCGGCAAAAACATACTTCGATCCGGCAAACGCCGCGCTGGTAATCGTGGGCGACGCTTCGGTATTCGATTCAGAGTTGAAAGCGAAGCGCCCGAAAATCGAGCGTATCAGGATCGACCAATTCAATCTCGACAGCCCGACATTGAAATAACCTTTTTTCATATTTACGGGGTTAAACGCGGGCGGGTTCTTCCACGATTTTCACTTCGCCTAATTCACGCGCTGCGGTGTCGTATGCCGCGCCGATTTTTACTAGGCGTTTTCCGCTTGCGCGATACGGCGCCATGTAGTCTTTTTCGTCGATTTGTTCAATGGCGGCTTCCGCCGCTTTTCCTGATTCGCCGGCGGTGATTTTGAACTCAAAGACATATACGGAGTCATCGGTAATCACTACTGCGTCGGCGCGTCCTTTATGATTGTGGACTTCCGCCTGAATATACTGTCCCGACAGAGTGAAAAGCAGATACACCACGGTTTGAAACCAGCTCTCCGTTTCTTCGCTTTTGACGCCATAAGGCATGGACGCTATCAAAGATCGAAGACGGGTAATAAATGCGTCGATGTCGCGGTTCCACATATCATCCGCAAAATCTCCCGCGTAGAGCCGCTGCAGATTCATCCCCTTAGGAAGATAGGAATCCAGTATCTCCTCCAGGAAAGCATATTTCACTTCATCATTTGGAAACCCGATCGTATATTTTTCCGACCGCGGCTCATAATCCCTGATTGTCAGATAGCCGGTCTGGTAAAGCATCGGAAGCGGATTATCGTCTTTGGCGCGGTAATCGATGATTTTACGCGCGGCGATGGTAATGCCACTAGTGAAATCCGGGATATTGAGACGGGCATTCTTGATCTGTTTGATTAAAAACGTCGGCGTTCCCGTCTGAAACCAGTAATAACCGAAAGTCCGCTTGGCTAGAGTATTGAGAACGCTGTAAGGGTTGTAAACAGTCTCGGCGTCCGGCGCAAAGCGGTAACCGTTGTAGCGTTTGCGCATTTTCTCAAGAGCTTCGTCACGGGTCGCTTTGTTTTTATCCGCTAACTGTTGAATTTCCGGTTCAAAAGTTCCGATCAGCTCCGATTCCGTAATGCCGCAGATACAGGCATAGTCTTCTTCCATGCTGATATCCCGGAGCTGATTCATGTCGCTGAAGATGCTCACTTGCGAGAATTTCGTCACGCCGGTGATGAAAACGAAGCGAAGCCAGGAATCGGCGGATTTCAGGACGCCGTAAAAGCTCTTGAGCACGGCGCGGAATTCTTCCTGGATTGAATCATTCTCAAGATGTTTAACAAGCGGCGTGTCGTACTCGTCAATAAGAACTACCACGTTTTTACCGGTTTTTTCCACCGTCCGCCTTATAAGGCTTTCAAAGCGGTTCGACAAAGATTCATCCGGAGCTTCCGCGCCCCATTCTCTTTCAAGCGCCCTCAGGCGATTGCTGAGACTTGCTTTCAGTTCGGCGACAGAACCGTATTCACCGACGTTCAGATCAATGAGGAAAACCGGATAACTCGTCCAATCTTTTTCCAGTTCAGCGATCGCGAGTCCGTTGAAAAGCTCTTTTTTTCCTTCAAAGTACGCTTTGAGCGTGGCGACCATCAGACTCTTTCCGAAACGCCGCGGACGGCTCAAAAAATAAGGTTTTCCCTGCTTCGCCATTTTATAGACATAGGCGGTCTTATCGACATAGACGCAGCCGTTGTCCCGTATGGACTTAAAATCCTGAATACCTATTGGTAGATTTCGCGTTTCCATAAATAAAACTATCGCGGTAAACCGGCGTGATTGCAAGCAAAAGATTCGGCAATATCCGACGCGTCGATTTGGACGCAATCGCAAAAACATTCAAGGCTTTTGCCGGGGGGACACGCCCGCGCTCCATAAGGTTTTGCAATTACTTCTGAAGGTCGAAAAAACGCTGGACGGCGTCTGAGTTCAGCAGCCGTAACGCCTGTTCTCTGCCGCGCTCGAAAGTGCGCATCGTTACGGCATTGTCCCTGCAAAGGAATCCGGCTTCAACCTTGTGATCGGGATAAATGACGAGCAGACGGTTTTCCTGTACGGCGCGCGCGACGTCCGGCGAGTCATTCAATCGAAGCAGGCGGGAGCTTGTTTCCCAGAGATTTCCGTGCGGATCACAACAGAAAATGATTGTTTTATCCGTGGATGCCCATGTCGCCAGCGGTTGTAACCGAGGGTCATCCGAAAACAGACGCATAGGCATTTTGATTGCGTAACCGCCGTCGATAAACGCCGCGCCGTTATCGTCTGTTGTGGGATCGGTCAAATCCTGCGGCTTGAGCGCCGTCCCCATCGCTACGGGTATGAGACAGGACGCCTCAATCACCCGATGGTAATTGGCTCGCGTCAAAGGGCGAACGTATTCGGAACGAAGGCGATCCGGCAGATTAAGCGCGAAGACGATCGGGTCTTCAACATAACAGCAGGGAAGATATTTCAATACGCCGGGCAGTTTTCGTGTAACGGATTTAATGAAAATCCGAAACAGGTCCGATCGGACGAAGGGTTTCCCATCGCGGCGGCGCACGCGGGTTGTGAAGATAAGCAGCTTTTTGTCGGGGTCCGAAAAAACGCCGTTGAGTTCCGCTTCATCCATTACATAGTGAATGGAGTCGCGTAAACTTGCGCGGAAGCGGTTTTTCTCCCGAACGGGATTCGTGGAAACGGAAGGCAGCCCCCAGCGTGTCCAGCCTTTCATGACAGTGTTTTCCGTGCCGGTGGCGACATCGGCGGCGGCATATCCGCCGGCTGAGGCGCCCATTGAGACGGACGGGAAAACGCCGTTTAGTCGGCACCAGCGCATGAACTCATAGATCACTCCGCCCTGCCAGGCGCCTCGTCCCGCGCCGCCGGAATCCAGTATCCAGGAATAACTCATGGGAACCTCTAAAAACGCCAAAATCAAGGCTCGCGACCGAGACAAAAGCGGAGTTTACATTGGGTAAATGAGCATTTTGTCGAGGGAGCGTAACGCGGAGTTCGGCGTTTTTAGAGGTTCCCTCATATCAATACGAATTTGCCCGCTCATAGCCCTCATCGCCGGCGAGACTCAATCCCGCTGCGGCCGTGGTCGCAAGGTGGTCGCAGCGCTCGTTTTCAGGATGTCCCGCGTGTCCGCGCACCCATTTGAAATCGACCTTATGAATTTTGCAAAGCGCAAGAAGCCTTTCCCAGAGATCGGGATTCACAGCGTCTTCTTTGGCGTTACGTTTCCAGCCGTTAGCCTGCCAGCGTCGCGCCCATCCTTTTTCGATGGCATTGACCAGATACTGTGAATCGCTGTAGAGACGAACGCTACAGGGTTCTTTCAGAGCCTCCAATCCGACGATGGCAGCCAGAATTTCCATGCGATTGTTTGTGGTTCTGCGATAGCCGCCTGAAAGTTCCTTGCGATGACCTTCATATTCCAGAACCACGCCGTAGCCGCCGGGACCCGGATTGTTTTTGCAGGCGCCATCGGTATAAACCGCTACCTGTTTCATATATCTCTTTTAGCCGGTAATCGCCAAAAACTATTTTTTGACGGTTGGCGCCGGCGCTTTCGCAATATTCGCTTTAGGCACCCAGTTCTGCACCGGCGGCGCCACGTTTGTCGCCGTTTTCCGCTTACGAACGCCGAGTGTTTTCAGAAAACCATCCTGTTTGGCCAACTGAATGGCAAGCCCCGGATCGACGCCTTTCGGGCAGACCTGAGAACAAGCGCCGGCGAAATGACAGCGATACACGCCATGACTGGAATAAACTTCCTTCCCGCGTTCCTGACAACCTTCATCACGGGAATCCGCCAGATAGCGCCAGCCCTGCGTCAGCGCTTGCGGTCCGAGGTAGCTCTTCGACGTTGCGGCGGTAGGGCAGGCGGACAGGCAGCATCCGCATTTGATGCAATAAGCGAACTGGATGTAATTTACAAGTTCCTGTTCCGACTGGAAATACTCGTTGGTCGGATTCTCCTGCTCCGCCGTATCTTTGCGGATCAGGTACGGCTTGACGGCGCGATGCCTGTCGAAAAGGGATTCCAGATCAGGAACAAGGTCGCGGATGATGTCAAAGTTGGGCAGAGGCTTTACGATCACGCGATCCGAATGCAAATGGGAAATCTGATTCGTGCAGGCGAGCCGCGGCAGTCCGTTAATGAACATGCCGCAGGAACCGCAGATGCCCATCCGGCAGGAAGAACGCCAGGAAAGTGTGCTGTCTTTGTGTTCCTTAATCCAGAGCAAGCCGTCAAGCACGGTCATGCCTTTGACCACCGGAACGGTAAATTCCTGCAGATGCGGCGCGTCCCCTTTTTCGGGATCGTACCTAAGGACTTCAAAAATGACTGTTTTGTCGGAATCACTCATGACTACACTCCCTTCACAAGCTGCACGGCGACATAGCTTCCATAAAGGAAGAGAGCGATACCGGCAACGCAAATCACTCTTCCGATAGTCTTTTCCAGACATTTCGGAAGCGACAACTCATAAAAGATGCTACGGAGACCATACAAGCCGTGAAACAGAGCGGTTCCCAACAGAACAATATAGGTGACCATGAAAAGAACCTGACGGCTGCGCCCAAACACTTCTTCGGAACTTATGGGGTGATCGGAAAATTTAAATCCAAAATGGTTCAGGATTGACCCCATGTGCATGATTCCCATGTGGGAACCCAGCAGGAACAGAATGATCACCGCCGTAATAATGTGCAGAAACCATAATTTTGCTTCTCGCATGAATTTTCTCCTATCGCAACATCATCAGATGAATGAAATCCGCGCCGGCGATTCCCACGAGAATCGCGACAAGGCACATGGCGCAGATCATTATCGGACGCTGCCGCAGGGTGGAATAATTGTAAGGATACGAGGGAAGCCCCGGCTTGCCGATCATCACGCCAAGCTCTACAAAAATGAGCCTGATGCCGTTGATGGCGTGAAACAGAAATGCCAGGAAAACGAGAAATTCCCCGATCGCGAACATGGGGTTTTTGGCGAAGAAATTCATCCAGCCTTCCCATTCTTCAGCTCCGCCCACCCTGCTTCCGGTAACGAAGATGTGCATCAGGAAATAACACAGAATTCCCAAACCGGTAATGCGATGGAGCGCGTAGGCATAGCGATCCGCGCCGTAACGCCCGCCGCAGAGCCAGCCGCCAATTCCAAGACTGTTTTTGCGTTTTTGCTGCATAGCTGCTCCTGTCCTTAATATTTCCGTTCAACCGGCGTCCACGTGGTAATGGTTACGGGTTTGTATTCCAGCTTCGGACCTTGATCGGTACGGAACGCCAGCGTGTGCTTCTGCCATTTTTCGTCGTCGCGTTTCGGGAAGTCGCGGCGGGCATGTCCTCCGCGCGATTCTTCGCGCGTGAGCGCGCCCAAC
>Ga0268262_10007150_pt1 | contig 10507 bp, 8 predicted proteins | sample TergutNc150P3_FD_190354 | JGI IMG/M metagenome (GOLD analysis project Ga0268262, IMG submission 190354) | Nasutitermes corniger P3 segment gut microbial community from laboratory colony in Florida, USA - Nc150 P3 (SPAdes) (version 2) | ecosystem: Host-associated > Arthropoda: Insects > Digestive...
TCCGCCTATTTTACGTCCCCGTGCGCAAAAAATGCGCAAAAATTTACACGAAAGCCCCGAAAGCCGCGCGTTTTTAAATATTTCAAAAAAATATTGCATTTATCCCGCCGTTTGATTATATTATAAAGGCGGAGGGGGTCGGCGGGGTTGTATCCAGCGGCAGTCCTTAATTTGAACGAAAAACAGGCCGGAACATATTCAGGCCGATGATGCTAAAGCCCGTATTTGCGTATGCGGGCTTTGTTTTTGCTTATTTTTTGACGAATACGTTTCTCAATTTTAAGGAGTTTGCGATGGCGGCAGAGGGATTAAAATTTGCGATTGAAAACACGGCTTGGCAGGACTATAGGGCGAGCAATACCGGCATGATCGTCTACTACGGCGGCGACCCCATATCGGAGCTGCCTATCCGCGAGGTGCCGGAGAGGTACCCGAGCGAGATTCAGCCGGAGCCGAACTACGAGACGGGAACCTTCGGTTTCCTCGGTTGCGCGCGCACCAAAATCCGCTCGACTTTCGTTAAATCGAAGATCAAATACCTGCTCTTCGTAACGAAGTACGTGGGGACGAACGAGGCGTTCAAGGAGAAGTACATGGTGACCGGCTACTACCGCATAAACAAGATAGCCGACGTGAAGAGGCGGCACATCCGCTATTGCGCCGAGTACTCCTGTTTGGAGGAAAAAGTATGCTACGCCCTCCGCGCCGACGAGGTCCGCCTCGTCTCAGCTGAAGACGCGTATCTCGTGTCGCCTCAACAGTTTAAAGAGTGGGGCTTCAGCGGCCGCCTGACGCGCCAAAGCCGCATCCTCCTAAACGAGGAGCAGACCGCGACGCTTCTCAAATTTTTACAAGGAAAGCCCGACATTACAAGTAAGTATATTGAAGAAACTGCGCGTCTGCAACCGCATGTCGAGAAGGCTGAAAAAACCGAGATCGAGGAAGAGGAAGAATAAAATAAGTTGACTTTGCGACGCGAAGCGGCGCATGTTTAAAAAAAGTCTCTCCCCCTATTTGAGGGGGAGAGATTGAAAGAGGAGGGGTATCTGGCGGGGTGTTGCGGGGTGTCCCCGCAGGGTGGGTAGCGGAAAACAAAACGGCGAAGCCGTTTTGGTTGGAGCGAGGGAGGGCGCAGCCCTCCCCTTAGTTGATTTTGACTTTATTGATTTTATTATTTTTTCGGGGGAAGTTGTTCGTGGAATTCATGGACTCGGTGTTAATCGTTGGCGGCGGCGGGCGCGAACACGCTCTGCTCAAGGCGCTTTTAAGGTCGGAAAGGGCGCTGTGCGTGTTCGCCTATCCCGGCAATCCGGGCATGGAGCGCGACGGGTGCATGCTTGTGGATCAGGAGATCGAGGATTGGAACGATCTGGCCCAGTGGGCGCTCATGAACGAGATCAACCTCACGGTCGTAGGCCCCGAGGCCCCGCTCGCGGAGGGGATCGTCGATATTTTTAAGAAAGAGGGCCTTTCGGTCTTCGGCCCCTCGAAGGCGGCGGCGCAGATCGAGTGCAGCAAGGCTTTCGCCAAAAAGCTGATGAAGAAGCACGGCATCCCCACGGCGGAATTCGAGATTTTCAAGGAGAAAGACAAGGCGCTCGCCTACGTAGAGGCCAAAGGCGCGCCCATAGTGATAAAGGTCAGCGGGCTTGCGGCCGGCAAGGGCGCGATCGTTTGCAATACGCTCGACGACGCTAAAGCCGCGCTTGAGGACATTTTTGACAAAAAGAGTTTCGGGGCGGCGGGGGAGACCGTCGTCATAGAGGAGATGATGAGCGGCCCGGAGGCCTCCGTCTTCGTTCTCACCGACGGCAAGGGGTACAAATTGCTGCCTGTAGCCCAAGACCACAAGAGGATCGGCGACGGCGACGCCGGGCCGAACACCGGCGGCATGGGCGCATACGCGCCGGCCGTAAGCGTGGTCAGCGCGGAGACTATGGCCCGCGTGGAGAAAGAGATAATAGTTCCTACGCTCGCGGCCATGGAAAAGGAAAAAGCGCGTTACCGCGGACTGCTCTACATCGGCCTGATGATAACCGCAGAGGGCCCCAAAGTGGTGGAGTACAACTGCCGCTTCGGCGATCCCGAAACCCAGGCTGTGCTGCCGCTCGTGCATTGCGATTGGTACGAGGCCTTCTCGCAGTGCGCCAACGCTAAGGGCAACGTCTCCGGCGTTAAATGGAAAGTCGATCCCGGCTACTGCGTGTCGGTGGTCATGGCGGGCAAAGGGTATCCTGGCAAAACGGCGAAGGGCAAGACGATCTCCGGAATCGACGCGGCGGAGGATAAGGCGGCGGACGTTTACTTCGCCGGGGTGGCTAAAGATAGCGACAAGGAGAAGTATACGACGAACGGAGGGCGGGTGCTGGCGGTGTCGGCCAAAGGCAAGACGCTGGCCGAGGCCATCGACAATACCTATAAGGCTGTCGCGGAGATTAAGTTTGACGGGGCGGTTTATCGGAATGACATAGGGGCCAAAGGGCTTGTTCAAACTTAAAACCGTTGAACTCAAAAAATAAAATTCAAATACAAACGGGCGAAGCTTCTTCGCCCGTTTTTTTGTTCCGTTTATTTACCTAGTTGGAAATTTCCGCAGTTGTCGCGCCGCGAAATTAAGTCTGCGGTTTCCTAATCTTTTCCGCCGTAAATCCCCGCCGTTTATGTAAAAAATACGTTAATATTAAGAAAAGATATACTCGGATTCAAATAAAATAATGACGCAATGCGTATTAACCTAAACGAAAGGGTCACGGAAACGCAGTACAACAAAAATATGAAAGGGTTTGATATTATGAAAAACCTCAAAGTATCAATGAAGCTGCTTGTCGGCTTCGGAGTTGTAGTCGCGGTAATCATCGCCGTCAGCGTTTTAAGCATTATCAACCTTAACAGTGTGGATTCTAAATACACGGAGACCCTCGAAACGCAGGGAATGCCTCTGAATCCGGCGATCAACGCGTACGGGGCCATACACGGCGTGCGCGCCGATTCGCGTCTTTTCCCGCTTTATACCGGCAACAAAGAAAAGGTGCGGGAAACGAGAAGGTCAATGGACGCTTGGATCAAAGAGTTTGAGGACAGCGCCGCGAACTTCAGGAGAAACATCATCAGGTCGGAGGTCGTAAAAATTTATGAAGACGCTATGAAAACGTATAGAGACACGTTCAAACCGGGCGTGTATAAGTTGGCCGACGACGCCGAAAAAGGGGTGCCTATGCCGGAATTGATGGCCTATATAGAAGCAGTCACTAATCCATCCGGGATTGAGATAGCCAACGCTTTTTTATTGGCTACGGACATGAAAATGGAACAGTTGGTAAAAGCCTCGGACGAATGCACCGCCCATTCCAAACACGCTATAGCCATAATGATCACGCTTCTCATTGCCGGCGTCCTCATCGCCTTGTTTTTCGGTATATATATAAGCGGCCTGATCAGCAAACCTTTGGGCGATATAGTGAAAATGATCATCGAGATGGGGAACGGGCATTTGGGCGGGCGGCTTAGACTGAACCGCGACGACGAGATCGGCGTTTTGGCCAGAACTATGGACGCGTTCGCCGACGATATGCAAAATGTCGTTATAGGCACAATGAAGAAAATTTCGGTGGGCGACCTGAATACGAAGATCGATCTGAAGGACGGCAGCGACGAGATCTCGTCCGCTCTCAAAGATACGATAGACGAACTGCACGCCCTCATCATCGACGACGGCGGCCGGGTTCTTCAAGCGGCCGCGGCTAAGGATCTGTCGCAGAGGCTTAGCGGCAATTACAAGGGCGCTTACTCCAAGATGAAAGACAATATAAACACCGTCTTGCAGAGCCTTGACGAGGCGCTGAGCCAGGTCTCCGACGCGGTCGATCAGGTGTCGAGCGCCAGCGGCCAGATTTCAGGCGGAGCGCAGAGTTTGGCCGAGGGAGCGAGCACGCAGGCGAGTTCGCTTGAAGAGGTGTCGTCGAGCCTTGAAGAGATGTCGTCCATGACCAAGCAGAACGCCGAAAACTCCAATCACGCGAAACTCTTGGCGGCCGAGGCCAAAGCCGCCGCCAACGAGGGCGACGCCTCCATGAAGAGAATGGCTACGGCTATCCGAGAGATCAAGCATTCGTCAGACAATACGGCCAAAATCATTAAGACTATCGACGACATAGCGTTCCAGACCAACCTGCTCGCCCTCAACGCGGCGGTCGAGGCCGCGAGGGCGGGGGAGGCGGGAAAGGGCTTCGCGGTCGTGGCCGAAGAGGTGCGCAATTTGGCTATGCGAAGCGCGGAGGCGGCGAAGAATACGGCGAACATGATCGAGGAGTCGGTGAAAAACGCCGACGGCGGCGTAAAGATCACGGAAGAGGTCGCCAAGTCGCTCGGCCAAATCGTAGACCGCACGCAGAAGGTGGGCGACCTGATCGCCGAGATAGCGGCGGCCTCCAACGAACAAGCTCTCGGCATCGAACAGGTGAACACCGCCGTGGCGCAGATGAACCAGGTCACCCAGAGCAACGCCGCCAATTCCGAGGAGTCGGCCAGCGCGTCCGAGGAGCTCGGCAGCCAAGCGGCGGAACTCGCGAACATGGTGAACGAATTCACATTGAGCGGCGGCGGTGGCGGCGGAAGGCGCGGTCTGCCGTTGAAACGGCCGGCCGTCGCGGCCGTCCCCGACAAATCCGGGAAGAAAGCGGTTGCGGCGGGCAAAGCCTCAAAATCCGCGAAATCGGTGAAATCGGAGGAGGTCATTCCGTTGGACGACGACGAGCTGAGCGAATTCTAATGCAAGAGACATCGGCGGCGGCCTTGCCGCCGTCGTATTCAACGCAGGGCGGCCGTTCAACGGCCGCCCTTTTTTCATTATAATCTTTTAGGGATTTATTGCTTAACGTCGGGCGGGGGACAGGCTGCGTCTGAAATTACGCTTTTTTGACCAAAACTCTTGAATAACATTTTTTACCGTCTACATACGGGTAATACTCTTTATTTTGAACGATTTTATACCCCTTTTCTAATAAACCGTTTAATATAGGGCGGTTAGATACCCCAAAGGCTTTTTTATAATCGCTTGGAATATAACCGTTATCTACGATCAGCGTTTCGGAATCGTCATACTTTTTATGCTTTTCGGGTATGTCTTTCAACGGCACGATTTTTAATTGTTTATACTTCGGTCGGTTTTTTATCGGAATATTCGTATACCAGTAACCTGCCGCCCGCGTCAGTTCCTTTTTAGGCGTTAAAAACCAGTCCACTTCGTTATATCCAGCCCAAACTTTATTATCCTTGAAAAAATGAAGATACGCCGTAGTTAAAACAACCGCGACATTGGATATAATCAAAAACTTCTTTCCGCTGTTAATAGTGATGTTCCAAAAGTCTATCGTTCGCGAAAACGGCGGGTTCGTACATACAATATCCGCTTCTTCTTCGAGTATCTTCTGGGATATTTTATGGTCAAAACTTCCGTCATAACCGTCGGGGTATACTTTCAATTCTTTATATCCGGTCTTTGTAAATATATACCCTTTCGCTCCCTGATGAAACAAGTCTACCGGGCCGCAATAATGGGTACATATTAATTTCTTCAATCCCAGTTCTTTGAAATTCTGCAAAAAGTATATAGCAAACGCGGATGTGCGCCTTTCATCATCGTCAACAGCGTCATCGCAGTTGCAAAAAACCACCTTGTTTTTCCAAATTCTTTTGTCATACATTGAAAGTTCTTGCTCAATATCTTCTAACCTTGTATAAAATTCGTCATTATCCACACGCTTCGCCTGTTGCATAATGTCTTTAAACGTCATTTTCCGTTCTTCGAGAGACGGCGCGGTTTTCTTCACAATTTTTACGATTTGTTTTTTTTCCGGCTCTTTGATGGAAAGTTCTTTTATAAATGATTCGTGGGCTTTAATAAATTTGACATAACCCGCAAACAAATCCGTATTGTAAAAGTAAATTTCCTTGCTCTTTTCCTCTCGGAGCGTGGAAAACTTGGCTTTAATAGCGTTCTCTACCTGCGCCATATCCTTAACTTCGCACGTAAATAAATACGTGTGGACAATATTTTTAGGTTGCCCCGTCAAATTGTTATAGTCTTTTAACCGCCGCTCTAAGTTGCTGGTCTTACCTATTTTACATTTTGTAAGGTCTGACGAGGCTTGGCTGATGTAAATATATTGCTTCGCCTTGCTTCCGGCCGTTTTCGCCGTCCCTACCGCTTTTTTAGCCACAATAAGCCCCTTTTTCGGTCAATCTCGTTAGAGCGCGCGCCCTGTCTATAAAAGTCTTTCGATTAATATATGTTTTGGGCGGCTTCGGAGTCAAAAAAAAGCGTTTTTTTAAAACGCTCGCCGGACGGCCGCTTCCGGTGGGGCTGGGGTGCTTACGGGGGCGGTCTGTTCATTAGGCATCATATAGTCGGCGATAATCTTCTCTAAAGAATTCATCGCGTCTTCCGTGACGGCGTTCATATCTAATGAGTCCTTTACCCGGTTAATGATGTCGGCGGCGGCTTTTTCGGCCAATTCTTCCATATGACCTGACGTATGATCTTGCGCCGGATCGCTTCGACTCCGCTCAGCGACCCTTCCGGGTTAAGTCGCAGTATAATTCGAGTTTACATAATATATATTATGCGACATAATCCGTAACCGACTTAGGACGCCCGTTCTAAGGTTTTTTGATAATGACCATGCATAACTTGTTGTAAAATCACGAGTTACGACTTATCGATAATTTGCCTGTCAACGCGCGGCCGCAAAAAACGCGTATCGGTTTGCGGAATCAACGAATTAGACGCCGTCCGCGTTTGCGCGGCTCATACGCGGATTAACGCGCATTGATTGCGGGATCAACGTGTTAGGGGTTGTCGATCAGATTGTCATATAGATTATCATACGCTCAGGGCTTCTTTGGCCAGGCTTTTCAGCACCTCGACGCACTTGACGTGGTAGCTGCCGCGCTGATCCGCCGTGAACTTTCCGTAGTTCCTTGTAAGGAAACTCGGATGGTACAGCGGCACCGTTTTTATGCCTTTGTACAGGTACGGCAATCCGGCGATCCTTCCCATGACCGCTCCGGAGGTCTCCGGGATCAGCGCGTTCGACGTGGACATTCCCAGAGCCACTATCGCTTTGGGCTTCACCAAATCGATGTCCCTGTTTAACAGATGGATGCAGTCGTCAAGCTCGCCCTGCGTAGGCGCTCTGTCCTTCCTGCCCGCGTCCAACGGGTGGAATCTGACGGAGTTGCTTATCGCCACGTTGAATATAAGCCCGCCGTCCCATAAAAATTTTATGATGCTGCGCAGGTAGACCCCGGCCTTGCCCACAAAGGGCTGACGCTTCAGGTTGCCGGGATTCATGTTGATGTCCTCGTCACGGCCGGCTCCCTGGCCGACGAACATCAGGTGGATATCGCCGTAACCGCCGCCGACTGCGCCGCCGTCCCTTATGACAACCTCGGTGGCGGTAAAACAACAGCCGGCGAATTCTTTGCAAGCCTTGTTCTGACAATCGCATTGAATCATTTTTTTGGTAATGTCCATAAATATCCGTTGTTTTTGGGTAATTGGCGCTATGATAACGACTTAAACCTGATTCCTTACGGCATTTCCGTCACGCTATAAGGAATCAATCCGTAAAGAATCGTAATTTATGTACTGATAACGACTTACAGCGAATCCGTTATGACAATTTCAGCGCACGCGCGGAATTAATCCGTAAAGAATCGTAACTTGTGCGCCGATAACGGCTTACAGCTAATCCGTTATAAAATTTTCGGTACAAACTATGGAATATATCGATAAATATTCTTAACCGCTGTAATGATACGGACTTATCCGATACCTGCCTTTACCGAGCTGCGCACCCCTAACGGGGTGCGGACAGTTCCTTTGCGAATACGTTTTCTACCGAGCGCGGCACCCCTACGGGGTGCTTGCTTCACAGCTATTATCAACAATTATTTAATGTCCAACAGTTCGATGTCGAACACCAGATAGGCGTTGGGCGGTATGACCCCTCCGGCCCCGCGCTTCCCGTAGGCTTGCTCCGGCGGCAGCACTACCGTCCTGCGCTCGCCTTTCTGCATGTCGAGGATCGTCTCGTCCCACCCCGGTATGACCTCGCCTATGCCGGCTTGGAAGTCGATCGGATCGTTGCGGTCGCGCGACGAATCGAACTTCTTCCCGTCTATCAGCAGGGTTCCGGTGTAGTGGACTATGACCGTCTGCCCCTTCGCGGGTTTCTTCCCGTTTCCAGGCTTGTCGATAATATAGCATATTCCGCTGTTGGTCTTCGAGGCCTTGGCGTACTTCTCCTCGATCAGTTTTTTCTGCTTTTCCATGTACCCCGCCTCGGCCGTTTCCATCTTCTCGCCAAGCTGCCGCGCGTAGAGCTCGAACGACTGCTGGTCGGTCTTGAACTCCCTGGCGCCCTTGCCCGACCTTACGATGCCGATCTTCTTTATCTTGTCTCCTTTGGCGATGCTTTTTACGACGTCCATCCCTTTGACGACCTTGCCGAAGACCGCGTGGCGGCCGTCCAAATGCGGCGTGGGCGCGAGCGTTATGAAGAACTGGCTGCCGTTGGTCCCCGGCCCGGCGTTGGCCATGGAGAGGACGCCCTCGGAGGAGTGCTTCAGGTCGGGGTGTATCTCGTCTATGAACTGGTACCCCGGCCCGCCCGTGCCGTTGGCGTTGGGGTCGCCGCCCTGGATGACGAAGTTCGGCTCCACGCGGTGGAAGGTCAGCCCGTCGTAGAAGCGCACGCCCTCTCCCCTGCCGTGCTTGATCGTCCCCTCGGCCAGACCGACGAAGTTCGCCACGGTGAGCGGCGCTTTCTCGTACTCCAACTGCACCACGATCGTGCCTTTCGACGTTTCAAGCTCCGCGAAGAGCCCGTTCCCCTGCCCGGCCGCCGGCGCGGCCGCCGTGAGCGCGGCGGCGACCGCCGCGCCTAAAACCTTCTTCTTCGCCTTTTTTTTCTTCATTTTCTCCTCATCCTTACTATGGTGTAATACATATAGTTACGCTAAATAATGACATGTTCCCGCGACATCCGTCGCAGCGGTTTATACGAAAACCCGACGCGGCGGCCGCGTTCAATCCCAGTCGAGCGGCGACTTGAGGCCTTCGGGGGGAACGCCGCCGCCCGCCTCCTTGCCGTCTTTGGCCCGCCTGAACTTCTCCTCGATCTCCGCTTTGCGCCGCGCCTCCTCCTCCCGCGCCGCCTTCATCTTGGCGTCCCAGCCCTTGTCCTGCTTGGAATCCTTGAGGAACTGCGCCAAATCCGCCTTTTTATGGTCGGCCTCACGATGATCGACGATCCTAAGCGTGGACGGGTCTATCCACAGCGTCCCTTTGCACATAGGGCACTTGGTCTCAATTAGGCTCATAGCGTTTAATCCCCTCCCCTTTTACGCTCTCGGCGCGAAAGATAAAAATAGATTATGCCGCCGCCCGATGCGGAGATTTTCGTCGGCGGCCGTCTAAAAAATATCGCCGCCGGGTTTGACTTTCGGCCCGCGTTTTCTTATTTTCAATTATAATATGAGCACGACCGCCGCAGCCCCGTCCGCCCCGAAGCCGCCGAAGCTGATACCCTTTCTGATATGGCTCGCGGTCTCCGTACTCGGCAAGACCTGGCGTTTCCGCGTCGTCTCGCCGAAGGGCGTAGACATCTTCGACGCTCACGCCGCGCCTAAGATTTACTGCTTTTGGCACTCAACGCTGCTCACGGTCTCCTACCTCTTCCGCAATACGGGCAAGACCGCCATAGTCTCGAAGAGCCGCGACGGGTTGATCGCCGCCGGCGCGGCTGCGCGGTGGGGGCACGAGGTAGTCTACGGATCGTCGCACCGGGGCGGGGCCGGTGCGTTGCGGGACGGGGTACGGGCGCTGCGGAACGGGCGGTCGCTGGGGATCACGCCCGACGGCCCCAAAGGGCCGCGCGAAAAGGTCAAGCCCGGAGCGGCGCAAATAGCAATTCTGAGCGGGTCGCCCGTAGTGACAATAAAGGTGGAAGCGAAAAACGCCTGGCGGCTGAAATCCTGGGACGGATTCATGATCCCGCACCCGTTCGCGAAAATCAACGTGGTTCTGAGCGAACCGATAGAACCGTTCGAAGGAGAGGGCGGCGACCGCCATAGCGCGATGACCGAAATCATACAGGACAGACTGTCATGAACAACACCGCGTGGCCGAAAAACACCTATGTCCTTATACCGTCGTACAAATCGATAGGTCTGTTGAGACCGTTCGTCGAATCGCTGACCCGAACCGTTCCCAAAGAACACATCTGCGTCGTGGACGACGCTTCCCGCGACGGCACGTATGAATTCTGCCTCGAATCGGGCATAGACTGCGTCCGCCACCATAGAAACAGGGGCAAAGGCGCGGCGCTCAGGACGGGGTTCTCGCATTTAATAAGCACGAAAGGCGTCAACAAAATATCCCTAACTCCCGAAGAATCAACGTCTAATAAATGCGAATGGATACTGACTATGGACGCGGACGGCC
>Ga0268262_10007151_pt1 | contig 10507 bp, 11 predicted proteins | sample TergutNc150P3_FD_190354 | JGI IMG/M metagenome (GOLD analysis project Ga0268262, IMG submission 190354) | Nasutitermes corniger P3 segment gut microbial community from laboratory colony in Florida, USA - Nc150 P3 (SPAdes) (version 2) | ecosystem: Host-associated > Arthropoda: Insects >...
TATATTACAAACTTCTTCACGGGAAACGGATATGGAAAATGATACGAACAATATGGATAGGCGGAGTTTTTTAAAAAATTTAGCGATGGCGGGCGCGGCTCTCGCTCTTACCAAACCCACCGCAAATGCCCAAACGGAAAAAGCTGTGGACTTGGTAGCCGTAATGGGAGGCGAACCTGATGCCATGTTCAAAAAAGCCATTGCCGAGATGGGCGGAATGGGCAAGTTTGTGAAGAAAGGGCACAAAGTTGTTGTGAAGCCAAATATAGGGTGGGACAAAGCGCCAGAATATGCGGCAAATACAAATCCTATATTGGTAAAGGAAATTATCCGCCAGTGTTTTGAGGCTGGCGCAAAGGAAGTTGCGGTTTTTGACAACACTTGCGACAACTGGAAAAAAAGCTATGAAAACAGCGGCATAGAAGCTGCGGCAAAAGCCGCTGGCGCAAAAATGCTACCCGCAGACGAAGAATCCTATTACACAAAAATTCCCCTGCCAAAAGCCAAAAAACTGAGCGACATGAAAGTGCACAAAGCAATTTTGGATTGCGATGCGTGGATAAATGTTCCCATATTAAAGCAACATGGCGGCGCGAACATGAGCATTGCCATGAAAAATTTAATGGGGATAATTTGGAACAGAAGGCTTTTTCACATCTCCAACCTACAGCAATGTATAGCAGATGTATGCACGCTGGAAAAGAAACCCGTACTCAACGTAGTTGATGCTTATAGGGTTCTCAAAGCAAACGGGCCACGCGGAAGATCGGTGGAAGACGCGGTTCTCTCCAAAGCTTTGTTCGTGTCGCAAGACATGGTAGCTGTGGACACAGCGGCAGCAAAGTTTTTCAATCAAATAAAGGATATGCCTTTGAGCGACGTGCAGCACATTTCGCACGGGCAAACGCTCGGATTAGGTACTATGGATATAGATAATTTGAACGTGAAGCGGATTAAGATGTAGTTAATGGATGAATATTCCTATCAAAAAAAAATATATTTTTTACGCCCCGTGTGGCGCGAGAAGCAAATCTTCTAGCTCTTCTAGCTCATCCATGCTGGTGAGAATCTCCTCAGCTTCCTTGCTTTTAGCCGCTTCAAGAACTTCAGGTGTTTTGAGGTCTGCTGGCACGTAGTTGAGCGTACCGCTGCTCTGCTTAACCGCTTCAAGGCAGAGCTGCGCAACTATTAGAGCTTCTGGCACATATTCAAGCGCCCAGCCATTTTCTCTAACCGCTTCAAGGCAGAGTTCCGCTGTCTTCAGGTGTTCTGGCACATATCTAAGCGCACGATAATCTTCCTTAACCGCTTCAAGGCAGAGTTCCGCTGTCTTCAAATTTTCCGGCACAAATTCAAGCGCACGGCCATTCTCTTTAATAGCTTCAAAACATACTTCCGGCGTCCTGAGATTTTCAGGTACATTGTCAAGCCTCCAGCCATTCTGCTTAACCGCTTCAAGGCAGAGTTGCGCTGTTCTCAGCACTTCTGGCACATATTCAAGCGTGTTGCTGTTCTGCTTAACCGCTTCAAGGCAAAGCTGCTCGGTCTTTAAGGATTCCGGCACACATTTAAGTGCCTCGCCTCTATTCTTAACCGCTTCAAAACAAAGTTTTGCAGTCTTCATGGCTTCTGGCACATATTCAAGCAACATACCATCTTGTTCAATCATTTCAAGATAAAATTCAACAGTCTTTAGGGATTCCGGCACATATTCAAGCACACGGTAATCTGCGTTAACCATTTTAAGGCAGAGTTCAGTTGTCATTAGAGCTTCTGGCACATATTCAAGCGCACGGTAATCCGCATTAACCGCTTCAAGGCAAAGCTCCGGCGTCTTTAGATTTTCCGGCACATATTCAAGCGCACGGTAATCCGCCTTAACCGCTTCAAGGCAAAGCTCCGGCGTCTTTAGATTTTCCGGCACGTGTTCAAGAGCCCAGCCTGTTTCCTTAACCGCTTCAAGGCAAAGCTCCGGCGTCTTTAGATTTTCCGGCACATAGTTGAGTACCCAGCCTCTGTTCTTAACCGCTTCAAGGCAGAGTTCCGATGTCTTGAGATTTTCCGGCACATAGTTGAGTGCCCAGCCTATATTCTTAACCGCTTCAAGACAGAGTTCTACTGTCTTGAATTTTTCTGGCACATAATAAAGCGTATAGTTATTGTGCCCCCACCCGAACAGATATTTTGCATAGCTGCTATTCTTAACCGCTTCAAGACAAAGCTCATCGGTCTTCAGGTCTTCTGGCACAAATTCAAGAGCATAGCCATTCTGCCTAACCGCTTCAAGACAAAGCTCTGGTGTCTTGAAGTTTTCCGGCACGTATTTAAGCGTGTAGCCATTCTGCCTAACCGCTTCAAGGCAAAGCTCTGGTGTCTTGAGGTCCCCGGGTACATAGTAAAGCGCATAGCTCTCCGCCTTAACCGCTTCAAAGCAAAGCTCCGTGGTCTTGAGTTCCTCCGGCACATATTTAAGTGCCTCGCCTCTATTCTTAACCGCTTCAAGGCAGAGTTCAGGAGTTTTGAGATTTTCTGGCACCGCTTCTAGCGCATAGCTGTTATTCTTAATCGCTTCAAAGCAAAGTTCAGAAGTCTTTAAGGCTTCTGGCACGTATTTAAGCGCATTGCCGTTTTTCTTAACAGCCCTGTGGCAGAGCTGCGGAGTCTTCAAAGCTTCTGGTATATATTTAAACACGCTGAATTCAATACCCAGCAAATCGCTAATGCTGACACTCCTAACCGCTTCAAGGCAAAGCTGCTCCGTCTTCAAGGCTTCTGGCACATATTCAAGCGCATCGCCGCTATTCTTAACCGCTTCAAAACAGAGTTCCGCTGTTTTAAATGCTTCCGGTACATATTTAAGCATATTGCCATTCTGCTTAACCGCTTCAAGGCAAAGCTCGGTTGGTTTAAATTTTTCCGGCGCATCCGTAAGCCGACGTATAAACAGCACGGATTGATGTATAAAATTCTTTATCCAATAACTGGCGTAAGAGATAAATTTAACATCTTCGCTTTCGCAATCAAACCTATCTACTGCTTCAATTAAGCCCTTTATTCCCGCCTCCGCAAGAAATGGTATATACGCTTCGTCTTCATATTGCAACGCTTTTCTCAAGATAAAACGCATATTTGCGTCCACAAGTTTTCTCCGCGCTACGGGGTCATTTTTATTTTTCAGTAATTCAAGTTCCTCTTCCTTTGTCAAGGCAGTTAGGTTTTTATATCGCTTTGCCACTCTAGAGAAGAAAAGTGTATTTGCGTCAACAAGTTTTTTTCGTGTAGCCGGATCATTTTTATTTTTCAATAGATGAAGTTCTTCCTCCAGTGTCAAGTCGAGGAGTTTCGCCTTTCTCATTTTTTCAGCTGGACTAATCATCTGTGTTAACAAATGTAGTAAAATTTAATTAAATGCGATAATTTTCGTATTTGCTAGAGTTATACACAGAATTTACACATAAAAGGCACTACGGCGTGAACACGTACGGCTTTGTCCGGTCAGCCCACTTGCTTTCGTTTGGCGGCATAACGTCTATATGCACCCAAGTTGGGGTTGCGCTGGCTGCCTCCACCCGCATAATCCCCGCCTTCAGCCCCTCAGCCGACATGCACCAGGCGCGGAGCGCTTTCAAATCGTTATGATGCAAGTCCAGCGCCCTGCCGCTCCGGTGAGCCGAGTTTGGGGCGCCTATCGCGCGGGCGGGCGAGCGCAAGCCGCACCAGTTGTTTACCCGCTTGCCGTCCTTGACATTTACCCACATGCCAGGGAACAACTCTTTGATTTTCGCATATATCGCCAGCAGGTTCTTGTCAAGGTTTGCGAGCGAGTAGTTGAGCGATTGCCAGTCCGGCGGCATTACGTCGTTTATGTCCATCATTTGTGCTCCCATTTAAATTCCATGTATTTTTCAATACCTGCATAATCTCCGGTGTTTTCGCTCTCGTAAGCAGGAGCCCCTAATTTGTCCAGCATCTTCCACATCACATACGCCTTTTGGCGGCTCAGCTGGCCGCTCATTATAACCATCTGCCTTAGCAGTTCATCTGCAAGCTCCTTGCTTATAGGGTTCTCTCCGCTGGGGAGCTTGGTATAGGCGAAGTCGTGGCATATAATAGCCAGGTTGTAAAGTTTATTGCCCGTGAATTTGGGAATAAACCAATCAATGCAGTGTCCGCCGCTCCTCATGTTCGTTAGGAAGCCGGGCTTCATCTTGTAATGAAGGGTCCCTTCATCCGTGAAAACATCCACATCAAGCTCGCTCGTCAAGACGTACAAGTCTTTTCCAGCGAAATCGGTATTTATCTGCGAGCCTATGAACTTTTTAACCTTTATCATTTTGGCTCTCCTTGCTTTTAGCTTCTAGAACATTTAACCGCGCTTCTAAGCTGCTGTCCTTGCTTTTAAGCCTCTCGTATTGTCTATCCCTCGCATTTTTACGGCGTAAAGTCTGTTTAACGGCGCAGTGGTTCATGTAGAGTTGGTAAGCCACGAACAGCCCAAAGGCTATAAGCTCGTATAAAGACTCTATATGTGGCAATGTGTCCATATTACATATCCTCCTCTTTGAAAGTTTTGCCTATCCGGTTAATCAAATTCCACGCTCCGAGCATATAGGGGCATTCCCGGCAGCAGTGGTAAAGCGCAGGCTTGTAGCCCCATACGGTGCCCATGTCGTCATCGCAGCATGGGGCAAATCTTATTTTGCCGTCATTGGTTATGAACATCATTTTATTGAACGGGTGCGAGTTTGCGGGGCTTGCGCCGTCCGGCTTGAACACGGGCTTCAGCGGCTCTTTTTGCTTGATGCCGTCGGGTATGCCGTCGAGCACCAGGTCGCATGGCAGCAAATGCTTCTTGCGCTCGTTCATATAAGCAGTGTCGCTGTCATGCTTGGCAAGAACAACCACAAGGTTATAGTAGCTTTTCCGCCATTCGCCGAGATGCAAGCCGTTGGTCCGCAGGATAACCTTCGCGCCATGCTCCTTTAGCCAGGCAAGAAGCGTTTGCAAGCCGGGGAACATCGTAGGCTCGCCGCCTGTGAGTTCCACTGCATCGCCTGCCTGCAATTCCTTTCCCAGAAACGCAGTCAAATCTTCCGCCGTGACTTTGTCGGGGAAATCGGGATTGTTGCGCCACGGCTTGACCACGCAGTAACCGCAGGCCTTGCCGCATTTGTTGGTTATGGAAAGCAGGAAGTAGGTCATTTTTTGCCTCAAGGTGAACTCAAAGGAACGGATGCGGTAAACTTAACCAAAACACCCCGCCGCACTTGTTCTGGCGGGGAAAAAGCAAGAACTGAATGGTTCAAGGCGGCGTTGCCTGCTATCGTCACGACATAATTATACGAGTCATTGCTATCCTCTATTATGGGATATCCCGAATAGCCGCCCAAAGCCACTGCATCGCGAATGGTGCAGATTGTAGATATATTTTTCTGGCCGAGGCTTGCAGGCGTCCAGTAAGGGACGAAGTTTGCGGTAATAACGAGCCTGTCCATACTCTCGCTTTTCCTTGCTGTTATTTCCCCGAACAGGAGCGGCAGGAATTCATTGTTTATATCCACTTGCAAATCTACCCAGTCGTCCGCGCCGTCCCCGCCGCTTTCAAGCTCGCTGACTCGCTGCTCCAATCTTCTTATTTTACCTTCTAAATAGTTTTCTAAACTCGTTAAATCTCTAGCAGTCGCCAAGGTTTTCCAAGCGTCGTAATAGCCCGGCGCTGTCCCGCCGAAATCGAATGGCTGCGAAGTGTTCTCCCTCGTTCCGTAAGCAAACCAAACCGCTTCCGTTGGGCAGTTCGTGCAAGTTGCGACCATGACCGATTTTTTATCGGCATTCATCATAATCAAATAACCGGAGTTCCAAGCAATTTTAGGCAAGTATCTGTAAATTCCCGTGCTGGCGCCGATGGCGCTGCCGTCAACGAAATCGCCCAAGCCTGTGCTTAGCGTGTCGTTTCCCTTGACGAATTTTAGCTGGTCGCCGCGAAATTTATCCAGCTTGACATTTTCCAGAGTGTTTATTTTTGTTAGCAATTCTGACGGCTCGGTCGCCGCAAATTGCTTGTCGTGCTTGGCGTCCGCTTTCGCACGTGCTGTTTCCTCTTTTTGCAGCCATGCCGAAACATTCGTGTTGAAAAGTATGGCGTCTCTGTCGCCTAGCTGGCCTTGCAGGTCTTTCTCCGCTTCGGTTGCCCTGGCTTTTTCTTTTGCCACCTCTCCGTCTGTGTATCTTGCTGCCGCTTTTTCCGGGGCGTCAAACGGGTATTTGAGCGTTTCCCGCGTGCCTACGCTGGCAGGCAGCCATGCGTTGGCTTTGTCATCCTCGTAATTGCCTGGCTCTAGTTCTGAAATCCTGATTTTCGGTTCTGGGCTAGCCATCTTCATCCTCCGTTTTTAGTTTTTTCCCAAACAGCCAAATAGTCTGCCTGCCTTCTTTTTCTTCAATCCCGAATTTAAGCCCTTTCTTTGCCCCGCCGCCAAGCTCGGACGCAAGCTCGTTGCAGAACGCCAGCAAATCTTTCTCGCTCAGCCGTCTTGCCCTGATGCTAACCATTGTAATCCTCCACCCTGCACACTAAGTAATAGGCAAAGCGATTGTTCTCAATGCTGCGAGGCTCGCTGAGCCGACCGTGGATGCGGGCGGCTACCTTTTTGGCATCGGGCGGAAAGTCGAAATGTCCTCCCATCGCCGTGCCGTCAAGGGAGCCGCTTATATGCCACGCATAAATATCCATGCGGCATACCCTGCCAAGGTAAAACGGGGAGCCTACTACTTCCGCGCAAAGAGCCACGCCGTAGCTGCCGATTTTGAAAGTTTTCCACCAGTCCTCCGGGTTTTCAGGATCGTTGCTGCCGTCGTTCTGGGCGATGCAGGCGGGGGATATTATAAGGCCTTCAGACCTGCCTGCTGGCAAGAATCGGCTGGCTTCTATTTTTCCAATCTCGCCAGCGCCCAGGCCGAACGTCTGCACGGAGCCGGTTTTTATCCTGGCCGCGTCAACGGAGTTTTTTATTGTCGCGCCGGGATCGTCCGCGATGGCTTTTGTCCTGACCTTGAGCGTGCTGAATTTTTCAGGGAGCCGGAAGCCGGCCGAGCGGGGCATCTCCCTCAGCGGATAGGATTTCAGAAACCTTTCCCTGCCGTCCTCTCTCGCGTAAACATGGCACCATCCCGAATCCTCTTTTGCATGCGCGGGGTAAGGCAGCTCCCCCGCCGAATTCAGGGTCAAGGGATTGGGGGCAGGCTCGCGCATGGCCGCGTCCCTGAAAATTTCCAGCCGCCTGCTTCCGGGATGCCCGCTTTCCGTGACATACAGCCTGCCGCTGGCCACGGGGCTGCCGTTTCCGTGCCTGATGGGCAATATGGCGCCGCTCGTTATCAACATGCCGCCTCCGTCATTGAACCCTGCAAACGAGGTAATAATAGTGCTGATTGCTGCTAGTGCCTCCCGTTCCTGTAAGCCCGCAGATTCTCGCTCTTATGTTTTTTGATGAAGCGGCTCCGCCATCGCTTTCCGTCATGTATTCTACTTCGTCTGTGTTGCCAGAACCGATGCCCGTGATTCTTGTTATTGAATTCAATTTACGCGAATATACTGTCTTTAGCGTGCCGTAGCTTCCAACCATGAAATTCCTCCACCAGTTTTCTGGGCTAAAGGCATGGTTGTCCGATTCCTTCCATTCTATTCTGGCAAGCGACATGGCTGTGGTCTTGTCAAAGGTCGCGCTGCCTTCGACTTCCAGCTCGGAGGCCTGCAAATAGTCGAATTTCCCCGAGTACGCTTCAATAGATTGGGCTGTGATTCCTCCCGCATTTAAGCCGTTCACCTGCATTTCATTGGCTTCGATGCTTTCCGCTTTGAGCGTTCTCACCGTCAGGTTCTGCGGCAGGACGAAGGGGCTGGCGCTCGGCTCGTTCTGCAATGGATATGCCCGGACGGGAATCCCGTCCCTGTCGCTGACGAAGCACCAAGCGCGGACGGCAGGCTCGCTGTCGCCGTCTTTTTTTATGTAGCTGGCGCGGGGCATCTCTCCTGTGGACAGGAGATGCATGGGGTTCGGCACCGGATTGCCTTCCGCGTCTTCTAGGTCAAGCGGCCTGCTCTCCGGGTCGCTGTTCTCCCGCACACATAAAATTCCGTTCCGCACGGGGCTGCCGTTGCCGTCTAGCAGGGGGGGCATGGTGTCGCTGGTTATTAACATAAGGCTCCTTTTTTGCTATATTGTTGGTGGAGGTATGATATGGAAAAAAGGATGTCTTCTGTTGTTTTTAGCGCTATTGCGCTTGCAGTTTGCGTTTTTGTCATGCTTGCTCCGACTTTTTTTTCTGTGCCAAGTCCTTTTGCTGGGCTTGGCATGTTTGGGGCTATGATTTTTTTGTATTTGCTTGCTGAGGACGTACACGCTATTCTTAAAAAGAAATATCCAAGGCTAGTTGAGATACTTGAGAAAATTTCTATGGGTCTTTTTGAAATTTTAGCTATGCTTCTTCCTTTTCTTGCTACAATTTTTTGCATACTATTGGTCATTGGTGTGGCTATTTTACTTTTAATGTTCTTGGCACCTATTCTTGAAAGATGCTGGGACATCATAAGCAAAATTCTAATTATAATAGACCGGATGGCCGCCTGATTCATTTTACCCCCACCGTGCCGTCTGTAAACTGCTTCTGATATTCAGGTGTTTCCATAAGCCCTAGTAATGTCTTATTTTGCAATAGCTCCGGGCGGGTCTCGAATATTCTTTGCCTTACATAATTCATAATATCTTCTTCCTTTTTAATCCCTAACGCTTTGGCATCATTTACGGCGTTGCTCAGGAACAATTTCAGTCCTGCTTTGTCTTTCTCTGGCTGACGCTTGTATTCTTTGATGGTGCCCAGCCCCTGCATCAAAGCGTTTCTTGTCCGCAGTCCAGGGTTGCTTATGATAGTCGGATTCATTTCGGGGTTCATTCTTAGGTTTGGAAATAGCCAGTCCAACCTATCAACCATGCCCAGTTTACTCTGGACTTTTTCTATAAGTTCCTCAGCATTGCTCTCTTTTGACCATTCCTTGTTAAGTTTGTTTATTTGCTGAGTCTCCGGTCTTTGCTCAATTTGCTTTTTGAAGTGCCCAGCATATTTGTCAGCGGCAACATTTTCTAAGGATCCTAGCCCTTTGTTGGGGTCAAGGGTTTTCGTGGTACGTTCCATAAAGTCGCCACGCATTCTATTCATTTCTTTAGGCGTCATTCCGTGGCTGTTAAGTAGGATGTCTCTTATTTCTTTGGAGTCATCTCCGAATAACGACGTAGGGTCGCCATACCTTTCCAATCCCTGCTCTTTGAGTTTTTTTTGGAACCTATCGCTATTAGATTCGAGCAGGTCGGTTATTTCGGGACCAAACTTTTCCGTAATCTTCTTTTTCTCCGAAAGATTTAATGCCCCTGAATAGTCTTCTAGCAAATTATTCTCAAAGCTGTGACCCTGCTCCTTAACTGATGAATTTGGCATCGGCTTGTTTGCTTCGGGAGTTTGCTCCCAGTCAGCAATTTTTTTGCCTACTTCGTCTTTTCTTTTTTTTGCCGCCTTCTTCATTCCAGGCATAGTAGCAAACAGCCCTTCTTTATTGGCAAGCTGGGAGAAAGTTTCAGCATTTGATTCCGAGTCATACTGACTGTTCCTTATTTGCTCCTTTGTTCTTTGTTTGGGACCTATGGGCGTGGATGCGTTGGACAAATCGGCTATGCTGCCTATCTGAGATTTTGAGTGAGCAAAAGCAGAACCCGCACCAGATGCCGCCCCTATCAGGGGTGCTAGTAAAAGGTCCCAGCCGTCATGCTTGCGGTCGTCTAGCATATCTGCCGCGAGCTCTAAACCTATCCCGTCTGCCGCTCCAAGTAGTGCTTCTTTGCCCATATTTCTCACTGTATTCGTAAGCATGTTGGGGCTTTTGTTTATGGGCTTCAGAAACGCATCGCTGACCTTGCCTGCCTTGCCTATTTTTGATAATCTGTTCGCTGCTTTTACTGCTAGAGGCAGCCTTGACGCTGTGGATAATGCCCTGAACGGACTGGCTAAAATTCCAAGCAAGTCTAGTCCAGCAGCCGCGGCGTATCTCCCTAAACCCGCATCCTCTTTCCATGCGGAGTATGTATTGCCAGCCAAACCGCCTGCCAAGGTTTTCCCTGCAACGCCTAGCGGGTTCGCTTCCCAGCCTCTTTGGATTACCCCTGGAGCTTCCATAACCATGTCAAGCCATTTTTGCCACGCTTCGGCATCAGTCGGTTCGCGCGGCGCTTCCACTTGCGGAGCGGCTGGCTGCTGCTGTTGCTTAACTTTGCCTTTGCCGTCACGCACGAGCAATTCTACTGGCCATAGCTTGCCATTTTTTTCTATATAGCCCTCTTCGTCTATCGGATACGCCTTGCCGTTATTATCTACGAATTCTTTCATTAGAAGCCCTCCGTTGAAGATTGTTTGACTGGCTTAGTTTTTTGCTGGACCGCCGGTTTTTTGTTTTGTTTGT
>Ga0268262_10007153_pt1 | contig 10504 bp, 10 predicted proteins | sample TergutNc150P3_FD_190354 | JGI IMG/M metagenome (GOLD analysis project Ga0268262, IMG submission 190354) | Nasutitermes corniger P3 segment gut microbial community from laboratory colony in Florida, USA - Nc150 P3 (SPAdes) (version 2) | ecosystem: Host-associated > Arthropoda: Insects >...
GAAATAAATACATTCTGGCGGGAATACCTTCTTCAGTATTTTGAAAACGTCGTCATTCCCAAAAAATGGCGTTACCCTGAAACCCTGCCCCTGGACGCGCAGGGGAAAAAAAAGAAAAAAGATATTGAGCTTCTGTTTTCCGGTGAAAAAGAATCGGCGGAAAATGGCGCTGTTACCAGCGCCGGTTTCGGCGCTCTGGACAAGGAAAAAGTTATTGAAAAGACCGACAACTCCGTCAGTCTGGAACTTGTTATTCCTGACAGCAGTCCGTATTTTGACGGTCATTTTCCCGGATTTCACCTCCTTCCGGCAGTAGCCCAGACGGAATTGGTGATCCGTTTTGCGGCGCGGTATCTGGGAACCGGCATTGAAATTTCAGAAATAAAGCGAATAAAATTCACCAACTTTATCCGGCCCGGCGCGCATCTCCTCCTCAAGTTGACCAAAAATGGAAAAAACATTTCCTTTAATTTAAGTTCACCGGGAGGCGAAACGGTCTATTCCCTGGGAACAGTCATTACGGGAAATACATGAAACAGGGCTTTCTTATTCCCGTGTATAAGCACGGCGCATCGGCTTGTTCCCTGGCTGAACGCCTTGCGGCTTCGGCTCTGCCGGTAATCATGGTGGACGACGGTAACGACGCGGAAACCCAGGCCCTCCTTGCGCAATGCGCCGCCGGAACGCCGGGGGTTGTACTGATACGCCTGAACAAAAACAGCGGCAAGGGAAGGGCCGTTATCGGCGGTCTTAAAAAGGCGGCGGAATGCGGGTTGACCCATGTGCTTCAGATAGACGCCGATGGCCAGCATGATGACGGCAAGACCGCTTTCTTTCTTGAAGAGTCCGCCAAACATCCCGATATGATTATCTGCGGATACCCGGAATTTGACGCAACCGCTCCCCGGAGCAGGGTGACCGGACGGAAAATTTCCAATTTCTGGGCCGCCGTAGTTACGCTTTCAACGGAACTTAAGGATGTACTGTGCGGTTTCAGGGTATACCCGGTGGATGATTCATTACGCATAGCAAAGAATTTTCTTTTGGATCAGCGCATGGGATTTGATTCGGAAATTCTGGTACGCCTGTACTGGAATAAGGTATTTCCGCTCTATCACCCCGTAAAAGTCAGTTACCCTCCGGACGGGGTTTCCAATTTCCGTATGGTCAGGGATAATATCCGCATAAGCTGGATGTTCAGCCGGCTGTTTGTGGGTATGTTGCCGCGGCTGCCGTTGCTGATTGCCCTGAGAAAAAAACGCGGAAAAGAGAGAAAATGAAAGAACCGGAAGAACCCCCGCTGCACTGGTCACGGCATAAAGAAAAAGCCGCAGGGTATTGGCATATGAAACTCCTGCTGATTTTATTCCGGTTGTTTCCGGCTATTATCCTGCGCGTTCTCGCGTTTCCGGTTGGTTTTCTTTATTTTCTTTTTTCAAAAAGAGGAAGAACTGAATCAAAACGCTTTTTACGCAAAGCCGCCCCCTTTGTTACACAACACGGCATCGCGCGCAAATGCCGTTCCCCTTTTGGCCCCCTGCGGCATATTATTTCCTTTTCCCTTACCCTGGTGGAAAAACTTGAATCATGGGGAGGCAAGTTTCAATTTAAGCGCATTCATTTTCAGGATGATGACATAGACGAAATTGTTCAGGAACTGGAGAACGGGCAGGGAGTTTTTATGATTACCTCCCATCTGGGGAATATTGAGCTGTTCAGGGGGCTGGCAAGTTTCAACCGGACAAAGGTGTCGCGTAAAACGCCTGTTACCGCCGTTATTGATACGAAGGTCAACGAAAAATTTACCCGTATGCTGAAAGAATTGAATCCCCAGTCAAGCATGGATATTATCAACGCCGGCGAGATAGGCCCCCATACCGCTGCCCTGCTGGAAGATAAACTTGCCGCGGGCGAAATAGTAACGATTGCCGGCGACCGAACCGCCGCCGACAGCCATGCCGCCGGCAGCTATGCCGCCAACGCCAATGGACAGGGGAAAAACCTCATGATCCCCTTCCTGGGAGAGGAGGCGCCTTTTTCACCGGGGATTTTTTATCTGGCCGCTTTGATGCGCGCGCCGGTCTATTTTGTCTTTGCCCTGCGCCGCGGGGATCTGTCCGTATTGCCGGAATACGATATGTACGTCCACAAAAGCCGGCTTTCCCTTGAATGTTCCCGAAAAGAACGCTTTAATCAAAGTTCCCTTCTTGCCCAATCTTTCGCCGCGCTGCTGGAAAGCTACTGTAAAGAAACCCCTTTCCAGTGGTATAATTTCTATGACTTTTGGTCAAAAGAGGCGTGATGATGAAATCCAAAGAGAACAATGGACCTTACAATCTTTATGCGGAAGCGGAAATTAATGTTGAGTTTTTTGATCTTGACCCCATGCAGGTGGTATGGCACGGAAATTACATCAACTATTTTGAAGTTGGCCGCCGGGCGCTTCTGGAAAAAATCGGCTACAGTTATGACGAGATGGAAAAATCCGGATTTGCCTTTCCGGTAATTGAAGTTTCCGCAAAATACCTGGGGCCGCTCCGCATCAGGGACCGGGCGCGGGTAAAGGCTGTTCTTATGGAGTACGAAAACCGCCTTCTGATACGGTATGAAATCCGCAATGCCCAAACCGGGCTTCTTACCACCAAAGGATCCAGTACCCAGATGGCCTTCGATATCAGAACCAATGAATCCTGCTTTGTGTGTCCGCAAATTTTAACCGATAAAGTTGAATCTCTGATAAAGGGAGAAACACCGTGAAACTCCAAGCTGTCCGTAGGACAGCAGTCCTCCGTGGTTATATTCTTCTTATTCTTATGCTTGTTACCGCCGGATTATGGGCGCAAATCCCGCAGGAGGAAATTTTCCGTCATCCTCCGGAACCCAAAACCATGGACGCTCTCAAGACAACCTGTTCGCGTCTTGCGGGACATCCTGTAATTCCGGGAAATTTTGAACAGAAAAAAATATTAAGCCGCCATAACCGTTCCTTAAAATCATCGGGTAATTCGGTACTTGACTATGTTGCGCCTAATGTGTTTTATTCAAATAAAGTCGCTTAATAACGTAACATTAATGGGGGTAAAGTCCAGTTAGAGGCAATATATGATAGAAAAAACAATCCATTATGTGTGGTTGGGGAGCAAAGACGTACCTGAAAAATTTACCGCTTTTATAGAAGGCTGGAGGACACTCCATCCCGATTGGGAGATTGTTAAGTGGAATGAAGAAAACTTCGACTGCGAAAGCAACGCCTGGATAAAAAGCGCAATAGAGCAAAAAAACTATCCGCTTGCCGCCGACGTTATGCGGATCTGGATTCTCCTTAATCACGGCGGCGTTTATTTGGACACCGATATCGAGCTTTTCAAGCCGCTTGATGGGTTAGTCGAGAAAAACGATTTTTTTATCGGATATGAAACGGATTTTTGGCTTGGCTGTGCCGTTTTGGGTACGAAAAAGGGGCACAAAATAATGCATGAGGTGTACGAGAGGTATCTCGAACCCTGCGAAAAGCTTGATTCCAGCTCGAATATGCTATGCGTATTAAATTTTAGCGCCTCAATTAAAAGGCTTTACAACGTCAAATTAGACGGGAAAACCGCCAAAATCGACGACAACACCATGCTTCTTTCAACAGACTGGTTTTTCCCCAAAAACTATATAACCCACAAAACAAAAATGACTGAAAATACAGTGGCAATGCATCACTATTCGTCGGTATGGTATTCCGCCGGAAAGCGGTTCGGGCTCAAAGTAGCCCAAACCGTACAGCGTATTTTGGGGAAACGTCTTTTTGGCGGCTTTGAAAGAATTGCAAGGATAAATATGCTGGGGAAGCTGGATAGAGAATACAAAAAAAAGATAAAGGGGCAAGTTCAGCGTGGGTACGACAGGCAAAATGCAATATGAGCATACGATAGACGGTAAATTGTTAAGTAAAATGCTGATAGGCGGCTTTACGAATCTTTCGCACAACATAGACTATCTGAACGAAATAAATGTTTTTCCCGTATCCGACAGCGACACGGGCACAAACATGAAAAAAACCTTCGAGAGCGGCGTCGCCACGCTTAATGGCGAGGCTTCGTTTTGTGATGTCTTTTCCGCGTTTGTAAAGGGTCTGCATATTGGCTCAAGAGGGAACTCAGGTTTTATTCTATCGCAATATTTTCTGGGTATTTATGAATATACGAAGGGGAAAAATACCGTTTCCGTCGACGACTTAAGCTCCGCCCTGTCGCACGCGTATCAGGTTGCTTACCGAGCGGTGCTTAATCCCGTCGAAGGGACTATACTTACGATAATGCGTGAGGGGCCGAAAAGAACACTGCAGAAAATCAGCGACAAAACGTCTATTCAGGAGTTTTTTGACATTTTAGCGGGTGAAATGTTCATTTGCGTGCGGGAAACGGTAAATCAAATGAACCTGCTTCACGACAACAATGTATTGGACAGCGGCGCGGTCGGGCTCTACCTGATTTTCGACGGAATGAGGAGCGCGTTTCACGAGAATTTACAGCATTTTGACTGCGAGGAAAACACTGTTCTTCCCAGTCGCAGCAAAACCCCCATTAAAACATTTTCGTTCTTCCGCTATTGCACCGAATTTGTTTTAAGTATGCACAGGGCACAAAGCAGAGATTACTTTGTCCGCTTGCTTACAAACAGAGGGGATTCTATTGTTGTTGCAACGGATGAAGGCTTTTTGAAGGTACATATACATACTAACGAACCGCAAAAAATATTGGATGAGTTTAAAAAATACGGAAGCCTGGTCACCATGAAGATTGACGATCTCTTCTTAACGCAGGAATTTGACAGACTAAAGCAGCGAAAGCACACAGGCTTTACCGTTGTCGCGTTTACATATGGCGAGGGCAATGCGGTTACCCTGGAGAACCTGGGCGCAGATGTCGCCTTTTGCGTTCCCGAAGGTCACAATCCGGATGAGGAAAGTTTGCAGAATCTGCTGAGCGAGTTTTTAAAAGAAAACCTGATAGTTTTTGCAAGTGACAGGGAAATGAGAGAAAGGCTGAAAAGAATTAAGCGGTTCGCTGATTTGCAAAACATTTATGTCGCAGAGTCGGACGGCCTGGCAAATACATTCTTTATGCTGTCCTCCCTGATTTTTGCCGATGAATTCAGGAATGTCGTTAAATCTCTTGAAAATCTTAAAAAGCAGAAGGTTTTTCAGACGAGCATTAAGATTATGGCTGTTTATAATCATATGCAATACTCGGGCAATTTGGGAGGCCAAACTATAACTATGAACGATTTTCCGGAGTTGTTGAATGTGGTATCAAGCGAAAAGGTCTTATCACCATATTCGACCATTGTTGTTTTCGGCGGGAAAAACTGCAAACAAGAGGACATTGACGGCATTCGCGCGCACTTCGGGAAAAACAGCAACGTGGAGTTTACCTATCTTGACGGACAGCAGCAGGAATGTGATTTTATTATCGGGGCATTTTGACGGGAGCAATCGGATTTTATGGAAGACTACAGCGATCAAAGATGTATATATCGCGCTTCTGTGCCCATTAAAAAAATCGTCCGAAACAATCTTGGCGCGATAACAAAATCCAACAAAACATTAAAGGATGTTTATAACGTAATATTTTCGCATCGCGACCTTATCGCATATGAAAGGCTTGTTGATTTTGAAATTGACGCGGTAACCTATAAAGCGCATGATTTAGAGATAAGGGCATTCGCGGCATATCTAAAACATACCTACCCCGATTTAGCCGGGAGATACATAGCTGTTGACCTTCCTAACGCGCCCAACTTTTTAACTGCGTTTTGGGGAATTTTAATGAGCGGAAACAAACCGTATTTGGTTAATTCGTTTTACCCCCCGGAGCTCAGAATATCCCTATTAAAAAAGCTTGATGTCAGACTGGTGATAACGGGCGCTGCCGATTATGCCGGTTTTACGGTTGTAAATGCCGATACCTTTGACAAAAAATACCCGCACATTACCGATGAGTTTTGGCAAAATGAGTTTGCGCTTTCATCTACCCTGACGGGGCTGGAGGCAAAAATATGCGTGTTTGACGGCGAAGCTGTTGTAAATCAAATCCTGAACACCAAAGAAATCTTAAGAAAAAATAATTGGCTAATTAACGACTACCAAAAAAGAATCAAAATTGTTATGATTCTGCCGCTTTTCCACATCTTTGGAATAATGGCAGCTTATTTTTGGCTTGCATTTTTCGGGCAGACAATGGTTTTTCTCAAGGATAATTCGCCGGAAACGATTAGAGGGACGATAAACAGGCACAAGGTAACGCATATTTTTGCGCCCCCAATCCTGTTCCACAAATTATATAAAGGAATAATGAATGGTATTTCGCAGGAAAGCGAAAAGTTGAGGAATAAGTTCCAAAAGGGGATAAAACTTGCCTTTACCCTGCAAAACATTTTTCCTTCGCTGGGTGTTAAAATTTCAAAAAGACTTTTTAAGGAAGTGCTTGCCGCCTCGTTCGGACCGTCGCCGATGTTTATGATTTCGGGCGGCGCATATATAGATGCCGAAGCGCTTAAAATCATCAACTGCATTGGCTACCCGCTTTTTAACGGTTACGGCATGACAGAAACGGCGATTTCCGGGGCAAACATGGCGAGAAAGATAAGCCGTCGAATCGACGGCTCGATTGGGAGTCCTTTCAAAAGCATAAATTACCGGTTTGACGGGGACGGAACGCTGATTGTGTCGGGCAGTTCGATGTGCAAGCGAATTATCACACTGAAGGGAGAGGAAAGCGGATTTAGCAGCATAAAAACAAATGATTTTGTAAAAATAACAGACGGCCGGTATTTTATCTCCGGACGAAAAAGCGACCTTTATATAGGCGAAAACGGCGAAAACATAAGCCCCGATGCAATACAAAATGAGTTGAAGGTAAAAAACGCAAACAGATTTTGTGTTTTAGAGTTAAACGGAAGGCTTTCTCTCATTTTAGAGTATGACGAAAAGCTGCCGAACACAATAATTGCTCATGAAATTGAGTACATAAAAAATGCTTTAACGAAAATTACCTACGGGCATAATGTCAGCGGCATATTCGTAACCTATCAGCCCATTGCAAACCCAAACGCTATCAAGGTTTCACGCGCGTTGCTGCGGCACAGAATAGCCGAAGGCGGGGTCGTTTTGCAGGACTGTAAAAAGATAAACGACATCGTCCAAAAAAATAACGGAGCGGACGATGCCGCAATGACGCTGATCAGGGAAGCGTTCAGACGTGCGGCGGATACCGGCGCGAAGGTTGAATCCGCCTCGGACTTCTTTACGGATTTAGGCGGGGACAGTATGGCCTATTTCTCGTTGATATACGAGATTGAAAGCATATTTAACATTCGAATAAACTTTGAAAAGAGCCCAAATCTACGCACCCCGGAGCGCTTTTATAAGTATATAACGGGGCTGCTATGAGTTGGATCTTATACTATTTCGGTCTCCTGCATGGGTTAATCGTACTGCTGCTTGTGTTTAAGACAAAGACCTATTACGAGGACGGTAACAGGCAGAACGGACAGCTTAAGGGCGGAACCATAATTATTTCAAACCACCGTTCCTTTATGGACCCTATTGTTATAGCGCTTAGGTTTTTCTTTCATAAGCTGCATTTTATAGCCGCCGATTATTATAAGGACAAACGGAAAGCGGCAAAACTTATGATGAAAACTTTGGGCGGAATTCTCGTAAACACGGAGGGGCAAAACCTTGATTTTATCGAAGAGAGCAGGCGAATAACCGCAAAAGGCGGCTCCGTTTTGATGTTTCCCGAGGGTGACTTTAAGTTTACGTACGAGCCCCAAAAGTTTTCCGCGGGGTATATAATGCTTGCCGTCAGGACGGAAGCGAAAATTCTCCCGATTGTCAACGATTTTAATTACGGGCTTTTTAAGCGGGTGCACTTAATGATAGGGAACAGTATAGATTTGTCGCGCTATAAAGGCGAAGAGTTGACTAAAGCGAAGTTAAAGGAAATTAACGACGAGATAAGCGGGAAATATATGACGCTTTTCTACAAATTAAAAAGGAAAAAGGCGGAGAAGTTTTCCAATAAATACGAATTTATTTCGCCGAAAAAGTGCGACGTTATCCGCATTTTTGCCGGCTCTCACTACCATTACGGCGTATATCTAAACGCGGGTGAGGTTATTCAATTTGGCCGCGCCGTGAATATGGCGGGCGAAAAGGTAGTTGTCAATTCCGTTTCCCTGAATGAGTTTTGCGGCGCGAAAATTCCCGAGGTACGCACGCTCAGAAGAAGCGAAAAAAGATTTATCAGAAATGCGGACGACATAGAGAGGTACGCGAAATCGTGCCTCGGACAGAGCGGATATAGCCTGGCAAACAATAATTGCCTTGACTTTTCAAACAGAGTTACACTAAAAATTTAGGAGGAATTTTATGACAAACAATTATGCTATTGTCGCGGACGGTTCCTGCGACCTGTCCAGGGAGCTTCAGGATCGCTTTGGTATTGACGGGACCCTTAAGGGGTATATAAGTACGCCGGAGGCGGAGGATACGGAGGCTCGGTTGGATTTAAGCGACGCCGAACTCGACGCCTTTTATAAGTCGTTAAAGGCCAACCCAGGCGGATACAAAACGGCATCATTTGGCGTAGAAGCGGTCACTTCGTTTTTTGAGGCCTTTTTGCGGGAAGGAAGGGATATTTTGGCGCTATGCATATCCAGTAAACTGAGCGCGCCTTACAACGTAATGACGCACACCGCAAAACAGCTTTTAGAAAAATACCCGGAGCGGAAAATAGCCGTCGTGGATTCCAGAAAATATTCGTTGGGGCTCGGACTTTTGGCAATAAAGGCCGCGGAACTCCGCGCAACCGGTCTGTCGTTAACGGAAAACGCGGAAAAACTGGAGATAATCAAAAAAACCGTGCATCAAATGGGCTCCGTCGACGATTTATTCTGGGTCGCCTCAAAAGGAAGGATTTCGCATGCAAAAGCGTTTTTCGGAACTATCGCGGGAATAAAGGCAATGGGCGATTTTGACGCGGACGGCATGGTTACGCCTCTGGCAAAGCTTAGCGGCTATAAAAAGACGTACCAGGCTACCGTAGAATATATAAAGAAAACGATTAAGGCCGCAAACGAGCAAATTATTCTTGTCGCTCATTCCGCAAGAAGGGAGCAGGCGAAAATTTTGGCTGAACTGATAAAAGAACAAATTAAGCCCAGGGAGGTTATTATTTGTAACGTATATCCGATGAACGGAGTAAACATAGGACCGGGGCTTTGCGCCGCGTATTATTTGGGAACGGAAATAACGGACTTATCGCGCGAGAAGGAAATCATTAACGAGGTTATATCGAAGTTATGAGTACGATTATCTCTGCTGTCATACTAAATAATCCCTGGATAATTGCAATCGCCGCCTTTCTTGCCGCGGGCGGTCTCGTCATGCTGTTTTTGGTGCCTATCGTGGTTTTTTATAACACAAGCTACCGCAGCCCCAAAAAGATAAGAACGAGAGAGTGCACCAACAAAAAGGACGAACAGCAAATGCGCATGTTCAACGAAAGCGTGGAGTGGGCTCGCCGGTTTAAGGATAAAACGGAGGAACTGAGTATTATAAGCGGCGACGGGCTTACGTTGTACGGCGAGTACGTAAATTTCGGGTACGATAAATGCGTCGTAATATTGCAGGGGCGGACGGAATCGCTGCTCTATTCATACTATTTCGCCGATGTCTATTACAAAAACGGCTGTAACATTTTGGTAGTTGACGTCAGGGCGCACGGGCTGAGCGACGGGAAATATCAAACGGGCGGGATAAAGGAAAGCGATGATTGCGTTTTGTGGATTAAGCTGATAAACGAAAAGTACGGTATAAACGATTTTACGATTCACGGTATCTGCATCGGCGGCGCGACGGCGGTTTATACGTACGTAAAGCTAAAAAGCGCCGGCAGCAGCCTGGTAAAACGGATAGTGACGGACGGTGTTTTTCAAAGCTATTACGAGATGTACAAGATGAACTTCAGAATGTATAAAAAACCATCCTTCCCCGCGCTTCAGTTGTGCTTCTTCCTCATTTATGCGTTTACCGGGGTCAGGCCTTTTAAGGAAACGCCGCTAAAATGTATGAAGGATATGGACATCCCGATTTTATTTATCTGGAGCAAGCAGGATATTTTCTGTACAAAACCGAAAGGCGAGGAACTGTTTAGCGCGTGCGCATCGAAATACAAGGAGCTTCGCTTTTTCCCGAAGGGCAGACACTCTCACGTCAGGTCCACCCAGGAGGCTGAATATGATGAAGCCATCGCTCAATTCCTGCAAAAACATGCATAATAACAACTTCATTATAACTGACAACTGCTGTCTGAAATACGCTGGTTTTCTCAGGAAGCGCTGTCTTGTAAAAGCATAGCGAAAATAAAAGCCGCGCCCAGTCCGGCTGAAACGGTCAGACCAAAAATATGAGTTGGCGTAAAACTGCTGAGAACCAGAGCGCCAAAAGAAA
>Ga0268262_10007154_pt1 | contig 10504 bp, 7 predicted proteins | sample TergutNc150P3_FD_190354 | JGI IMG/M metagenome (GOLD analysis project Ga0268262, IMG submission 190354) | Nasutitermes corniger P3 segment gut microbial community from laboratory colony in Florida, USA - Nc150 P3 (SPAdes) (version 2) | ecosystem: Host-associated > Arthropoda: Insects > Digestive...
ATAGCAATTTTCACGTCTTCTGAAGACCCGAAAGACAAGACGCAGGCGAGGGAGATGGGAGCCGCCGACTACATATCCAAGCCGATTAAGAAGACAGAGCTATTGGAGAGGGTAAAGAGGCTCATTTAAAGCGTTATTAAGCGTCGTACCGCATTAACCAACTTTTTATATTGGCAAGAAGAGTTCTCTCGTATTGCAAAAAAGCTTCGTTTTTTGCCAGTACACCGGATATATCGCCAGCCTTGGCCAGCATCTCCAGTTCAAGGGCCATCTTTCTGGCTTCTTCCGCACCTATACTGTCGCTGGTACTTTTAATGCCGTGTACCTTGATAGTATAGTCCTGTAATGTCTCCTTCGAAACATGGCCCATTTTGTCGATAGATTCGGGTATAACGGAAAGATATGAACGTAAAACAGGCAGAAAAATATCCATATCGCCGTCATACAGTTCCATTACTTTTTTCTCTTCCACTCCGGGTATGTCAATCTTCATATCTTTCTCCTTTTTGTCAACAGAATTGTCTTTCATTATACCACCAATCCAGCTTTTAATAAAGGTATTCAACTTTGCAGAACTAAGGGGCTTGGATATAACTGTATGGAAACCATTATCCAAAAACATTTGTTCTTTTTCGACAGCCTCGCTGGCTACAACTGCCGTAACAGCGACAATTGGTATTTTTTTTGCATATTCCGTATCAAGAGAGCGTATCAACCTGGTAGCTTCTACGCCGTCCATCTCCGGCATCATGTGGTCCATAAAAATAATATCGTACTTCGTTTCCCCGCTTTTTATGCGATCAACCGCCTCCTGCCCGCTTAATATTAAATCCGTTTGCATTTTATACTTTCGCAGCATACCGCCTGCTACATTCAGATTTGGCAAAAAATCGTCTACAACCAGCGCCTTTAAATGGCTTAAATCCGGCAGATCAGTGCCGGGTTTTTTCTCCATCTTTTCTTTTTGATGACGGGCGGCTTCGATTGTCTCGGCAGGGTATCTGTCACGTATCAGTTTGTTCAATATTGAATTTAGAAGGCGTGTATCAATTGGCTTTGGAATAAACTCGTCAAAACCGTTTGCCAGGAAAATCTCCGCCTGGCCAGTAAGTGCATTTGCCGTAAGCGCTACAATGGGCTTAGTATACCCCAGGCTGCGTATTATTTTTGTCGCTTCGATTCCGTCCATTATCGGCATGAAGTGGTCCATAAATATGATATCAAAGATCATGCCGCTTTTGATTTTTTCAATCGCCTCAAGCCCGTTCGTGGCGGTATCAATTGCTAATCCATAAGGACCAAGAAGTCCCTTGGCAACATAAAGATTCGGCTCCATATCGTCTACAATCAATACTTTGGCGTAGGGCATATATTCCCGGGTAATTTGAGGCGCCCTTGCTGTTTCTACTTTTTTCCCAATGTATAATTGCTGCAGATAATTTGTGCCTTCCTTACCCAAGACAGTCGAATCTACATAACCTTGCGGTAATCGCAGGGTAAACACTGAACCTTTACCAGGCTCGCTTTTAACAGAAATCTCACCTTTCATCAAATCAACAAGCTGTTTTGTAATGCTCATACCAATGCCTGTACCCGCGATTTCACGGTTGTCTTCCGCATTAAAGCGGGAATAACCGTCAAACAGCTTATCCATCTGTTCCTGGGTCATGCCGTATCCGGTATCACTCACACGGAAAACAAGCGTTACAGGGCCGCCTGCTCCGTACATCTCAGCGGAAACCGCCAGCCCGACCTCTCCCGATTCTGTGTACTTGAACGCGTTGGAGAGGAGATTATTCAATACCTGTTTGATACGAAGATCGTCGCCGTATAATTTTGAAGGAATATTCTCATCCAGTTTCAAAATGAATAGAATGGCTTTACTTTCGAAACGCGTGATGTTTTGTTGTACTGCATCGTTGATTATGCTGGCAAAATCATAAATAACCGGTTTCAATTCCGTCTTGCCCGTTTCAATTTTAGAAAGATCCAGAATGTCGCTGATTACGTTAAGCAGCATGTAACCGGAATTATGCACTTTTTCCAACGCTTCCACTGTATCTCGGGGAAGATCTTTTTTCTCAAGCTGCATCTCGGTAATACCCAAAATCACGTTCATAGGCGAACGTATTTCGTGGCTTACCCTTGCCAGAAAATCGCTTTTAACGCGGTTGGCAATAACCGCTTGTTTCCTTGCCACTTTCAACTCCGTGACAATGCGAAACATGACAGTGCTGACTATTGCCGCCAATATGGCCCCAAAAACTATGAGGGTAAGCCTGTAGACAATGCTGCCTATAAAGCAGAAACTCAGGATAACCATCAGCGCAAACGCCAGTATAACAAGCAAAACCTGGGTATATGACGGGTTTCCTGTGTGGGCTGCTGTCTTTTTCATAAGATGCTTCATTGCCATAGTGGAATATACCTTTTTATATAGAGTTTTTTGTCAGATTGACAAACATATCACTTTATTATATACTACAAAATCCGTTTAAAAAAGAGATAAAGTTAGAACTATTTTAATATATTTGGTGTTTCTTCGCAAGGAGGCGAAGTTTTATGGACATAATAAACTCGAAAAAGAGTCTGCGTGTTGGTTTACTTGTAAAAATGACCGGTATATCCGTCATTTTTGTTATTGCTGCAGTTTTAGCCTTAGCCTATATCAGTATAAAGGATGTGCAAACATCAAGTCTTGAAACCGCCGTCATAATGGGAAAACAAAAGCTTAACAGCGATATGCTTATATTTGAAAACAGGCTTGACAATGAATACGGACAATTGAGTCTTGTTGATGACGATCTGATAGGGCAGGATGGCAAAGCGCTTAAACATCAGTATCAAATGATAGATGACACAAGTACGGAATTAGGCATTTCTGCAACTGTTTTTATACGTGATAAAGATGATTTCCGCCGGATTACTACCAGCATTATTAATGATGCAGGGCAAAGGGCAGTAGATACCTTTCTTGGATCCGGCAGTGCGGCTTATCCGTCAATCAGGGCAGGTAAGCCATATATAGGAAACGCTGTCATTCTTGGCCATAACTACATCACCAAGTACTCTCCCATCTTCGCAGCGAATGGCAGTGATGTTATTGGGATTAAGTTTGTTGGCATAAAAATGACAGCAATTGAAGAAGTTATCAGGCAGAACAGTTTAGGCATTATTTTCCAGATTACTGTTATTGCAGCGATAATTATAGTCGGCGCAATCCTGGTAAACGCCTTTAGTGTCGTACTTCAGCTTATTAGACCAATCCACTCCACAACAAAAGTGCTTAAAAAAATAGCCGAAGGCGAAGGTGACTTAACCCAGCACCTTACGGTTACAAACAACGATGAAATTGGCGATATGGCCAAGTATTTCAATCGGACTCTGGATTCTATCGGCTCCCTCATCAAAAGGATAAAATACAAGGTCAACGCTCTCACGAATACAGGCCATGAACTCTCTGCCAATATGGCAAAGACTTCCAGAGCGGTAGATGAAATTGCGTCGAATTTTAATGATATGAAGACCATGATGAGCAAACAGGACCAGAGCGCAGCCGAAGCGGACAGCGCTGTAAAACGGATTAATGCCAATATTGACAAGTTAAATGCGCAAATAGAAGAGCAGGCTGACAGCATAGAAACTTCATCTTCGGCTATTGAGGAAATGACAGCCAATATTAATTCGGTAACAAGGACTCTGTCGGAAAACAGCAAGAATGTTGCCGAATTAACGAGTGCGTCTGAAAACGGCAAAATAGGGCTTCAAATGGTGGCGCAGAAGATACAGGAAATTGCCCAGAATTCAGAAGGCCTGTTGGAAATAAACTCGGTCATGGAAAACATCGCCAGCCAGACGAACCTCCTTTCAATGAACGCGGCAATAGAAGCGGCGCATGCCGGAGAATCGGGAAAAGGCTTTGCAGTTGTTGCCGGTGAGATTCGCAAACTTGCCGAATCTTCAGGCAAACAGTCCAACACGACCGCCGCAATGCTGAAAAAGATAAAGACGTCCATAGACAGCATCACCGAATCTTCCAATGAAGTTCTTGCCCGTTTTGGGGTTATAGACAGCGGTGTTAAGACGGTATCGCTGCATGAACAAAATATCCTTAACGCAATGAAAGAACAGGAGGTTGGGGGAAAGCAGATACTGGAATCCATGGATCGTTTGAAGGAGATAAACGCATCGGTCAAAGACGGGTCGAAAGGGATGTTGAGGGCAGGCAATCAGTTAATTCAGCAGACCAGTGATTTTATCAGGATCAGTAATGCCGCAGTAAGCGGCATGAATGAAATAGTAAACGGCGCCATGCAGCAGATAAAGATTGCGGTAGAGCATGTAGACGAGATGAGCGCCGAGAACAGCAAAAACTTCGATGAGTTAAAAGAGGAATCAGAAAAATTCAAGGTTGATACCGGCAACGAGAAGAAAAAAATTATTGTGGTGGATGACGATGAGCCCATTCTTGCTATGGCAAAAGGAGTGTTTGGGGATAAATACGATGTAAAAGCCGTTAAATCGGGTAAAGCTGCGCTGCAATTATTCTATCAGGGATATGTTCCCGATTTGGTGTTATTGGACTTGAGTATGCCCGACATAGGCGGATGGGACATCTACGAGAAAATCAGGGATATCAGCAGGATACACAAAATTCCGATAGCGATTTTCACAGCCTCAGAAGATCCTGATGACAGGGCTCATGCGCTGAGAATAGGAGCCATTGACTACATAAAGAAGCCCATTAATAAGACTGAACTGCTGCAGAGGGTTGAAAAGATGGTATCAAAAAGCTGATATAGCAGTAACCGGGAAACACCAAGACAATGGATTTGGGAAATACAACTTTAATTATATGCCGCCTTGTTTTTGGAACCGTTTCAACGTTTTTTGCCATCCTGCTTTGGTCAAGAACCAGGGATGCGGCCTGGATATTTGTGATAATCGGCGCAGTAATTGCTTATGTCGAAATAATTTATTCCATATTGAATCTTTTGGGGTTTATTAGTGAAAATATTCTATCCGGAAATGCGGCCCTAATCATTTCAATTTTTTTATCCTGTATGCCTACCGTGTCCGTGATTGCCGCCTTTTCAATAATGGTATTTAGAAAATACCGCCGCCGTACCAAGTGAGGATGCATGAAAGCCCTGATACTTGGTTTAGTGGTTATTACAGCGGCGGTTTTAGCAGCTCTACCTATAGGACTGGGATGGGGAGAAGATGTCATGGCATTTCTCCGCGGCGTACTGCCGGTAATTTTTTGTTTAATTGGCCTTACAATGGTTTTTGTGGGTATAACCAGCATAAAGGATCGCGCAGAAACCAGAAAAGAAAACAGGCAAAAAGGTAATGAATAAAAGGAGCATGGGGTGAAACACCTTTTTGTGATCAACCCCCGGTCTTTTCCGGTACAGGCTGCTCTGGATAAAATCTTTAAAGAAATAAAGGATTGTTTCACTGATCTGGAAGGAGAGGAATTTTCAATCCTGATTTCCCGTTATCCCCGGAATGCTATCAGTCTGATCAGAAAAAAGATGAAAGAGTTCCGCTCCGGCGAGAAGGTCAGGGTATACGCTGTAGGAGGCGATGGAATTTTATATGACTGCCTGAACGGTATCATAGGACTTCCCAATATGGAATTGGCAGCCGTACCCTATGGAATGGCCAATGACTTTATCAGGGCTTTTGGAGAAGACAAAAAGGCCACGTTCAGAAACATCCGGCTTCAAGTCATTTCACCGGCGATAGCAACGGACATCATTCATTGCGGGGATAACTATGCCTTAAATTTTTGTACAGTGGGCATGGAATCGGACGCCATTAGAACCAGTCTGAATATATACGACCAGCTTCCACGGGATTTCAGAAAGTTTCACAATATAAATTACTTTGTGTATATCACGCTATTTTATTTTGGCGGCGTAGTTGCGGCGTTTAATAAAAAAGTACAAAGACAGTATTACAAGATAAACATCGATGGAGAAGACTTTAGCGGCAATTACGCCACGATCAACATTGCCAACGGCCCATGTTACGGGGGAAATATGCATCCGGTGATTACCGCTATGCCAAATGACGGTGTGTTTGACGTACTTTTTTTCAAACACAAAAGCGTTTTGAGAACGGCCAGCCTAATCACAAAATTTACAAGAGGTGAGTTCCGGCGCTATCCCGAAGACTTCATCTTGAAGAGGCTGCGAAGAATCGAAATCCAGTCCGAAGATCCGCTTTTAGTAGATCTGGACGGTGAAGTGTTTTTTGATACCAGCCTTCTGATAGAAGTTATGCCCCAGGCGGTTATGGTAGTAGCCCCCGGCGGCATCGAATTTAAAACATTCGCTGACTTATATGAATAATACCTACAATACACACGACGGTGACAACCGTTTTTACGAAAGGGCGACAATTCTTGGCATTGTGGCTATATGCATATTTGCGATTTTTTCCAGCATCGAATTCCTCCTTGAAGGCCGGGCAAACCAGATATGGATTGTATTTTTAACCAGCACACCATGCTGCTGCGTCATTTTCTTGTTCCGGCGCACTAAGGGCGTACTGAACCCGGCGCTGATTGTTCCGTTTTTTCTCTATTTCTTTTACATTATCGGCTCATTCCTAAGCGGCCGTTTTATCGGTTATTTCTCTGTTTTTTTCTTTCTCTGCGGTTTGGCATTGATGTATTTTAACCATTGGAAGTTTCTCGTGTATGTTTTACTTTCCAATTCTATTTCGCTGATCCTTATTCTGGGAGGGTTTTTAAACGATAAAAACGGCGGTCTTAGTTACATAGAGCTGCTTATTAACTGGATTTGCACTGCCTTCGCTTCCATATTTATGTACATGATGATTCAGTTCTTATCAAAAACTACCGGCAAAGCCGAAAAGGCGGAAGATTCTTTCAAGACCATGCTTTCATCAACGCCGGACTATATCGTTTTGCTAAATGATCTTAACTGCGTCACTTACATCTCAAAGCCGCTGGCGGAATTCGCCCATATCGAAGAACCGAAAATGGCGCTTGGCCGCCCCTTACTGGATATTTTCCGGGAAATGGACGTTAAGCTAAAGGCCGCTGAAATTTTGGATTCACATGGATTTTATGAGGGAACATGGGAGCTTTCTCAAGACGGAGAGCAAAGGCATTTCAGAATTATTTCCAACAGGCTGGTGGGAGAAACCCCGGGATTGTTTATAAGCCTTATGGACATTACCCAGTTGGTAAAGGCCCGCTTTGAGGCGGAAGCGGCGGACAGGGCAAAAAGCAGTTTCCTTGCCAATACAAGCCACGAGATACGAACCCCAATGAACGCTATTTTGGGAATGGCTGAGCTTGTCCTTCGTAAAGATATTTCACCCGATATTTACGAAGACGTAACAAATATCAAGCAAGCTGGTACAAACCTTTTGGGGATAATTAATGACGTACTGGATATTTCAAAAATAGAGTCAGGCAAATTGACTATTTCTCCTGTAAAGTACCACTTCGGCTCGCTTGTAAACGATGTCATCAATATTATCAGAATGAGGCTGATAGAAAAGCATCTTGACTTCATAGTCAGGATCAACGGATTGCTTCCTTCTTACTTATTTGGCGATGAAATCAGGATACGCCAGGTGATGCTTAATCTGCTGAACAATGCGGTGAAGTATACAAATGAAGGAAGCATAAGCCTGACAATCTTTTCCGAAGACGTTTCGGTTGAGAATGAAACGGTTCAAGAATTGCTTTTGGTTTTTGAGGTTGCCGATACAGGCATAGGGATAAGAAAGGAAGATCTGAATCAATTATTTGGCGAATTCATGCAATTTGACGCCGCTGCAAATCGCGGAGTTGAAGGAACAGGTCTGGGCCTGGCAATATCCCGCAATTTATGCAGGCTAATGGGCGGCGACATCACGGTACAGAGCGAATATGGCCGAGGCAGCGTGTTCAGGGCAGCCATTCCGCAAGGCATAAGGGAAAATACACCTTTTGCGATGGTGAAGGATCCGGCGGGTAAGTATGTAATAATTTTTGAAAACCGGAAAAAACACGCAGATGCCCTGGCCTATAATATTGAAGGGTTGGGTCTCCGTTTCTCGTTGGCCGACAGCAAGAAAGAATTTTTGTCCATGCTTAAAGCAGACCCTTCTGCGTATGCGCTGGTTTCTTCATCGCTCTTTGCGAATGTGCGGGAAGAGCTGAAAGCTTTCGGCAACGGCTTAAAGCTTGCGGTTATAACCGACCACGATGAAACAGAACTGCATCATGATTACCATAGGCTTTCAATGCCGGTTTATTCATTACCCCTTTCTAATTTTCTGAACGATGAAGCAGGCTCGATCCTGAATTGCAATAAAAATTCTTTGATCAATTTTATTATACCTTCAGCCAGACTTCTTATTGTGGATGACATCGCTACTAACCTAAAAGTTGCGGAGGGCCTTATTGAGCCTTATCAGGCAATGGTAGATACCTGTTTAAGCGGTGAAAAAGCCGTTGCATTGGTTAGGGAAAATAAATATGACATTATCTTTATGGATCACATGATGCCAATAATGGACGGTATTGAAGCTACCGCTGAAATCAGGGAATGGGAAATGGGACAAGGAAATGGGACAAGGGTTCCGATTATAGCGCTTACCGCCAATGCGGTTTCCGGGATGCGGGAAATGTACCTTGGAAACGGCTTTAGCGATTTTCTACCCAAGCCCATCGAAACAGAAAAGCTGGATAGTATTTTAAGAAAGTGGATTCAGCCTGAAAAACAGCAGTTGAAAATTGCTGCGGAAACAAAGCAGGAAACAGCGAAAGAAGATTATACTATTCAAATTCCCGGCGTGGATGTAAAGAAGGGTATTGCCATGACCGGCGGGAATTTTAGTAAGTACCTGAAGGTCCTGGAAATGTTCCGCACGGATGCCGAAGAAAGGCTTCCGCTGCTGAATGATTTTGTGCCTGAAGGCAGCGCCGACTTTACCACCTTTGCAACTCAGGTTCACGCCCTTAAGAGCGCACTGGCAGCCTTGGGTGCGTCAGAGTTGTCCAAAAACGCCGCTGGTCTTGAAGCCGCCGGAAGAAGGGAAGATCATGTCTATATCCGGCGGGAGCTGCCTTCTTTTGCCGCCAGCCTGGCAACGCTTGCCAGGAGCATTTCTGAAATAAAGCCAGAGCCCCAAACTGGAAAAGCCGGTTTGCCTCAGCTCACCGTTGCTAATTTTCTTCCTGTCATAATTTCTCTAAAAAAGGCGCTTGTTGAGAAAAATCAGGGAGAAATTGACCGCCTCCTTGAAGAATTGACCCAGGAAACAGTTACTCAGAATATCCGAAAGGCAGCGGAGACAATTTCCGATCAGGTGCTTATGGCCGACTTTGATGAAGCGATGAAGACCCTGGAAAAAATAATGATACTTTGAGCCAGTATTGGACTCTCAGTCTACGGGGACAGCGCGGGTCTGTCCAAAACAGATGGGAGAACCCGGACTGCACAGCCCCCCAGAGTCTAAAGAAAATGATAGGTTCAAAAATGCTGTTTCATTAACACTTTAGACTCTGGGCTTCTATTGCACTTTAGCGGCGAACATTTCTTCCCTGGTCTGTTCCGCCGGAGAACCCCATAAATGTTTTGGCAGTCCCGCGCTGTCCCCGCAGACCGAAGATTCAATGCAGTCTTGTTATTGCAATTATAATAAATATAACAGGTAAATGCTGTTGCCCTGGAGTATAAGCAATTACCTATTGACTTTTTTAATTTTTTCATGGCAACATCTAAATTCACGTAAAAGTAAAGACTTTGAAAAGACTATTGGAAAGGTAAAAGTATGAAGACAGTATTTATAAACCCTGCGGAAGTAGAGCGAAAGTGGTTTCTAATTGACGCCGAAGGAAAGGTCTTGGGCAGGGTTGCGGCTAAAGTGGCTTCCATTCTTAGGGGAAAGGAAAAGGCGGTTTTTGCGCCGCATCAGGAAGTGGGAGACTATGTAGTTGTAATCAACGCGGGCAAGATAGCGATTTCTGGCGATAAAGCACAGCAAAAACTGTACCGCCACCATACAGGGTATCCTGGCGGCCTTAAAACTGTAAATTTCCGGAAGTTGATCGAAAAACACCCGTCTTCTCCCCTGGAATTGGCGATTAAGGGAATGCTTCCCAAAGGCCCGTTGGGGCGGAAACTCCTTAAAAATGTCAAGCTTTATTCAGGAGCCGAGCATCCACATGTGGCTCAGAACCTCCAAAAGATTGAATTGCAGTAAAATTGCATTCATTGCGTTGTATATAAGGAAAGATCGATGGTAAAGAATCTAGGTATCGGAACAGGCCGCAGAAAGACTTCGGTGGCCAGGGTCTATGTAAGGGACGGAAGCGGGAAAATATCGATAAACGGCAAAGAATTAAACCAGTATTTTCCGCAGGGACAGCATGTTTTAATGGTTCGCCAGCCCCTTATGGTTACCTCCTCAGAGAACAGTTTTGACGTACTTATCAATGTTTACGGCGGCGGCGTCCACGGTCAGGCCGAAG
>Ga0268262_10007155_pt1 | contig 10502 bp, 10 predicted proteins | sample TergutNc150P3_FD_190354 | JGI IMG/M metagenome (GOLD analysis project Ga0268262, IMG submission 190354) | Nasutitermes corniger P3 segment gut microbial community from laboratory colony in Florida, USA - Nc150 P3 (SPAdes) (version 2) | ecosystem: Host-associated > Arthropoda: Insects >...
TTGGACATTGCTCGGCGTAATGATTGGCGGAGATATTTTTTACAACAATGAAGGTTTATTGCCATCAGAAAATTCCTACCAAGAATGTGATGTTGATTACCACGATAGTAGCAGAGGAACTAAACGCCTTGTTTATACATTGAATGGAATTGTTTATTACACGGCAAATCATTATGACAATTTTACGAATGTTTATTAAATGTCTAAAATGTTCACCCCAACTCCTCAACCAAATAAATATCACTACGGCGGAGCATATCCTAAAATATTTTCTATATTCCCCCTATGTCTCTTTTAGAAACCTTACCCAAGCCGCAGGCAAAAGACTGCCTGCTAGACTATGCTGCTATTTTGCAGCTTTTGCCGCATCGCTTTCCTTTTCTGCTCATAGATAGAGTTCTCTCTTTTGAGCCAGATGCAGAGAAGGCAAAAATAACTTGCTTGAAAAACGCGAGTTTCAATGAGCCTTATTTTATGGGGCATTTCCCAGGCGACCCAGTGATGCCCGGCGTTTTGCAGGTAGAAGCCATGGCACAAGCTGGTTGCATTTTGGCATACTTAAAATTTGAAGAAGAATCCAAAGGCAAACGCCCTGCTTTTATGGGTGTTGACGGTTGCCGTTTTCGCCGTGCTGTTAGACCCGGAGATTCTTTGAGGATAGAAGCCGAGTTGGAAGAATTCCGCCGCGGCATAATCACTTTTGACGGAAAAATTTTTGTTGGCGAAGACCGCGTTGCAGAAGCAAAGCTAAAAGCCACAATGGTGTGATATGCGAGTTCTCGTCACTGGCGGAGCAGGTTTTTTAGGCTCGCATTTGTGCGACAGGCTCATTGAGCAAGGGCACGATGTTATTTGCCTTGACAATTATTTCACAGGCAGCAAAAAAAATATTGAGCATTTGACGAGCAACCCTCGCTTTGAGCTTATTCGCCACGATGTAACCGAGCCAATCCTTTTGGAAGTGGATAGGATTTACAACCTCGCTTGCCCTGCTTCTCCGGTGCATTATCAATACAATCCGGTAAAAACAATTAAAACAAGCATACTCGGCGCGGTGAATATGCTGGGGCTTGCCAAAAGGGTAAGGGCGAGAATTTTGCAGGCGAGCACAAGCGAAGTTTATGGAGACCCAAGCGTTCACCCACAGGTGGAGGAGTATTGGGGAAATGTGAACCCCATAGGAATCCGCAGTTGCTACGATGAAGGAAAACGCGTTGCCGAAACGTTGTTTATGGATTATCACCGCCAAAACAATGTGGATACTCGCATTGTGCGTATTTTCAACACCTACGGACCTAGGATGCACCCAAACGATGGCAGGGTGGTGTCTAATTTTATTGTGCAGGCTTTGCAGGGCAAAGATATAACGGTTTATGGCGATGGGCAGCAAACCCGTTCTTTTTGTTTTGTTAGCGATTTAGTGGAAGCCATTTTGCGCACAATGGAGCAGAATGAATATACTTTGCCCATAAACATAGGCAACCCTGGCGAATTTACCATTTTGGAATTAGCAGAAAAAATAATCAAACTAACTGGCAGCAAAAGCAAAATAATAAAAGAACCCTTGCCCGCAGACGACCCAAAACAACGTAAACCCGACATCAGCAAGGCAAAAAAATTTCTAAACTGGGAACCCAGCGTAAATTTAGAAGAAGGCTTGAAAAAAACAATAGAGTATTTTCTATCTTCTCCTTATGGATTTGAGTAATATGACACCTCTACTCCACAAAAAACTTCCTGTTAGATCTTGTACCGCAAGGTCTAGGTCTGAAAAATGCTTTTTACAAGAAACCGCATTCTTTTGCGTTTCTAGGCACGTTGTGGGGCAGGGGTCAAAAAACAACCCCCAAGCCGAGTATCGCGATTCTAGGGCATCTAGCGTGCGTTTAAACGCGAATTTGCCCCCCCCCCCCCCCCTATAAGTTTCCCTTTCAACATTCAACAAAGGAGTTCATTATGAATAAGACTATGTCTATTCTCAGGTTGGCTATTTCCATAGCCATTGTATTTACATTTTCCTGCTCAGATGGTGGTGGTGGCGGTATGAGCAACACTCCGCTGAAAAAAGACAAAATAGGTGGATTCACACAAAAAGGTCCTTTTGTGAAAGGCTCGTCTATCACGCTTTTCGAACTGGACAACGACTTGGTTCAGACAGGAAAATCTTTTCAAAGTACTATTGCAGACGACAAAGGTTCTTTTGAAATAAATTCAGTACAATTGGTTTCACCTTATGTAAGACTAAAAACAGATGGATATTACTACAACGAGGTAAGCGGAAAAAAATCCACTTCTCCTATAACGCTATACGCAATAGCAGATTTGACAAATAAAAACAGCTTGAATGTCAATCTTTTAACGCATTTGGAATACGAGAAAGTTCAAAAATTGGTTGAATCGGGAGAGAGCCTTTCGAAAGCGAAAAAACAGACACAGAAAGAGATTCTTAAAACATTTGGCATAGACGGTGATTTTGCAAACAGCGAGGATATGTCCATATTCGGTTCAAGCGATGGTTCCGCAATTTTGCTGGCTATTTCCATTCTGCTTCAAGGCGAGCGTGACGAAGCCTCCTTTACCGATTTACTGACGGATTTTAACCAGTCCATCAAGAATTCAAGCGAATGGAGCAATGCAAAGAAAACTGAGTTGGCAGACTGGGCTTCGGGTACGGATTTGGAGAGAATAAGAACCAATATAAATGGCTGGGGCTTACCGTACGAAGTTCCAATTTTTGAGAAGTATATTAGAAAGTTTTGGTCAGACAGTTACGGTCTTGGCGAGTGCAAGCCTGCGGATAATGGACATACAGCAAAAAATGCTAACCCTTTGAGCATTAACAAAAACAGTAGCTATGTTTGCAACGGTAGTTATTGGGAATCCACAGAGAAAATTACCAGTTCTTCCTCTGGTGGTTCGGGAACATTATCATCATCTAGTAAAGAATCTGAAATTAATTATGCCAACGTTCGAAGATTAGAAATAGGCGGTAGTAGAAATTATGACTTGGGAAGTTTTGCTGACCTTGATGGTGGGGTAGCATATTTGCAAAGCCAAGCTATGAACAATGCTTCTAAAATAGATATCATTTATCTTCGGGACAAAATTTATGCAAGTTGGGTTTATTTTGATATTGATGGGAGTTTAATTGCTCCTTTATCCAAATTTGTAGATGCAGCAACCGTAACTAAATCCTATAATATTTTAACTGGGGCAACTCAGCTTACAAAAGATTGGCAAAATACGATGGCACCTATTAAAAATAAGTTGTATGATGAAGGTGGTGATGATGAGATTGATCCAACTGTTGGTAATGTTTTTGTCGCTCTAACTAGAGAAGGAAATTTCTTTGTTATTGCTATTACCGCAATTGATTCTCAATCCGATCGCATATCAATTGCATATTTGAATCCAACGTTATCTACTCCATAATTTGGAGATAGCGTTATGGGCAAAAAGGAAGCCAAAGGCGAGCTTGAACAAGAAGTGGTATGTAAGGATTCCTTACTAACCACTCAGCACGGGGCAATAGAAGAAAAAATGCAAACAAAAGCCAACGATTTGCTGAAAAATATTTATTGAAATTTTACTCACCCTGCCATTTTCACTTCGTGGGCAGGGTTTAATGCCTGTTTTCTTGGCAAAACTTTTGGACAGGCACGGAAATTTTTTCTATCTTCTCCTTATGGATTCCATTCCGCTTAAAGATATTCTTTTTTATGCAACGGCTGCCATTATGGTGGCAGCGGCTTTGCTCACGGTACTAGCCAAAAATATCTTGCACAGCGCGGTTGCCCTTATATGCACATTTTTTGGAACAGCGGTTCTTTACTTTTTGCTTTCGGCAGAGTTTATAGCTGTGGCTCAAGTGATGGTTTATATAGGCGGCGTGGTTGTATTTGTTGTGTTCACCATTTTACTCACGAGCCGCTTGGGTGAGCGCGTTCAAGAAATAAGCCGCCCAAGAAAAATAGTGGCTCTTATTTTTTCCATGCTCGTAGCTATTTTAGCATTTGGCATTTTAAGAGAACTTGGAATGGTTTTGCAAGAGCAAACAGAAGATTTTGCCACCCTAGCCGCCATAGGTAAAAGGCTTCTTTCTCCCGATGAAACAGGCTTTCTTTTGCCTTTTGAAGCAATTAGCTTGCTGCTTTTAATATCTTTGATAGGTGCGGTGACCATAGCGCGAATTCCAAGCGATGATAAAAACGAGGAGGCAAAATGACTTTGCAAGCCTGTCTTTTGTTAGCGTTTTTCCTTTTTGCAATAGGGATTTACGGAATTTTAACACGCCGCAACGCCATCGGCATTTTAATAAGCATGGAGTTGATGCTGAACGCCGCAAATATAAATTTTATAGCCTTTGCGCATTTCAGAGCAGAAGATGCAACGGCTGGTTCTGTTTTTAGCCTTTTTGTTATAGCAGCCACCGCCTGCGAAATGGCAATTGCACTCGCCATAGCCATAACGGTTTATCGCAGGCACGGGCATTTGGATGTTGATGAATTAAGGGAACTCAGAGACCCTGATGTGTGAAAAAGTTTGCTTGCTAGGAGCAACAGGCTCCATTGGTGATTCCGCACTTGACGTGATAAAACAGCACAAGGAACGTTTTTCCCTGCACGCCGCGGCAGCTCGCGGCAATGTGCAAAAAATGGCGGGTATTGCCAAAGAATATCCAAATGCAAAATTAGCACTTTTTGATAAAACCGCCGCTTTGGAACTTCAAAAAATAACAGGCAAATCCGTTTTGGCAGGCATGGAAGGTTTGCTGGAGTTGGTTTCTGATTCTGCTTGCGATTTGGTGGTGAACGGATTAACGGGTTCGGTTGGTTGCGAGCCAACGTTGAAGGCGATAGAGAGCAGCAAAAAAATTGCTCTTGCAAATAAAGAAACCCTTGTTATGGCGGGGGCAATAATAAAGCAGGCTCTGGAAAAAAATCCAAAAGCAAAAATAACGCCTGTGGATAGCGAGCACAACGCGATTTTCCAATGCCTCGCAGGGCGAGGCGAGGCAGAGGTTGAAAGTTTGGTTATCACAGCGAGCGGCGGCCCTTTTAGGGAATTGCCCGCGGAAAAATTTTCTGAGATAACATTAAAAGATGCGCTTAATCACCCCGTGTGGAGCATGGGAAAAAAAATTACCATAGACTCCGCATCTATGATGAACAAGGGTTTGGAAGTTATAGAAGCTCATTTTCTTTTTGATATTCCCTACGAGCGTATTAAAGTTGTGGTACATCCGCAGAGCATGGTTCATTCGCTTGTGCAGTTTATAGACGGCAGTTTAATGGCGCAACTCGGCGCACCAGATATGAGAATTCCCATTCTTTGTGCAATGACTTTCCCAGAAAGGTTGCATCTAGAAACAAAGCGATTGAATTTGCCGGAAATTCAAAAGCTGACATTTTTTGAACCTGACTTAAAAAAATTCCCCTGCCTTTCCTTGGCTTACGAAGCGGGCAAAGCGGGCGGCACCAGAGCGGCTGTTTTGAATGCCGCAAACGAAATTTTAGTAAATGCTTTTATACAAGAGAAAATTTCTTTTTTGGATATCCCGCGGGGCATTGAGCATTGCTTGGGAAAAATCCCAGAGCAAAGCGGTGAGTTGAATTTGGAGAAGGTTTTGCTTGCGGATTCCGCGGCTAGGGAAGAGGCTCTAGTTTTTGCTGGGCTAAGGTGAAATTTTTTGCTGATATTGACGGGAAAATTTTTTCTACATTTAAATCCTAATGATACTAGTCCGTTACGTGCTTAAAGAGCATATAGCCCCCTTTTTCGCTGCGCTTTTCGTGACTACATTTTTATTTGTAATAAATTTTTTGGTAGAAGTGCTAGACAAAATTCTCTCCAAAGGGATTCCCGCTGGTATTGTTTTGGAGATTTTCGCGCTGAATGTGGTTTGGATGGTGGGGCTTGCAGTGCCTATGTCTGTGCTTGCCGCTACTCTTATGACCTTTGGCAGGCTTTCTTCGGATAGGGAGATAGTGGCTATGCAGTCTGCGGGAATTTCGCCGCTTTCGCTTATGCGGCCCGTTCTTGTGTTTTCTGCCTTGCTTATGGTTTTATTGATGCTTTTCAACAACTGGCTGTTGCCAGAAGCAAATTACCGCAGCGCAATGCTCATGCAGTCGGTTACTCGCAAAAGGCCTCACGCTATGATAGATGAGGGTAAGCTCATAAATCAATTTCCGGGTCTTCAAATTTGGGTTTCTCGCATAGATAACCAAAATGCAGAACTTTACGGCATAAAAATTTTTGAAATTGGCGGCAGTTACCCGCGTGTGATAACCGCAGATAGTGCCTCAATGGAATATGTGGATATGGGCGCAACCCTTATGCTTCATTTGAAAAACGGCGAGAATCACTTTGTGGATCCCAAAGACCCAGAGCGCTATTTTAGAATTCGCTTTGCAAATCAAGACTTTGCTGTGCAAAACATTGACGACCGCTTTGAACGCACCGATAACAAAACACGTGGCAACCGCGAATTGTCCATAGAAGAAATGCTCAAAGTGATAGAAGAAACAAGCAAAGAAGATAAAGAACTGATTGAGGAATTTCAGCCCTTAGTTTGGAAAAATATAGATGATTTAAATTTGGTTCTTAAAAGAGATACTATTTTGCCAGAAGAGCTAAGAAGCAAAGAAATTTCGCCAAGTGCAAAAAAACATGCGAAAGCTGTGGAATTGGTGAGACAGGAAGAAAATGAAAGTTTGATTAGAATAAACCGAATGGAAAATAGGCGCGAAAGTCTATTAAAACGCGTAGCCATACACAAGGTTGAGATTCATAAAAAAATAAGCACTGCCGTGGCTTGCGTTGTGTTTGCGCTTATAGGTGCGCCGCTTGGCATAATTGCTAGGCGAGGTGGAATTGGTCCTGGCACTGTTTACAGCCTTGGCTTTTTTGCTGTTTATTGGGTGTGTCTTATCGGTGGTGAAAATTTAGCAGACCGTTTGATAATTTCGCCAGCCATTTCTATGTGGGCTTGCAATGCGCTTATTGGGACAATTGGTTTATTATTAACTTGGCGGGTAGCGCGGCGATGAAATTTTCTTCTTACCTGCTTGGAAATTTCTTAAAATCATTTACCTTAATAACGGTAGGTAGCATAGTTGTTTTTATAATAATAGATTTTGTGGGCAATATAAAAATGTGGCTTTTAAGGGGTTTGGATCAAACCGGAGAATATTACCTAAATTATCTGCCATACATAGTATATCTCGTTTCTCCTGTTGCTCTAATGTTAACCGCAATAGCAAGCGTTGGAGCAATGGCAAGGCATTTGGAAATTTCTGCTATGCAGGGTGCGGGCAGAAGCCCTTTTAGAATTTTGTTGCCAATTCTTGTTGCGGGAGTAATTATAACGGGGCTTCTTTTTACGGTTGGAGAAATAATTTTGCCAGACGCAAATCACCGTCGCTTGGAAATTGCAGAAACAAGAATTGAGCAGAGAAAAAATCCTAGGGTAAAAGAAAAAATTCAGTTTGTATTCATAGGCTCAGACCACTCGGATTGGTATTTCAAGCGTTATAGCGGCATAACCAAAAAAGGCGATAATGTTTCTTTGGTTTTGCAAGACAACGGCAAGCCCATTGCTCGCTATGATGCAAAAAGCATAGAGTGGAATGATAGTTCTGCTTCTTGGGTTTTTCAGAACGGTTGGGCGAGATATTTTTCTCCAGAAGGAAATTTAAGCGCCGATAAATTCAAAACTCTAGATATAGAGAAACAAACCAGCGTTTTGCCCGAAGACATAATAAACGAAAGGCAGAGCCACGAAGAGATGAACTCAAGGCAGATAAGCCGCCGAATTGAAATTTTGAGGCGTAGCGGAGAAGACACGAACAAAATGGAAACCCAGTGGCATTTTAAATTTTCCGGTCCAATAACGGCAATGGTGACTCTGATAATTGCTCTTTCTCTTTCTCATAAATACAGCCGCAGCGGTGCTCTTAGCCAGCAATTTGGCATAGGCATTATTATGACGTTCAGTTATTACATCGTTGTTCGCGTTGGTTTGCAAATGGGCGAGAACGGAATTTTGGAGCCTTGGCTGGGTGCGTGGGTGGGGCATATAATTTATGGTACAGTAGCGGTGGCGATGTTGTTCAGGTCGTTTAGGCTATGAGCAATTTTCACTCGGAGAGCTAACATATTTGTATTTTTACATCAAATGCAAAAACCTCTTAAACATATAGCTGTGATAATGGATGGCAATGGTCGCTGGGCTAAGTCCAAGGGCTTGGAGCGGTTTTTGGGGCACAGGCAAGGCACAAAGGCGACTGTTGCAACAGTTGAAGCCGGTGTGGATTTGGGTTTGGAGCATTTGACTCTTTTTGTGTTTAGCTCCGAGAATTGGCAGAGGCCTAAAATTGAAGTTGAGTATCTTATGAATTTGCTCGTTGAAATGGTTGCTCAAGAGCTTCCTCATCTTATGGAAAAAAACGTTAAGATGAAAGTGATAGGCAATATGAGCAAGCTACCCGAAAAGCCGCGCAAAAAACTTCAAGAAGCGATAGACAAAACCTCGCAAAATAGCGGTATGCAGCTTAACCTCGCAATATCTTATGGCGGGAGAATGGAAATTGTGGAAGCAGCCCGCGAAATTGCCTCCCTAGCAAAAAAAGGCGAACTGAACCCAGAAACATTGGACGAAACTGGGTTCGCAAACCATTTATATTTGCGAGGCGCGCCAGACCCAGACCTAGTTATACGCACAGGCGGCGAGTACAGGCTCTCCAACTACCTGCTGTGGCAGGCTGCATATAGCGAGTTTTTTGTAAGCGATGTTCTTTGGCCAAACTTCACCAAAGAAGATTTTGCAAAAGCCATTGAGTTTTACAACACTCGGCAGAGAAGATTCGGCAAGGTTGTGGAAGAATAGCTACAACTCCAACTTTCCTATAAAAGAAAATCTCGGTACAAAACCCTTATTGAGTTCTCCATTTATGGGCCAAGATAAATTTATATGGCTAACAACGCCTTGCACCGATTTGGAAGAAGAAACTCTTAACCCTATTCCCGCCATATACAGCAAATCTCTAGTCTCAAAGGCGTGCAATCTGTCTGTCGCTTCTCCGGCTGTTATAAATGTGGTAAAGGATGGGATTTGCGTTAAAATTTCAAAGCCCGGAAAATATCTCTGTTCTGCCTTAAATGCAAAGGTATTTGCGCCTGCCAAATAATGCGCTGGGAAACCTGGGAAAATAGAATTGCCATCTAAATAAAATTGGCGTGGGAAAGAGCCGCGCCAAGATTCGATTTGTGCGCTTAAAACCGAAGACCATTCCAGAGTGGGTTTAAAAATATATTCGCCTAACAAAAGGCTGCGCATATTTCCAAGAGAATCGTTATTGCGATAAAAAGAATTTTGCCCCTTTGCCAAAAAATTATGCTTTTTTGTTCCAACTGATAAATTTATAAAGTGCTCAAAATACCAGTCTTCATTTTCTGCCTGCAATTCCTTGACATTTTTTGCAACGACAGTTTTTATATAATAACCCCTTTCCACATCCTCTGCCCATTTAACCCTGTGCAAATTATATTTTTTCTCCAAGCGAATGCGGCTCGCTGCTATGGAAAAACCTAATCTAGAATCTTTCATTCCATAACTATCTATTCTATGAAAATCGTAGCCCGCTCCCAAATATGTTTTAAAAGATGCACCGCCAAATGAGCGTAAAAGCCATAGAGATAGGGAATCTTCTTTTAATCCTTCTATTGTATAAATTGGATTTGAGTTTTTGCTTTCGTAATAGCTTTCATCTCGCTTTGACCAAAGTATTTCTGCATTGTATGCCCATTGGTTTTTTGCTTGGCTTATGAATGGATAACTTAAACCTAGGCTGCGTTCAAATCCGTCTGAGTTTTCGCTCACGGTAAAGGAGAATTTGTGGTGTGGAATAAAAAAATCCTCGGTTTTGAAGAGCAGGTATTTTAGGTCTCTGTCTTCTTCGTGCCTAAAAAAGAAACCTACGGTATGACCCAAGCCAAACAGATTATGTTCCATGAGGCCAACTGCCCAAAGCCATTCTTCGCCTGGTTTTCCAAGCGAAACCTCAGGGGCAAAAGTCCAGTTATCGCTTGTTTCAACATATAAATCGGTATTGCCAAGCGAATCTTTTTTCGCTTCTATACTAGCATCGCTAATATAGGGCAAAGCCCGCAGGTCTTTTTCCGCTTCTTGTATTTCCGCATAAGAAACGGTATCGCCTTCTTTAAAAGGAAGCCTTGCGCTAACGACCGATTCTCTGGTTTTTATATGAATTATGTTTCCTATTCTGTAAAGGCTTTTTTCTACCGAAGTATGGGTTACGGCATCGTCAAAAACGTTTTTTGTCTCTACGTGAATTTGAGAAATTCTCAAAGAATCTTGCGCAAAGGCAATGGAAAGGGCAAGTAGCAGGAATAGAATATTTTTCCAACTAACTATTTCAATGCCATTTCTGCTAGAATTAGTTTTTCCGCCGTAAACCAAATATGGCTCGCTTGTTTTG
>Ga0268262_10007156_pt1 | contig 10501 bp, 7 predicted proteins | sample TergutNc150P3_FD_190354 | JGI IMG/M metagenome (GOLD analysis project Ga0268262, IMG submission 190354) | Nasutitermes corniger P3 segment gut microbial community from laboratory colony in Florida, USA - Nc150 P3 (SPAdes) (version 2) | ecosystem: Host-associated > Arthropoda: Insects > Digestive...
CAATAATCGCCTGTCTAAGCGCGTAAAGGGATTGAACGGGAGGGGTAAAACGGGTTTGTCCCGTTTTGGAAAAATGCGCGTATTGATCATAAAGGTTAAGATAATAATTTCGCATGGGAATAGTTTTTGTTTTTTCAAGCTCATCTTTTTTGCAGATAACAAAACCGACGCCCGCCATTCCCTGTATATTTTTATTGGAAGTGGAAGCCATAAAATCAATGCCGAGTTTTTTTAAATCCATCGGCTTTCCGGCATATATGCTAACAGCGTCAACTATCGTAATAATGTTATTTTTTTTTGCCAATGGGCAAATTATATCAAGGGGGTTAAGCAGGCCTGTCGTGGTTTCGTGGTACACAATGCCAAGATGCGTATATTTGCCGGTTTTAAATTCTTTCTCAAGCGCGGATATGTCAATCTTTTCATACGTTGAGCTTTTAAAAACGGTGTGGTTAATTTTATAAACGGACGCTATTTTAGCAAGACGCTCCCCATAAGAGCCGTTATCAACAATAAGAATGTGCCCATCTTCCGGAACGCATGAGGAAACCATTACTTCATCTGCGGCGGTGCCGGAACCGCCAAAAAAGACCGTTTCATATTCAGACGTATCGGCGGCAATGGCGGTAAGTTCCCTGCATATCCATTTCATCACATCGCCAAATTCCTTTTCACGGGGGCAGATGTCGGCGCAGACTTGGGCGTATTTAACGCTGTCGCTTGTCGTCGCAGGACCCGGATTTAACAGGACTTCACGGCGTATTTGGCGTAACGATTCATTTTCTTGAATAAGCGGCAGGATTTTATTCTGCGCCATTTCAAGATGGCTATCATCATCAATTTCGCGCCATGCGTAATTTTCTATTTTTCGGATAAAAACTTTATGGTTGTCAGTACACGCCATGATTGCGCGTTCGTAATCAAGTTTTGGTAACTCGGCGCGTTTTTTTTCGTAATGTGCGCACATCGAAGCAAGAAGCGCGGGAGAAATTTTTGTGATTCCTACAAGTTCGCCGTAAGTTGAAGCGAGTTCGCTTTTGTTTTTTGAAAGCGCTTTTAAAAAAGAGCCGTCAGCAGTTTCAAGAGGGGAACCTTCGCCTTTAGGGCTAGGTTGAGGTTCTAAATATACCTCATCGCCTGAATTGGTCGCGCCGGAAGCGAGAATGACATTTTCATGAATATCGTTGCAAAGGACGGAAAGACCGATGCCGTCATAGATAAGGTCGGATTCCAACAGCAGAAAATCTCCGGTTACGAAGGGGGCGCATACGCTTAATGTGGCCATACTGCCGGTTGTTTCATAGTCGGCGCTAAAAACGGTTTGTATCGCGGGATATTTTTTAGCAAGTTCATTGTAAGTTTCGGCGTGGTAGCCCGTGCCGATAATAATTTTTTCAATACCGCAGGCGAGCAGTTTTTGAACCGACCATTCTACGATGGCAATTCCGCCCAATTCAAGGAAACCTTTCGGCATTGAAACTGTTTTTTCTTTAAGACGGGAACCAAGACCCGCCGCTACTATAACCGCTTGTTTTATCATTTGTATCCCTCAATGTATTTCATAAAAGCCGCTTTGTTTTCTTGCGGTGTTGTTTTTGGACGCCCCAAATCTTTTCGTGCGCCTTTTTTTACTTTAACTTCGATAAACGTAAGTCCATCTTGTTTTTCAGCTATAATCTTTTTTAATTCTTCCTTTGTTTTTGCCTGATAAACATGAACATAACCACAGGCGTGAGCAACAGACGGAATATCAATAAAAGGGGCAACCGTAGGCTGTCCTCCCACGGAATCATGGGCGCCGTTATTAAGAACGATGTGGCAAAGATTTTGCGGTTTTAGCGTTCCAACTGCGGCAAAAGAGCCCATGTGCATAAGCGCCGCTCCGTCCCCATCAAGGCATGTAACTTGCAATTGCGGTCTTTGTAGGGCGATGGATAACGCTATGGAAGAAGCGTGCCCCATTGAACCTACGGTAAGAAAATCACGCTCATGCCCACAGGCGGTTTTATCGCGTAACTCATACAATTCGCGCGAAATCATGCCGGTAGTGGAAACGATAATCCCGTTACGATTAGCGGCAATTTCTTCAATTGCCTCTTCGCGCGTCATTACCGCATTATGTTCTTCTTTTTTTTGAAGGATATAAGGCGAGAATGTGTCTTTGCGTATAACAAGGGCATAGGGGGAGCCTGTTTCAGAAATTGTCTTAAAACAAGTTTCAATCTGGCCGTTTACGCCGTTCTCATCTTTTTCAAGAACCGCGTAAGGAATGCCCATGCTTTCAAGGAGAGAGCAGGTAACCTTGCCTTGTTTGACATGCTGAGGCTCGTCATGTACGCCAGGCTCACCGCGCCAGCCTATGACAAGTACCAAAGGTATGCGGTAAACTTCCGTATCGGTAAGCGATAGTAACGGATTAACCGCGTTACCGATACCTGAATTTTGCATATACACAAGTGGAATGCGTCCTGTTGCAAGATGATAACCGCAGGCGAGGCCGACGGCGGCCCCTTCATTTACGGCTATAATATGATTTTGTTTATCAGTGTGATTTATATCACAGTGATCGGTTATATACGCGCAAAAATCTTTTAGGAGCGAATCTGGAACGCCTGAAAAAAAACCGACCCCCTTTTCCGTGAGTTTGTTAAAAAAATATTCAGCTGATATCAATTATTTTCCGCCTGGGATTAATTCAAGTATTTGTTTTATTGGCATACAAACCGAATCGGCTTCCAGTGAACGTTCGTTTTGTAAAATCATTTTTGCGGTATTCATCATCGCGGGATAAGCGGAGCGGAGCATATGGTTTGCATAGATGACGATATTCGCACCCCATGAGGCAAGTTCTTTTTCCGTAAACTGATTATATGTTGTCGGAACCAGTACAAGCGGTATATGAGGATATTCGGCGCGGAAAAGCGAACAAAATTCTTTAATGTCATCGCCTGTTTTTTCCTTACTATGTATCATAACGCCATCAGCCCCCGCCTCGACAAAAGCGCGCGCCCTTTCAAGCGCGTGGGGAACGGGAAAACCTGCGATTAAGCTTTCCAAACGCGCAATGATCATAAATTCTTTGGTAACCTGCGCCTGCTTGCCGTCTTTGATTTTGTCGCAGAATTCAGGAATGGGACATAATTCCTGATTTACTTCAGTACCGAAAAGGGAATTTCTTTTTTGACCCGTCTTGTCTTCTATGATGACGGCTGATATGCCGTTCCGCTCAAGGGTTTTTACGGTAAAAGCAAAATGATGCCCGCCCGTGTCCCCGTCAAAAATTATCGGCTTTGTCGTACATTCCAGAATATTGGTCAAGTCCTGAAGGCGAGTAGTAAGGTCAACCGCTTCGATATCGGGTTTTCCCTTGCTGGTAGAATCGGTTAAACTTGACGACCACATTCCGTCAAAACTGTGAAGTCCGTCTTCTTTTTCAATTTCAAGATTTTCTATAATCAAACCGGACAAACCTGAATGGGCTTCCATAATCCGAACAATCCGTTTTGAATTAAGAAGCCTGCGCAGTGTTTTTAACCGAATATCCGGCGTTGTTCCAATGGAACGTATCGCTTCGTTAATTGAAGATGAATTAATTCCCGCCGTATAGGGAATCTCAATGACTTCGCCGCCGAGTTCTTTCATTACCGCGAAAACTTCATCACGTTCCTTTTGCAGGGGACCGTTTTTCCAATCGTCACCGTGAATGATATAGTCAGGTTTTAATTTTCGTAAATTAGGCACATAACTCCATTCTTCCTGCGGGACGACACGCGCGACACCCTTCACGTTTTCAATAACGTCTTTTCTCTGTTCATAGCTTAAATAGGGCAGACGTTTATGGGAGGCGATAGCCGAATCGGTCAGCAGTCCTACGGTCAATTCTCCGAGTATCGCGCCCTTGCGGATAATGTTGATTATTCCCGGATGAATAATATCGCCGCGCATTCCAAGATATACTGTTTTTTCCATAAAGTTTTTCCTATTTCAAGTAACGATGAAAAATTTCATCAAGTTGCTTTATTCGGTTCTCATACATTTGCGGAATAAGAAATTCCATTGTTTCTTTTGACGCTTTTCGCTCGGATCTGATATGTTTAAAATCTTCGGTTAGCTTATTAAGCATGGTTAATGCTTCTTTGTGCGATTTATATACAAAAAGTTTTTTTTCATGATCTATATCTTGAATGTCACCATAACTTTTTAACAATATTGGAATTCCCATGCATATGGAAAGAAGAATTTTTGCAGTAAAGGAAACTTGCTTAAGTAGCCTGACATAATGCTTTGAAAATGGAATAATAACGGCAAAGCATGAAGAGAGAAGTTTTTGATAATTTTGAAAATCAAGATAACCTTCAAATATAATATTTTTCTGAAGCATTTTTTTCTTTCGAATACCTATTACTGAAAATTTAAATTCAGGATGATATTTTGCCATTTTTTTTAATAAGTACAAGTCGATTTCTCCGCCCATAACTACGAATTGTTTTTCAGGATGTACGGGATTTAATTCTTGATATGGAATGAATCCTGAATGAAAGTATATAATTTTTTCTTTGTATTCAGACGGATAAAAACGTTCGTTAAGCGCACTTGTAATAAAAATAGATTTTTTTATTACGTTTTCTTCAAGCGATTTATAAAAACGCCTGTTTGAATTAAAACATATAGAAATGGGATCAGACTGGCGATAAATAATTTTATTGGATATTTCAAGTGAAAAATAAATCGGCAAGCCAGATTCAAGAACAACATAATCATACTGTGAAAAATCAACGGGCGTTTGTTTCTTAATTAAAAAACGGAAGTAGGCAAGAAGAATAAAAGAAGGAAAAATAAATTGTATTATCTTATAATAAAGCCTGATAGGATCGTAAGTGTAAAATTGGCGTATATTCACGTTAACTTGTTTGGCAGAACATTTTTTTCTGGTAAAAAATACAAGGTGATCCACCGAATGTTTTTTTTCGGCAAGATAGTAAGTTATCATATCAATTCCGCGGTTGGTTTTTTTGTATTCACGATCGCTAACTACAAGAAATTTCATAATTTAAAAACTTTATCCGATTCAATAGAAATATTTTTTACGACGTTTCTGGTATCTACAACCAATTGCGATTTTTTTACGATATAATCGGCATTAAAGCATGAATGATTGGTTGTAAACACAACGCAATCAGCCGAGCCAAGCAGTTCATCAGTGAGTAAAACGCCGGTGTAATGATTCCCATGCTCATCGGTAACCTCTGATATAAAAGGATCATGGTAAAGAACTTTCGCTCCCTTTTTTACAACTTGTTCCATTACCAACAAAGCAGGGCTTTCCCGCGCATCATCAATATCGGGCTTATAAGCAACGCCAAGAAATAAAATAGTAGAACCGTTTAACGCTTTCTGATGCCGGTTTAAAGCAAAAGAGATTTTGTTCATCATACGGTAAGGCATAAGATCATTGATGGCACCGGCCGTATGGATCATGGAAAGTTCAAAATTAAAGTTTTTTGCAATATGTTCAAGATAAAAGGGATCAAGAGGGATACAATGCCCACCGATGCCAGGACCGGGATAAAAAGCCTGAAAGCCGTAAGGCTTCGTCTTTGCCGCTTCTATCACTTCCCAAATGTCGATATCCATCTTGCCCGCGAGCAGGGCAAGTTCGTTTATTAGGGAAATGTTAATAAGGCGATAAGTATTTTCAAGGATTTTTACCATCTCCGCTATTCGCGGCGTAGAAACAATGTGTAAATGTTGTATTGCAAGACCGTATAAAGCGGCGGCAATTTGTTTTGCTTCTTCTCCAAGAGCGCCGACGACTTTAGGCGTGTTATCGGTTTTATAGTCCTTGTTACCGGGATCAATCCGTTCAGGACTGAAACACAACCAAAAATTTTTTCCTTCCTGCAATCCTGATTCCTTCTCAATAATCGGTTTCATAAAATTTTCGGTCGTTGTCGGATAAGTGGTACTTTCAAGGCTGATAAAAGTGCCCGATTTCATATTTCTGCCAATGTCGATACAAGACTGTTCAATGTAACTCATATCCGGTTTTTTGAATTTATCCAATGGCGTAGGTACGCAAATTATTACGGCATCACACTCTTTTATACGGGAAAAATCAGTCGTTGCTGAAAGACACTTTGTTTCAGTAACAACTTTTTCTAAATCCGTATCCGCCACATCGCCAATATAATTTTGCGCTTTATTCACCGCGTCTGTTTTCTGAGCGCTTTTTTCAAAACCAAGCACTGAAACGCCATTACGTGCAAATGTAACCGCCAGCGGAAGCCCCACATAGCCAAGACCGATGATTCCGATTTTAACTTTTTTTTCGGAGATTTTCTTTAGTATTTCCGCGTTTGACATTTTTATCCTCACGTGACATATATTTCCAAATAACAGTATATATTAAATCAAGACATTATTTCAATATTAATGGAATATGCTATTTTATAAGATCACATATCTTTTGAGCGCAGTTTCCATCGCCGTATAGGGATGGGTATTCATCCGGAATGTGTAAATTCCGTACGGCGTTGATGATTTTTCCGGTATCAGCGCCTGTAAGCGTATTCCAGCCTGAGGCAACCAGTTCTATCCATTCGGTGGAATCACGCATGGTAATACAGGGTTTTTTAAAGAAATACGCTTCCTTCTGCACGCCGCCTGAATCGGTTAAAATGGCGGAGCAGGCGGATTCCAGCGCCAACATTTCAAGATAACCTACCGGTTCTATAATTTTTATATGCTCTGACAGTTTTATTTTTTCTTGTTCAATAAATTTTCTGGTGCGCGGATGGACGGGAAAAATAAAATGAAAACTGGATAATTCATTAAGAGCGGTAAAAATAGAGTTAAGTCTATTTGGATCATCGGTATTTTCGGCGCGGTGAATTGTTAATAGGATAAAATCTTTTTCATTTGTTTGAACACCGTCTTTTTTTCGGTAATAAAGTGAAGCGTCGTACATGATGTCACCTGTCAGTGCGACACGCTTATTATCGGAAGAGGGCAGGGCAGCGCCATTGTCTGATATACCTTCATGTTTTAAGTTATCAATTGCAGTTTGTGTCGGGCAAAAAAGCCATGTTGAAAGATGATCCGTTAAGCGCCGGTTTTGCTCTTCGGGCATCGTCATCATAAAAGAACGAAGCCCCGCTTCCACATGCGCGACTGGAACATGAAGCTTACTTGCCACCAACGCGCCAGCTAAGGTTGAATTAGTATCACCGTACACTAAAACCGCTTCAGGCTTTCTTTCAAGTATAATTTCTTCAATCCGTTCAAGCATCAATCCCGTAGTTTTTCCGTGATTACCCGATCCCACATGAAGATTTATTTCCGGCTTAGGGATATCCATTTCTTCAAAGAATACGTCGCTCATATTTTGGTCATAGTGCTGTCCTGTATGAAGAAGCGTCTCCGTAATGCCGTATGAAGGATTATCACGGAGGAAACGGCTTAATACGGCGGCTTTGATAAATTGCGGGCGGGCGCCGATGACGGTTAGGAGGTTCATTTTTAGATTATATCCATAAATAATAGTATTTCATTTTTTATTCTTAGCTTTTATTATCATTCCTTTTAACGTTAAACGATAACGTTGTTTGGGGTGTGTGCTTTTTTGAGGGAATTTTAATTCTAATAAACCTTGTTTTATTGCAGGTTGTAAATATAAGGACCGAAAATTTACCCTATCTGTTAATTTTAACGCCTTTTGTATTTCTTGCCGGGTCATTTCTCCCTTTATAACTGATAATAGTTGTAAAATATTTAATTGTCGCTTGCCATTAGCTTGATGGGTGCTTGGTGGGTGCTTGGTGGGTGCTTGATGGGTGCTTGGTGGGTGCTTGGTGGGTGCTTGATCTGTAACTTGTTTTACTGAATTTTTGTTTCTCCATAAAATTACTCTAAAATCCTCTTCCTCAACAAATTCAGGAGATTTTAGACCGGCCTTTTTACATTGTTTGATAATATCACCCGTGCCGGTTCCCATACGTTCAATTGTTCCTGATAAATACAGCGGCTCGGCTATTAACGGATTTACCGGAATAGAAGAGTGTTTTTTCATTAGTTTTTCAACAGTCATTCCGTATGGTAAATGACCAGGATTCCAAACTTCAAGCCGATCTTTAAAAAGCATTACCTGAACGCTTGCATTACTTGAATAATCACGATGAGCAACGGCATTTACAATTGCCTCCGTAACGGCAGATACAGGTAACTCATATTTTACATCAACTACAACGCCCTTATCCCTCGCACTGGTAGAAACGACAATATTTGATAAAACAAAATTTACAGCTTGAGTTATCAGTTGAAAAATATCGCCTTTATAAACTTGATAGTTTGGGATAGGCTTTACTTTATCATAACCGTGAAAATGAGCGCATCTAACTTCGGAAGAAATAAAATGTTTTTGAGGTTTTTTTCCAAAAAGTAATATAGCGGCGTTTGTAATCCTTTCATTATCTATCAAATTTAAGTGCGTCAATATTGTTTTTATGTCTGTTTCAGGAGTGAATGGAAACGCTCTTTTTTTATGTGCAGTGTAAACAAAACCTTTAATTCTTTCTTCATCTAAATCATCAAATATGGCGTAACGATTGAATGTAACATCAAAAGGTAATGTGCGTATATATTCATTTTCTTCCAAAAATCGTACTAAAGAATTATATATTGCAGTTTTTAATTCCAAATCATTGGAAAATTTCTTTCTTACGACAAATTTTTCCGCCTTTTTTATTAGTTTAAGTTCTTTTGGGTGACGCTCATTATCTTTGTGATTGGTAACATAAATAAGTTTAATTTTATGATATTCAACCGCACAGTTGAATTCTTTCTCTGTTGGTGAAATACCATCATCGGTCTCGAATCCGTACTCTTTGCCAAATAAGCCAATATAAATATCACATCGTTTTACCGCATCCAAATAAACTTTACCGGAATCGTTATTATTGGCAGGAAGATTTTCAAAAAGGAAAACATCAAAAAATTTGCACAATAAAGCGTCAGAGCACAAATATTCAGCCAATAATTTTCGTTCTGCGGAAAATTCTGATTGAGAACTGCTTATAAAGATTCTTTTTTGTTGCATTTTATTTAATTAGAATTTTCTTTATATATTCCAAAACCGCATTATACAATTTTTCCTGATAGTTCAAACCTATAAATTCAGTGTTATGCCATAATAGTACGAGTTCCCCATTATGATTATAAACTTGAGTGATTATATCTTTGCATGTATCCAACGCTTTTTCATATTCAAGATTCATGTAGTATTTAAGATTAAGAGTACACTCCATAATTTCAAGCGGATGAATCATTACATTTGTTAGTTCTTTTGTTTTTGGATTGATAAACTTGTATGGACGGCAAGTTCCAACACGAAATCCCGCGCTGTCAGCATAAGATAAAGTAAAATCATCGGTGATATTTGCCTGTTCCATAAATATAACATCTTCTGGTTCACGCCATTGCAGGAAATGATGACGGCTTAAAACTTTGACGCATCCCATTTTTTTTATTTCTTTTACTTCATGTTTTATTTTTTTGGGGTTTTTACCGGCTTCATAACTGATGTGAAGTCCCAATTTAGCGTCCTCTTTAATCAGAAGATTAATTAATCGTTTTGTTTTTTTTGAAAAAAAATAATAATAGTTTGTATTAAAGAATGAGCCTGCCGTTATAAAAAAATATATGCTCTCTATTGTTACATCGGGCAATGATTTTCGTAAAGTATTATCATAGTTAATAATTTTTGGAAACGTATAATACTCATCATAGCGCTCATCTAAATATTTTTTAAATGGAGAAGGAGAATAATTATATTTTAACAGATTTTTCAGGTATTGTTTGCATACCGTGTGAAAGCGGGCAAAATGAAACGGTTCATCAACGTCGTGGGTAAGGTATATTTTGCCAAATCCTCTATTTTCATCGGGAACATTCGCACCAATTTCACGTAACCATTTGCGAAGAAGAACGCCGTATTCATCAACAAGCGGCCTGTTTCCGTAACCTTGTTGAAAAACAACAGAATCTTTTGCAAGAAATCTGCCATGTCTGTCGCGGCATTCAGGTTTCAGTATTTCCTCATAGCGTGAAAGTAAAAAAAAAGAGGAAGCGATAATATCGGCGTATACTATTAATTTTCCGTTTTGTTTTTCTATTTTAGGATTGCCAAAAAGTAATGGCGTATCATCAAGATGTTTAAAAGGCGTTTCAGGCAAACTTGTGATTTCAAAGTTTAAAAAGACTGAAACAATAATAATTTTTGCGTCAGCGGAAGCGTCTTCAATTTTACCATAATGGACAATGCCTGATTCCGATACGGGAAAACGGGCGAGGAAATCAATAATGTAAGCCGATATTTTATTCAAATAATTTTCTCAAAATAACTCATTTTTTTTCTGTTATTATTTTCCAATACCCGCCTTTATCTGGTCCCATGCGCTCAATTAATCCTTTTTCTTTAAGTTTTGATAAGTTATATTCTATGCCG
>Ga0268262_10007157_pt1 | contig 10501 bp, 8 predicted proteins | sample TergutNc150P3_FD_190354 | JGI IMG/M metagenome (GOLD analysis project Ga0268262, IMG submission 190354) | Nasutitermes corniger P3 segment gut microbial community from laboratory colony in Florida, USA - Nc150 P3 (SPAdes) (version 2) | ecosystem: Host-associated > Arthropoda: Insects > Digestive...
CCCCCCCCTATACAAATAGCAAAGAGCAAGTATCAGGTAACAAAGGAAGAGGGAAAAAGCAGGTCAGGCTTGCTTCTTTCTCTTTCCCCTCTTCGTCTCGGAAAATCGCCGGGTTTGCGCGTATGCGGAACACCGGCTTTTTTATAAAACTCATATATAAGGAAGGACAAGTATGAAACACGCGATCAAAACGGTCTTGCTCGTATCGGCTCTTATCGCCGTAACGGCATGTAACAAGAACAAGGAATCGGCGGATGTCGCCGCGCTTGCCAGGCAGCTCGGCGAAATGCAGGCGAAGCTTGAAGCGGCGGAAAAAGCGGACGCCGGCGCGGAAGAAATCGAGAGACTGAAGAAAGAACTGGAGGTGCAGAAAGAACGGGCGGAACAGCGGCGCGAAAGGCGCGAGGGCGGGGAGCGGGGAAACAGGCCGCGTTCTTCCGAGACGGAAACAGCGGCGCAAACGGCGGCCCCGGCAACCGCGACAACAACCGCGCCAGCCAAATCAACAGCCGCCGCAACGGCAACGCCAGCCGCTTCTACCGCAACAACATCGGCTCCAGCCGTCGGTAAGATCGGCGAGTCGCTAACAACGCCGACAGCCGCAACACCGACCGCCTCAACCACGACTTCCGCAAGCGGTTTTCAAATGAGCGGAACGACATTAACTAAATTTACTGGTACAAGTGCCAACGTAACAATACCTGACGGAGTTACCAGTATTGGGGAATTGGCTTTTGCCCGTTCCAACATTACCAGCGTAACCATACCTAACAGTGTTACCAGTATTGGGAAAAATGCTTTTTACGAGGCAAAAGCCTTATCAAGCGTAGCCATACCCGCCAGCGTTACCAGCATTGGGGATAGCGCTTTTTGGGGTTGCACCAGCCTTTCCAGCGTAACCATAGGGAACGGCGTTAAAAGTATTGGGGAAGGGGCTTTTGCCGCTACTAGCCTTACCAGCATAACCATACCCGCCAGCGTTACCAGCATTGGTGATGGCGCTTTTTTCAACACCAAACTTACCAGCGTAACTATACCTGCCAACGTTACCAGTATTGGTAGTGGCGCTTTTTACGGCGACAGACTTACCAGCATAACGGTAGACGCTAACAATCCCAATTATTCAAGCGCGGACGGCATACTGTACAATAAAGCAAAAACAGAATTTGTTATAATTCCGCCAAGCATAACTAATATAACCATACCGAACAGCTTTACCAGAATTGGGGTTTCGGCTTTTGAAGGAAGCAACATTACCAGCGTCACCATACCGAACAGCGTTACCAGCATTGAGAAGGAGGCTTTTGCCAATAGCACTAAACTTACCAGAGTAACCATAGGGAACGGCGTTAAAAGCATTGGGTATATGGCTTTTCAAGGCTGCACCAGCCTTGCCAACATAACAATACCGAACAACGTTACCGGCATTGAGGATAGCGCTTTTTTCGGCTGCTCCAGCCTTGCAAGCGTAACCATAGGGAACGGCGTTAAAAGCATTGGCAATATCGCTTTTGCCGGAAGCGGGCTTACCAGCATAACCATACCGAACAACGTTGCCAGCATTGAGTCCGGAGCTTTTGCCGATTGCGCTAAACTTACCAGCGTAACCATAGGGAACGGCGTTAAAAGCATCGGGGAAGACGCTTTTAGAGATTGCACAAACCTTGCCAGCGTAACCTTTCTAGGCACGATTGATAATGCTAATTTTCATAATCGGGCATTTGGCAGTGGTGGATCTAGATATTCAGACAACTTGCGCGCTAAGTACCTTGCGGGAGGACCCGGAACATATAAGATGAGTCCGAATACGGTTACGTCGCCAGGCGGTCGCAGCCAGTTGGTACACGACTGGACGAAACAGTAACAATGGACGCGCCGCGTGCCTGACACCGAAAAAGCCTGGCGTACTCCGTTGGCGGGGTACGCTAGATATGGGGTATACAAAATAGCAAAGAGTAAAGAGCAGGGAGCAAACCAAAGAGCAAAGAGCAGTGAGCAAATAGCAAAGTTAAGATTGTTGTATCTTACTTTGCTCTTTGCTACTTGCTACTTGCTCTTTTGAAAGGTCGCGCCGTGCGCCCGACACCGAAAAAGCCTGGCGTACTCCGTTGGCGGGGTACGCTCGATATGGGGTAAACAGTTAAATGAGGAAAGTGGGAAGTGAATTAACTATGCGAAACAATCCATTCAATCAGTTCAGGCTCGCCGATAGAGCCGTCCGCAAGGCCCCAGCCGAGCGTTTCAAGTTCGCTGTCCGTACAGGCAAGCGGAAGCCCGTTTATCTTCAAAAAAACCATCATGGCAAGTATGCCGATTCGTTTGTTCCCGTCAAGAAAGGGATGGTTTTTAATGAGGGAAAAAGCAAGATGCGCCGCCATCGCCTGAACGGTCGGGTACAAATTCTGCCCGCCGAATGTATGATACGGCGAATTGACCGAGAGGTCGAGCAAATTCGCGTCCCGTATGCCGTCAAGGCCGCCGCTTTGGGAGATAAGCCTGCTATGCAAAGATATTATTTCATCAGCGCGGACGCGCTTTATGCGGATCAATGTGCCAGCGCCTTAAACGCGGCAATGTGTTTATCAAGTATCACGTCCCCCGCCGCCATAACTTCCTCAGGCGAAGCGTCCGCAAACTCAACCGCGTCCGTTTCGGCCATAGGGGTAAAGGTTAAAACAGCCTTTCCTGTCGGCACTTCGTCAGGGACGTTAATCCATCGGCTAGCCGGTATGTCTACGGTTTTCGTAATAGTCATAAGGAAAATATAGCATGAAACAGAGGCAAGAGCAATGCGGTAACAAAAAGGTGTCAATTACCTTTTTACAAATAGAACTAAAAGGAGAAAATTATGTCAATTGATTTCAATGTAAAGGACATCCTGCACCGGATACAGGTGCGGTTCATCCATGCGTTCCTGCCCGACGCGAAAAAGCCCTACTATCTTAAGGCCGTCCACCAGCCGGAACTCGACATACACGGCATCGCCAGCAAGGCCGAGGTGTACAACATCGGCACTTCGCCGAAGGTGATCGAAGAGGGGTTTACGGCGGGTTCGGTGCTTGCCTGTTACCTTGCCGCGGACGGGTACAGGCTTAATACGCCCTTGTTTAAGATGAAAGTGAAGGTTCCCGGAGAATATGACGGTTCGGAAACCCACCTGCCCCACGGGGTTTACCCCACGGTAGTGCTGCAGGCCACCGCGCAGTTCCGCAAATACCTGAGGGAGAAGGTGAAAATCGAGTTCGACGGCGTAGAACAGGCAGACGGGCTTGTCGCGGAGGCGTATGACGAGGCGTCCGAGATGATGGACGAGCTTGCCACCATCGGGAAACTGCTCACTATCCACGGTTTCGGGCTTAAAATCGAAGCGGACGAGGCGCACAAAGACGCGGTAGGGCTGTTTTTCGATTCCCAGATCGGCGACCCCCCGGTAAAAGCGGACATTATCGCCGTAAACCAGCCGAGAACTCTCAAAGTAATCGTTCCGGCGGGGCTGAAAGGGGGTTCCCCGTACAAACTGCGGGTAGTTACCCAGAGTTCGGCGCACGGCGGCGGGGCCTTGCTGAAAAACGCGCGCGACATGCGCTCCGATTTCACGCTGACGGCGCAGTAACAGGCCCGGATCGCGCCCCCGATCAGGCTTAGATCGGGAACCCGATCAGGCTTAGATCGGGATCGCGATCAGGATTAGATCGGCCTCCCGATCACGGCAGGATCGGCCTCCCGATCAGGCTTAGATCGGCCTCCCGATCGCGGCGGGATCGGACGGCCGATCAGGCCGAATATTCAAGAGCTTTTTTCCCTTTTCTTTTTTCTCTTTTCTCTTGTATAATGTTCAAAAATAAAGGAGTGTTTCCGGTGTTAATCAAAATAGCGCTTTTATTGGTGTTCTGCGCGGTGACTGTCTTCGTGGGCTTCTATTTCAGGAAGAGAACCGCGAGCGTCAATGATTTTGTTCTGGGCGGGCGGGAAGTCGGCCCCTGGCTTACCGCTTTCGCCTACGGGACGTCGTACTTCTCGGCGGTTATCTTTGTCGGGTACGCGGGGCAGTTCGGCTGGAGGTTCGGAACCGCCGCCACCTGGGTCGGCCTGGGTAACGCGTTCGTAGGCTCCCTGATGCCCTGGTTCATACTGGGAAGGCGCACCCGCATAATGACCCACCATCTGAAAAGCGCCACAATGCCGGAATTCTTCGGGGCGCGGTATTCGTCAAACGCGCTGAAGATCGGCGCGTCGATCATTGTCTTCATCTTCCTTATCCCCTACACGGCTTCTCTGTATAACGGGCTTTCCCGCCTGTTCGAGATGGCGTTTCACGTTGATTTTGTCTATTGCATTATCGCGATGGCGATTATTACAGCGGTTTTTGTGGTAGTCGGCGGATATTTGGCGACGGCGGTAAACGATTTCATCCAGGGCATAATCATGATCATCGGGATTGTCGCGGTTATCGCCGCGGTGCTAGGCAGTAACGGCGGGTTTATAAACGCTTTAACAAAACTTGCCAATATTGAAGCGAAGAATGTAACCGGGGTTGCGGTTCCGGGCGTGCTTACGTCGTTCTTCGGCCCCGATCCCCTGAGCCTGCTAGGCGTCATAATCCTGACGTCTCTGGGAACATGGGGCCTGCCGCAGATGGTCGCCAGGTTTTATTCCATAAAATCCGAAAAAATGATAAACAAGGGCGCGGTAGTATCAACTCTCTTCGGGCTTATTGTGGCGGGCGGCTGTTATTTCCTGGGCAGTTTCGGGAGGCTGTACGCCGGTTCGGATAAAATCGCGGCGGGGCCTAATGGCATAATCTTTGACTCAATCATTCCCGCCATGCTTTCCAATTTCGGCGATTTCTTGATCGGCGTTGTTATCGTTCTGGTGTTCGCCGCGTCAATATCCACGCTTTCGTCGCTGGTCATGGCCTCGTCGTCAACCTTGACGCTGGACTTCCTGAAAGGCAACGTTATTAAAAAGATGAGCGAAAAAAAACAGCTTGTTATCATCCGTATCCTGATCGTGGTATTTATTATAATTTCGTCATGCATAGCGATGATCCAGTACAAGGGCGGGATTTCATTTATCGCCCAGCTTATGGGCGTTTCATGGGGGGCGCTTGCCGGTTCCTTCCTCGCCCCCTTCCTCTACGGCCTGTATTGGAAGCGCGTTACAAAGCCCGCAGTCTGGTGCAACTTTATTTTCAGCACCTCCCTTATGATCCTGAACATCTTTTTCAGAAAACATTTCCCGGCGCTGTTACAGTCGCCGATCAACGCGGGGGCTTTCACCATGCTCGCCGGCCTTGTCATCGTGCCTCTTGTGAGCGTGCTGACAAAAGCGCCGGACAAAGCCGAGGTGGATAAATGCTTCTACTGTTATGACGAAACAGTCAGCGTTAAGGTCAGGGACGATCTGGGCAATTAACAATTAGCAATTAGCAAGGAGCAGTTAGCAATGAGCAATGGACATCTGGCGTTACTTGGGGATGAGGCGGTTGCGTTAGGGGCAATTCACGCGGGGATAAGCGCGGCTTACGGTTATCCGGGGACTCCTTCGACGGAGATACTTCAATACCTTATTGACGAATATGAGAAGGGCGGGGCGGACTTTAGTTCGCCTGTCGCCCGCTGGTGTTCCAATGAGAAGACCGCGCTTGAAGCGGGGCTGGGCGTTTCATTCGCCGGGCGGCGGTCAATTATTACTATGAAGCATGTGGGGCTTAATGTTGCCGCCGACCCCTTTATCAATGCGGCGCTCTTGGGTATTAAAGGGGGGATCGTTATCGCTGTCGCCGATGATCCGGGTATGCACAGTTCCCAGGACGAGCAGGATTCCCGCTTCTACGCGGCGTTCGCGATGGTTCCCTGCCTTGAACCGCGTAGCCAGCAGGAGGCCTACGATATGACGCGCGAGGCGTTTGAGGTTTCCGAGCGTTTCCAGGTTCCGGTTCTTCTGCGCCTGTCCACCCGGCTTTCGCACGCGCGTGCGGCAATCAGCGTTAAAAACGCCCCCGCCTCATGGAAGGAATCGCAGAAGCCGCTTTCCAAAACAACGGAGAAAAACCGCTGGATGCTTCTTCCCGCCCTGGCCCGCAAGAACTATGTTTCCCTTATCGAAAAGCAAAAGGAAATCAGGGAATGGTCGGCGTCTCATCCGGCTAATAAACTTGAACTGCCCGGCAAACCCGGCTTGCCAGCCAAGTCGGGCTTTTCTGTAATTACAGCCGGTCTCGGCGGGAACTACTACGAGGAAAACCTTGCCGATCTGGCTGTTATGCGAAACGGAAAACCGCCCAGACTGCATATCGGCGCGTACCCCCTGCCGGAAAAACTGATCCGCGAACTTTGCGGCGTTTCTGAAAAAGTCATGGTTATTGAGGAAGGCCAGCCCTTTATCGAGGAAAAACTCCGGGGCATACTGCCGCAATCCGTAGGAATCCTCGGCAGGCTGGGCGGGGTTTCCGACGGGAACAGCATTCCCCGGACAGGCGAACTGGACCCGGACAACGTGCGCTCAGGCCTTGGCCTGCCGCCCCGCCCCTCGGCTGTTGTTCCCGGCCTTGACGTGGCTTCCCTTCCCGCCCGCCCGCCGCAACTCTGCAAGGGCTGTCCCCACGCGGACAGTTACGAGGCGATCAAGAAAGCCGTGGAGGAACTCGATCCCCGTCCGGGCCATCCCGACGTAGGGATTAACTCGGACATAGGCTGTTATTCGCTCGGAGCCGCGCCGCCGTACCAGGTTCCCGAAAGCATAGTCTGCATGGGCGCGTCGGTGGGCATGGCTAAAGGCGCGGCTGACGCTGGCCTCCCCTACAGCGTCGCAGTAATCGGCGACTCCACCTTCATCCATTCCGGCATAACCGCCCTTATCGACACGGTAGCCTCCGACACCCCCATGACCCTCATCATACTGGACAACTCAATAGTAGCGATGACAGGCTGTCAGCCGACCATGGTTCCGTCGGAAAAGCTCCGCAGTCTGCTCCTAGGTTGCGGGGTTAAGCCGGAACACCTGCTGGAACTGGAAGCGAGAAAGCATCTTGTCGAAGAAAACGCAGGCAAGCTAAAAAAAGAAATGGAACACAGAGGCCTTTCCGTGGTAGTTTTCAAACGCGAGTGCATACAAAAGAGAAAATAGCAAATAGCAAATAGCAAATAGCAATGAGCAAAGTTAAGATACGCTTTGCCTCTTCCTTTGCTACTTGCTATTTGCTATTTGCTATTTGCTAAACTGCCATTGGTCAAACTCAAATCCGTTCTTGTGGTGGCTTTCCTTTAGATTGGCTTTGGTTATCGCTTTGGCGCCGAGGCTGCTGTAGAATATGAAGGCCAGATCGTGTACGCCTGTAACTGTTTTTTCTAAATTAACTGTTACTGTTGTGAACTTGCCGGCTTCTCCTGCTTTGGCCTTGATTTGGACGCGGCCTATCACTTCGCCGCCTTTAATCGTAGCTGTTTTTGTGGCGTTAAGGGAGGTTGTTTCGCCGTCGCCCTGGGGATCGATGCGAAGTTCTATCGCGCCGACGTAATCCGCGGGCGTGTCCGAATTGTCAGGCGTTCGTACCCTGACGGTGACTTTCTTCGCGCCGTCGCTGCCGAAATCAACGCCGTACAGGGCTATCCAGTCGCCTGAGTCAATGCTTGTTACAACCATGCCGTTGCTCGCTCCGTCTACGGGCCTTGTGAAGACGCCGCCCTGTATGCCTATGGTTTCCGCCTCGTTCTGAACATAGGGGTTGAATTTTCCAAGCTGATCAACGCCTTTTCTGGTCATTTTTATTGTTTCAAATGAACCGTCCTGTTTCACGGTTGCCTTGTCTATATGGGTGCTGCGGTATTTTGTGCCGGTAACATTCATGGCTTGAGCCACTGTTGAGGCGTGATATGTGATATAAACATCGCCCTTGAATTGGAAAATACAGTGATGGTTGTTTTCATTGACTGTGCCAAGCTGGCTTGTCGGCGAGGCCATAATTACCTGCGGCGTTTTGGGCCTGAAAGACTCCAAAGCCTCCAGAGGGTCGGAACTCCAAATACAGGCTATGCTGGTTCCGGTGTTGACATACGAGTAATAATATATGCCGCCGATTTTCGTAAATTCATTATCTTCAAACAAATTCAGCGCGGTAAAGTTTTCCGGCTCCGTGTCGAGGCTTATCAGGTCTTTGCCAAGCCTTACGCGCCGCCCGTAATCCCCGCCTCCGCCGCCGCCAAAGTACAAATAGCCCCAGCCGTCATCGTCCACAAAAGCGCCGGGATCAAAAAGATTTTTTACTTCCGCCTCGGAGCAATTAGGTGTATTGCGGTCAATAAGGAGTTTGTTAAGCGGTGATGTCCATGGGCCTGCGGGGTTGTCGGCGGTGATTACGCCTATGCCGTTTCCGGTGTCGCCAAAGTACATAAAGAACTTATCCTTGCCGTTGTCCATCTTTTTCCAAACGGCGGAGGGCGCCCATGAGCTGGTTCCAAAAGACGTTACCTGAGGATGGTCTTCCTTGGGGTACAGCGGGTTTGTCCACTGCGGTTTGCCGCCGACATTAATCAGGCCGTGATCTGTCCAGTTTGCCAAATCAGAGGAAGACAGGACGCGCAGGCCCTGGATACCGAAATTATAGCTGCCAGCATCGAAAACATCATCACCAGGAGTAAGCACATTGTTTGCTATACTGCCGTAGATCAGGCTGTCGTTGCTGGAAATTATGTATAAGCGGTCTTTATACGGCAATGCCGTGGGGTCGGCGCCGAAGCCCTGGGTTATGAGCGCGTTGTGGTGGCCCCAGATTTTCCATGAATTGGAAAGGTTTGCGGGGAAGCCCTTGCTTGTGTCAAATAAGCCGGCAATGGTTTGAGCCGCAGGCTGATCTTCCAGTTTGGACGATCCTTCAGCCGTCCATTTAGCCGTTACTGTTACATTGCCTTTGATAACGGTCTCGGCTGTATATTCCGTTTCGCCCTTAAACCATCCGCCGAATTCTTTACCGATCCAGACGGGGTCTCTGGGCCATCTGTTGCCCGCGGCGGTATCCACCGGAATACTAAGTGAAGGAAGTTCGCCGTCACAGCCGTTCAAATCAAAAGTCACCGTATAGGCGGAGGGCGTGGGAACGGACGCGTCGTTGTTGGCGGGAGGGCAGCCCATGGTCAATGATGCCAAAAACAGAACCATGAGCGAGATTGCCGCTATCGGCATATACATTGTTTTCTTCATATTAGATATATTATATTGCCTTTTCCAAAAGGCTATGTAAAAATTATATACACTTGGCAAAAAGTTATATGAATAATGATGACATGCTCCCCTTCATCGGTTATATTATTTTCCGAAAATGCACTCCCGCATGGGAAATGGCGGAGAACACGCTGGGGGGCATTAATCTGACATATATTATTCAGGGCGCGGCGCGTTACACGGTTGACGGTAAAACAATCGAACTGCAAGAAGGCGATTTGCTGGTTCTGCCCGAGGGCAGCGTCCGCAAGGCGGTCACCTTTCCCGACCGCCTGATGCAGTGTTTCTCGGCGGATTTCAAGCTGAAAACCATAGGCAACAGAGAACTGCCTCCCCCTTTGCCTGTCAAATCCCATCCCGGCAGGCATGAGGACATTATTCATCTGTTTCACGAATTATCGTTTACCCATGTGAATAAACAGCCCGGTTATAACATACGATCCAACGGCCTGTTTCTGCAAATCCTCCACCGCTTTATGGAAATTATTATTTTCAAAACAAGCTCGTACACCGGGGATCACCGTATCTCCAAAGTAACAAGTTTTATAAAGGCGCATTATTCCGAACACATAACGGTCAAAATGATGGCGGAAATGGTGCATCTGAATCCGGCCTACTTCGGGGGGCTGTTCCGGCGGACAATGGGTAAGAGTTTTAATCAATTTCTGATACACACCCGCGTAACACACGCCGAGTATATGCTCAATTCGGGCGAATACAAGGTAAGCGACGTTGCGGAACAATGCGGTTTTACCGACATTTCTCATTTCAACAAGCAGTTCAAGACGGTCAAAGGCTTCCCCCCGTCGCACTGTATGCCGAAAAAGAATTAGGAATGAGGAGTGAAGAAGAATTAGGAATGAGGAGTGAGGAATTAGGAATAGGGAAGAGGCGATATATGCAGAAATAGAGCTACCTCTCTAATTTTCTTTATTCCTCATTCCTCATTCCTAATTCCTCATTTTCTTCATTCCTCATTCCTCATTCTTAATTACTTGACTTATCCGTAAAAAGCATGATAATAATGCAAAATAGCATAATATAGTCAAAAAGGGGGGACGGAGATGAAACGCCTTTTTTATGGTCTTTTGGCGGCTTTTTTGATGACTTTGCCTTTGGCGGGGCTTTTCGCGCAGACAGGAAACCGTTACGCGCTGGTTATCGGCAATAACAATTACAAGAACGGCATTACCGCGTTATCAACGCCCGTCAATGACGCTAACGACGTTTCGGCTTCTTTAAAAACCCTGGGGTATGAAACCGTTCTAAAAACCAATACAAC
>Ga0268262_10007158_pt1 | contig 10500 bp, 6 predicted proteins | sample TergutNc150P3_FD_190354 | JGI IMG/M metagenome (GOLD analysis project Ga0268262, IMG submission 190354) | Nasutitermes corniger P3 segment gut microbial community from laboratory colony in Florida, USA - Nc150 P3 (SPAdes) (version 2) | ecosystem: Host-associated > Arthropoda: Insects > Digestive...
CATTCATTATTAGTTATTTATGGGCAATTCGTTCTAAACGTCAATTCGCGCATAGCTCAAACATCATCTCATAACAGCCGCGTTGGAATTGACCTGTCGCGGCTGTTATTCATTAATAGCGCGATAATGCGCTGTTTTAATTGATAGGAGAAAAATGTGTAACCTTAAAACAACAATTTCGCTCTTTGGCGCGCTGACACTGTCGCTTATCCTTGCCTGCGGCGCTGCTGGTGATAACAACGAGAATAACCAGCAGAATGTAGTGGCCGTCACAGGAGTCACGCTTGACAAGCCTGCAATGGCGCTCAACACAGGCGGTAGCGGTACACTATCCGCCACGATTCAGCCAGGCAACGCGACTGACAAGTACGTCGCATGGAGTAGCAGCGATGGCTCAGTCGCTACAGTGACAGCCAATGGCTTCAATGCCACTGTCAACGCCAGAGGCAACGGTACAGCGATAATAACTGTCAGAACATCCGATGGCAACAGGACAGCTTCGTGCGCAGTTACGGTGACGACTCCTGTTACAGGTGTAACACTTGATAAAAGTACACTTGAACTCGTATTCGGCACAACTTTAACAAAAGGTTCGCTGACAGCCACAATTCAGCCGAGTAGCGCAAGTAATAAGAATGTCACATGGGTAAGCAGTAATACTTCTGTGGCCACTGTGACGCCCTACGAACTGACCGCCATAGTCAACCCAGTTGGTACAGGTACTGCCAATATCACTGTCACAACAGCAGACGGCAACAGTAGAGCCACTTGCGCGGTTACAGTGATCAGCGGCAACACCGCCGTTACGGGTATTGCGTTGGATAAAACCACGATGACCCTTGGCACAGGCGGCAGCGATACACTGACTGCCACAATCACTCCAAGCAACGCGACAAACCAATTTGTCCATTGGTCAACCAGCAATTCTTCTGTGGCCACTGTTACATATAACGGGCTAAACGCCACTGTCAACGCGGTTGGTGAAGGTACCGCCAATATCACTGTCACAACAGCGGATGGCAACAGGACGGCTTCGTGCGCGGTTACGGTGAGCGGGAGCAATGTCGCCGTCACGGGTGTGACGCTTGACAAGAGCACAATGGCACTCAGCACAGGCGGCAGCGGTACACTGGCTGTCACAATTACTCCGGGCAACGCTACAAATCAAAATGTCACTTGGTCAACCACCAATTCTTCTGTGGCCACTGCGACAGGCAGCGGGCTAAACGCCACTGTCAACGCGGTTGGTGAAGGTACCGCCAATATCACTGTCACAACAGCGGATGGCAACAGAACGGCCTCGTGCGCGGTTACGGTGAGCGGGAGCAATGTCGCTGTCACGGGTGTGACGCTTGACAAGAGTACGATGGCTCTTAACACAGGCGGCAGTGGTACACTGACTGTCACAATTACTCCAGGCAACGCGACAAATCAAAATGTCACTTGGTCAACCAGCAATTCTTCTGTGGCCACTGTTACAGGCAATGGAGCCAGTGTCACAATCAATGCCATTGCGGTAGGTGATGCCATAATAACAGTCACAACAGTGGATGGTGCCAAAACAGCTTCGTGTGCTGTCAATGTGACGGGCGGTAGCAGTAACGTGGCGGGCGTATATGTTGCAGGTGTAAAAGGAGGTGCCACGCTCTGGAAAGACGGTGTTGCTCAGAGACTAGGCGGTATTAACAGCTATAGCGATGCTAAATCCGTCTTTGTATCCGGTACCGATGTGTATGTTGCTGGAGAGGCTAGTTACTCCAGCGGCGGCAATAATGAATATGCCGCCACACTTTGGAAGAACGGCGTTGCCCAGCGGTTGAGTAACCCCGATTCAAGTAATTTCTACGATTCATATGCCCACTCAGTCTTCGTTTCTGGTAACGATGTGTACGTTGCGGGAGCTTACCGTGAAAATAACAACGATAACGATTACGCCGTCCTCTGGAAGAATGGTGTACCCCAGAAGCTAAGCAACGCTATTTCATGGGCCAATTCCGTCTATGTATCCGGTACCGATGTGTACGTTGTGGGAAATGTCATTGAAAGTAATAGCGAGCGTGCCACGCTTTGGAAGAACGGTACAGCCCAGAAGTTGAGTAGCAACTTTTCAATGGCCTCTTCCGTCTATGTCTCTGGTACCGATGTGTACGTAGCCGGGTATGACTACTTATACAACGCTACGCTCTGGAAGAACGGCGTTGCCCAGGCTCTAGGTAGCAATACAATGTTCCCTGGTGCAATCGCCGGAGTAGCCACTTCCGTTTTCGTCTCCGGCAATGATGTATACGTAGCGGGAAACGTGTATTACAAGGATGATTCAAGCCGAGCTTTACTATTTAAGAACAGCTCCCTCCAATGGACGTGCAACGATGATTCAGAGGCATCTTCCGTCTTTGTTTCTGGTAGTGATGTGTATGTCGTTGGAGAGCGACTTTACGTCAGTGGCGATGACTATGGATATGGCGCCACACTTTGGATAAACGGCGTAGCCCAGAGGGTGGGCAACGAACATTCAGGGGCATCTTCCGTCTTCGTTGTGAAGTAATACCGGTTCTGAGTCACAAATTACAGTAAATGGGAACTGGTATGCAAAAACTTCTGGCTATAATTTGTCAATCGTCTCGCAGACAGGTGTTTTGGTGTCGTCAACTTAATTCTCTTGCAAATCCTTACATAGCGGTTCAAACCGCAAAAGGTTAAACTTCTTTAATCATGGGCTGCTGGGGCGGCCTTTGATTCCCTCTCACAATTCAACGGCTTATTTTATGGAGGAGCCATGTATCGTTTTACCGCACTGCTTTTCACAATCCCGTTGGCGACAATCCCGCTGACAGCGCAGACCTCATCTGGAAAATGGTCTTTCGGACTCTATGGCTGCACGCCGGACTTTGGAATGTATTTCCATCAGTCCGGCGACTCTTCTATGGATTTTGATACCAAAACGGACTTGGATTTAAAGAACAACAAAATGGGTCAGGGTGTCCGTTTGGATTACAGCGGTCGTAGGTTTGGTTTTTCGCTGGACTGTGGGCTGCATGACTTTGCCGGCCAAAACAGGATTAACAGAGAAATTGAAATGGACGGGGAGATGTTCCCTGCGGGCGGAGATGTCACAAGCAGCATCAAGAACACTACGGTTGATCTGACTGGCACTGTTAAGATTTTGAGCTTTGACCACTTTTGGTTTGGCGTTGATTTTGGTTTACAGGCATGGATCATGAATCTCAATGCCGAAGTCAAGGGTGTCTCATCGGGCGGCGAGTATCTTGATGATATAGACCCGGTTAGTAAGAGATTACCTCCTATACCAATCCCGCAGCTTGGTCTTTCTCTTGGTGTAAAGGCTTTGAATAATAGGTTGGAGTTGCGGGGCAAGGCTCATCTTTTGGCGTATAGTGGCGCGAAATACACGCTCTTTTCCGCCGATGCTCGCTGCTATGTTTTGTCATGGCTGGGCGTGAGGGCGTTTATGGAAAATCAGCGCTTTGATGTGCCTTATGGTTCGATAGATGACGATATGGAGGCAAGGATTGACAACAATCGCGTTGGTTTCGGTGTTGCGCTAAGGTGGTAGCGCTGACTATCCGCGATGTTAATATAGCAGTTCAACCGTAAATAGTTAGGCCGCTATAGCAGTCAACCTGCAAAAGGTTGAACTGCTATAAGCCGAAAAACATAGCGCAGATGTGCGGCATGGTTTTGCGATTGCCTATGGCAAATCAATGAGATGGTGTGATTCCGGCATGAAAACAGAAAACAGTGGCGATGAATGTCCTCGGTGTCCAGGGGCGGGAACGCTTTTGCTCAGATCTGTAAAAAAGTTCATCGTGTCCTATTTTCTGCAGTTGTTTTTTGTCTTTTCAGGCATCGCCGTCATTGTCTTGTCCATGTACAGCCGCAGGACTATCGAATACTTCATCGAATCCAGCGACAGGAACACCAAGCACATGTTGAAAGAGGCGGCCACCAGACTGGCTACGATGGTCACGGCGGAGGAGCTGGATGCCTATCGTAAACCGGCGGACATGGAACTGCCCGGCTACCAGGCTCTGCGCCAAAAACTGGTTGCCTTCGCCAATGAATCTGAGGTGAAATATGCCTACTATCTGCGGATTATGGGCGATAAAATGCAGTTTATCGTTGACAATGATTTCGATGAAAAGACCAGGGTAGGTCTGGATACGCCCCCCACTAAATCCAGTGAATCCCCGGGCTTGCTGTCCGCCCTTGAGGAAAGGAAAACCGTGGTGACCCAGCTCGCTTCTTACATGTCGGGCTGGGATGGACTTTGCACAGCTTATGCCCCGGTATTTAACAGCGATGGTGAAATAATCTATCTCTCAGGCGTGGACATAAACGACAGTGAAATGCTGATCATGCGCAGAACGGGGCAGCTGGCGATGTTATTTGAGTTGCTGTGCGTCGCTATGGTGGTCTCCAGCGGCGTGTACGGCTACATAAAGTTCCGCTCCCAGAACCGCCGTCTGAAGTCGCAGTCTGCAACCCTCAAGGCCAACGTCAAGGAGATACGGCACTACAACGAGAACCTCCAGCAGATGGTCGAGGATAAGACGCAGGACATACTGAAGCTGCAAAACGCCATCATGCAGGGGATGGCGGACATTGTGGAAAGCCGCGATGGCACCACCAGCGGGCACAGCGAGCGGACGCAGCACTACCTGGGCATGTTGATTAATGCCATGAAAGAGCAGGGCGTGTATAAAGAAGAAGTCTCGTTATGGAACATCAACCTTGTGCTGCAATCGGCCTTACTGCATGATATTGGCAAGATCGCCATACAAGACAGCATCCTGAAAAAGCCGGGGCCTTTGACATCCTATGAATTTGAGCAAATTAAAAACCATACGGTAATTGGTGAGGAAATCATTAAAAAATTGGGTGCTCACATAACAGATCGGTCTTTTTTAGAGTACGCAATAACTTTTGCCTCTAAACACCATGAGAAATGGGATGGTACCGGTTATCCGAATGGGCTGAAAGGTGAGGGAATACCCCTGCTCGGAAGGGTAATGGCCATTGTTGACGCGTATGACGCGCTTGTTTCTGACAGGCCGTATAAAAGAGCCTTCCCGCGTGAACAAGCAGTTGATATAATTAAAAATGGCGCCGGAACCCATTTTGATCCCATTCTGGTAGATTTGTTTGTTGGCGCTCTATACCAACAATCTTAGTGGCTTGAACTGTTATATTGACTACAGGCTCCGGGAGATTGAATGTCTGTCAGAACTCTATTTTGCTCTTTGCTTTCTGTCGCGGCTATGGCTCAGACGCCGTTGCTGACGCTAAACGATGCTTCCGCGTCACATTTTGCAAAGTTGGCTCTGCGCTGTGTTGGGCAGGAATTTCCAAACAAACCGGATCATGTATTGGGAAGCAGCGGCGATTTGAAGCTGCCCAGAGAATTTCATCCGGCTTTTTATGGCTGTTATGACTGGCATTCGTCCGTACATGGACACTGGATGCTTGCCAGGCTCCTGAGACAGTTCCCCAATTTGCCGGAGGCGAGCCAAATACAAGCTGTTTTGGACAGACATCTCACGCCCGATGTGATGAATGTCGAACTTGATTATCTGAATGCCAAAGGAAACAGGGCTTTTGAACGCCCCTATGGATGGGCGTGGCTCCTTAAATTATCCTCCGAACTGGAGACTTCAAATCACCCAAAGGCCAAAGCCTGGGCGGATGCGTTGCGGCCCCTTGCCAATGAAATCAGGCGTCGATTTATGGATTTTCTGCCAAAGCTGACTTATCCAAATCGCACCGGCGTACATTCAAACACGGCGTATTCAATGTCGCTGGCACTGGATTACGCCAGAGCCGCGCGGGATACGGAATTTGAAGCGTTGCTGCTCGTGAGCGCAAGAATGTATTTTTTGCGGGACAAAGCGGCTCCGCTGAATTATGAACCCGGTGGCGAAGACTTTATCAGTCCGGCGCTGGAAGAGGCCGCATTAATGGCTAAAATGCTGAGTGAGGCTGATTTCAGAGTTTGGCTTAAAGGCTTCCTGCCCAATTTGAAGCGCCTTTCTCTGGCTCCGGCGAAAGTTTCAGACCGCAGCGATCCCCGCATAGCCCATTTGGACGGTTTAAACATGAGCCGCGCCAGAAATTTATATACACTGATAAATTATCTGCCGGCAAAAGATACCAGCGCCGCGAATCTTGCGGATTTGGCTGACGCCCACGCCAACGCCAGCCTTCCCTTTGTCGCCAGCGGTAACTATGAGGGCGAACACTGGCTGGCCACTTTTGCCGTCCACATGCTTGAAGCGAGAGGGAAGATCAAATAAGCGGTTGGGAACTCTTGGTATCCATTTGCATTGCAAATGGATATGCGAGCCCCTCACGGCAATCGTTTTTGCTATTTTCAGCACACCGTTTCGCAGGTCAGGGTTTCGGTGTCGTCAAGTTCATTCTGCAAGCAAATCCTGGCATGGCAGTCCAGCTATAATTAGCTGAACTGCTATATAATCAACTCCATGTGGACAGGGGACGACATATACTTTATGAATCTGGCTCTGGATGAGGCTCATTGCGCGGATCGTGAAAATGAAGTACCGATTGGAGCGGTGCTTACCTGTGAAGGCATGTTGCTGGGACGCGCTCACAACTGTCCTATTGAGAGCTACGATCCAACTGCGCACGCGGAAATCAAGGCGCTGCAAAGCGCGGGCGCTTGGTTGAAAAACTACAGAATGCCCAGCGGCACAACTCTCTATGTCACTCTGGAACCGTGCCTAATGTGCTTTGGCGCGCTGATCCATGCCCGCGTTGACCGAGTCGTATTTGGCACTGCGGATCCAAAAGTGAGCGTTACTAATAATCTGAATATCCTGACCCATGCGCGTCTGAACCATCAGATAGAATTTCGGGGCGGACTGTTGGAAAAAGAGTGCAGAGAAGTACTGCAAAACTTTTTTCAGAGGAAGCGCCAGAGCAATTTAATGGAAAGCGCGGAAGAAAACCACTGAATGATGTAACAGTCAAAACTTTCGCATATCAAATACCGGGAATGTTTTTGGGTTTAAGTTCGGGTATTGGATTTTTGCTCAGTTTTTCCTGGAGCAGTTTAATGGCTGTTTCAAGCTGGCGATCTTTGCCGTTAAAGGTCTCAACCGGGAGGTTGACGACTTCAACATCGGGAACGACGCCCACGCCTTCAATTAACCACGAACCGTCTTTTGCGGAAAACTGAGGCCATTCCGCAACGCGGATCATTCCGCCGTCCAGCAGACCATTTGAATCCGTGAGCCACGCGCCCGCTCCAGAAGTTCGCCTGCCCACAAGGGGGGCGATGCCCAACTGTTTAATGCCTTCGGCAAAAGTTTCGCCGTCTGAGTAGGTATATTCATCAATTAAAACCACCAGGTGTCCGCGGAATGCCTGCTGCATGTTGGTTCCGCGGTACTGGCCATCGGCGGTTGTCCAGAAAGCCCAGGCCCTGCGCAGGAGTTTCTCTATTATCCAACTGTCAATATTGCCGCCGTTATTGCGGCGCACGTCAATAATCAGTCCGTCTCTGTCAATATTGGCGTAGAACTCGCGGGCAAATGTGTTTATGTCGCTGCCGCCCATTGCTCTCAGGTGTAAGTAGCCAAAGCGTCCGCCGCTTGCCTTTTCTGCCTGGAGGCGGTTGCTCTCTTCCCAGTCCGTATAGCGCAGACTGGCGTTTTGCACAGAGTTGACCGGCGTTACTATGATGGGTTTCAGTTCTGTCTGACCTCTGCGCAGACTAAGCAGGGTTTGCTGCCCGGAGCGATTATTCAAGAGATCGGATATGTCCCTGGCCTCCGAAACCGAGCGGCCATTGATGGAAGTTATAATATCCCCCTCTCTTACATCCATGCCCGGCCTTGCCAGAGGAGCGGCTTCCGCGGGCAGTTCATTCTCCGTGCGATATATGTGATCTATCCTGTATCCGTCTGTAGTCCGGCTCAGTATCGCCCCCAGATGAGATTGAGTCCATGTATCAGGGATGCGGCGCTGATCGCCGATGCGGACTTGGGAGTGCATCGCGCCCAGTTCACCCATCATTTGAGCCAGTAGATCATTCAGTTCATTCCTGTCTGTAACGCGGCTCAACAGCGGTTCGTATTTTGCTTTCATGGCATCCCAGTTGACGCCGCGCAGTTTGGAATCATAAAAACGATTGCGGTGCATACGCCACGCGTCATAGAACATCTGTCGCCATTCGGATTTGGGGTCTGCGGTTATGTTCCAATCGCCTGTCCTGACGGCGAATCTTGAAAGGTCAGACGGGGCTTTGGCACCCGCGTATAGGATGTAGAACTCCATTCCCTGAGTGCTTCGGCGTCCGAGCAGGATTTTTTTGCCATCCGAGGAGAGGTGGTACGAGGCTATGTCCGTAGAATAAACTTCCGGTCTGGGTTCATTATTATTTATTTCCACTGTTTTCAAAGATACGCTGCGACCGTCTCTATCCTGAAAATATAACCTTTGCGCGTCAATGTTGAGGTTTTGATAGTTGCCGGAGGTTATGGGAACTTCGTAAAGCCGATCAGGCAAAGCGCTCCATTGAATCGCCGGCAATCTATTGGCGTCTCTGCTGCCGCTGCTGTTAATGCTGGCGCTTTGCCTGGGTTCCGGCGGGGGTGTGGTGTCAAGTTCGGTATTGGGCTGGAATGGGAAGCGTAGGCCATCTTGCAGAGCTATAGCGTAAATCTTTGTACGGCGGTCAAAAAACGGCCCCATATTGCGATCGCCCCAGGGCGAGCCATTGACCACCTGAAAGTTGCGGTTGGACAGAAAGTAAATCCAGCGGCCGTCGGGTGAAAAGGCCGGTGAAAAAGATTCGTATTTATCGCTGGTAAGTTGGACGCGCTGTTTGGTTTCCAGTGAATAGAGCAGTATTTGATTTGTTCTCAGATTTGAGTTTGGGCGTTGAATGGCAATGGTTTTACTGTCGCCGCTCCACGTAACCGAGGGCCAGGCCGCGAAGCTGTTTGAGTCAATCAACTGATTTTCCTTTGTCGCCGGATTCAAAAGCCACAGATTCCCGCCGCGGTCTGTGTGGGCAATGTACGCCCCATCGGGCGAGAGGAACATTCCAATACGATCAAGTCCGGTGTCCTTTGTAAGCGCCTCGCCGCCCGGACTCCCATCGGCTGGCAAACGCCAAATCTGCTTTTCGCCGTTTGCGTCATTGAAAGCATAGACCCATTTTCCATCTTTGCTGATTACGGCGGATGTAACGCGCGATCCTCTTGGAACGGCTATGTCCACCCGCCGCAGATTTTGAAGCCCGGCCAGGGTCACATTGCCTCTGGCCGTTAATACGACTCGCTCTCCATTAGGAGCGAATGAAACGTCATTCAGATAATCCATTGCTCTTATAGAGCGCTGGCGCATCTGGTCAAAGTCGGACACCAGATCAACTTTCAGGATTCTGCTTTGGTTGTTTGCCAAATCCAGCACATATATATCAGCGCCCTGTTGGTACGTGATTTTGGCATCGCTCAGATAGGCATATCTGATATCCCAGTCCTTGTGCTTTGTTATTTGGGTAAGACCTGATCCATCCGGCGCAACGCTCCAGATGTTGTCGCAGCCATCGCTGTCGCCAATAAAGTAGAGTCTGTCTTTCCACCACATCGGACGCTTGGCCTGTCCCGGGAGCTTGATCTTGACAGCCTCGTTTTTGGCGCCGATCTCATAGCGCCACAGCTCGGACATTGCGCCGCCGCGGTAGTTTCTGGCATTGTCGCCCATCATATTGATGCCCATGCGTATGAAGTACAGGGTTTTACCTGAATCGTCCACGCACGCGTCGTTGGCGTCAGCCAGCGGCAATGGTGTTTGCGCAAGCGTGCTGGGGTTTACTTGAACCAGTACCCGCTGTCCGCTCGGCCCCTTGTTTGAAATGCTGACGTAAATTATTTCGCCCTTTGGCGTCCATCCTACGGGCGTACCGCCTTCAAAGCAAACGCGCTTTGGCAGACCGCCTTCCACAGGCATCACGTACACATCGTTCTGTCCTTCGTAAGAAGCCGAAAAAGCCAGCCACTTGGCATCGGGGGAGATCACCGGCCTGGTCTCCTGCCCTGGATGTGTTGTGAGCCTTTGCGCTCTCCCCCCGTTCATGGAAGCGCTCCAAATATCGCCCTCGGCCACAAAGAAAATCTTGTCGCCCTTGTGGGCCGGAAACCTGAAATACCCTTCCTGGGCGAATCCCGCGCTTGAGAGGGACAAAAACAGACTGAATGCAAGGGCGGGAAAAAAGATAGGCACTGGAGGCTCCTGGTAAGCGTTAAACACCATTGTACCTGAAAAACAAACCGCATTCTGATTGTCATATCTTGTGGGGGCGTGTTCTCAAATGTTATAAATTTAGCTAGAGTCTGTTCACACTAATTGACAGATGAATGAAAAATGTGACACAAAGTGTTCATGGACATAACATCATAGCAGTTTGAGCGCATAGCCCCATACCTGCCGCGCCAACGCGGCAATGTGAGCATG
>Ga0268262_10007159_pt1 | contig 10499 bp, 8 predicted proteins | sample TergutNc150P3_FD_190354 | JGI IMG/M metagenome (GOLD analysis project Ga0268262, IMG submission 190354) | Nasutitermes corniger P3 segment gut microbial community from laboratory colony in Florida, USA - Nc150 P3 (SPAdes) (version 2) | ecosystem: Host-associated > Arthropoda: Insects > Digestive...
ATTTGTTCTTGAATGTCTGTATATCCATAAGCGGCTCAAACACCGTGTTTTTTTTCAATAACGGCTTTGCGTCATAAAGCCTCACCGAGCCGTCATTGAGATAGGCATATACCTCAAAATTATCTGTAGGCAGCACCTGCAAGACTTTTGGCCAAAAATATTGAGGATTCATTTTTCCCATACCGGTATTATACCAAAGGATTTATAACATTCAATGGCTGACCAGTCTTGGCCAGTTCCCAGTTTTGCATCAACTCGTCTTTGTGTATTTCACACCATGCGAGCGCCAATTTTAATTGTCTGTTTGGCAAATAACCGCTGTCAACAACACAATCCTGTATTAAAATTGTCGCTTTATGTTCAGCGTATTCAACATGAATGTGCGGAGGATTATGCTCATCCCAGTTCATGGTGATTTTAATACCATAAAATAAACTTACTGTTGGCATAATAACTTTTTCATACCAAATTTTTGAGAAAGTGTAAAGTGTCCCGGCCCGTAAAAAAAGGAGCCGCCCCCATGGACGGCTCCCTATTAAGAAAAAAAATCCGGTTCTTAGAACTTGATACCTATACCAACTTTAATACGGGGGCCCATACCGATGGTGGTTGAACCACCAAATGCATCTGACATATCTTTCTGGAACTTGGAGGCAAAGCGTAACTGGAACAGGCCTTCCGCCCTGAGGTACAGGGAATCGCTCAGGCCGAAGTCAGCGCCCACACCGCCGAGTATACCGAGCTGGCTCAGGTCTCCCGCGTCATCGTAACTATTGCCATCCACATCTTTGAAAGAAAGAACCATGTTGTAGTTAATCCCAAAGAGAGGGAAGAGGGTAAAACTGCCCAGATCGATGGGGTATTTACCCAGAAGGCTCAAGCCAAGCTGCATCGCGCTGCCGAAATCCTCGCTGGCGCTAGAGCCTCCTTCCTCAGCAACCATTGTTATACTTCCACGGGCAAAGCTGATATCAGCCTCTACATAGGTGGCGTCAAAGAAGCCGTAAAGGCCGAAACTCGTGTTCCGTATTCCCATGTAACTGTCCCCTTCTCTGATACCATTGTTGCCGCTTAAATCAAAGAGCAAGCCGCCGCCCGCGCTCAACGATAACCCATCGGCGAACACGCCGCCCGCCACCAGCGCCGCTACCAGCAGCGCCAATACTACTTTCTTTTGCATTACATCCCTCCTGATTTTGGGATAATAAACAGCCCCTGTCTCAAACGTGTATTGAGCGACGCTCAATCTGGCAATAGCCAAGTTTGATAACGGAGCAATTTATTTATAGATTGTTTACCCTTCCACCTCCCTTTGTTTGCGGATAAAAGCCCGCGTTTATCTCAAACCTTTGTTGATGTTGTTTCAGGTGTTTTTCTATGCCCCGCGCGGACGGCTTGTTGTTCACCAGCCTCCCCAACGAAACAAAGCGGACAGAAAAAGAGATTATGAAGAAGAGAAAATATGCTAATAAAATAGATGAGTTGTTTAGAACTACTACACGGATGTTGGGGGGGGGGGGGGGGGGGGGGGGGCAGGCAATCGCAGTCCGTTAAGGACTGCGGATGAATAAATCCTAATCGCCCCGGCATCGAACAATTTTTCCAAGACGAGTAAAAGGAGGCGAGCTTTAGCTCGCCGTCCATGCCGCGGTCAAAGCGAGGTACGCAACAGTTTACAGAAAGTTTATAAATCACGACTATATTCCCACTCTCAATAAAGTAATACCACCTTTCGGAAAAAACATCAATAAAAATCAACCAAAAAACGAAAAATTTTACATTTCAATAATAATTTTCATTTGAAAGATAAAAGGCTTACATTAGTGGCGCAAAAATACGCAGTACATCAAGAAAAATCCGTTGAAAAGCATTGCGGGCGCATTCTTGCAGGGTGATTTCATGTGAAACGGGAATAGTCCGCAGAAAATCGTCTTTTATTGCCTGAATAGCCTCGCTGTGATACAGGACGACGCCGCATTCAAAATGCAGATACAGACTGCGGAAGTCCAGATTGGTCGTGCCGACGGTGGCAATGGCGTCATCGCAGACAAAGGTTTTACCGTGGTTAAAGCCCGACGTGTATTCGTAAACTTTTATCCCGGCGGAGATAAGCTGCCGGTAATACGAGCGCGAGGTCATTGCCACAATCCATTTGTCCCAGCGGTGGGGGGTGATGATCCTGACATCCACGCCGCTTTTTGCTGCCAGCGCCAGCGCGGAAAGCAGGCTGTCGTCTATCACCAAATAAGGCGTATTGATATACACATATTTTTTTGCCTTGTTGATAATCTGTATGTACACATGTTCGCCGACATTTTCTTCATCAACCGGGCTGTCCGCGTAAGGCTGTACATATCCGTCCGCTTTAACTTCGCAGGGATTTTCCTTCCAGGGATACAATGATTCATAGGAAGTATGAGCGATAGGCTGTAGATTCCACATCTGCAAAAAAATAAGGGTAAAGGGCCACGCCCCCTCTCCCTCAAGCATAATGGCGGCGTCTTTCCAGCGGCCAAAGCGGTCAACGGCGTTGATGTACTCGTCCGCCAAATTCAGGCCGCCGGTAAAGGCGACCTTCCCGTCAATGATAATAATTTTGCGGTGGTCGCGGTTATTTTGCAGCGATGACAAAATCGGCTTGAACGGGTTAAACACAAAACACTTGATGCCTTTTTCCTCAAGGTTTTTCCGGTAATGCGCCGGCAGCGACATAAAACAGCCCAGATCATCGTATATGATTCGCACATCAAGCCCTTCCCGCGCTTTCCTCTCCATAATCGAAATGATGGGGTCGAGCATTACCCCTTCCCGCAGAATAAAAAATTCCAGAAAAATGTACGCGCGGGCTTTTTTCAGTTCCGTAAGCACTCGCTGAAAAAACGCTTCGCCGGAATCAAAGTACACCGATTGGGTATTGGTATATACGGGAAAACCGGCATAATCCTGCAAATAATGGGCCTGCGGCCCGAATTCCGGGTAGGTGTTGAGCAGATCGGGCAGATGGTTCCCGCTGAGATAAAACGCGTTGCGGCTGTCCTGTATGTTCTTTTTGATCAAGCGCCTGAATTTGCGGGGGTTTGACTGCAAATCAAAAAAGATATACAAAATCCCGCCAAAAATGGGAAACAGCATATTGAGAAAAATCCAGGTGATTTTATAGGCCGCTTTGGCGTGTTTGTTTAAGACATGTACGCATACTATGATACTGAGGATTCTGAGAATCCAGTTGGTATACTGAAAATAAATTCCGGCTCCGGTAACCAATAACACGAGAAAGACAATCTGTATCAGAAGGGTCAAAATGACAAAGGCCCTTCTGCGGAATACAACCCAGTTTAGTTTCATGTTCATAACAAAATATCGTCAGCGCCAGATCAGCCAGATAAAAGCGGCGGAGACACCGGTGGTGATAAAGGTAAAGGGAACGCCGATTTTCAGCCATTGGCCAAAATTCATCGACACTCCCTGTTTGCGCAGTATGCCTGCGGAAACTATATTTGCCGAAGCGCCAAAGGGGGTAAGGTTTCCTCCCATGCAGGAACCGATCAGCAGGGCGAACATGTACAGTTCCCGTTCAAGGTTAAGCTGGATGGCCAGTTCTGCCGCGACGGGCAGCATAACGATAATATACGGCACATTGTCAACAAAACCGGATAGAATCACCGATACCGTAAGTATCATTAAAAAACCGGCAAGCACATTACCGCCGGCAAGATTAAATAATACCGCTGTCAGATCTTTCAGCAGTCCCACTTGGTCAATGGCCCCCACTACCACAAAGATACCCGCCAGAAATAACACGGTATCCCAGTCAAGTTCTTGTACTAATTTACGGGCTTTGGCAGTTCCTTCTTTTCGTATCAGCCAATACCAGAAAAAGCCGAAGATACCCAATACCATGACCAGAAAACCCGAAGCCAGGGTAAGCCCGTCAAACAAAAACGAAAACGCCGCCAGACCCACAATCATCAGTATCAACAACACAGAAGGGACAATGGCAAGAACCTTTTCCTTTTCGATAGACGCTTTTTCCCGGCCCGCCTTCGCGAAAAAAAAGTAAAAAAACAGAGCTCCGGCGATCATGCCGGCCTGAACGGCAAAAAATATCGAAAGCTTGCCGTTGTACAGGAAAAAGTCGTTAAAGCTATATTTGGCAAAATCGGCAAAAATCATTGAAGGGGGGTCGCCGACCAGTGTCGCCGTACCCTGGAGGTTTGCCATTACCGCCAGCCCCACCATAAACATCCGGGGGTTAAGTTTCAGTTTTTCGCAAAAAGCGAGGGCGATAGGGGCCATTACCAGCACTGTGGCGACATTTTCGACAAAAGCCGAAATAATCCCCGTCATTACCAGAATCGCCGTAATGGCAAAGCCAATACCGGGGGCGTGAAGCACAATGGAATCGGCAATTACCGCGGGAACCCGCGAATAGATAAACAATTCGGCAATAACCAAACTCCCCACAAAAATCATCAATATGTTCCAGTTGACCAGTTCCAGCGCTTGCAGGGGGCTGACCGCCCGTAGTATCAACATTATGACCGCCGCGCCCAACGCGGCATAAGATTTCCGGTCGGGAAAGATGATTATCGCGCCGTACATAACTATTGCCACGCCCAGAACAATCCACTTCATTCGTTCAGCATAGCATGGAGCTTCTGTATGTGTCATACGAAACTTTTAGCCGAATATCGCTCATAGTAATATGGTTACATACCTGTAGTATGGTACGATTTTTTTGAAAATGTCTGTCAGAGGGTCATTTTACCACTTGACTAATGGCTTAATATGGTGGATAGTTACTATATATGAGTGACTATCTTGATCCTAATAATGAAGAATTACTCAAGGACTTCTTCAGCGAAGCCCAAATGCAAGTGGACACGCTGGAACAGAATATTCTGGTTCTTGAGAGTGGAGGCGCCAATAAAGACGCCGTGGATGAGATTTTCCGGGCGGCTCATACCTTAAAAGGCGGATCCGCGACTGTGGAAATGATGGAATTAAACCACTTTACCCACCTCGTGGAAGATGTACTCGACGCGATTCGATCAGATCAATTGGGAGTCAACGAAGATGTAACGGACACTTTGTTATCCGCGATTGACGTGATCAAGGCGATGCTGGAACAACGGATGAATGGGGCAGTCTACCAGGAAGACGTTTCACAGATTGAAGGCCGTCTGTCCGCGTTGATACCCGAAAGCGCGGGCAAGAAAAAAGGCGGGGCTAAAGCGCCCGCGAAACCGGCCGCGCCCGCGCCTGCGGCGGCTCCCGCTCCCGCGAAACCCGCGGCGGCGAGTGCTTCCGCTCCATTGTCTGAAGATGAACTCAGAGAGCTTAAAGAGTCTGTTGACGGCGGTATGCCCATTTACCGTGTTACGGTTAAATTTGATCCGAACAGTATGATGAATACCGTTGGCGGCATCCAGGCATACGCTGTGCTGAAAAACAACGGGACGGTGCTTAAAACAGTACCGGACTTTGAGCAATTATACGAAGATAATTTTTTCCCCACTGTTGATTATTATGTCGCTACCAAGCAGAAACTGGATGATATTAAGAAATCCGTAATAATACCCGACGTTTCGCTTGACGCGAACGTTACCGATATTTCCAGCATGGGGGCGGCGGCAAAGCCCGCTCCGGCAGCGGCGGCAAAGCCCGCTCCCGCTCCAGCAGCGGCGCCCGCGGCTGCGCCGGCAGCGGCACCCGCGGCGGCAAAACCTGCGGCGCCCGCGGCCAAGTCTGTCGGTACCTCCGAAGACGCCAAAAAGGCCGGGAAAGAGGCCGGGGCTATTCTCCGCGTAGAATCCAAGCGTATTGACGACCTTCTCAACCTGGTTTCTGAAACCGTTATTACCAAAGCAACCTTCAACCAGATCAGCAACCAGTTTAACGATATGGCCGGTCAACTCCGTACCATCGAAAATCAATACCGGGACAAAATTAAAAACCTGTTTGACAGTCTCCCCGAATATCTTGATGGTATTCAGGACGGCAAGTCCGTCAAGGATATCCGCAAGGAAATCAATGAAAATTATGGGGATATTTTTTCGCTCTTTGACAGCTTTGAGGCTTCTTTTAAAGTCAATATGGGTAAGTTCCGTTCCACTTCGCAGAACCTGGGACGTATTACCGGGGAACTGCAGGAAGGGGTTATGCGGATTCGCATGGTTCCGATCAGTCAGATTTTCAGCCGTTTCCCCCGGCTGGTGCGCGATCTTTCCAAACAGCTTAATAAAAAGATCAACCTGGTTATCGAAGGTGAAGACACAGAATTGGACAAGTCGGTCATCGAAGACCTTCTGGACCCGATCATGCACTCGGTACGGAACTCCATTGACCACGGTATTGAGTCGGCGGAAGAACGCAAAGCGGCCGGCAAACCCGAAGAAGGCATGGTACTGCTGAAAGCCACCAACGAAGGTAACATGATCGTTATTGAGATTGGAGACGACGGCGCCGGTATTGATGTTGAAGCGGTCAAGGCAAAAGCCGTGGAACGGGGCATTATCAGCCCCAACAAGCTGCTCACCGACGTGGAAGCCTTTAACCTGATCTTTGAGCCGGGTTTCTCTACCTCCAAGCAGATTACCGCCATTTCGGGCCGCGGCGTAGGTCTGGACGTTGTGCGCCGGTCAATCGACAAGTTGAATGGTACGGTTACCGTCAATTCCGTGCATGGCAAAGGCACTACATTCGTTATCAAACTGCCCCTTACTCTGGCCATTATTCAGGGTCTGCTGGTGCGGGTTGGCACGGAAATTTATTCCATTCCTATTACCAGCGTTATCGAAAGTCTGCGGATAAAGCCGGAAGAGATCAAGAAGATCGACAATTACGAGGTTTTCAATATACGCAGTGATGTTATTTCACTTCTGCGCCTCAACCGGCTTTTTGGTATCAAGACCGAGGAACATCAGGACTACAATTTCATTGTCATCGTCGGTACCGCCGAAAAGAAAATGGGCTTTATGGTGGACAGCCTTATCGGTGAGGAAGATGTCGTTATCAAACCTCTGCGTGATCAATTTACCAATTCCCCCGGAATTGCCGGGGCCTCCATATTGGGAGATGGTTCGGTCTCCCTTATTATTGATGTCAGCCAGCTTTTGGAATTGGGACTTAAAAAGGAGATGGAGCAGCGCCGAATCCGCGAAGCTTCAGTACGGTAGGTTAATATGGATGCAATAGTAAAAGATCTTGCCCAGGTAAATGCCGATTTGCAGGAGCAAAAAGAACGGGCCGAATCGGTTGATTTCAAGATAATAACCTTTTCCCTCGCGGGAAAAGATTATGGCGTTGACATTATGAATGTCAAAGAAATCGCGAAGGCCGACAAGTTTACCTTTGTGCCTAACGCCGCTTCATTTGTACGGGGCGTGTACAATCTCCGGGGAGACATTATCCCCATCATCGACCTGAGGACTTTTTTCCATCTGCCTCAGGATAAAAAAGCCGATGGTCAGGAGAATATGCTGATCCTCCGTATCAACGATCAGGTATATGGGACCATTGTAGACAAAATCGACAAGGTAGTGGGAATCAACCATGAGTCAATTCAGCCGCCGCACCCGATTTTTGGCGACATTAACATCAAATACATATCGGGCGTAGTGGAAAAACAGGGCGACCTGTACATCATTCTTGACGTAATACGCATTTTTGCTATCAACAAAGAAGAAAACAAAGCGGGCGGTGTAAATACCGCCGATCTCTTCGCGCAAGGAGCCAAACCCGCTGCCGCGGATGTGCCGGCGCCGGCGCAGCCGGCCCCCGGTAATGATAAAACCATTGACTTCATAAAAGAATCGCTTTCCGCTTTGAAACATTTTATAGTTTCGCCGCTTAATGATATATGGCTGAACAAGCGTTTTGCTGACTGGCGGGCGGACCGGACGGACAGCGATCTCCAGTTGAGAAACGCCGCCGACGCGGAAGAATTCCTCAGTACGTTCTCTTCACCCTGTACCAATACTTTCTGGGACGAGGACTACGCCTCAGCCGTAAAAAATATACTGCCGAATATATCTTCCAATTCTCTTCAGGTGTGGAACTTTGGCTGCGGCAAGGGCTATGAATCTTATTCGTTTGCGTGTATACTCAAGACCAGGTATCCGGACGCTCATATCAAGATTTGGGCCAATGACAGCGATATTATGGCGATAAGCCAGGCGCCGAATATGGTCTTTGATTTGCAAGAGGTTCCCGAATATTGCCACCCCTTTATGGTTCAGGGAAAAAATGGTTATTCTTTCAACCCGGAAATAAAGGATACGGTAGTTTTTGAGTACCATGACGTGTTGAATGAGAATCCCTTGCCGGACTTGGATATAATCCTTGCCCGTGATATATTGTCATACTTCCCGGTGGCGGATCAGAACAGGCTCATTGATGACTTTAATGAGAAAGTGAAGGATCGGGGAATGGTGATTGTAGGGAAGAACGAGGAAATTTTTGGAACTAATTGGACTTCTGTGTCCAGCGATATAATTTCGGCATTTGTACACAATGCTTAAGTTGAGAAGTAGAAGGAGCGTGTTATGAGAGTTGAGTATATCAACCCCTTTGTAGAATCTGCTTTTAGCGTTCTTAAAGAAGTAATGAACGCCGAAGTAAAACGCGGTGAAATTTACCTGAAGCCAACCACCATGTCGATTCAGGGTGTTGCGGCGCTGGTAGGGCTTGCCGGTGATGTCGAAGGCCGTGTTTTGTTCGATATGACCAAAGAAACAGCCCTGCATGTGGCCGGAGCCATGAATCAGGAAGAATTTTCAGCGTTTGACGAACTTGCCAAAGCCACGATTCAGGAACTTGCCAACATGATAACCGCCCAGGCAGTAACCAAACTTCACGATTTGGGCTTTAAGTTTGACCTTACCCCGCCGGCCCTTTTTACCGGTGAGAATATGGAAGTGTCCACCAACCTTGGCGAAGTGGAAGCTCTTATTGTTCCCATGGAACTTGGCAACAACGGAAAAATCGAAGTAAACGTTGCCATCCGTGAACGGATAAGATAAGCTGTATTTTTTCTGATTTTGGTAACACAGAGAGTTTAAAGATCTCATGGTGGTGAGAAATATAGTCACCAAGCGGGGCGGTTAGCTCAGTTGGTTAGAGCACCAGCTCGACACGCTGGGGGTCACAAGTTCAAGTCTTGTATCGCCCAACCTCATTTGCGCCGTCTGCCTAAGGTAGACGGCGTTTTTTATCCGCTTGTAGCATGATTGATAAATTTTGAAAAATTGAGTATAATATAATGGTGAGTGATATTGAGGATCCAAATAAAGCTTACCCAAAGAGAAAACTGGCGAGCAGGGTGCGTAATATACACATGCTTGTTCTTGTATTGGTCCTTGTTCTGGTAACAATAGCGGCAGTCGTGATAGTTACCGGTATAGCCAGTAACGCTTCGGAAAAACTTGCCCGTTTTTATTCCATTGAGGCAGTAGGGAAATTTAATATACATGTAAACCAGAAACTTGCCCTTGTACGGGAGATTTCCCGATCAATGACTGTCGCTGACTGGTTTGCCGATGAGGAAAATCCGGCAAAAAAGACTGCGGCTTACCGCGAGATTATGAATTATACGAATATGCTGAGTAACGCCAATGTGTATCTTGGCATTCATAAATCATTAAACGAATATTCAATTGACAACAAAACTTCTTTGACGAACTTTCTTCCTTCCGGCAAAATTGATCCGGCAGTCGCTTTCAATGACTGGTATTATAACTGCGTCAAGTCAACGCACGAGCACGTTTTTAATATTGATGTTAGTAAGGGATCCAATACGCCGTACCTCTGGATTGATCACAAGGTTATGAACGGCGATAATCTGTTGGGTGTAATTTGCTCCGGGCTTCCCCTTGAAGATACGATTAACAGCCTGTTTTCCCAATATAACAGCAAAAACGTAATGGGGTATATTATCGACAAAAACGGATATATCCAGATGGACAGCGTTCCGTCTGATTTCCGTTTTGATGATAAGGGAAAATCCAAAAACAATATCCGTACGGTTTATCCGGATCCCGTGTTTGTTTCCGCGTTAGGTGAATATTTGACGAAAATTAATGGTTACTTTGATGTGTCTTCACAGGCGGAAGTAATCAAGCTTAATAAAAATTATTATCTGTATGTGTCAATCGCTCCGATTACCGAAACTGATTGGTCGATTGTTACTTTCTTTAACAATCGTGCGTTATACAGCGTCACTAATTATTTTCCGCTGCTGATTACCATGCTGTCCGCCTTTTTGATATATACCCTGGTGAGCAGTATTTTTATGCACTGGCTGGTATTCAGGCCGATGAATCATCTGACGAACAGCCTTTCGGCGTCAAATTTTTACATAGGTGAAATTGCCGGCTGTAACAGGGACGATGAAATCGGCATATTGGCGCAGACTATACAAAGAATGAGGGACCGTCTCAGTACCTATAACGCTGAACTTCTGCGCGCCGCGCGCGAACGGGAGCGCCTGATTAGAATAG
>Ga0268262_10007160_pt1 | contig 10497 bp, 5 predicted proteins | sample TergutNc150P3_FD_190354 | JGI IMG/M metagenome (GOLD analysis project Ga0268262, IMG submission 190354) | Nasutitermes corniger P3 segment gut microbial community from laboratory colony in Florida, USA - Nc150 P3 (SPAdes) (version 2) | ecosystem: Host-associated > Arthropoda: Insects > Digestive...
AACGCCTATATTCCACTGGCGACAATTCCTCCGCCTCATTGAGCATGTCATCTGTGATGATGCTGAAATGGTCATTTAATACCGAAGCGGGAGTGTCCCGAAGGTCTTTTTCCGATATGGACGCCAACAGGGCCATAGCCTCTCCTATAGCGTCTTGTCTGGCTCCCTTGAGGAATTTTATGATTTCTTGGTGGTTGCCCTGGCTCTTCTGAAGCACGGGCCACAGATCTGAATTGTACAAACTCAATTCCACAGCAAGCCTCCTGCTCTGGGCCTCTGTCGCAAATGTGGCCATGTAGTTTTCGCGAATCTGGTTTTCCTTTGCAAGCCGCTGGCGGTTTGCCTCCCTAGCTTCGCGCGATACGGAGGGCGACGCTGGCATTGGCTCCCTTGGAGGGCGTATGTCCAATAATTCAAGGCGTTCCTCGGCCTTGAAAAGGGCAAGCTTTATCACTATCTCTTCTTCGTTGTCGCCTTTTAGTATGCCGCTTCCCGCCAAGTCGCCCTTGCTGGCCCAAATCCTCAAATCGCCCTTCCCCGCCGGCAGGGATGCGCGGCCCTGGGCATTTGTCAGCGGCGAAGACAGCGGATAAAACTCTGAATAGTTGTAAAGGCCAAACTCCACCAAGGCCCCCTGCACCGGCCTGCCTGACGGATCCACTACCCGCACGCGTCGCTCAAAGGTCGGGGCATAGGACGGGAGCAATTGAATCTCGTCAAAGTAGCGGCTGCTGCTTATTATGAAATCATCACTATTTGAGCCGCCATATACTTTTGTGTGTACCATCATCGCCCGCTTGGTCGGCTCGGTGAACCATGCCATGTTCAAGTTGGGTTCAGGCTCGCAGGCCCCCATGTAATGCCACTCGCCGCCCACCCAGGCCTCCACCCAGGCGTGGTTGTCGTCAACGTGCGCCCATCTTGGTGTATAAACCTGCCTGGCCGGTATGCCCACAGAGCGCAGCGCGGCCACTGTCAATACGCTCTCTTCGCCGCACCTGCCCCAGCTGGTGCGGATGGTCGAGAGGGGGGCGGATGTCCTCCCGTCCGTCGGCCTGTACGTGACCATCTCGTGGCACCAATGATTCACTTCCAATATGGCCTTTTCTAGGCTGAGGTCCTTGACGCGGTCTTTGAGTGCCTTGTACAGCTCTGGCCTGGCTTCGTCAAGGTTTTCGGTGTTCACCCTTAATGGCAGGACAAAGGACAAAAACAAATTCTCTGGTATTTCTTCGCCCCAAGGCATTTCCGACCTTGCCGCAAGCGTTGCCCTGACTGCCCTCAGAAAAAAATCCCCGTTGTAGTCCGCCAGGTCCTGCAGGGGCATGTAGGCATAGAGAAATGTAAGAGCTTCCCTTTCTGCCCTTGAAAGCTGGCTTCCCCTTGCCCCGTCCATCACGCCGTAGAGTTCAAAAACACGGTTCTCCGCCAAGTTGCGCTGATGCCTGAATTGCGCTTCAACGCTGGCTTTTCGGGCCTGGTCTGATATTACGGGCCTTTCCTCCTTAGGCTCTTGCCCAAAAAAGATGGACGTTGCGAGCATCGAACATAGTATTGGCGAAAGGAAATTTGTCATTTGGCTGCCTTTGCAAATGTGGGGCTGCGCGGCCCAGCAACACGTTAATTTTATTGTTGGATCGCTTTTTTTTCAATGCTTTGTGCCATCATGGACATGGTTGAGTGCAAGCGCGAGACCAGCCCAGGGCCCTGAAAAATGAGCGCGGTGTATAGTTGGGCGAGGCTGGCTCCCATGTTCAGCGATTCGAGGGCATCTTCCGCAGAAGATATGCCACCGCAGGCGATCAGCGGCAGCCTCCCATTCAGTTTTTGCAATATCTGCCTTTGAACGGCCTGCGCCTTTGGCTTGAGTGCCCTCCCAGACAGCCCGCCGTCGCCCCATCTATTTACCTTTGCCATATTGGCCTCGCTCTGAATTATCCCTCTGTCTAATGTAGTGTTAGTGGCTATCAACCCTGAAATCCCGCTGGCCAATGCAGCATTCACTGTGGAATCCAATTCTTCGACGCCCAAGTCGGGAGCCAGCTTCAAAAAAATCGGCTGCCCCTCCAGCCCCACATCTTTTCTCGTTTGAAGCATCCCATTGAGCAGCGGCCCTAGCAGCTCAGGGGCTTGCAAACGCCTCAGCCCTGGCGTGTTCGGGCTTGAAATGTTAAGCGCAACATAGTCAACCAGCGGCGCGATTATTCTATAGGCCATACGGTAATCGCCCAGCGCGTCTTCTTCCGGCGTCGTTTTGTTCTTGCCGATGTTGCCGCCGACGACTAAGTCCTTGGGCCTATTCTTTAGGCGCTTTGCCACGACTTCTGCCCCTTCGCTGTTGAACCCCATCCTGTTCAGAGCTAGTTCTTCGTCGGCAAGGCGGAAAGACCTAGGTTTGGGGTTGCCAGGCTGCGGCCTGGGCGTGACCGTTCCTATTTCGACAAAAGCAAAGCCAAGTGCTTTCCATATTGGCAGAAGCTGCGCTCCCTTGTCCAAACCTGCGGCGAGGCCGATTGGCCCCGGAAAATTTACCCCGGCCACACTCCTAGAGAGCGATGGGCTGATCCCCCCAAAAAACAATTCCATCGCCCTGCACAGCCCCGGCAGCACTTTGGTCATGCGCCCTGCCACAAAGGCCAATGAATGGGCGGCTTCGGGCGGCAGCGCAAAAAGCAGCGGCCTGGCCATCCTATAGAGAGAAAACATTTATAACCTCGCGCCTTGTAGCAATTGTACTTTATTTTTCGCTTTGTTATTCCAAGCTATTGACAGGCTGCCAAAAAAGACTTGATACTAGGCTTATAAAGGTGAAAGTGTCGGCGTTTCTGATGCTTTTTCTTGTTGATCGGTTCTATTTTCTTATTCCCCAATCAACTTTTTGATAGGAGACCCAAATGCTGAAAGGGCACCCAAGGGGCCTGTACGTTGCGTTTTTAACCAATATGGGGGAACGCTTCGGCTTCTACACCATGATGGGCATCTTGGTCCTGTTCCTGCAGGCCAAGTTCAACCTGTCGGCCGACAAGGCAGGCTTGACCTATGCGATCTTTTACTTCCTGATTTACGCGCTGGCCTTGGTTGGCGGATACATTGCCGACCGCACACAAAACTACAAAGGCGTTGTGGCGACGGGGGTTGTCATCATGTTCGCTGGGTACCTGCTGTTGGCAATACCTGGCATGGGGCTCACCGTCGCACTGATTGCGCTGCTCACCATCGCTTTCGGCAATGGCTTATTTAAGGGCAACCTGCAGGCCATTGTTGGTCAGATGTACGACAACCCCCAGTACAGCGGCCTGCGGGACACGGCCTACAGCATCTTTTACATGGGCATCAACATTGGGGCCATGTTTGCGCCCAACGCGGCATACGCTATACAAAAATGGTGGATGGGGACAAAAGGCTTTGCGTACGACCCCGCCCTGCCTTCGCTCTGCAACCAATTTGTGCAAGGGACATTGGCCGATTCAACCAAGCTACTCGACCTCGCCACAAAAATGAGCAGCGGAGCGGTGACAGACTTGACAGAGCTGGGAGCGTTTGCCAAAAACTATCTGGAAGCCCTCTCCACTGGCTATAACTATGCGTTTGGCATAGCCAGCATAGCCATGCTGATCTCCTTGGCTTGCTACATCCTTTTCAAGCGCCACCTGCCTGAAAAGAAACACGCGGAAGCCGCCGGTGCTGCCGCAGCGCCGCAAATGGACAAATCTGAAGAGAAGAAGCGCCTGACTGCCCTTCTCTTCGTCTTCCTTGTGGTCATCTTCTTCTGGATGTCGTTCCACCAAAACGGCCTGACGATGACATTCTTCGCCCGCGACTACACTGTCAAGAGCGTGAGTCCGCTGACCAACATGTTGTTCAATATATGGTCTCTGCTATCCCTCGGCCTAACGGCGGCAGGGCTTGTGTTTGCATTGAAGCCCTCGTCCACCGGGAAGGAGAGGGGCCTAGGGGCCGCCGCGGCTGTCGTTTTTGGGGCCATCGCATATTATTTCTACCGCAGTTTCTGCGCCAATTTCCCAGATGGCAAAGACATCAACCCGGTGATCTTCCAGCATTTCAACGCTTTCTTCGTCGTGTTCCTCACCCCTGTGATAGTGGGCCTCTTTGCCTGGCTGCGCTCTAAAGGCAAGGAGCCTTCCGCCCCCCGCAAGATTGGCATCGGCATGATAATAGCGGCTCTGGGCTTCGTGGTTCTGATGGCGGGGTCTTTTGGTCTGCCCAGTCCGGCTTCGCTTGCTGGCTCTCCCGTTCCCGACGCGGCCCGCGTTTCTTCGCAGTGGCTGGTCAGCTCGTATCTGGTACTCACATTTGCAGAGCTGTGCCTTAGCCCCATGGGCCTGTCATTTGTCTCCAAGGTGGCCCCTCCAAGGTTCCAAGGACTCATGCAGGGCTGCTGGCTGGGCGCAACTGCCATCGGCAATCAGTTGCTATTCGTTGGGAGCTTCTTCTGGACAAGGGTCCCGGTCTGGGGCGTGTGGGCCATATTCATAGTCTGCTGCCTAATTTCGGCTGTGGTCATGTTCTCGCTGCTCAAGCGCATAGAGCGCGTAACATCATAATTTCAAGCATCCGCCCGACCATCGAAAAAGCCGTGCGAAGCGTGGCCGGAGGTCTGGGGACCGCCTCGTTTTGGGCTGCAGTGCAGCCCGAAACGCCAAAGACGATGCCATGAGCCTTAACGTCCTAAACTGGCAAGATTTTACAAGCACATCAATTGAGCCTCTTTGCAAAACACCCAAAATCTTTTCTTGCTACCGAATGACTATTCCATCGCGCCAAATGGACACGCGGCGAGGTCATTCGCCGCTTAACCTCGGGAAAAGCATTTTTGCGGCCTTTTGCACCAACTGCCGGAAATTGGAAAAACTTCCTGAATGCTCACTGGGGATTCACTCAGTGTGGCCTCGCATGCGAGTCCACCCCTCGCTACTCCCCAGACCCCGGCTACTCGCCTCGCTCACTACTTCTATATTCGGTCGGATGCTTTGGGGATGACTCCGATGGGCACTAAGATAGTTTTGCAAGTGGCTCGAACATGAACGCAGACACACAAACCGTTAGCTGGCCTTATCCAATTGTGAGGCTGAAGCCAGGCAAGGAGGGGCTTCTTTCTAAGCGGCACCCGTGGATTTTTTCTGGGGCATTCGCCGAAGCCCCCCCTGCACCATTGGTCCGCATCGCTGACTCATCAGGCAACGTGCTGGCCTGCGGCACAGCATCAACTTCTAACCCGCTTGCCGCGCGAATTTTCAGGTTCGAGAACGCCCCGCTGGACGAGCAATTTTTCAAAGATAGGCTTGAATCCGCCATAGCCCTAAGACGAACATTGGGGTTGGACGGCGACAATCTGGGATGCAGATGGGTCTTCGGAGAAGGCGACGGCCTGCCGGGCCTGGTCATAGACCGATATGGCGCCGCGCTCTGCATCCAAGTCGGCACCGCTGGGCTGGAAGCCTTGAGGGGAATTTGGTTCCCCGCATTGAGCGAATTGGCCAAGCAAAATGGGATTCAGACGATAGTCGAGCGCAGCTTGGCGGGGCGCAAGGAAGAAGGGTTGGAGATAGTCAACCGCATCGTGAAGGGCAGCTTGTCGGGGCCAGTGACAATAGTTGAAGGCGGCGCAAAATTCAGCGTTGACCTCCTAAAGGGCCAAAAAACTGGGTTCTACTTGGATCAGAGGGATCATAGGCTGGCACTTGGCCGCATTGCAAGCGGGAAGCGTGTACTCAACGCCTTTGGCTACACGGGTGCCTTTTCCGTCCACGCCGGGCTTGGCGGCGCAGCAGAAGTGACGACGCTGGAGATTTCCCAAGCCGCAATGGACGTCTGTGAAAGCGACTGGGAAGCGAATGGGCTGGACCCATACCGCCACATCAGGCTGCAGGGCGACGCATTTGACCTTATGCGCCAGTTGAAGCCCGATAGCTATGACTGCATTGTCATTGATCCTCCCGCCTTTGCGAAGCAACGCAAAGACTTGGACAACGCCTTTAAGGCGTACAAAGACGTATTCCGCCTTGGGGCCCGCGCAGCGGCACCGGGGGGGATGATGTTCTGCTTTTCTTGCAGTCAATACCTAGAGAGGACACGCTTTCAGGAAGCGGTCTGGACGGCCTGCATTGAAGCCGGCAGGGAAGCGCAAGTGATAGCCCACTTGGGGCAGCCGCAGGATCACCCGTACTCGATCAACCACCCAGAGGGCTTTTACCTAAAGGGACTCTTGCTGAGGCTCTCGCCGTTTCCAAAGAGATGAAGCCAACAATAGAAACACATTCAAAACTTGGTTTTTTAAGATAAATAGGCTCCCATTAGCAAATTGACAATTGAGCTACTTGCAAAACTCGGTTATTTTTATGTGCAAGACTCCGTTCAGCATGGGCGCTCAATCTGTTTCTCGCTCCTGATTCTATCTTTCGTACTCGATATGAGCGTCATGACAATTTGCTTCGTTTCATGCCGGGTCATGGAGTTCGCCCGGATGCTTAACTGGGGGGCTTCCTTACCGTCGTCGCTCGCAGGTTCTCGGTATCCTGCGCTGCGCTCCGGATACGCGAGACGTCCTCCGTTGGCCTTTGATGGTACGTTGGTCGGCAATCCCGCCATTGGCACTTCCCTTGGTTCGGCGCCATTCTCGCGCCGCCCCGGTCGCCCCCCAGACCCCCTGGCCGCGCTTCACGCGGCCTCTTCGATGGTCGGGCGGATGCATGAAGATGACTCCGATGAGCGCTAGAATAGTTTTGCAAGAAGCTCAATTGTCACAAGAAATTAAACATCATCCAATCGAGGACGCATGAAATTCCTAGCACTTCTGGTCGCGCTATTTTCACTTTCTGTATCTGCCCAAGACCGCCAAGGCGGAGTAGTGGTGAGCCAAGACAGGCTTGCGTCTGAAGTTGGCGCACAAGTTCTTCGAGAGGGCGGCACGGCCACAGACGCAGCAATTGCAACGGCCTTTGCACTGGCGGTTACGCACCCCTTGGCCGGAAACATAGGCGGTGGGGGCTTCCTGCTGGCTGTGGACGCTGGCGGGGCAAAGGATTTTTACGACTTCCGCGAAATGGCCCCAAGCAAATCCCACCCAAGGATGTTCCTAATCAAGGGCAAATATGACCCTTCCATGCACCACAGCGGACACAGGAGCGCGGGCGTGCCTGGCACAGTGGCCGGACTGTATTTGGCATGGACAGAGCGTGGAAAGCTGCCGTGGGCCGTGTTGATCCAACCAGCGGTCGTGCTGGCGCGTGATGGCTTTCCCATAAGTAAAACTTTGGCAGATGCTCTTGAAGGCGCGCTGCCAGCTTTCAGGAAATACCCTGCTTCCCTTGCCCAATTCAGCAAGTCTGGCAAGCCCCTCAGAGAGGGCGACCTGCTGGTGCAGACCGACCTAGCCAATACTCTAGAGCGAATCGCAGCGGAGGGCCCCAAGGATTTTTATAGCGGCAAAACCGCAAAGCTATTGTTGAGAGAGATGAGGGCGGGCAAGGGCCTCATAGAAGCGCGGGACCTAAAGGCGTACAAGCCAATGAAGCGCGTTCCCGTTGTGGGCAGCTATAGGGGCTTTGAAGTCATCGGAGCCCCTCCGCCAAGCTCTGGCGGAATAGCGGTAATAGAATCCCTCAACGTGCTAGAAGGCTACGACTTGGGCAACATGGCCTGGGACTCGGCACCATTCGTCCATTTGGTTTCAGAAACCCTGCGCCGCGCATTCGCAGACCGCGCCCGATTCATCGGCGATCCTGATTTTGTGAAAGACATGCCCCTGAACAGGCTGATCTCTAAAGAACACGCAGATAAGCTGAGACATTCAATAAGCCCAGGGAGGGCGTCAAAGAGCAGCCCAAACATTTTTGAATGGCCAATTGAAGGAACCGAGACAACGCACATATCGGTGGTTGACAGGGAAGGCAACGCAGTGAGCCTCACATACACGCTCGAACAGTCCTTTGGCAGCCACATCGTCGTCAGAGGCGCGGGCTTTCTGTTGAACAACGAGATGGGCGACTTTAACGCCGCGCCTGGCATGACAGACGCGAGGGGCCTCATCGGGACCCAACCAAACCTAGCCATGCCTGGCAAAAGGATGCTCTCCAGTATGAACCCGACAATCATTGCAAAAGACGGTAAGCCTTGGCTGATAACAGGCAGCCCAGGAGGGCGCACGATAATAAGCACAGTGCTATTGACAATCCTGGCCGCCGTGGATTTCGGCAAGAGCGCCCAAGAGTGCGTGGACGCTGGAAGGTTCCACCACCAATGGCTCCCCGACCGCATAGTGATCGAGAAAAGCATGTTCAACAAAACCACACTGGACGCGCTGAAAACCATGGGTCATTCGCTGGCTGAAGTCATCAACCAAGGCCGCGCACAATTAATATTGATGGAGGGCGGCAAGTGGGGCGCGGGAGCCGACACCCTCAGATGGGCCGACAGCGCGGCGGTATGGGAGTAGGGGTTAGGTTGTAGGGGGAAGGGATAAGTGTTGATGCGTGCTACGCCACGACCCAAGCCCCCGCGCAAATCTGCGGCACCCTCTCCAGGCCCTCTGCCGACTGGGCATAAAACGCCATGCATGCTACTCTTAAGATTCAGATGTGGCTCCACAATAGACAAGCCTGATAAGTTCAAAATGCTTCTGTCAAACCCATCAAGCAAAAACTTCGCCGCACTTGCCGTGCTATCTCCTATCGCCGACATAGTGACTCCGATTAAAAACGGATTGCTCGAATGAATGAATTGGTGCCGAAAAGCCGCGCCGAATTTGGCGAAATAATATCCATAATTGAACGTGCGCGAGACAGTGCTTTCAGGGCAGTCAACCGCGAGTTGATTTCGATGTATTGGGAGATTGGCGCGTATGTGAGCGACAAAGTAAGACAAGACGGCTGGGGGAAATCCGTCGTAGCAGACTTTGCAAAGTACATTCAGGCCGAGCGTCCAGACATAAAAGGCTTTTCGGCCTCCAACATCTGGCGCATGCGCCAATTTTTTGAAACCTACCGCGACAGCGAAAAACTCGCACCGCTGGTGCGAGAAATTGGCTGGACGCAGAACTTGCTGATAATGGCGAGGGCAAAGACCGACGAATCGCGGGAATTCTACTTGCTCCTTTGCAGCCGATGTAACTACACCAAGCGCGAATTGGAGCGGCAGATAGACAGTATGCTCTTCGAGCGTACGATGATTTCCGATGAACGCAACAAGCTACTGATCGCAAAAAACACCGGACTGGCCGCGCTTCGTGACAGTTATGTTTTGGAATTCCTTGACATACCAGAAACCCACAGGGAAAAGGAACTACGGAAATCCATTGTGGCAAATATCCGTGATTTCATTTTGGAATTCGGGAGAAATTTCACTTTCGTAGGCGAGGAGTACCGCGTCCAAGTCGGCAACAAAGACTTTCACATTGACTTGCTTTTCTATAACCGGGAACTCTCGTGCCTAGTGGCCGTTGAACTCAAGGTGGGCGATTTCAAGCCCGAACATTTGGGACAGCTAGAGTTTTACCTAGAGGCCCTCGACCGCGACGTCCGAAAGCCAAATGAAAATCCAAGCGTTGGCCTGATTTTGTGTGCAGGAAAGGACGACATGGTGGTCGAGTACGCTTTAAGCCGAAGCCTATCCCCCGCGCTTGTGGCCGACTACCAGCTTCATTTGCCAAACAAGAACTTGCTCACAGAAAAACTCCGCGAACTGAGAGAACTTGCCAGCACGGAGGCTAATGAGGACGAGGAATAATGATTGCCCACAACACTGATATCGAGCATCTAGCACTGAACGGGCATTGTTCCCGCATGTATGGCTTCCCTCGAAGCCATGCCCATGCATCCGCCCGAATATAGGGCAGTGAGCGAAGCGAGTACCCAGGGGTCTGGGGAGTATTCTCCAAAAGCCCGAATGGGCCAGGAGGCGCGGCGGAATGGAGCAGACCCCAAAGGGGGCTGCGGATTTGGAGCACGCGCCGAAAGGCCACTCTCGCCTGCGAGGCCGTGCTGAGCGAATCCCCAATTAGCATTTAGGAAGCTTTTCCACGCCCCGGCGCGGAACAAACCAATTTGCCTGGCCGCGAACCCGAATACGAAAAATACAGTCTGGCTCCAAATAATAGCGTCTAATGCAATTTAACCATGAAAATTTTGCCGCTACAGCAACAAGCAATGACAATTGGAATTAAAACCTTGGACTGGCATCACACAAAAGCATCACTGGAATACTTTTTGGCCTTTAAAATTAATAATTCATTTTTTGCGGAAATCGCGACAATTTTTCCCCGCTCGTTGTCATTGGTTGTCATTCGCTGTCACCTCCTTGTCGCACTTTGGCACAATTTGTCCATTCGTTGTCACTGATCTTCAGAAATTTCTGCAAAAAATGAATAAATCATAAAGCTATAAAATATTGATAGCAAGTTGCGTTCAGATGAACGCAACTTGCTATGGGGCGGCTACTTCACTACATAGACGGAAGCCACGCCCGATTGCCTGTTGCTGA
>Ga0268262_10007161_pt1 | contig 10496 bp, 9 predicted proteins | sample TergutNc150P3_FD_190354 | JGI IMG/M metagenome (GOLD analysis project Ga0268262, IMG submission 190354) | Nasutitermes corniger P3 segment gut microbial community from laboratory colony in Florida, USA - Nc150 P3 (SPAdes) (version 2) | ecosystem: Host-associated > Arthropoda: Insects > Digestive...
CTTCGGTAAAATCGGCGATTACACGGTCATAATCCCGCTTTTCATAGTATGCATGGCCACGGTTGAAATATGCGATTGCAAAGTTCGGATTAAGCCGTATTGCCTCCGTAAAATCGGCAATGGCGCGGTCATAGTCGCCTTTGTTGTAGTTTGCTACACCGCTTGAATTGAGCCTGTCAGCGTCGGATGTCTGGGCGTTTAGCGCGGCAACGGCGAAAGTGAAAATCAGCGCCGCCAGCGCCAGCCTTTTGTTACTGCCTGGGTTCATCTTAAAACTCCCTCCGGCGTATTATTATAAAGAGGATTTCGCTTCATAATAAATTAATACCAAAATTAAGAAGAAACGGCAATATCTGAAAGCGGTGTAAGCCTTATTTATCCATGAACACAAAGGGCAAGATATTCTTCCGTTTCGCCATGAACCCCTACCAATTCCCTGCCTACAGGATTAACCATTAGGTCCATGCCTTCAAGCGCGATGGCGCCCAATAAAACAGATTCGGCGCCGGGGATAACCATAGCTTCGCATGATGTCCTGCGGTTTTTCCATAAAATTCCTACAGGATCTGTTACTTTACATACTACCCGGCGACCATCCGCCACGCGGGCGTTTCTCTCTATTTTTATGTCCAGCCCTAACTTTTGACGCAATTCCTCGTTAATAACCAAAGACGCCGCGCCGGTGTCCACTACGGCGTTTACATTTACCGATCGTACTTCATGCTCAGCGATAAGCCCTTCCGCACATTTTTTCTCATCAAAAATGTTTTTTAAGGTTATTTTCGCGTATACTGTTCTCACTGCCCTACCTCTTTAGAAATATAGCGTAAGGAATAATAAACGTAAATAAGCGTCTACTTTTCACGCACGACAAACGAATGAATGAAATCTAGCCCAATTATTGTAGAATCATCCGCAAGGAGAGGGGATGAGTGACATATTGGAATGGCTTGTAACAGCGAGGGATACAGGGCAACAAGCAAAAGTAAAGCATCTAATGCGGGCATAACCGCCATCGTGTTTTTCGCGGGGCTTGCAAACGCAAGCGAATGGATTGGGGTATACCTTTTTGCGGCAGCCCACGAGGAGCCGTTGAGGAAATATCTTGAACTGCCCAATGGGATACCTTCCTGCGATACGATACAGTGGGTGTTTGCTATGGTATCGCCTGAATACCTGCAAGAGTTTCGCAGGCGGTGGAACGAAATCACGGCAATTCCAGAGCTTTTGAAGCAACTGAACGTTCAAGGCACTATTGTCACCACTTATGCAATGGGTTGCCAGACAGATATCGCGAGGCAAATCAGAAAGGGAAAGGCCGATTATATGCTTGGCTTGAAGGGAAACCAGGGTACTTTACATGAGGACGTTGATGTATTTCGATGATCCGAAGTTACGTTCAGGCGGCGCGTACCGCAACGGAAGTACGGTACTTTATCAGCATGAACTTTAGGCGCTATTCGGATATCCTCATGGCCATTTAACAATGTTTTGTAGTATGTGTTTGGCAGGTGCCCTACAAGAATTATTCATGCGTTTGTCGTGCATCCCATCGGTCACTGGCAGGGGCGAAGAGTAAACCTCTGAAGAACTGGCGGCGATGAAAGCGCAAGTAGAGGCGGCAGCCAAGCGGCCCTATACTTATGACCCTGATTTGTTTCTGCTAGCAATTAATTTAGGAATTAGCGCTTACTACGCAGTACCTTTTCTTCCCGGCCCGCAGGATAAGCTCCCCCTCGCCGTTCAGGTATTCCGCGCCGATTACGGCGGCCACCTCGCTCACCGCCGAAAGCTCGCTGCCGGAAGCTTTGCCGGGCGCGGAGACGAACGCCCCGCCCTGCTCGACAAGGCGGCGGGCTTCGCTTTTGGTGGGGGTAAGCCCCGCGTCGCAAAAAAGATCGACGATGTTGTAGCCCGCCTCAAATTTCGCCCTTGACAGCTTCGCCTGGGGCATGGCGGATTTGTCGCCCTCGCCCCCAAAAGCGGCTCTTGCCCCCGACATTGCCTTGTCGGCTTCTTCCTTGCCGTGGATGAGAGCGGTAATCTCCCAGGCCAAACGCTCCTTGCCCTCGTTGGGGTTTTTGCCGTCCGCGGTGATCTTGTCTATCTCGCCCACCGAAAGGAAAGTGAACATCAGAAGGAAGCGCCGTATGTCCGCGTCCTGGACATTCCGCCAATACTGGAAAAATTCATAAGGCGTTGTTAAGGAAGGGTCCAGGAAGAGCGCCCCTTTTTCGGTTTTGCCCATTTTGCTGCCGTCGGCGTTGGCTACCAACGGGAAAGTCAGCGCGTACGCGTCGGCTCTTTCCATCCTCCGGATAAGATCCACCCCGGCCACGATATTTCCCCATTGATCGTCGCCCCCTATCTGAAGGCGGCAGCCGTAACGGCGGTAAAGTTCGAGAAAATCGTAACTCTGAAGGAGCTGGTAGTTAAATTCAATAAAAGACAGCCCTGTTTCCAGGCGGATCTTGTAGGCTTCAAAAGTAAGCATCCTGTTCACCGAAAAATGAACCCCGATTTCCCGCAGGAAGTCTATGTAATTCAAGTTTGCGAGCCAGTCCTTGTTGTTGGCCGTTATCGCCCTGACCCCGTCAATGCCGACAAAATTACTAATCTGCGCCAGAATCGACGCGGCGTTTTTGTCCAGTTGCTCGTAACTCAGCATCTTGCGGGTTTCGGTCTTGCCGGAAGGATCGCCGATCCTGGCGGTTCCGGCTCCCATAAGGGCAATCCCCTTATGCCCGGCGTCCATGAGATGGCGGAACGCAAAAAACGGAACCATGTGGCCGATGTGAACGCTCGGCCCTGTTGGATCAACCCCTATATAAAAAGTAACCGGCTCCCTGTTCATCAGGCTGGAAAGCGCATCAGGATCGCTGCATTGGGCAAAGAGTCCCCGAACTTTCAAATTTTCTAGTGCGTCATTCATAATAGCGCTATGTTAAACTAAATTTTTTGCTTTGCCAAGCATTCGGCATTCAGCATTGAGGGAACGGAGAGAATTCACACAAGCTCACATTGAAACAGCTATTTTCTCTCTGACTAATTCCCCGATAATTTCAGAAGGATTCTTATGCATAGCTTCGGCCCTGGTTAAAATGTAATTTGCACTTACTTCATCCAAAGCGTTTAATAAAGCTCTCTGTCGCGCAAATACACCTGGGACATTGGTGAGCTTTGGTGTTGTCCGGGTCAGAAGCTCATCAAGAGCATCTGCTTCTTCATCAGTCATAACGAAAATATAAAGAATTCACAATCGAAAACTCAAGACCTGCGTATTTAGAGACAGCAATTCTCAGTTTGAAAATTAGAAAAGAATTTACCACGGGGACACAGAGTTCCACAGAGTTTTTGTTATGAATTTCATTTTCTTCTCCGTGAAACTCCTTTCCTCTGTGGTTTTATTTATTAATGCTTTCTAAAATTTGAAATTGCCGATATTATGCTAATTATAGGAGCCAATAATGAACACAGAAAAAATCGCCCATCGCAAAAGCAAGGTAAAACTCTTTTTCAAAAAGCAGGACGGAAGCCCCCTGGCTAACGAAACAGTGGAACTGCGCCAAAAACGGCACGAATTCCTTTTCGGCTGCGGCGGGTTTGACGCATTAATTTATGCCGGCGGAAAGCCGGATGGCGGAAATATAGACGAGAAGCAAAAGGCCAATTCGAAAGAACTGCTTGACCGGATCTTTGCCCTTTGCAATTACGCGACCCTGCCTTTTTACTGGGGCCGCTACGAGAGCGAAGAGGGAAAGAGCGATGAAAGACGGACTATAGCCGCGGCGAAGTATTACGCCGAACGGGGAGTTGTCACAAAAGGCCACCCCCTCTGCTGGCATACGGTCTGCGCCCCCTGGCTCATGAAGTACTCCAATGCGGAAATCATCAAAAAACAGCTTGAGCGCATACGCCGCGATGTGGGCGCGTTCAGGGGACTTATCGACAAGTGGGATGTGATTAACGAGGTAGTGATCATGCCCATCTTTGACAAATACGACAACGCTATTACAAGGATATGCAAAGAATTGGGCCGTGTCAGAATGGTAAAGGAAGTTTTCGCCGCCGCGAAAGAGGCGAATCCCGCCGCGTCCCTGCTCATCAACGATTTTGATCTCACTACAAAATACGAGATCCTTATCGACGGCTGTCTAAATGCGGGGATTCCCATTGACACCATCGGCCTTCAGACCCACCAGCACCAGGGTTATATGGGGCTTGAAAAGCTCGAGGAAATTCTCGACAGGTATTCCCATTTCGGCCTTCCCCTGCATTTTACCGAAAACACCATCATTTCGGGGCATCTTATGCCGCCTGACATTGTCGATCTGAACGATTACCAGATCCCCGAATGGCCGAGTACTCCGGAAGGCGAAGAAAGGCAGGCACGCGAGCTTGTAGAAATATACGAGGTTCTTTTTTCACATCCTTCAGTGGAAGCTATCACCAACTGGGATTCCACAGATGGAAGATGGCTCGGCGCGCCTTCCGGTCTGCTCCACAAGGACAACAGCCCCAAACCGGCCTACCATGCCCTCATGTCGAAGATAAAGGGCGAGTGGTGGACTAACGAAACCTTGAGGACTGACGAAAAGGGAGAAATTGCCTTTGAAGGCTTTAGGGGAGATTACGAAGCTTTGGTACGTGGAACAGGAATTCCCTTTACCCTTCGCAAGAACCAGGAGCGGATAGAACTTTAGAGCCTGTTACCTGGGATTAAACACCGCGTTGAAGGCTTGTTTTGGGTTCAGGTAACGGTCAAAAAGACAGGGGGTCCCAGCGGAAATCCAGCTGTTGTGATCGTCAATGCCCCACATGGACACCCGTGATATGTAAGCGGCGTTTTCCCGATAGAACCTGAAAAGGCGCTTATATATCATGGCCTGTAACGCGGCGTCATTTTCGGACATGACGATGTCCTTTCCCTCGCCTACTTCATAACCGGCGGCAGTTACGTCCAATTCGCTTATCGAAAGTTCAATGTTCAGGGCGCTGAATTTTTTCAGGGACGAGCGTACCCTGTTTTCATTGAAGTTTTTGATTTGATAATGAGCCTGCATACCCAGGCCTTCGATAAGGTTCCGCCCTTGTCCGGTCGTTCTTCTATACCGGTAATTTATATCATGGATCATATTCCATACAGCCTGAGCTTTGCGCGGATTTTCAAGATCATAATCATTGTAATAGAGGGTAATGTCAGGGTCAGCCTCACGCGCGGTAAGAAAGGCGGTTTCAATGTAATTTCCGCCTAACGCACGATGCCAGGGGACATCGGAACGCAGGCATTTTTTCCAGTCGCCTGAGGCATCGGCCTCGGAAAGACCGTCCCTCATCGCTTCGTTTACCACATCCCAGGAATGAATCCTGCCGTGATAATGCGTCAATACATCGGTTATATAATTTTTAAGATTCTCTTCCGCTTCTGTTTTTGTTCCTTTGGCCATCCATACCGGCGTCAAATCATGCCATACCAGAACATGACCATGTACCACTATGCCGTTTTCCAGCGCCCGGTTTATCATTTCATCCGCGTACGCCCAGTTGTACGCGCCTCCCCTGTTTGATGTCAGTGAAACAGGTTTCAGGATGTTCTCCGGGGTGACAACATTGAAGTTGTTTTTTATCATGTCAAAATAGACGCTATCCATATATTGTTCTTTAATGATATTACCTATAAGAAAATGATTTTTATACGCCGATTCCTGCTCAAAGGGCAGAAGGGGCGGCGTAGTCCTTACCAGCTGCCTGTTTCTGCGCAAATCGCCCGGGGTAAATCCAAACTCCCGCCTAAAGCTGATTATATACGACTGCTCATAACTAAAACCGTATTCCAGAGCAATATCCAAAACGCTTAAACCGCTGTGCATTAAATCCATAATGCTTGACGATAATTTGCGGGAACGTATATACGCGCCAATCGGCTTATTGAACGTTTGCCTGAAGAGCCGCTGTAAATGTATCGAGGAGATGGAAAATTCATCCGCCAGGGCGTCGGCATTTATACCGTCTTTGAGTCTTCCTTCAATTTCGGCCAGAGCATCCTCAAGTATACCTTTCGGTTTACGCATTTTTTTTCTTTTTTCACCATATTACTTTTCAGACTCTTTTTGTCAATCTATCCTTTTTGGGGAGTTCGTGGCTGAAGGGTTTGAAAAAGCATTTCTCCGGCGGCCGCATAAATAGACAAGCTAAAATGATCCATGTACTGAATCTATCTTAGTAAACCGATACAAAATGAACATTTTTCATCATTTTTAAGATATTTAGAGAAATTTATTGATAAATTTAAAACGACTATTCTTTCACGCCGCCAACATTCAGGCCGACAACAAAGTAACGCTGCATAAAAGGATAAACAAACAAAATCGGCGCGGCGGCGATTACGGTAATGGCCGCCCTTATGCTCATGGGCGTTACCATGCCCGAGCCTGCTCCCGCCTGGGCGGCCAGGGCCATCGCTCCGGCGTCTCCGGTAGACCTGCCCTGACTCTGGCTTGATTGCAGGTATTCCATCAGCTTGTACTGAAGGGTGTGCAGGTTCACATTGCCTGAATTGTAAACCATCACGTCAAACCAGGCGTTCCATGAGCCTACGGCGACAAAAAGCCCTATGGTGGCAAGGACGGGGAGGCATAAAGGCAAAATAATACGGATAAATATATAAAAATCCCCGTAACCGTCTATACGCGCGGACTCAATAATACTTTCGGGAATACTGCGCATATACGTTCTCATCACGACAAAATTAAAAGCGTTTACAATTCCGGGAACTATATATACAAAAAACGAATTGACCATACCAAGGTTGCGCATTAAAAAGAACGTGGGAATAAGGCCGGCGTTTATATACATGGAAAGCACTAAAATAAAAGTAAAAGGCTTACGCATTACAAATTCATTCCTGGACAGGGTATAGGCAATCAGGGCCGTAAAAAACACGTGGGTAATCAGGTTAATTGAAGTCCTTGCCACAGAAATAAGGAAAGCGTGGGGAATAGCCGAGGTCCGGAAAAGTACCTCGTAATTAAACAGGGACCATTCCCTTGGGAAAAACGTAATGCCCCCCCGCATCGAGTCCATCGCGTCGTTGAACGACACGACAATGGTATTCCAGAAAGGATACAGGGTTATAAATGAAATGAGAAGCAAAAAACAGGTATTCAGAAGGTTGAAAGTAATATTTTCAATTCTTGACATTGTTCCGATTTTCATATCAGGCGCTCCTCACCCGCTCTTTTAGCGATCCAGTTAGCGAAAAATATAAGGGTAATATTTACGATATTCTTGAACATTCCGGCCGCTGTGGCGAGGGAATAATTGCGCAGGTTGAGGCCGTACACAAGCACGTATATATCAATTGTGTCCGACACGTCCATCACAAGTCCGTTTCGCAGCAAATACTGCAATTCAAAACCCGCGTCAAGGATATGCCCGACGCTCATTATTAACAAAATTATTATGGTCGGCTTTATACTGGGAAGCGTAATACGCCACATCTTTTGATACCGGTTACAGCCGTCGATGTCCGCCGCTTCGTATAAATTCGGATCTATGCCTGAAATCGCCGCGAGGTAAATAATTGTATTCCACCCTACTTCTTTCCATACATAGGTAGCGCCGACTATCCCCCAAAAATAGTTTGGTTCGGCAAGCCACAATATCGGCCTTTTGATAAAACCCAAAGCCACAAGCGCGTTGTTTACCGCCCCGTTGTCCGTGGTAAGCATAGTGGACACCAGGCCTGTAACTATAACCCATGAAAGAAAATGGGGAAGGTAAGAAATAGTCTGAATAGCCCGCTTAAAAAGTATTTTTTTTACTTCGTTCAACAAAAGCGCGAAGCTTATGGCCGTTACAAACCCCAATGAGGTGTTTATAACGCTCATGGCTATAGTATTCCTTATAGTCCTTACGAAAACTCTGTCTTTAAACAGGAGTCTGAACCAGTTCAGGCCTACCCATTCCTGTTGTGAGAAACTTCTTGCCGGCCTGAAATTCTGGAAAGCCATTGTCCAGCCCCAAAGGGGTACGTATACGAAAAGTATTACGTAACAAATTATCGGAAGGCTCATGAAAAGGAGCTGGCGCTGGCGGCTTAACTTATACAAAAAGGGGTATTCTTTGGAAATAGCAAGAGCGGGTAATTTCATCTTTCTCCCCAGCTTGAAAAAATAGAAACGGAGGCGGATAACCGCCTCCGTTCAAAATCGAAGCTAAATTATTTTACGATGCCCCAATCCTTCAGGCGCTGATTAAGCGCTTGTTGGTAATACGCTTCGTAATCAGCTTTGCCGGCGGCATTCATCTCAGCCACATAAGAAGTCCACAGCCTTTCAAAGTCCGCGGTCGGAGCCAGGATCATCTGCGGCAGTCTCTGCTTCATTGTCTGCTCCATGCGCACCTGGGCGGTCTGGGCGGTAGAACCGTCCGGAGGAGTCGGCATACTCCAGGTTGGGAACCATGGATTATTCGGCGGCGGATTCTTGTCCATTAACTCATTGGTACCCGTTACGCCATAGGCCGCATAAATTTCCTTGTCTTCAGGACGAAGGTCGGCTTCCCGTTCAGGGAAGTACACGTTCAGATCGGCAGGATACCCGTCGGAGAAAGAGCCCTGGATCTTGGGCGTCACATCCCCAAGCAACAACAAGCGGTTGGCCTCCTGCCACTGCTGATTTCTCCAGTTATTCCTTTGATCCGTAGTGCGATACGGTTTTCTGCTGGAATCCCACTGCCAATGCTGACCTTCAATGCCCCAGCTTATCGTGCGCTGTACGTCTTCCGCAAGGTAATCGTTAAAGAAGCGGATGATCCTTACAGGGTCTTTCGCGCTTACGCTGATCCCTACGCCGCGGAGCAAGTTGGGAATATCTCTATTGCGGTACCAGGGCGTGGTACTCGCGTCCCATACGATTGGAAGCGGAACCATGGCGCGCCAGGGATCAACCCGGTCGCGGGCCGTGTTGTTCGCGCTGCCGATCTGCCAGCCCTGAACGCTCGTCCCCAGTACGCGGCCAGCCGCGATCTTCGCGGTATACTGGTCATAGGTGTCGGTAAAGCTCGTCCTGTCGACTAATCCCCTCTTGTCCAGTTCGTTCAACTTCTGGAACCAGCGTTTGGATATGTCCATAGTAAAGAAGGTCGTGTATTTGTAGTTGTTTTTTGGATCCACTATACCGTTGCCTTCATTGGGGTTACCGGCAAGGAAGTTTGGAGGATTCCATAGCTCGAAGGCGCGCCAGTCATCGCAAAGAACTGTAAAGGGGATAGCAGGCTGGCCGTTGACAGTCGGGTATTTCTTCATATACGCTTCTATCAAATTAAAATATTCATCCACCGTCTTGAGTTTGGGGTAGCCGGCGTCTTTCAGGATTCCTTTCTGAATCCAGAACGCGGTCTGGTCATAGTTGGGAGTTTGGTTGAGGCCCTGGTACACCCCGTAATTGATCATGTAGTAAGTGTGGCCGTCAGGGGATTTCATTTTATCCCAGACGTCTTTGTAAAGGGCTTTAATCCTTGGGCCATACTTCTCGATGTAACCCTCCAGAGGAATCAAAGCGCCCCCGTCGATCCATGTACTATCCCTTACTTCAAGAAGATCGGGATACTGGCCGCCGGCGATCATAACGCCCTGTTTCTGTTTGGCGTCTCCTACAAGGATGTCCCAAGTGAAGGTCACCTTCAGTTTATCCTTCAGATACACGGCAATCGGGTTATTGGCCGCGGGCTGCGGATGATTTCCTGTTTCATGGTAGACTGAAATAGTAATATCGGAGTTCGGAGCGCTTATCTCCGGCTTCAACTGGTACTCTCCTGTCGGTTGTGCCTGCCTACCGCCGGCCGCAAACAAAACCGCCGCAATGCAGCATAAAGCTACACAAAAAATCACTTTCTTCATCTTAATTTCTTCCCCCTGATAAAAAGTAGTATAGGGAACCGCAAGCCAATTCTCTTCATTTTACCGAATTGCTGAGCGTCCCCTTAGGGGTTATTGTATTATGATATTGTTCATCTGTCAATAAAAATTTTCAAAACAATGCGCCTTGTATTCGCGAAAACGCCGTGCTAAACTTTAAGTAATAACAACTTAAAGACGAGGTTCACGATGGTAATTTTAACATTGAATTGCGGTTCTTCTTCGGCGAAATATCAGGTATACGACTGGGAAAAGAAGGATATCCTGGCGGTGGGGATTGTAGAAAAGGTAACCATAGGCGGTTCCTTCATCACCCATAAGGTAAATCCCAGTTTTGGCAGGGATGAATACGTCGCCAACCACGATTGCCCCGACCATACCGAGGCGGTGAACCTCATCATAAAAACTCTGACGGACAAGGCGACGGGGGTCATAAACGACATGGGCGTTATAAAGGCCGTCGGACACAGGATTGTTCATGGCGGAAACAAGTTTACCAAAAGCGTGATTATAGACGACGCGGCAATGGCCGCCTTTGCTGAAATGAACGACATGAGCCCGCTTCACAACCCCGCCA
>Ga0268262_10007162_pt1 | contig 10496 bp, 11 predicted proteins | sample TergutNc150P3_FD_190354 | JGI IMG/M metagenome (GOLD analysis project Ga0268262, IMG submission 190354) | Nasutitermes corniger P3 segment gut microbial community from laboratory colony in Florida, USA - Nc150 P3 (SPAdes) (version 2) | ecosystem: Host-associated > Arthropoda: Insects >...
TGCTCAGCATGCCTTTCGCCTTTGTTTTTGGCTGGCTCTACGGCATACTCCTCAACAAGGTCAAGGGCGAGGAAATGACTATCGCCATGTACATTGGTTTTTCCATTGTTACCTTCATGTCCATCATGTGGCTTTTGCTGCCTTACTCGAACCCCACGATGGTTTGGGGGTACACAGGCCGGGGCTTGCGTACTACCATAACCCTGGACGGTTATTGGGCGCGGCTTTTAAACAATTTCCTTGTGATAAAAGTTGAGGGGAGCTTTTTTGAATTCCCCACCGGCGCGATTTTGTTTTTTATTTTGATGGCTGTTATTATGTGGCTTTTTATGCGTAGCCGTACCGGCACCGCCCTTACCGCAGTAGGCTCCAACCCGGACTTTGCCCGTGCCAGCGGGGTTTCGGTGGACAAATGCAGGATCATCGGGGTGATTATTTCTTCGATTTATGGGGCGATAGGCATACTCACTTATCAGCAGAGTTTTGGGTTTATTCAGTTGTATAACGCGCCGCTTTACATGGCCTTTCCCGCAGTGGCGGCCGTACTCCTGGGCGGCGCTTCGGTGAACAAGGCTTCAATCCTCAACGTGGTTGTGGGAACCTTCCTCTTTCAAAGCATACTTACAATGACCCCTTCGGTTATCAATAATATACTACAGACCGATATGTCTGAAGTAATCAGGATTCTCATCTCAAACGGGATGATCATTTACGCTCTGACCCGGAAAACGAAGGTAACAAAATGAAACAGATCGGTAGCGTAATAAAAAGTTTCTTCAATAAAAGTAAAAGCTATTTCAAACCCAGCGCCCTTGCCGACAACGCGGTGGTGCTGATCTTCGTGGTCATTACCCTGACGGCGATTCCGATTTCAAAGATTCCCATTCCCGAAATAATCCAGGAGATACTTTCCCGCATAGGGCGGAATTGCTTTCTGGTTTTCAGCCTTCTGCTCCCGATAATGGCTGGTATGGGAATCAACTTCGGCATGGTGCTGGGGGCAATGGCGGGGCAAATCGGGCTGATTTTCGCGGTGGACTGGAACATCGTAGGCGTTCCTGGCTTGATCTTTGCGAGCCTAATCGGGGTGCCTATAGCGGCCTGCCTTGGCTGGCTTGCGGGGCAGATCCTGAACCGCGCGCGCGGCCGGGAAATGGTTACCGGCTATGTCCTGGGTTTTTTCATGGACGGCTTTTACCAGTTTATTGTGCTTTACCTGATGGGCCGGCCTTCAATCTGGGCCGCCGAAGCCGCCGGGAAATGGGCTGCCCTAATTCCAATCCATTCGCCCAGAATCGTATTGAGCCGGGGTTACGGCATAAGAAACACCGTTAATTTGGACTCCATGCGCCAGTCCCTTGATCGCTTGATTCCGTTGAGAATTGCCGGAGTCAATATTCCACTTGCCAATTACCTGGTGATAGGCCTTTTGTGCCTTTTTATCATCTGGTTCCGGAAGACAAAGCTTGGCCAGGATATGCGGGCTGTGGGGCAGAACCAGACTGTTGCCCACGCGTCGGGCATTCCCGTGGATCGTACCAGAATTCTGGCGATAGTAATTTCCACGATCCTCGCGAGCCTGGGACAGATCATATTTTTGCAGAACATGGGAAACATGGCGACTTACAACGCGCACAGGCAGACAGGCTTCTTCGCGGCCGCGGCGATCCTGGTCGGCGGCGCTTCCATTTCTAAGGCCAGCATTACCAACGTGTTTATCGGAACCACGTTGCTGCACTTAATGTACATAGTCGTTCCCCGGGCAGGCACCAACCTCTTCGGTTCCGCGCAGATCGGCGAGTATTTCCGGGACGCCTTTAGCTACGCGATTATAGCCCTCGCGCTGGTGATCCACGCCTGGCGCAAGCGAGCCAATGCCGAAGCCGCCCGCAGCAGCCTTCGCGGCGCTTCTGTCGCCAAAGAGGAGTAGCCCATGAGCGTAAGCATCAATCTAAAAAATGATACGAAAAAGCGGAGGCTGGCAATCCGGCTCGCCCTTGTTGTGGTTTGGATAGGTTTGGGCGCCGCGCTTTTTGTGATGAACCGGGGGCACACGCTGCTGGTGGATAACCGGAATGTGGAGGATCCGGCTATACGCGCGCCGGACTTAATCATGGTAACTGTTGATAACAGGAATCCACTGGAATTTTTCCGGGGCGACAGGGATATTTTTGAGCTTGGCGGAGGCAGCCACCGGCTCTACGTTGAATTCAGCGATGGAAAACCGCCTTTTGAAAAACGCTTTAGCCTGCCGCTTGGGCCGGATATGTTTATACTATCTATCCCAAAAATGATAAACGGCATTGAGCCTTATTACGAAGTTTTCTACACCCAGCAGGAATCTCGTAGCGTCGATACGGAAGAAGAAATCATATTGGAATGAAGGAGCGATAAATGAAACTTATTTTTTTGGGCCCTCCCGGGGCCGGCAAGGGAACCCTGGCTGACAAGGCGGTGGAATATCTAAAAATTCCCCACATAAGTACAGGCGCCATTTTCCGCTCCGCGATTGCGGCGCAGACGCCTCTGGGCTTAAAGGTAAAGGCAATCATTGACTCAGGCAAGCTTGTGGATGACAAGACAACCATCGCGCTTGTGAGGGAATACCTTTCAAAGGATGATGTCAAAGCCGGCTACATTCTGGACGGCTTTCCCAGAACTATACCCCAGGCGGAAGCACTGGAGGAATTTTCTACTGTAAACAAAGTGGTAAATTTCGACATTCCCGACTCTTTGGTGCTGGAACGGCTGGGAGGCCGCCGGGTTTGCCGTAAGTGCGGCCATAATTTCCATATGGTTTTTAACAAGCCAAAAAAGGAAGGGCTCTGTGATCACTGCGGCGGCGAGGTTTACACCCGCGATGACGACAAGGCCGAGGCGATTCAAAAGCGATTGGAAGTTTACAGGGCGCAAACATTCCCACTAATTGACTATTACCGCAGCAAAGGCATTTTGGTTGATGTGGATGCCTGTCCGTCTGTGGATCAGGTGGTGGAGAATTTTAAGCAGGCTGTAAAATAGAGCGGCTTTTTACCATCAACTCAATTATCGCGTCGGAATTGCTGTCAATGAACGATTTTTCGTTCATAATAATGTACTCGGAGCCCCAGAAAGCATTGTATCTCCTGTGTTGAGCCAGGAGTTCCTTTATGATGCCGTTGTTGTCTGAATTCAACAAAATGTCGCGGTAAACGGGGATTTCGTTCATGCTTTAGTATCGGCATTTCGACCCTCAAAGAGCGGAAAGCGGGCGCGATTTGAATATATTTAATAAATTTCCTTTTGTTTTTTAGTCAATATATTGCGTCAGGCGTAAATTTACCCAATTTCCTTCACGTTGTTATTAAATTCAAAGCAAGGAGATTTATCAATGAAAAAATTGCTTGTGGTTCTTATCATTATGTTGGCGGCAGCGTCGCTGCCGGCGGATCCCATTCAGTTAGGGAATTTTCCTTTAGGGCAATGGCTGGATGCCAACTATAACGCGGTTTGGGATTTCACCGCGAACAACATCAGAATTCTGAGTCCCGACGGGAAAGTTCTGTACGATTTTTCAAGCAAAACAATTCAGGACTTTAAGTTTATTGTTGAAGGAGCTCAGCCCGGTATTACTTTTACCTGTCCTGAGGCGGGAAGATCTTATAAATTCCTGAAGCCGCTTTTAAACAGCGATGTGATCATGGAAATTGAAAGGAAATACCTGCCCAAATACTCCGTAACATTGAAGAAACAGTAGGGTAAGAAAACTACTAAAAACTGAAGTTTTTAGTAGTTCCTAGCAATAAGTTGTTCGGGAACCAATCATTTTGGAGCTGGTCACAATGCGACCAGCTCCAAAAGCTTTAGCCTTCATCTACCACAGGATTCCTCAAGAAGCCTATCCGCTCAACTTCAACTTCAACCGTGTCGCCGTTTACTATTGGGCTGATACCGGACGGGGTACCCGTGGCGATTACGTCGCCCTCTTCCAGCGTGAACTGTTTTGAAATGAACGATATTAGAATCGGAATGGAAAAGATCATTTCGCCGGTGTTTCCGTCCTGCTTGATGGTTCCGTTTATTTTGCATGTAAGGTGAAGCGCCTGCGGATCTCCGATGTCATGATGCGGGACTATCACGGGGCCGATTGGCCCAAAGGTATCGAATGATTTACCCCGGAACCAGCCGGAAGCGTCTGACTTCTGAATGTTTCTCTGGCTTACGTCGTTAAAGCAGGTATAGCCCAAAACATAGTCGAAAGCCTTCTCCGGCGGTATGTGGCGCCCTTTTTTGCCGATTATTACAGCCAGTTCACATTCGGGATCCACCCTCGCGTCTTCGAAATTGTACTCTTTTATGTGAGAAGGAATCACAATCGGCTCATCCGGGCCGATAAGTACATTCGGTGTCTTGGCAAAAAGGACCGGTTCGGCGGGAATCTCCTGTAGTTTTATGTTGAAATTTAGGGACTCCTTTACATGCTCCCTGTAATTTAAGCCCACAGCTATAATTTTCGACGGGTTAATGTTGATCTTTTTACCGGTCCCGGCAAACGGCAACTGTACCATACGCACTCCTTGTCGCAAATTTTACTGCGATCCCGCCCTTATATACTCTTCTTCCGCGGTTTTTACAATCTCTTCGATGATCTTCTCTCCGTCCCTGTACTTCGCGATTTCAGAAAACAAATTTATGGGCATATTACTAATAATTCCCTTAAAATCGTCGCCATATTTCTTCATTTTGATTGTTACCGCGTTTTCTACATTTTTACAGGTCATTTCGTCCGTATCTACTACCCAGTTCCACCCCAGGATATTCATCATTTTCTTATCCTCCCGCAGATAATATATACGAAAAATCAGAGAATAACAATGTTTCTCCCGACCATCCCAAAAGCTTTACAAATTCCTCCTTTTTCCTTATTCTTTGGGTATGTTTGTGTCTGTTGCGATAGATCCGGGCTCGGAGGGGCGGGAAAAGGAATTGGCTGATCTTTTGGGGCAGTACGGGCTAAAAAAGGTACAGCGCTTTCTTTGGGAATCCACGGCGGTGTCCGCCGATACCCTGAACCGGCTTAAGCGGGATCTGGACAAAGCCACCGACGGCTTTGACAAGCTCAGGCTTTTCCAGTTCCCGATGGAAGGCACCCTGGTTCTTAGCTCTTTAAGGGACAAAAAATGGCGCCGGCTGGTGGCAGCCGGTAACATGAATGAAAAGAACGCTCCAGCGCCGGCGAAAGCCCCGGCTACTGGTAATAATACTCGGCCAAAGACCGGAGGTAGGACATAATGCTGCTTAGCGAATTAGGGACACCTGTTTTAGAATTGAAGGAACAAATCTTTAGCACCTGGGGGCGTCTTTGAACAGGGCGGTTTTAAAGAGCGCATAGCAGCCCTGGAAGCCAAAGCCGCCGAGGCTGATTTCTGGAACGACTCAGGCCAGGCTGAAAAAGTGATGGGGGAGTTGAAAGGTCTGAAGAACCGCCTGGAACCCTGGAAAAAGCTCATTAATGGTATGGAAGACCTGCATACCTTGTACGAGCTTGCCGCCGAGGAAAAAGACGAATCCCAAAGCCCGGAAATTGAAGCGGCTCTAAAGGAGCTTCTTGGTCAGTACGAAAAGCAGACCGTTTTGGAGCTTATGAGCGGGGAAGTAGACCGGAACGGATGCTTCCTTACGGTACATTCAGGCGCGGGCGGAACCGAAGCCTGCGACTGGTCGCAGATGCTTTACCGTATGTACCTTCGCTGGGCCGAGCGCCGGGGCTTTGCCCTGGAAGAAGAAGACCGCCTGGAGGCCGAAGGCGGCATCAAGTCGGTTACGGTAAAGATTGAGGGGGAATTCGCCTACGGTTACCTTAAGGGAGAAAGCGGTGTTCACCGGCTTGTGCGGATTTCCCCCTTCGACGCCAATGCCCGCCGCCACACTTCCTTCGCGTCGGTTTACGTTTTCCCGGTAATTGACGATTCCATAGAGGTGGAAATCCGCCCGGAAGATCTCAAGGTGGACACCTACCGCTCAGGCGGCGCCGGCGGCCAGCATGTAAACAAAACCGACAGCGCCGTCAGGTTCACCCATCTTCCCACAGGGATCGTAGTGGCCTGCCAGAACGAGAGGAGCCAGATAAAAAACCGCGCCATTGCCATGAGCATTTTAAAAGCCAGGCTTTACGAGCATTACAGGCAGGAAAAGGAAAAGGACAACGAAAGGTTTGCCCAGGAAAAAAAGGATATTTCCTGGGGTAACCAGATCCGTTCTTATGTGTTTCAGCCTTATACAATGGTAAAGGACGCAAGGACAAAAACGGAAACGGGCAATATTCAGGCTGTTATGGACGGGGACATCGATCCTTTTATCGAGGAATACCTGCGTTTTGCGTGGAATAACAATCAAAAAATTGCGCTTTCAAAGCCCGCTGAGGAAAAGGAATGAAAAGCAGACGTCTCTTTTTATTTTTATTGTTTCTAACAATGCTAAACTCCCTTTTTGCTTCTGGCAGAAAGCAAAAAGAGGAAGAAAAGAAGCCGGTTAATAACCAATGGACGCTTTGCATTACCGCCTTTGATGTTTCCGCCATATCCCCTGCATGGCAGACCGCCGGCGACACCATAACAAGAAGCATTGCCGCCAGTCTACAGAGCCTTAATTTCCGATTCCGGGGCGAAGAAGAAAGCGACTATTACAGGGATTACGCCTGGGCAAAAAACCGTGTTACGGCAATGGAAGCGCTGGTAAAAAAAAGAAACGAAAGGGATGCCCTTTTGTTCAAGGGCGATCCTTTATGGAAGTATGAAAAAGACCTTAAAACTATTGACGAGGCAATTTTAAAGCTCGAAAAGGATGTGGCGGCGGTTGAAGGGCTTGCCCCGCTGGTTGAGGAAAAGCCCGCCTTTACCCTCAGCGAGAAAAACCTGAAAGGCACTTTCCCGCCGCCTCCGCAGCCCGGCGCGGAGTACCGTTTCTGCACCACGGAAAAAGCCGACGCCATTTTGTCAGGCAGCCTTTCGGAATACTACGGAAGGATATTCCTTGAACTGAAAATGTATACCCGCCATACGAATTCTTACAGTTATAAAAACTCCATGCTTTTTTCTACCGAGGATCTTAACAAGGCGGTCGCGGAAATTTCAGACCATTTAGCACGGGCGGTATCAGACACCTTCCCGTCGGCGGTACTTGTGCGCAGCAACCCTGTCAACGCGATGATAACAATCGACGGTATTTTCGCGGGCCAGGGGGAAACGGAACTGCGCACCCATTCTCCCGGCAAGGCGGAAATCGCGATTACAGCCGATAATTACAGTCCTGTTTCTGTTCCGCTGGAATTGAATCCCGGAGAGTTTGCCGAGCTGTCTGTCGATCTCGCGCCAAGGGGCGTTACCACTTTTAACGCGGAAGTTTCGGATAAACCCGGCTCCAAGGTTTTTGTCGGAAGCCTTTATATGGGGGAAACGCCCCTTACATTGGAATTGCCGAAGAACGAATCCACGTATATCAGCGTAGAAACACCGGAAGGCGATATTGGTTCGCTGATTTTGCGGGACAGCAGCCTTATCAGGGGCAATGCTCAATTTATTACAGCCAATGATTTTGTGAATGCTGATTTTCTTACCGCCGCCCCTGTACCGGAAGAAGAGAAAAAGGTGGAAAACGCCCGCAGGAGGTTTTATACAACTTACGGTGCGTTCTGGTTTATCCTGCCCGCGGCTCTGCTTGCCGGCGGTATCGCGGGAACGCATGAGGCGATTAGCCAGGATGCCGGAACATACAGCGTTATAAGAATGGGTTCCAATATCGCCTGGGGAGCCGCTTTGGGCGTAACCCTTTATCAGGTTTTCCGTTACCTGTATGTTTCCAGGGAAGACTCAACGCCGATAGTTAAAGCTCCAAAAAAGGAAAGCAAGTAAGGATGAATTTATTTGCGGACAAGATAAAGAAATTCTTTGGAATGCGGCAGGGCCTTTCGGAAGAAGTGTTTGAGGATCTGGCGGATCTTCTTGTTGAAGGCGATTTCGGCGCCAGGGGAGCTTTTGCCCTTACGGAAAAACTAAAGGAAGAGTGCGGCAGGGAAAAGGCAAGCTCAGGCGAAGACGCTAAAAAAATTCTGGCGCGGCTTTTGACGGAAATTCTGCTAAAAGCGGGAACGTCGAAAAACAATAGTGAAGAAGGCGAGCTTTCCATCGGAAAGCCGCTTTCCTACGGAAAGCCGGAGATCGTTCTATTGTTGGGTGTAAACGGCGTGGGGAAAACCACTACCGCGGCGAAACTGGCGGAGCGCTACAGGACGCTGGAAAAACGCCGGCCTATTCTTGCCGCCGCGGATACTTTCCGCGCCGCCGCGATTGACCAGCTGAAAATTCACGGCGAACGGCTTGGAGTGCGCGTGGTGGCGCATCAGCACGGCGGGGATCCCGCGGCGGTAATTTACGACGCGATTGAAGCCGCAAACTCAGGTGGCGGGGATGTCATAATCGCCGATACGGCCGGGAGGATGCACACCAAGTCCGCGCTCGTCGAGGAACTAAAAAAGATAGACCGCGTAATTGAGTCAAAAGCCGCGGGGTGCCGCTATATCAAATACCTGGTGCTGGACGCGACAACCGGCAGAAACGCAATTGCGCAGGCGGAGATATTTAAAGAGGCGGTAACGCCGGACGGGGTAATACTGGCCAAATACGATTCAAGCGCCAGGGGAGGAGCGGTCTTTTCCCTCGCGGAAGATTTGGGACTGCCTGTGGTTTTTCTTTGTACCGGAGAAAAATACGGGGACATAGCCCCTTTTGATCCACAGCGTTACGCGGAAGAATTCATCGGCCTTGAATGAATAAAAAAATATTTCTTTTTTCAATAATAACAATTGCCGCTCTATTAACGCTGGGGATTTTTCTCGCCGCGCAGGAATCAACCGGAACGAGTGTGAGCGTAACGGCGCCGGCGCCAATCAGGTGGTACCGATCCAACGCTTCCGGTCTGGAAATCGAATTGATCCCTTCGCGCCTTGCGGCAATGCGAAACGAGTACTGCGTTTCAGTTGAAGTGATTGCTCCGCAAAGGCTCCCCGGTATAATCCCTAGAAACATAGTTCCTTATTACTCCGAAAGGTACAGTGTTGAGTTCAAGGTGCTTTACGAAAACTCAAAAGAAATTCGCCGGCAGTGGATTTTTCGGGACGCTAGCGGCCTGGGCAGGCTTGCGGCTTCGGGAACCGCGGATTTTTTCTCTTCTGTTATTCGGCGGGGAAATGAAAGCGAAGATCCTGACGAGGTAAAAGGCTTTATTGAAATTCGGAACAGCGAAGGGTATGTTACAAGGGAATTCCAGTACGATGAGGATCTTTCCGAATGGGATTTCCGGTATTATTACAAGGAAGGCTTTTTAATTCGCGCCGAGACATGGCTCAAGGAACCTTCTTCGGCTAAGGGAACACCTCAGGATGAGGAGGAAGCGTCGGCGGTAACAGACGCGGCGGTAAGAGAGCCCGTTTTTGAGAACCTGTTCACAGACTATTACCGCTACAGCCGTTCAGGCTCGCTCAGGGCCATTGACAGAACCATCCATGAAGGGGGGGGAGAGAAAACCCGCGTTGGGTTCCCTGCTTTAGGGCCGAGGGTTACTCCCGTGCACGAAGTCGCGACCCAGGCCGGTATTTACACTACCGCGTATTTTTTGGGTGTAGGCAACCTTGAAGGTCTGACGATTAGTTACAGCCTGGATAACCGGGGAAGGATACTGAGCGAAATATCAAAAAATGAGGAAGGAAAAACCGTCGGCGAATTGAGGAACAACTGGTCAGGCGACAGGCTGCAGGACGTTGCATGGAAATCAGGCGATGATGACAGGCGTATCGAATTTGAATATGACAAGGACAAAAATCCCCTTATAGAACGCAATTACCGCAAAGGCGTACTGGAGCGGATCGTAACTATCGACGGGGATAATGAAGTCGAGGATATTTATATGAACGGCGTTCTGATCCTTAGGGCGTATTGGGAGAAAGGCTTAAAAATTTCGGAGGAAAGGGTCCCTCCCGGGAGCTTGCCAAAATGAGGGCAATGCGCTGGATTGGCTTTGTGGCCGGCCGCTATGTTTCAAGGGGCCGAAGGAATTCCCCCACGCCGGTATTTTCCGTGCTGGGAATCGCGACGGGGGTTCTTGCCCTTACGGTTATCATCGCCGTGATGAACGGTTTTCAGCTTGGCTTTATCGAGAGCATACTTGAAATATCTTCATGCCATGTAAGAATAGAAGGCTTAAAGCCGGATGCCGGAATCTTAAACGAGCTGCGCGCTTTTCCGGAAATCCTTTCGGTTCTTCCTTTTGAGGAAGTAAACGTTTTGCTCCGGGGCAATAGCTCCAGCCTCAGGGGCGCGTTGATCCGCGGCGTATCCCCCGACGCTTTAACCCTTGATTCCGGCCTGGCGTCGAAACTTGAAATGGAAGATGGCTTTTTCGATCTTGGCGATCCTTCAGGCATAGTGCTGGGAAGGGAGCTGGCGCGCCACCTTCTGGTTTAT
>Ga0268262_10007163_pt1 | contig 10496 bp, 8 predicted proteins | sample TergutNc150P3_FD_190354 | JGI IMG/M metagenome (GOLD analysis project Ga0268262, IMG submission 190354) | Nasutitermes corniger P3 segment gut microbial community from laboratory colony in Florida, USA - Nc150 P3 (SPAdes) (version 2) | ecosystem: Host-associated > Arthropoda: Insects > Digestive...
GAAATGTTTGATGAAATAACGGATATGCTGAAGAAAAGGATAATCCCGATACGACCTAATCGCTCTCTCCCCAGAAACATACCGCGTAAGGTTAAGTTTCATCATAACCAAAAATCAAATTGTTGAGAGCTTAACTTGTTGACATTGGTTATTAAACAGGCCTAATACAAAAATTCCAAGTGTCAGTCAAAGAATTTCACACAACTATAACATCTATTCCTGCTTCACGTAGCGTGTCCAAATAATTTGCAGGTGCTTTAGAATCAGTAATTAAAGTATTGATTTTTTCAATGGGACACGATTTGAAGAGAGCTTTCTTTCCGAATTTACTGTGATCAGTCATTAGAATTATTTTTCCCGCCATTGCAACCAATTGCCTTTTAACGTCTGCTACGGCTTCACTGCATTCGGTAATACCGCAGTCAAGTGAAAATCCGTCTGCACCGCAAAAGAATAAATCTATTAATGCAAAATGATTCAGAAAATCACGGGTAAATGTTCCCATAGTTACTTGTTCTTCTTTATTCAATTGACCCCCAATAAAATAAATTTCATGGTTGCCGCTCCGGACAAGTTCACCTGCTATGCGGATGGAACTGATGATAATTTTAAGATTTCGCTTGACACCCAAAAGCTTGGCAAGCGCGTAAATTGTTGTCCCGATATCCATTGCTATTGTCGCGTTTTCCGGTATCATTTCCAACGCACGGTTGGCGATTAGTTGCTTCTCTTCATAGTATTGATCATTCCGTATATTCCAGTTTTCCAGTTCGGAAACTATTATATTATCAGATAAAAACTGAATACCACCATAAACTTTTTTTACAATACCCAAATGTATCAATTCTTTAATATCACGCCGTATTGTTTCGATTGATACGCCAAAATGCTGCACAAGTTCATCGGTATGAAGAACTCTTCTTGCAACAAGCAATTTGACGATTTCATTTTGCCTCTTGTTCTTCAAAATGTTTCCTCGTTGTCAATATAATCAATCAGGCCGCAATTGACTATAGGCCATGAATGAACCGGATAGGTCTTTGTTAATCTGCTCGACCGGTACTTTAAGTTCCCTTGCTAATATTTCAATGATCTGAGGTCCGCAAAAACCACCCTGACACCGTCCCATCCCCGCACGTAGCCGGCGTTTAATTGCGTCTATGCTTTGCGCTCCGATCTGACTGCAGATCGCTAATGTAATCTCCGCCTCAGTCACAGTTTCACACCGGCAGATAATTTTTCCGTAGTCCGCATTGTGACGAATCAATTCTTCCCTCTGTTCTGGCGCCGTGTCCCTAAACCGGACAATACCGCAACGAGTACGAACATATCCCTGCTTTCTGGACACTAAAAATCCACTCTCCTCAATCATTTTGCTGACATGTTTTGCTATGGCAAGGCAGGTAGACATTCCTGTCGAGCGGACGCCGGAAATACCAAGATATCCTTTTGTCTTTTTGGACAAGCCGATATTAAATCCGGCAGGTATCCGGTTGGGGCGAAGGCCGCAGTACTGTGTAATTGTATCTGACACGCGTATATTAGGAACCAGCCGGCGGCATTCCATTTCCACCGCTGCAAGCTGGTCGGAGGTTGTACTATAGTCTTCTTTGTCTTCAAGATCCTCCGCTGTCGGACCGAGCAGAATATTACCGTGAATTGTGGGAAGCAGCAGTTTCCCGCGTGTTTCCGGCGTTGGGATAGGATAGACAATGTGAGAGATTTTACATGGCGTATTCTTATCAAGGATAAAAAATTGCCCTTTTCGCGGTTTAACCGAAAAATCACATTCGCCGATCATTGCCGCAATTTTATCGCAAAAAAGTCCTGCCGCGTTAATAACATATCTCGTTGTTATACTGCATCCGGTTGTTTCGATTTCCTTAACTTCACCGCCACTGCAATGTATGCCGGTTACTTCATTATTTAAAAGAAATTCTACGCCATTTTCCGCTGCATTTTCCGCCATAGCCACCACAAACAGAAATGGATCAACGACCGACTCACGCGGAATGTACAACCCGCCCAGCAGCTCCGGATTAATCTCCGGTTCAATTTCCAGGATTTCTCCGGGGCATAACAATTCTGTATCATAGACATGATTCTCAAACGCTTCGTTATGTATTTTAGGCAGTAAGGCAAACTGTTCCTCAGTGATAGCCGGCATTACTGCGCCACACATACTAAAAGGAATATCCAGATTACGCACAACCTGCTCAACCATCGAGCGCTGTGATAAACAAAGCTGAGATTCCAGCGAACCTGGTGGACAATCGAAGCCGGTACAAATAATGGAACTGTTGGATTTGGACGCGTCACCGCCCACATCCGCCCGTTTATCCACGACCATAACTTTAAGGTTAAACTTGGAAAGCTCGCGGGCAACCGCGCAGCCGACGGCCCCCGCTCCAATCACAACAATATCTGTTTTATGCATGAGCTTACTTTTTTGGAATTTCCCAGTTTTTGCAGCGTTCAACGGCGCGGTGCCATTCGGACAAACGGAATTCCCGTTCGTCCGCGCTCATTTTCGCCTCGTATCGGCTTTGCAACTTCCAGCACTTTCGAATGTCCTCTATGCTGTTAAATTCACCTACAGCGAGAGCTGCCAGAAAAGCCGCGCCATATGCCGTCATTTCGGTGACAACCGGAACATCCACCGGTGTACCCAGAAGATCCGCCTGGAACTGCATCAGAAATTTGTTGACGACAGGGCCGCCGTCCACTTTCATCCGTGAAAATTGTTTGCCTGAATCTAGTTTCATGACTTGGGCATTGTCATAAACCTGGAAAGCAATACTCTCCAGCGTTGCCCGTACAATCTGTTCCCGGGTGGTACCTCCTGTAATGCCAATCATCATTCCTCTGGCATATTGATCCCAATGAGGAGCTGCAAGTCCCGAGAAGGCCGGGACGAAATAGACGCCGCCGTTTCCGTCAGCTCGCGCCGCCATAACCTCGGATTCTCCGGAACTGGAAATTATTTGGAGTTTGTCGCGAAGCCATTGTATGGCAGCGCCTGCAATGTACACACCGCCATCGAACGCATAGGTGCGTTTTCCATTCACGCTCCATGCACAAACTGTAATAAGCCCATTCTTGGAAAGAACAACTCGTTCTCCTAAATTAATGTACATGAAACATCCTGTTCCGTACGTTGTTTTAATGTCGCCCGGCTCAAGGCAGGCTTGCGCCAGCATTGCGGCCAGCGCATCGGTAATGCCGGCTGCAACCGGAATTTTCTCTCCGAAGAATACATTAGGATCCGTGTAACCGTATATTTTACTGGAATCCGAAATTTCAGGCAGGATTGTTTTGGGAATATTGAGAATATCCAGCATTTTATCGTCCCATTGGCCCTTTGCAAGATCAAGCATCAGCGTTCTGGAAGCTGTGCTTGGATCAGTAATATGGGCGCCGCCGCTTGTTAAGCGCCATATTAGATAAGCGTCCAGTGTTCCGGCCATCAATTCCCCTTTTACTGCTTTTTCACGGGCGCCCTCAATATTGTCCAACAGCCATCGAAACTTTGTACCAGAAAAATAGGCATCGGCCATCAATCCTGTCGTGTTTCTTATATAGTCTCCGTACTTTTCGCCAAGCTCATCCGCATATTCAGCTGTTCTCTTGTCCTGCCAAACCAAAGCGTTATACAGAGGGCGGCCCGTTTTTTTGTCCCATAGCATACAGGTCTCGCCTTGGTTATCCAGTCCGATACTGACAATCTGTGACGGTTTTATATTTCCCTGTTTCATGACATCTGCCACACAGGCCAGCAAGGCATCCCAAATTTCAAGAGGATTGTGTTCTACCCAGCCAGGTTTTGGATAAATCTGTTTATGTTCTATATTTTTTGTTGCTACTACATCCCAATTCTCATTGATTAAGAGGGCTGTAGTCCCCGTTGTACCCTGGTCAATCCCAATAAAATACTTTTTCATGGTTTCACTCCTTGAACTTTGTCATAATCAATGACATAGTATTGGTAAAGTTCACCCGATAAAATTAAATTAATAATATAATTGATTCAAGAGTTTGTCAATATGTATTTTATTTTTAATAATTAGCTTTAGAACATGACATTTTTTTTAAAATTTGCAAAGAAAAAAGAAATTTGTTGACAATTTGGTTTTTAGTGATTTAAAATAAACTCAACATATTACAAAAAAACATTCAAAATATGGTCAATTACACTGAATTTAATTGCCGTCCTCTGGACAGCATAAAAATTTTGAATTGGAGGTCAAAAGTCATGTCATTCAGCGACATCATCATGTGGATCATGGCAATCGGAGCTGTTATCGGGGGTATCGACCGGATAATCGGCAACAAATTCGGGTTGGGGGAAAAGTTTGAGGAGGGCTTTAATTCCATGGGGCCTCTGGCTTTGGGGATGGTCGGTATTGTCTGTCTATCCCCGGTTATAGCAAAATACATAGGGCCTCTTATTATCCCTGGCCTCACCGCTTTTGGAGCTGATCCGGCTATCTTTGGTTCCATTTTGCCCAATGATACTGGCGGTTATCCGTTGGCCATGGAACTGGCCATTAATCAAGAAGCAGGTTTATTCTCCGGCCTCATCGTTGCTTCCATGCTGGGATGTACCATTGTGTTTTCCATCCCTGTTGGACTAGGTCTCATTGAAAAGAAAGACCAGCCATATTTTGCAAAGGGATTACTCATTGGCCTAATCACCGTCCCGGTGGGTTCCATCTTAGGCGGCGCAATTGCGGGTTACAACATGACGATGGTTTTGCTGAACTGTATTCCGGTTATCGTAGTGTCTATTTTGCTGGCAATAGGCCTGAAGTTTATCCCTAACTGGATGATCAAAGGTTGTATTTATTTTGGAAAATTTATTGTAGTTGTCATAACGATCGGCCTTGTGGCGGCAGGTTTTCAGATGATAACCGGGGTAGTAATTATCCCAGGCTTAACTCCTGTTGAAGAGGCATTGGCGATCGTTGGCCAAATCGGTGTAGTCCTTTTGGGTACCTTCCCAATTCTTTCGCTGCTTACAAAGGTTTTGGATAAACCCCTGACATTTGTGGGCAAAAAGATAGGGATGGACGCAACTTCCACTGCTGGTGTTATTTTCACCCTGGCCAACTCCATTCCGGTTTACAAGATGATGAAAGACATGAATGCCAGAGGCAAAATCATAAATACCGCGTGGCTGGTACCTGCTACCGCAGCCCTTGGGGATCATCTGGGCTTTACAGCCGGTGTTTATCCCAAAGCAATCACCGCTGTGGTGGTTTCTAAAATTGTAGCCGGTGTACTTGCAATTGGACTTGCAATGTTGATGACCAAGAGTACAGAACTGGAAGACAAGCAAAGCGCCGCGATTGTTGCGGAAGCAAAATGATTTGGAAAAACAGGAGAACAATATGGCAAGAAAATTATTTCTCGGGCTGGATCAGGGAACCACGGGGACAACAGTTCTGCTTTTGGATGAAAAATGGAATGTTGTAGCCCATGGCTATAAAGAACATACCCAGATATATCCTGAATCTGGCTGGGTCGAACACGATCCGATGGAAATTTGGAACTCGATTTTATACTCAATCAATATGGCATTGGACGAGGCCGGAGCATCAGCCAGCGATATTGCATGTATCGGGCTGGATAATCAGGGTGAAACCTGTATGGTTTGGGATCCCAAAACAGGTAAACCAGTTTATAACGCCGTTGTCTGGCAGGACCGGCGGACTGCCCGTTTTGCGGATCAGCTCAGTGAAAAATACGGTGATATGATCCGCCAAAAAACAGGACTGGTGGTGGATTCCTATTTCTCAGGAACCAAGATCAAGTGGATCCTCGATCATATTGAAAATGGTATTGAAATGGCTAGGGCAGGAGAACTTATCGCAGGAACCTTGGATTCCTGGATGATATGGAAATTTACCGGCGGTAAAGCTCATGTGACCGATTATTCCACTGCATCCAGAACCATGTTGCTCAATATCCATGAAGGAAAATGGGACGATGAAATACTGGATGCAATTGGGGTACCTAAAAAGGTTTTGCCGGAAATTTGTAACAGTATTCAGATATACGGTTACACAGATCCCGCGGAGTTTCATGGCGCCAAAATACCGATAGCCGGTTCAGTAGTGGATCAACAGGCGGCTCTATTTGGGCAGGCATGTTATTCTCCCGGCAATATCAAGACCACATACGGAACGGGCTGTTTTATGCTTATGAATACAGGGGACAAGCCGGTTTATTCCAAAAACGGTCTTTTGACCACTGTTGCCTGGGGGCTGGATGGGAAAATGACCTTTGCTCTTGATGGCGGTGTATACATCACAGGTGCGGCGGTCCAATGGCTTCGTGATAAGATGCGTGTCATCACCAATTCCGCGGAAACTGAAGAAATTGCCATTGCAGCCGGGAATACCGGCGGGGTTTTTTTTGTACCGGCCTTCGCGGGGCTCGCCGCACCTCATTGGGATCAATACGCTCGGGGTACCATTGTGGGAATCACCGGGGGGACTACCAGAGAACAGATTATCCGCGCAACCCTGGAAAGCGTTGCCTATCAGGTAAACGACAATCTGGATGTTATGAATAAAGATGCCGGTATTCCTGTCAAGGTAATGAGAGTTGACGGCGGCATGGTGGCAAATAAATTCCTCATGCAGTTCCAGTCGGATATTATGGGTATTCCTGTGGATGTGCCAACAATTATAGAAACTACAGCTCTGGGTTCGGCGTATCTGGCTGCATTGGGTATTGGGGAATTTTCCAGCCTTGATGACCTTACATCTCATTGGAAACTGGGACAGCGGTTTGAACCCAGAATGGGCAAGGACCAGCGGGACAGTCTTTTACATGACTGGCACCGGGCGGTAGAACGTTCTAAAGCCTGGGAAGAAAAATAAAAGAAGAGAATACCGGTGGGAATTTTTCCGCCGGTATTTGCAAATCAAAGGAGTCTTTATGATAAAGACCGATGTCTTGGTGATCGGTGCCGGTGCTGTAGGATGCGCCATTGCAAGAGAGCTGACTAAATACCGTGTACAGGTTCTGGTAGTAGACAAAAATGAAGATATTGGGGGGTTAGCTTCAAAATCCAACAGCGCCATTATCCATACAGGGTATGATGCGCCTCCGGGTACTTTGGAATCCGAATTGGTTGTTGCAGCTAATCCAATGTATGAAAAGCTTTGCAGGGATATGGACATACCTTTTGCAAAAGTAGGGGCCATACTGCCCGCTTTTACCGACGAACAGTTTGAAATGCTTCCTTACCTAAAGGAAAAAGCTTTTAAAAACCGGGTTTACGATGTTGAATATCTCACCGCCGAACAATTATTGGCTATTGAGCCTAATCTTAGCCCTGATGTCAAGGCCGGTCTTTACATACCCCGCGAAAGTATCATCGATCCTTTCCTTTTAGTTGTTGCCTACGCTGAGAACGCTTATGCCAATGGCGCGTCTTTCCTTTTGGGAACCACGGTAACGGGTATGACAGTGGAACATGACAGAATACAATCCGTAAAAACCACAGGTGAAGAAATTGTTCCTTCTTATGTGATCAATGCCGCAGGGTTATTTAATGATGAAATAGCCTCTATGATTGGGAAAAACGACTATTACGTTAATCCCAGGAAGGGACAGTTCTATATTTTAGATAAGAATACCAGTTGTAAGGTTAACCATATTGTTTTGCCCATTCCAACCAAGCTGACTAAGGGAAAGCTCATGTGCCCGACCATTCACGGTAATATGCTTGTAGGACCGACTGCGGAAGAACTCAGTGACAAAGAGGATGCTTCCACTGACGTAGCAGGACTTCTTAGTATTGAAGATGATGTTCGTCGCTTAATCCCCAAAGTCAACCTTCGGGATACTATTACTCAATATGCAGGGCTGAGGCCAAACCGCAATCCGGAAGGATTGCAGGTAGATACCTACGATGATGTCAAAAATTATGTAAACCTTTCCGGAGTTCGATCTACGGGAATTACTGCGTCTATAGCCCTTGGAAAATATATAGCCCAAACGCTTATAAAAATTGGGATGCCAGTGGAATTTAATCAGCGGTTTTCTGCTATTCGCAAGGGAATCCCCCGGTTCCATGAATTGGATCGCGAAGAACAGGACGAACTCATAAGAAAAAATCCCTCCTACGGTAAAATCATCTGCCGTTGTGAAACCGTTACTGAAGGAGAAATTGTAGACGCTATACATCGTCCCATCCCTGCCAGGAGTATGGACGCCATTAAGCGGCGGCTTCGTCCGGGAACAGGACGATGCCAAGGAGGATTTTGCGGTCCCCGGATTATAGAAATATTGGCCAGGGAATTGGGTCTTTCTGTCAGTGAAATAAACAAGAATCAGCTTGGGGCTTTTATGATTACCGGTAAGCTCAAATAATTTGGAAGGGAGAATGGTATGCATAAAATACAGTGTGATGTGGCAGTAATCGGCGGAGGTCCTGCTGGACTTGCGGCAGCGGCGGCGGCCAAAAAACAAGGGAAAAACCTGAAGGTCCTAATCGTTGAAAGGGATAATGCTCTGGGTGGTATTCTCCAGCAATGTATACATCCGGGTTTCGGTCTTACCTATTACAATGAAGAACTCACCGGCCCGGAATACGCGGGCCGCTTTATGGTGGAAGCTGAGTCTTTGGGAGTGGAAAGTCTTCTTGATACTATGGTTTTGGAGATATTGCCTGATACGGCACAGCCCAGGGTTATCTGTACCAACAGCGAATACGGAATCACGGAAATTGCCGCTCGAAGCATTGTTCTTGCAATGGGTTGCCGTGAGCGCACACGGGGAAATATCCAGATTCCGGGAACACGACCCGCAGGGGTGTACACAGCCGGCGCGGCGCAACGGTTAATCAACAGGCAGAACGCGATGGTAGGCCGGGAAGTGGTCATCCTGGGTTCCGGAGATATTGGTATGATAATGGCCCGGCGACTGACTCTGGAAGGGACCAAAGTAGCGGCGGTGATTGAAATAATGGATTTCCTGACCGGCTTAACCCGCAACCGAGTACAATGTCTTGATGATTTTAATATTCCGCTCCTGTTGTCCCATACTGTTACCTGGATAGCCGGAAATCGGCGGGTTGAGGGTGTAAAAGTCGCCAAAGTTGATGAAAATAAAAAGCCAATTCCTGAAACGGAACAGTTTTTTAAATGCGATACTTTGCTGCTTTCAGTGGGATTGATTCCGGAAAATGAGTTAAGCCGGTCAGCAATGATTAGTATGGATCCGGTCACATTTGGGCCGGTGGTTAATCAGCATATGCAAAGTTCAATTCCGTCTGTTTTTGCCTGCGGTAACGTTGTCCATGTCAATGATCTGGTTGATAATGTTTCGCTGGAAAGTGAAATAGCGGGGAAAGAAGCGGCCAGATACGCGGTTGGAGCGCTTCCGGAAACAAAAGGCAGTATTTCCTGCGTGGCGGGAACCAATATCCGGTATGTTTGTCCCCAGTGTATAGATCTTGGTGACGGGAATGAGGAAATTACCCTGTACTTCCGGGTTTCTACGCCTCAAACAAAAGTGAGGATCGCCGCTATGCAGGGAAACCGGGAACTATGCGGCAAAAAAGCGGTAAAGGTTAATCCGGGCGAGATGGAACATCTTACCGTAAAAAGCGGGGATTTGAAGCCAGAGAATCTTGTTTTAAATATAATTGAGGAGGCCTGAAATGGCTGAGAAACATATCACTTGCATAATCTGCCCCCAGGGCTGTGATATTATTGTGGACGGGGATGGGGATAATATCCGCTCAATGACAGGCCAGGGCTGTAAACGAGGAGACATATACGCCAGAGATGAATTTATTCATCCCGTACGAATTCTGACTTCGACTGTAAAAGTTTCTGGTTCCGCTGTACCGCTTGTGGCTGTCCGAACCAATAAACCCATACCAAAAGATTTATTATTCCGTGGTATGGAGGAAATTCGAAAGGTCATTGCGATGGTCCCGATAAAAAGAGGTGATGTCATCATTCCGGATATTCTGGGTACAGGGGCTGATCTTGTGGCCACTGGGCAGGCATTTTAATTTGACGGAAAACTGTTCTTTCGAATAACATATGATACGGCATACTTTTGTGTAACTTCAACTACCCATCGGTGAGCTTTGTATGCAGAATTCTGACTAGGTGCTGTTTGCCGCTATCACCTTAGAGAAAGTACCGTTATAGCCGCTTCGGTTGTTTCTTGTTCAAATATAGTCATTTCAGTTAAATAACTGAAGCTCTGAAATAGTCATAAATTGCAGAATCTACAGATTCATAGTCCTGTAGATTACCGCATTGTCCATAATTATTGTATACCCTTTGGGTATCACTTTTAACAAACAATTTTCAAACCAGAATTCGAAAAACTTGCTGTCTGCCGGATGTCTGAAACACTCAATAGCACAATGCATCCCATCGCACAGGGCGCCAATGACATTTACACGGTCAAATCGTGTTCCCTGTTTGACATCTTCTATTTTTTCTCCCCGTAGAGCCCGGGCG
>Ga0268262_10007164_pt1 | contig 10495 bp, 6 predicted proteins | sample TergutNc150P3_FD_190354 | JGI IMG/M metagenome (GOLD analysis project Ga0268262, IMG submission 190354) | Nasutitermes corniger P3 segment gut microbial community from laboratory colony in Florida, USA - Nc150 P3 (SPAdes) (version 2) | ecosystem: Host-associated > Arthropoda: Insects > Digestive...
GATACAGCAACGCCATCTTGCGAAACTGCGTATTGCTCAGCGCAAAGGTAAGCCTCAGTTCCTCTTCTGTTACGGGGCGCATAGCCGGCGCTAATACCGCAGATCTCTCTAACAACAAATCACGTTCAGATATGAAAATCGGCGCGACCGGTTCAGAGGCAACAACTACAGGCACAGCAACCGATAAGAACGGCGCAAATGTCACTGTGGGCAGTTCGACAACACAGTCCTCTGTTTTCAACGGCTGGGATACCGCGATTTGGAATATCAGCGGCAATTTGACGGTGAACGGCGCATTGCCCACGCTCATAGCGCCAAATACGCAAAGCCCCGCACCCACGCTGCCGTGAGCCCTAAAGTCGTAGCAAAGAAAGGCTTAACAGCCGGCTAATATGCCGGCTGCACACTAATCTTTATTCGCTTCGACTCTAGGGGCAGGGCAATAGGCGTGAGAAACAGCCGAATAAATCTCCACTTGCCCCCAAAGCATAAAAGCGGTATATTATAGACATGGGAAAAGAAAATAAACCGAAAAAAGAAACAACTTTCAAGGAAAATCTTGGAAAACTAATGCTTGACTTGGGAAAGTTGGTTTTTGGAGGTATGTTCATTGCCGGCATCTTGCGTGGCGAATTACCGCAAACTACAATTATTATCAGCGGTCTTGCATTAGCAATCGTGGGATTTGTTCTTGGTCTTTTGTGGACAACAAAAGATAAAAAAAACATAGAAAACAAGGAGTAAATTATGCAAGTAATATTATTATCCGCTATAATCGTTTTTCTACCTCTTATAATAATGGGCTGTGTAGCATCCTGGCGTGAACATCAAAACAAAAAATTGGTAGAACAATAAGCAAGGAAACAATAGGTGCCTGGCACCATATGCGTTAACTTAAATAAAAAAAGATGATAAAATAGAAGGATGGGAAGGGGAGAAATAAGATTTGAGCAGATGTTGCGTCTGCTGCCGGAAGGATGGGAAGCAAAAGCGAAAGAACTGGGCGCGTTACAACGCGCAAGGAAAATACAAACGCCAGAAGAATTGCTGCGGCTGATACTACTGTATCTGACAGAAGGGAAGTCTTTCGCCGGAACCAGCGCGATAGCCGCATTATCAGGCGAATCGGCTATGAGTAAAGTAGCGATATTCAAACGGATGCGGGCAAGCGGCGCATGGCTGCAGTGGCTGTGTGAAAACATCTATAGGAACGGCGGACTAACGGCGATGAAACCGAAATGGTTGAAAAAGAAAAGCGTAATTCTTGTAGACGGAACGGAAGATATCAAATGCGGGATACGGCGGCAGTGCTATATGCTGCATTACAGCCTGGATTTGTTCACGCTGGCGGCGCGAGAGTTTCTGGTAACGGACAGGAGAATCGGCGAGAAGCTGGCCAATTTCAAACATTTGGGGAAAGATGACATAGTTATGGGAGACCGGGCATATGGAACCTTGCCGGGGATAGCATATATACGGCAGCGGAAAGCCGGTTATGCGCTACGCATCAACAGCCGCGGTTTTGCGATATATGACGGTAAAAACCGGAAAATAGATCTGTTACGGCGGTTATCACGGCTCAAAGAGGGAAAAACAGCGGATATTACCGGGAAATGCACTATCAACGACCGGTATGAGCCGTTTCGCGTTTGTGTTCTGCGCAAAGACACGGACAGCGAAAGGGCGGGATTGAAACGGCTAACCAAAATAAACCAACGCAAGCACGGCGGAAAGACTGTCAGCGAACTCCAGCGTGAAAACAATAAATATATCATTGTGGCAACCTCGCTAAGTAAAGAAGAAGCGACGACCGCCCAAGTGCTGGAATTATACAGGATGCGCTGGCAGATAGAGATAGCGTTTAAACGGCTCAAATCGTTATTCCATTATAACGATTTGCCGGCGAAACAGGGTGACAGCGTCCGGGCGTGGTTTTACGGAAAGCTGCTGCTTGCCGCCCTGTGTGAAACATTAGTGAACACGGGGCGTTTTTCCCCCTCGCAAGGAATGTGAGGGCGAAGGCAAACTCCCTCCTGCTGAGCGGATGAGCTTGTGGAGAGAACAATACGTTGCGCTTATCATTGTGGTGAGTATACTACTTGAGGCGATGAATTATAACGATTTGTCAGAGCAACTGAGACGTTTATCCGATGTCTGCAAAGACTCTAAACGTAAACGCCTGCACCAGATGTGTTTTTTTAGTTCTGCTTAAGTTAACGCATATGGTGCCAGGCACCCGTGCGTACCTTCTGTACTTTGACATTTATATAATCGGAATAAATATTTTAGCTGTTGTCCCCGCGCCGGGTTTGCTTTCTATTTCAAGCGAACCGCCGCATTGCGCGGACAGTCTGAGACGGACGTTGTTAATTCCGATGTGCTGCTGTCCGTCATTGGGATAAATCCCATTATTAATTTTATCCTGTTCAAAACCAGCGCCGTCATCGGAAACAATTATCAGATAACCGCCCTCTGTTTCTTTTGTTGAAATGGTAACGGTTCCGCCGCCTTCTTTTTTACCTATGCCGTGTTTTACGGCGTTTTCGACAATGGGCTGCATGGTCAGGGCGGGGAGCTTGAAATATTTTGTTTGTATGTCATATATTACGTTTAACGCTTCGTCGTACATGGCGTTTTCCAAATTCAAAAAGCTTATGGTATGGTTCAGTTCATTTTCAAAGGGAATCGGCTCCGGGCTTTCCAGCAAATTCATGTTTCCCCTCAGGTAATTGGAGAAATTTATGGTCGCTTTCTTTGCCTGCGCGGGGTTTTTATCGCAGAGGCTCGATATGACGGCAAGGGCGTTGTATAAAAAATGCGGCTGTATCTGGGAAAGCATGATGGAGATACGGCTTTCGGCAAGTTTGCGTTCTGTTTGCAGTTTTTCTTCCATGTATGTTTTTATATCCGCCGCCATAGAGTTCATAGCGTCTTTGATTTTGTCAAACTCGTCATTATAACTGCCTTCTATCCTTGCGTCCAAATGACCGGCGCCGATGTTTACCGCTTCTTCCGTCAATTTTTGAATTGGCCTGGATATTAAAAAGGAAAGGAAAAACGACAAAAATACGACCATAATGGCAACGGCTGTAAAGATAACAATAAAAGTAATAATCGCCTGATTGGATATTTTTTCAATATTCTTTTTCGCTTCGCCGGTCAGCGATGACAACTGTGTTGAAAGCGGCCCGAGCGCTGACAGAAGCTCGTCTTCGTTCACGGTAACGCCTACCGACCAGCCGGTTACGGATATGGGGCTGAACGCAAGATAAAACTGTCTGCCGTTTTCCTCAACGGTGAAAAAGCCTGTTTCGCCGTTCATCATTCTTTTATAGCCTGCGGCTGTTTCAGAACCGGGCGGGGCTTGCGGTATGTTTGGCTGAAACTCTTGTCTGTCTATATCCGGGTGAAATATATACTTTCCTTCGTTGTTGATGATAAACGCATAGCCGGATTTTAATATGCGTGTTTCCAATAAAAGTTTTTTATAATTATCCAGCATGATGTCAAGCGCGGCTACGCCTAACAGTTTTCCTCTCTTGTCAAAAACGGCTTTTGAAACGGTTGCGACTAACCCCGAGCCGAGCGCGTCCTCATACACTTCGGTATATATCACCGTGCCGGGATGTGCGGCTGCCTGTGTATACCAAAGACGTGTTCTGGGATCGTATTTTGGATTAGCGTAAATAAGAGGGGTATAGTTATAAAACAGGCCGCTTTCCATTCCCACATAAAATTCGATGATGTCCGGGTTGTTGGTCAGCGTGGGCAGCAGCAAACCGAGGTTGCTTAACAGGTTTAATTCCTGTTTTATTTTTTCTGTCATGGAAACAGTTTCGGGCAGGATATATGTGCCTGAATAAACGCCTTTTACCGTTTCGGACGGTTTAATAACAGTACGGCCAAGACTGTAATATTGCGGGTTATTGAATATGTCCGTTACGACTCCTTCGAGCAGTTCCACGTCAAATTTGAAGGTGTCCAGCATGGCGTTGCAATTTACGGCTTGTTGTCTGGCAATGATCGTTAAAAAATTGTGAGCCTGTTCCAGTAATGCGCCGCTTGCGCTGTCAGCCGCCCCGCCGCCGAGCGCCGTGTTTGTTCTTGCCGAATATTGCGACACTTTTTTAATGGTAATATAACTTGCTATTGACATTCCCAATAATGCGAATAAACAAATGGCGATGACGACGCTGATGATTTTAGTCCTGAGTTTTGCCCTTTTGAATGTACTCATTATGTTTGACATTATTACTATCCTATCAAAAAACCGCGACAAATGTGCGACAAAAGCCCAACAAATAAGAAAAATTCCTGTAAACGCAACGGTGTGATGAAATTTGAAAATAATCTCCAAATCTGTCGCATTTCTGTCGCGCCCTGTTTTGTACAATTTTGTCTACCATGAAAATTTCCAACAAACTTAAACCTTATTTAAGAAGCCGTTTTATAAGAATCAGGCATGAGTTTTCCTTGTTCGTTTATAAAATAAAACAGTTGAAATTTAAAAAGAAAGGAGAAAAGAAGTGAAACTAAGCGTAAGAATTCCCCTGCTTATTGGCGTTGTTGTATTGGTTACGTCTGCGGGTCTGGGCCTTCTCACTTTACAGACAAGTACCGCAATATTAACAAAATCCGTCGTCAATTCTTTGGAGGCGGATAATAGTGAGGATGCCAAACTTATGAGCACCCTCCTGAATTGGGAACTCAGCATACTCTATGAAATTGCCAATAGGCCCAGCGTCCGTACTCTGAACTGGGGAACTGTCTATGCTGATTTATTACCCGAAGTCTCCCGTATTAAAGCCCAGCAAATGGCGCTGGTTTTGGCGGACGGCAGTTATACGAGCGTAATAAATACCACCACAAATAATGTATTTGACCGCTCTTATTTCAAGCGGGCTATGGCGGGAGAAAATAACATTGATATAGTCGTAAGCCGCGCGACCGGCAAGCCGGTAATTGTAATGGCGGTTCCAATACGTCAAAGCAATGAAAAAAACGCCCCCGTCATCGGAATATTAATGGCGGAAAAAGACGGTGTGGATTACCTTACCGATATTATGCTTGAAAATTTGGAACCCAGTATGCCAAGCGGTTATTATTATATAATGGACGTTTCTTCGGGACAGGCGGTCACCATAGCCCATCCAAACAAAGACATGGTAGTTAAACGTAACGCGCCGGAAGAGCAGGCGAAGACAAATCCTGTGTTCGCTTCTGTAAGCGTAATGCTTACCAAATCAATAAAGGATAGAAACGGAGGAGCAGAATATACCTATAACGGGAAACATTTATTAAGCTGCTATAATGAAATGCCCTTTTTTAAGAATTGGATAATGTACAGTTCAGTTGATAAAGCCGATATTGACAGGCAGCTTGCAGGAATGAGGAATTCCATCCTTATGGCAGGCATATTAAGTATTATTACCGGAATTGTCGTTGCGTTTTTTATAGGAAGATCAATAGCCAAACCTGTCGCCAGTGTGGCGGATACCCTCAAGGACATTGCCGAAGGCGAAGGCGATCTGACCCGTACCATAACCGTCAATTCCAAAGACGAAATTGGCGACCTTGCCCTGTATTTCAACAAAACATTGGAGAAAATCAAAAACCTCGTTATAAATGTTAAAAAAGAAGCCGCCGTATTGTCACAAATCGGCAATGACTTTGCAAGCAACATGACAGAAACCGCCGCCGCGGTCAATGAAATCACCGCAAACATACAAAGCATAAAAGGCAGGGTTATTAACCAGAGCGCCAGCGTTACCGAAACTCACGCCACCATGGAACAGGTTGTTACAAACATCAACAAACTCAACAGCCATGTCGAAAACCAAAGCCAAAATGTTTCTCAGGCTTCATCGGCAATTGAGCAAATGGTAGCCAATATCAATTCCGTCACCGATACCCTGATCAAGAATTCAGGCAATGTAAAAACATTGACAGAGGCCTCGGAAATAGGCAAGACAGGATTACAGGAAGTGGCTGCGGACATTCAGGAAATCGCCCGTGAATCCGAAGGCTTGCTGGAAATTAACGCGGTAATGGAAAATATCGCCAGCCAGACCAACCTGCTTTCGATGAACGCGGCGATTGAAGCCGCTCACGCCGGAGAAGCCGGAAAAGGCTTCGCAGTAGTCGCCGATGAAATACGCAAACTGGCTGAAAGTTCCAGCGAGCAGTCAAAAACAATCGGTAATGTTTTGAAAAAGATAAAAAGTTCCATAGACAAGATAACCAGTTCCACCCAAAACGTGCTTAACAAATTTGAGGCGATTGACTCGAGCGTAAAAACCGTTTCACAGCAGGAGGATAATGTACGCAGGGCGATGGAGGAACAGGGCGAGGGAAGCAAGCAGATTCTCGAAGGCGTCGGCAATGTGAACGAGATCACCCGGCAGGTAAAGAGCGGTTCCAATGAAATGCTTGTTGGGGCGGAAGAAGTAATAAGGGAAAGTAACAATCTTGAAAAGGCAACGCAGGAAATAACCGGCGGCATGAACGAGATAGCCTCCGGCGCGGCTGAGATAAACATTGCTGTTAATCATGTTAACGAAATAAGCGCCAGGAACCGCGATGGAATAGACACCTTAATACGTGAAGTTTCACGCTTCAAAGTTGAGTAACATGAAATTAATCCACTCTCTCAGATTCCGGTTTGCAGTCGTTCTCTCCGTTTTCATTGTTGCAATGATTGGAATAATGTCCGTCTGGGGCATACGCCAGATGTCAAAAACCGCATCAGTAACATTTGCCGCGCAGGGTGTTTTCGTAGTGGAAAAGTCAGTCTCACTTATTGACGGTGATTCCTTTGAGGCGCTGGCAAAATCGCAAGACTTAAGCGACCCTTTTTATGAAGAAACAAGAGTTAATCTGCTGCAATTAAAAAACTTTGCAAACTGCGTATATCTGTATACTATGGCTCCGGTAAAAGATAATATTTGGCAGTATGTCATTGACGGCAGCGCGGAACCTGACGACACTGAAAATTTTTCCGGCCTTGGGGATGAGGAAGATACAAGCGCCTATGACGAAGCGTTCAGAAGAGCATGGACTTCTGGAAAAACCGAGAGCGGCAATCTTGTAAATCAGGAAGGATGGGGCTGGCTTGTTTCGTTTTACGCCCCCATAAGAAATTCCGCCGGAAAAGAAGTGGGAATAGCCGGCTGTGATTATAACGGCGAACACCTTCATAACACCATCATTGCGAATGTATGGCGGCAGATAATCATCGGGGGAATTTTCGTGCTGCTCGGCCTTGCGCTGGTACTGGTTTTACTGCGGCAGATTTTTTCACCCCTTGGCAGAATCAATTCTATCCTGAAAGAAATTTCAATGGGTGAAGGAGACTTAACCGGAAGGATTGAAGCAAACAGGGATAATGAGATTGGGGAACTGGTAGGTTACTTCAACCTTACGATGGAAAAAATAAGAAACCTGGTTGGAACAATAAAATACAAAATAAACGGACTTAACCATACCAGTTTTGAGCTTTCTGTCAATATGGACAAAACTTCCGCGGCCGTGGAGCAGATTTCATCTAACCTTGACAATATGGAAAACCTTGTGGTCAAACAGGAAAACGGGGCGTTTGTTGCAGGCGAAGCGGTTGGGGTTATAAAAACAAATATCGACAGCTTAAATAAAATGATAGAACAGCAGGCCGGAAGCGTAGACAGATCGTCTTCTGCGATTGAGGAAATGACGGCTAACATTCATTCGGTAACCCAGACGCTCGCGGAAAACAGCAAGAATGTCGGTGTTTTGGTTGAAGCATCCGAGAACGGCAAAACAGGACTTCAGACAGTCGCGCAGGAAATACGGGAGATAGCCCATGATTCCGAAGGATTGTTGGAAATAAATTCAGTGATGAACAATATCGCAAGCCAAACCAATCTGCTTTCGATGAACGCCGCGATTGAGGCGGCTCACGCCGGAGAAGTCGGTAAAGGCTTTGCGGTAGTCGCCGATGAAATCCGCAAACTTGCCGAGTCATCGAGCAGGCAGTCAAAAACTACTACGACAATGCTGAAAAAAATAAAAGCTTCCATAGACAATATTACAAAATCGTCTAACGATGTCCTGGAACGTTTTGGGGCTATAGACTCAAGCGTAAAAACAGTTTCCGAGCATGAGCAAAACATCCTGCATGCGATGGAAGAACAGGAAACCGGAGGAAAACAAATACTGGAATCTATAAGCGTATTGAGGGACATAACAGCGTCGGTAAAAAAGGGCTCTGATGATATGGCGCAATCAGGCGAAACATTGGTTAAGGAGACTGACGAATTTATAAAAACCAGCCAGGAAGCGGCGGAAGGCATGAACGATATACTGGCGGGTATTAATCAGATAAAAGTTTCGGTTAACCATGTAGACGAAATGAGCCATGAAAACAACAATAACTTTGAATCGTTAAAACAGGAAACACAAAAATTTAAGATTATCGCCGGCAATGAAAAGCAAAAAGTTCTTATAGTAGACGATGACGGTATTCATCTTGAAATGGTAGAGGCGGTGTTATCAAGCGAATATGACGTATCAATTGCAAAATCGGGCAAAGAAGCGCTGGGCCTGTTTTATCAGGGTCTTGTTCCCCAATTGGTATTATTGGACTTAATAATGCCGGATATGGACGGCTGGGATACTTATGGCAGAATAAAAGCGATGAGCAGTTTATACAATACACCGATAGCGTTTTTTACAACTTCAAACGATCCGAAAGACATACAACATGCGCTGGAAATGGGCGCGGTTGATTATATCAAAAAGCCATACGATAAAGACGACTTGTTACGCAGAGTCGGAAAAGCTCTGAAGGAAGGAGAAAAGAGGTGAAAATCCGTATAAAACTTTTTGGCAGTTTTTCTATTGTAAAATGAGACGTATTTTTTCTGCAAAAAATTAATATTTTTCAAAAAAACTTATTTTTGTCACATATTTGACACGTCTTGTTTATATAATTCTCAATAGACAGCGGTAGTTAGCGGTTATGTTTTCAATACCTGTTTCGCGCAAGCGTCAAATTTCAATGCGTCGCAGATTTTTCATTTTCTCAGCCGTGTTATTTCTGCTTATATTTTTGCCGGGAAGCGCGGCTTTTATCATATTAATGGACCAAATTCAGTATGAAAACGACGGACAAAAATTAACGCGAATTATTGAAACTAAAAGGCTTAAACTGGAAGCGTCCATAAACAGTGAAATAGCCATTGCGCTAAGAATGGCTGATTCTCCTTTGATACGGCGTCACTTCCTTAACCCATCGGACGGCGAATTGCAAAAAATAGCCTTTGAGGAAATAGCCGGATACCGCAGGGCTTTTAAAAGCGATTCGGTTTTCTGGTGCAGCAATGTTGATAAAGAATTTTATTTTAACGAGGATAATCATTATACGGTTGATATCGAAAGCCCTGATAACTATTGGTACAAAATGACTCTATACGGAACAGAAAGATATAATTTCAACATCAACTACAACCCGGATTTAAAACGCACCCTGCTGTGGATTAACGCGCCTGTTTTTGATAATAATCACAGACCCGCCGGCATTGTGGGAACCGGCATAAATCTGTCCGATTTTATCAACGCCATATATCAGGGCTATTCGGAGACTGATGAATTGTATTTATTTAACGAAGCCGGTGAAATAACCGGGGCAAATAACATTGACCTTGTCGCCAAAAAAATAAATATAACCAAGGAACTCGGTCAAACCGGGCATAAAATCATGGACTACGTGAAACACCTAAAACCAGATGAAATAAAATATTTTAAACCGACGGATCGGAAAGGAATAGCGGCGTATGGCGCAATTCCGGCTTTGGACTGGCATATAGCCGCTTTGCATCCTGTTGTCACAGGAGAATCCCTGCGAAACGGCATGACGATTCTTTTCGGCGTAATGATGACGGTCATTTTTTCTGTCTTTGTATTTTTCAATATATTTATTGTCGTAATACTTGAGCCGCTGAACCAGGTAGTAAAAAAAATAAATCAAACTTTCACGGAATGGGATTTAAAACCTCAGGGGGGCGGATATTATAATGATGAGGTCGGAGCCTTCCGGGAATTTTTCCACTTGACCATAATTGATCAGCTAACGGGTATTTACAACAGGCGGTATTTAGACGGCAACTTAATGAAAATTATCAAACTCCATTCCAGAACCGGCGGCAGTTTAAGCGTGCTAATGATCGATATAGATTATTTTAAAAAATACAACGACACTTACGGTCATGACGCGGGAGATAACTGCCTTAAAACAGTAGCGGCCGCTCTTTCTGAATGTGTAATAAGGGAAGATGATTTTTTAGCGAGATACGGCGGAGAAGAATTTGCCGTTATTCTGCCGAACACCGACAAGAACGGCGCCCAGTTGGTCGCGGAAAAAATGCTGGAAAGGGTGCGTGAATGTAATATGCCCCACAGTGAAAGCGATATAGCGAGTTATGTTACTGTCTCCATCGGGGGCACAACCAGTATCACCAGT
>Ga0268262_10007165_pt1 | contig 10493 bp, 11 predicted proteins | sample TergutNc150P3_FD_190354 | JGI IMG/M metagenome (GOLD analysis project Ga0268262, IMG submission 190354) | Nasutitermes corniger P3 segment gut microbial community from laboratory colony in Florida, USA - Nc150 P3 (SPAdes) (version 2) | ecosystem: Host-associated > Arthropoda: Insects >...
AAGATCGTTCATCCGGTTTATGACCCTGATGAAGGTCGATTTCCCGCAGCCGGACGGGCCGATAAGAGCCGCCGCTTCGTTGTTGCCTATGTCAAAATTTATGTTTATCAGCGCCTGAAACTCGCCGTAAAAGAGATTCAAATTGTTGATCTTTAATTTTTCGCCTGCCATATTATTCCGCCGGATTTTAATCCGTATTCTCCGCGACGCCGCTGCCGGCTGCGCCTCTGTATATTAACTTTACCGCCGTATTGATGATAAGCACCACCACGATCAACACCGCGGCGGCGGTAAAAGCGTGGGCAAAATCGTCAGCCTCGATCGCCTCTTTGGTAAGGTAATAAAGATGAATTGTCAAAGTGCGGCCTGACTCAAAGATTGTCCTGGGAAGGTTGCGCGCAATTCCGACGGTAAGCAGCACCGGCGCGGATTCACCTACCACGCGGCCCGCGCCCAGTATCGCCGCTGTAAGGATTCCCGGCATTGCGGGGGGCAAAACCACGTGGAGTATGGTTTGAAACTTGGTAGCCCCCAGTGAAAGAGAACCTTCGCGAAAAGAATCCGGCACGGTCTTAAGCGCCTCTTCTGTCGTTCTGATGATCACCGGAAGGATCATGATGCTCAAAGTGAACCCGCCAGCAATAATGGACTGCCCCAAATGCAGGAAACGGCAGAAAAACAACAACCCGAAAAGGCCGTAAATAATCGAAGGGATACCGGCCAGGGTATCGATGGCAAGCCCCAGAAAACGGCTTAAACTGGATTTGAAGGCGTACTCGTGCAGATAAATTGCGGTCATGATCCCCAGCGGTACGGCAATAGCCAGGGAAACAACCACCGTCCAGGCGGTAGCCACAATCATGGGGAGAAGACTTTCACTTACTGGGCCTAAAATGACGGAAAGCTTAAACATTCCAGCTGACTGGACAAGTATATAGGCGATAATTCCGACAAGCGCCGCTCCTACCGCCACGGAAGCAACGACCATCAGGACATACCAAAGGCTGTCGGTAATCTTTCTTTTTTTTAAATTATTCACGCGTCTGCCTCTCCCCTGCGGCGTATTACTAAAATCAGGCCATTAAGAAGAAGGATCATTACAAGCAGGACTATGCCTATCGCGAAAAGCATGTGCGAATGTCTGCCTTCGGCGTAACCCATTTCCAGGGCGATGGTCGCGGTTAAAGTCCTTACCCCTTCCAGCGGGCTTTTGATTAGCTGCGCCGAGTTCCCCGCTACAAGGATAACCGCCATTGTTTCGCCCACGGCGCGGGAAAAGCCGAGGATAATCCCGGCCAGCACCCCGGACTTCGCGTGCGGTAAAACCACATGCAAAGCGGTCTGCATCTTGCTCGCGCCTAACGCCAGGGACGCCTCGCGCCGGGACAAGGGCACTGCCTGAAGGCATTTTTCGGACACGGTTATAATCGTTGGCAGGATCATTATCGCGAGGACAATTACAGCGGAAAGCAGGCTGTTTCCCGACGGGGTTTTAAAAGTCTGCTTGACCAGCGGCACGATTACCATGAGGCCGAAGAACCCGTAGACCACCGATGGTATGCCAGCCAAAAGCTCCACGCCGCTTCTAAAAATGTTCGCGAATTTTGGCGGAAGGAACTCCGCCATAAAAAGGGCGCAGAGCAGGGCTATCGGCACCCCAAGAAGAAGAGCGCCAAAGCAGACGAGGATGCTGCCCAGGATCATGGGAAAAATTCCGTAGACTTTTCTATACGCCGGAAGCCATTCCATACCGGCGATAAATTTGAATAAATTGTAGGGCGGCTCAGGAAGGATAATGTGTATCTTCTGGTTGAGGCCGGGCAAAGCCCCGGGAAAGCTCACCGAGCAAGTGTTTGCGTCGGGAAAACTCACCTCGGCGTCCCCTGCCTCAATCGGCTGTAGCAATCTTGTGTGGTATTTTTTTTCAGGCGAAAGACGGAAAGTCAGCTCCCGCTCTTCCCCCCTGTTTATAAATTGAAAGGAAACGCTTTTGACATCCCAGGGAAACTCAATAAAACCATCAGGGTTTTCGTATAACGTCCCGTTAATTGTTACCATGTCGAGTCTTTCGGTAACAATTCGCACGGTTTTGGCTGTAGGGACGAAAAAAGGTTCCGCCCCCTGGATGAGTATGAAAACAACAATGGCTCCCAGGGCGGCGACTCCGGTAAAGGAGAACGCCCTGAAAAGCCATGTAAAAGCATTGTCAATAAGACGCCGAGGTTTTAGAACCGGCTTTAGAACCGTAGGTAGCATCGCTTCCTTAATATTTTATTTTACACTTATCCAGCTTGTTTTTACAATGTTTTGACCGGCGGAGCTCATGATCCAGTCAAGGAACGCTTTGGTTTCGGCGTTAAGCGGCACTCCCTTTTTTGTCAACAGAATAAAGGGCCGGGCGATTTTGTAGGAACCTGAAACCACGTTGCCGGTAGAAGCGGCGATTCCGTCAACGCTTAAAGACTTGATTGAATTATCCACCGAGCCAAGGGAAATATAACCTATAGCGTCGGCGTTGCGGGACACCTCGGCCTTGATAGCGCCAGTCCCATCGAACTCTATCGCGCCCCTGACCAGCTTGTCCTGGAACTTGAGAATCTCCTCAAAAGCGCCGCGGGTTCCCGATCCCGGTTCCCTGGAAACCACAGCGATACGCCCGGTCTTGCCCTGGGCTGCCGCGCCCAGTTGTTCCCAGCTGGTAATCTCGCCGGTGTAGATATTCCTGATCTGCGCCTGGGTCAGGCTTGTAATCGGGTTTGCGTTATTGATAATAACCGCGATACCGTCGATGGCGATAACGAGTTCGTCGATTCCGGTTCCCATTTCGGCGGGGGTCAGTTCACGGCTGGACATACCGATTTCGCAGGTACCCGCCGGAACGCCTTTGATCCCGTCGCCCGAACCGGTTGCGCTGACGGTGAATTTTACGTTGCCGCGAACCTTGGCGTATTCGGCGACAAACAGTTCCATAAGGGGATTGACCGAGGTTGACCCGCCTACCGAGATTGTGTACGGCGTAGCAGCAGGTGTGGTTCGCTGGGCTTGGGACGCACCTTGGTCAGACTGCTGTGAACCAGCGCCGGCTTGTCGACCAGCCGCGAAAGCCAATGCCGCTGTTAGAATAAAAGCGATAAAAATAAATAGGGATTTCTTCATCGTAAAACTCCTTAAAAAAAGTTGCTTGATAATGTCCTAATTATTGTTCAGGAATGGTGATACTATTGTTAAAAATCAGTTAAAATTTGTGCTTCCTTAAAATATTTTCCCTTCTCATTCGTCTGTAAAACTATAAGGAGTAAACAATGAAAAACAGAATTAAATTTGCTTTTATGGGAATTCTTGCCATGCTTGTAACATGCGCCGTGTTCGCTGTGGCTGTTATGCTGTTGTGGAACGCCCTCTTGCCGCAGATTTTTGCGCTTCCGCAGATCAGCTACCTGCAAGCGGTAGGCATGCTGATCCTTTCCCGGCTGCTCTTCGGAGGCATAGGCGACGAAATGAAAAACCATGCCACGCGCCGGGGAGTAAGGAGAGGCGAGCATCAGTTTGATCACGGTAATAAACTTCGTGAAAAGTGGATGAACATGAGCGAAGAAGAACGCAAAGAGTTTATGGAAAAGGAAAAGGATTTTTTCAGGTTTCATAAAGGCTTTTCACGCTTTCATGATTCTTTCACGGATGGTGAAAAACCGGAACAGAGTGGAGTATAAAAATGTTAATTAATACCACAGGCGCCGTTCTGCTTATTACAACATCATTAGTTTTAGTGTTTATTACTGTAATTTTTACAACTTGCTCAGCTTTGCTTGTTTGCTTAAAGAGCTAAAAAGGAGAACAACAATGAGTAAACCGGTTATCGCCGTTCAGAACCTGACCAAGCGGTACAAGGGCGCGGGGAAACCCGCGGTGGACAGCATCAGTTTTTCCGTGGGCGAAGGGGAGTTCTTCGCGTTTCTCGGGCCCAATGGCGCGGGGAAAACGACAACTATCTCAATACTGACCACAACGCTTTCCAAAACTTCCGGAGAACTGCACATCGCCGGGTTTGACGTGGACACGCAGGCGAGGAAGGTACGCGAAGAAATCGGGATAATCTTCCAGCAGCCGAGCCTCGACGAAAACCTCAGCGCCGAGGAAAATATCCGCTTCCACGCCTGCCTCTACGGCATGTGCGGCTACCGTCCCTCTTTTAAGCTGATGCCGGCGGCGTACCGCAAAAAGGTACTGGAACTTGCCGATATGGTCGGCCTCGCCGACGTATTGGGAAAACCCGTCAAGAAGCTTTCAGGCGGCATGCAGCGCAAGCTGGAAATTATCCGCAGCCTTATCCACACGCCGCGTGTACTCTTCCTGGACGAGCCGACGCAGGGGCTGGACGCGGTAAGCCGCCGGGGACTCTGGGATTACATCAACACGGTGCGCCGCCAGTACGGGACCACGGTATTTCTCACCACGCACTACATCGACGAGGCTGAAAATACCGACACGGTATGCGTAATTAACCACGGGAAAATCGTCTTTATGAATTCGCCTGAGGAGATGAAGCGAAATCTGCTCAGGCAGGAGCTTATCATCGACGCGGACGATCGTGACGCGCTCAAGGCGGAATTATCGGCGCTAAATCTGAGCGTAACCGCGAACGGCAGGATCGTTGTTCCCTTTCAGGGGCGCACGGCGCAACAGTTGATCGCGCAGATAAAAACGCCCCTTTCGGTATTAAAAATCCACGACCCTTCATTGGAGGACGCTTACGTGGAGTTATTACAAAAAACTGAAGCATTAAACACAACAGGAAACTCAAAATGAACGAAACTATTTTAACACGCAGAAAGTCCCGTATTTTCCGGGAACTAAACACGATCGTCACCGTAATGGCGCGGGACATTACGCTTTTTTTTAAATCCATAGGCACGCCGATTATGAGCATAGTTATGCCCCTGGTTATGATGGGCATGATTGGCGGTAACCTTTCGCAGAATATGGCATCCTCATTGAACTTTCAATTCGGAACTTTCATGATAGTGGGGATGATGGTAAATATGCTGTTTATGATGACTTCAATGAATATGACCAGTTTCGTTGACGATCATCAAACCGACTTCATACAGGAAATGCTGGTGTCGCCGGTATCCCGCTATTCCCTTGTAATCGGCAAGATCTTCGGTTCCATGTTCGGGGCGATCCTGAGCCTGACGGGAACGCTCATTGTGGGCCTTATAATGGGCATTACCCTGAGCGCAGGCCAGCTCCTGTTGATCTTCGCGCTTTCGCCGCTCATGTGCCTTTCCGGCGGCGCGCTGGCGATGATACTTATCGGCCTTATCAGGAATAAAACCGCCGCGAATATGGCGGTCTCGCTTATCACCCTGCCGCAAATGTTTTTATCAGGCGCGATTATTCCCATCAACAATTCATCCGGGGCGCTCTTTGTTATAAGCCGAATGTTACCGATGACATATTGCATTGATCTGGTACGCGCGGTAGTTTATGCCGGAACGCCGGAATATAATAGCGTAGTTATGTTTAACCCTTTAATCAATTTTGCCGTTATTGCCGCGCTTACGGTATTGTGCCTTGTCATCGGGACTTTCTTTTTCGCGCGTTCTGAAAAAAACAGGTAAAAGCAGAAACACATGGCGAGCAAAACAGCGGAAGTTTTTACAAGTTTCAGACAGCGGCTGCTGAATTTCATAAACACACGGGTCAGCCGTATTGAGGACGCCGAGGACATTTTACAGGAGGTGTTCTATCAATTTACCCGTGTCAATAATTTAATCAACCCGATAGAAAATATCTCGGCATGGCTTTACCGCACCGCCAAAAACAGAATTATCGATCACTATAAAAAGAGAAAGGACGATTCATTGCCCTCATCTTACGATGAAGATAATGACGAATACATTTTTGACGAGATAAGCGATATTATTTACGGTGAAGAAGCAACCCCGGAAATAAAAATGCTGCGTTCATTGGTATTTGAAGAAATCCAAACCGCCCTTGCCGATTTACCGGAGGAACAGCGCGAAATTTTTGAGCTGACCGAATTGCTGGATTATTCCGTAAAGGAAGCCGCGGAAAAAACCCATACGCCGGTTAATACGGTTCTTTCGCGCAAGCACTACGCGGTAAAGTTTTTACGCAAAAGACTGCAGGAACTGTATGATGATGTAATATGTAAATAACCGGCATTGACAAAATAGTTTCCATAGATGATACTAAGGCAGAAAATAGCAGGTAAAAAACATTGTGGCTTCATTAATTCTTTTAATAATTATTTATATCTCGTTTATTAGTTTGGGTTTACCGGATTCATTGCTTGGATCGGCATGGCCTTCAATGTATAGCGGCTTAAATGTTCCACTGCATTATGCCGGATATATTTCCATGATTGTAGCGGGCGGAACGGTTATATCAAGCATTTTCAGCGAAAGAATCATCAGGCGGCTGGGAACCGGGCTTGTCGCCGCCGTCAGTGTTTTAATGACCGCGGTCGCGCTCCTTGGAATTTCATTTTCTCATGCTTTTGCGTTATTGTGCTTATGCGCCATTCCCCTTGGCCTGGGCGCGGGTTCCATAGACGCGGCTTTGAATAACTATGTGGCGCTGCATTACAAGGCAAAGCACATGAGCTGGCTTCATTGTTTTTGGGGGATAGGCGCTTCAATAGGGCCGATTATCATGTCGTTTTTTTTGATAAGGGGCAGCTCATGGAGCATGGGTTACCGCGCGATTGGTTTTATTCAATCTTCCCTTGTGATCGTATTATTTGCCACTATATCGCTATGGGGGAAAAACAAATCCCAAAGCGGCAGCGCCCGAAACGGCGGCGCCCAAAGCGGCGGCGAAATAAAAGAAACACGTCAGAAAATACAATTCAGTCAATTGTTTCACACCGTTGGGGTAAAACCAATTCTGGTCGCATTTTTTTGCTATTGCAGTATTGAAACCACAACCGGATTATGGGGAAGCAGTTTTTTGGTTATAGAAAAAAATATACCACCTGAAATAGCCGCCAGGTGGATTTCGTTGTATTTTATCGGCATAACATCCGGTCGTTTTATTTCCGGTTTTCTGACGATGAAATTTAACAACCGTCAAATGGTTCGATTGGGGCAGGTTTTTGTCGCTTGCGGAATTATCGCTTTATTGCTGCCCGCCGGCAGGGCATTATTATTGCCCGGTTTCTTTATAATTGGGCTCGGCTGCGCTCCGATATATCCAAGCCTTCTGCACGAGACGCCCAAAAATTTTGGCAGTGATAAATCACAGGCTATAATGGGAATACAAATGGCAAGCGCGTATATAGGATCCACATTCATGCCGCCGTTGTTTGGACGGATAGCGTCATTTATAAGTTTCAAAACTTTCCCGCTATTTATCGGAGCTATACTGCTGCTAAATATTGTAATGGTAGAATTAGTGAATAAAAAGGTAGGAAAAGACAATAGGCCGGACGGAGATATTTACAAATAAATCTTATTTATACCAACCTACTAATTTTAGCAGGTAAAAAACAGCGAAAACAGGCAAACCTACTGAATTTTGCAGGTAGCAAGCGCGTTTTCCCGGTTGTATATTTTTCATAAACGCGAGTTTTAAAACACGCGAATCTATTTTGAGAGGTATATTTATGAGGGGATACACATTTTCAAGTTTATTGCTGTTGTGTGTGACGGTATTTGTTAACGCGCAGGGATTTACCGGCCCCGGAACCAGTGGACAGCCCATTACGGTCAGCCAAACTGTTACTATTAGTGAAGCGAAAAATTGTCCTCAGGATTCATGGGTAATTTTAACCGGAAATATTATCAATGCGCTACCGGGTGGAAGGCATTTCATGTTTCGGGACTCTTCCGGGGAAGTTCCCGTTGAGATCGGCCCAAAAGAATGGAGGGGATTGTCAGCCGCGGTATCCGATGCCGTTGAGATTTGCGGAGAGGTAAAAAAAGAGAGAGGACTGGTTTTTATCAGAGTACACACCATAACTTCAGCGGCAAGAACAAACGCAAAGCGGTACGCTGTTACGATCAATGAGGCGCGAAATTTGCCGCATGATTCCTGGGTAGTATTAACCGGCAATATTGTCTATTCGTTACCGTCGCTTAATGATTATATGTTCCGTGATTCTTCAGGCGAAATCATCATTGATATTGGCCCTAAAGAATGGCGCGGCTTGTCTGTAAACGAAACGGACAGGGTTGAGATTTCCGGCGAGGTGAAAATAAACAAAGCGCAGCTTCCCATTAAGATTAAGGTACACGCCATAAGAAAAATCTAATTCTTTATTGCGGACGAGAAGGAGCGTACAACAGTGCCGGAGAAACTGAGCGTTATTACACGGCTTTTTCAAATACGGGATGAACTGTCTTTTCGGAATATCAGAAGGGAACTGTGGCCTTATTTGCTGATTTTCCCCCTTTCTGTTGTTATGGGGAACCTGCGATATTACGACCATAGCATAGCGCTGGCGGGCTTCCGATCATCTGAATTAACATTTTTTCTTTTAGGGCTTGGCTGGCTCATCGTAACCCTCACCCCCAAACGGTTGATACTGCCGTTTCTTCGTCTGGCGACGGTTGTTTCCGCGATTCTCCTGCCTTTCCTGATTTTAATGCCTATGGGTTTCTGGTGGTTTACCCTGTACATGGCTTTCAATTTTTTTAACGGTCTATGCGCCGCCTGCGCTTTCTTCCTGTTCTGCTTTGTGTTAAATAACATTGAGCGTTTATTCGGCATGGCGCTTATTCAGTTTTACTACGGCTTTTACTACGCCGCATGGACCATATTCCCCGCTATTCATTTGGCAAATGAGAAATGGGGCGGTGTTATAGTAACGGCAGTTTTTCTTATTGTTGTTTTTTCATGCGGTAAAAAGCAGCCGGAAATCGCCGCCGATAGTGACGGAAAAGGGTCAGGCGTTCCTTTTGTCATCGGTTTGCATATTGTGTTTTACATGATCGGGTGTATGGTAAATTACATCGAGTGGGGGGAAAACAGCCTGTCCGCTCTCGCGTTCGGGCTGGGAACTTTTATTTCTGTAGGCCTTGTGATTATCGTCCAACTGTTCATTGGCCGCAGCGCTTTGTATCTCTGGCTTATGTTTTTGGTTTTTTCCCTGCTGGGATTGGGCGCTCTGTTATACGATACGCCTGTAACACTCATTTCCGGTTCCTTCGCCTACGGCCTGGGCGACGGCCTTGGCTATATTGTTATCTGCTATATGTGCGCCGGGGCTATTAAGCGGAGCAAGTCCCTGCGGATGTTCAGGCTGTACTGCTTGATGTTCTTTGTCGAATGTTTTGTTATTTCCGGACTCTTTTCCTTTTACTTTAATTATTTTGACGGCCCCGACAAGTTTCTCGCGTTCGGCATTGTGCTGGTGTTGGTCAGCGTAAGCTTTTTGCTCATACCCCTTATGCAAAAGAAATTATTTGACGCGGACTGGACAGACGGCCTTTATCTTCGCGACATGGATAAATACTCCCTGCCTTTTGCGCGGACGGAAGCGATTAACACCGAAAACCACCTTGATCTAACATCCCGCGAAGAGGAAATTTTTACAATGCTGCTTACAGGCAGAGCGCCCAAAGAAATCGCCTATACATTGAAAATTAGCCCCTATACTGTCAATTTCCACCAAAAGAACCTGTACCGCAAATTAGGCATACAAAGCAGGGCGGAACTCTTTGCCCGTTATTTGTCTAAAATTGAGCTCCACGGCGACAAAAATAACAGAGCGACAGATATGATCAGGCTTAATGAATTAAACAAACAGCTTATTTCTGAAATTGAAAAGCTGGAAACGTTATCAGTAACCGACGAACTTACAAAAATTAACAACAAGCGTTCATTTCTGGAATATATGAATTTGATATGGGAACATTGCCAGCATTTACGCCTGCAATTAAGCGCCGTAATGATTGATGTTGACAACTTCAAGAAATATAACGATTCCCTCGGGCATTTGGAGGGAGACAAGGCGCTGATAGCTATAGCGCAATGTATAAAAAACCAGCTAAAAAGGGAAACGGATTTCGTCGCGAGATTTGGCGGCGAGGAATTTATTTGCCTGCTTCCGTTCATTGATAAGAATGAGGCGCTCGCTTTAGCGACAACAATAGTACAAAGCGTTGAAAACATGAATATTCCTCACCCAAAAAATGAACATTCAAAATACCTGACAATCAGCGCGGGGATGGCCCATACAGTCCCGAACGATAACGATTCATCTAATCAACTGTTGGATTTAGCGGACAAGGCGTTATATGCGGCGAAAAAGACAGGGAAAAACAAGGTTGTAGTTAATTAGTGTCTTTCCATTTGATCTGCTCCCCCGCGCTTGTATAGACCGTCGTATTGGGCGGAACAGACTCGGTTATCCACACGTTGCCGCCGATAATGCTGCCTCGGCCAATAACCGTTTCGCCGCCCAGAATTGTCGCGTTGGAATAAATGGTAACGTCGTCTTCGATAGTGGGATGGCGTTTGCGGTT
>Ga0268262_10007166_pt1 | contig 10492 bp, 9 predicted proteins | sample TergutNc150P3_FD_190354 | JGI IMG/M metagenome (GOLD analysis project Ga0268262, IMG submission 190354) | Nasutitermes corniger P3 segment gut microbial community from laboratory colony in Florida, USA - Nc150 P3 (SPAdes) (version 2) | ecosystem: Host-associated > Arthropoda: Insects > Digestive...
ACTAAATTGGAAACAAAAGCAATATATTTCCCGTCTTTTATGTTTTGAAAAAGCGGATGAGTATCCTTCTCAAATTCTTTGTCAAAATATCCGCCGATAACGGACGTATCTAAAAACAAAGTTAATATTTTTTCATTCATTTTTATTTCTCCTTTGCTATAAAATAATAACTTTTATTTACATCCCGCAAGTAAAAACGCTTTGGTAGCGAATTTTTTGTGGAAAGGCGGGGGGGGATTGTTTTTGTGGCGGGCGGGATTCGGGTTTCGTTTCGCTTTTTGTTTTGTGCATTTATTATTTTATCGCAGCACAAAACTATTTCAAAGGGAAATAATGAACGACGAACGACTTGAAAAATTAAAACAATCGATAATAAAAGGCGAAAAGGTAAACGCGAAATTGTATAACCGCCTTATTCTAACAAAGGTTTCGCGGACTTACGCGCTCACAATCCGCGCTTTGGGAGAGCCGTTTCGCGAGCCGGTGCTTATAGGATATTTGTTTTGCAGAATCGCCGACACATACGAAGACAGCGAAATTTTATCGGTCGAGCAAAAAACCGAAGCGCTGGATAATTTTAAGGAATTGTTTTTGTCCGAAGGCAAAGAATTAAAGTATCTGGAAAGAATCCGCGAAATCTGCAAGAGTTTCAGAACCGACGACAGCGAGGAGTTTTTGGCGCTTTATCCCCAACCGGCGTTTGAGAGGTATGCGACGTTTCCAGCCGAAGTGAAAAAAGCGATGGCTTCGACGGTTTGCGAAATGATAGACGGAATGAAAAAAACGGTAATTCGTCAAAGTACGCAGGAAAAAATCGGTACGAAATCGTTGGAAGAACTTGAAGAATATTGCTATTTTGTCGCGGGGACGGTCGGAAATATGTTGACCGACTTGTTTTTTCACTATTCGCCGTGGATAAACGAAAAACTTTACGAGCAGATGTGCCAGCACAAACACGCTTTCGCCGAAGCGTTGCAACTGACGAATATCGTTAAGGACGCGATGGGCGATTTGAAACGCGGCGTAAGTTTTATTCCGCGCGATTTGGCTTTGCAATACGGCGTAGATTTGGAAAAATTATATCTTCCGCAAAACCGCAAACAGGCGCAGGAAGTTATGAACGCCTTGATAATAAAAGCGGTAAAATCGCTGAACCGCGCCGTGCTTTATTCCATTTTAATTCCCAAACAGGAGCCGAGAATGCGGATTTTTTGCATTATGCCCGTTCTCTTTGCGATAAAAACGCTCGCCGCCGCGGTAGAAAACAGCGACAAACTGCTTGACGCTGACGCAAAGGTGAAAATTAGCCGCGACGAAGTTAAAAAGACGATAAAATTTATCACGCTAAACTGCGTTTGGGATTATCAGCTGGTCGTCGCATACGAGAAGGACTTGAAAAGGATAGAAAAAGCGTTGAATATACAAATTGAAATACCGTTCAAAAAGGCGGGTTTTCTGCCGATTGTTCATTTGGCGAAATAAATTTTGCGCAAAATTCGCATATGTTTTTTTATTCGGCGTTCAACTCGATTACGATTCGCAGTCCGCGCTCTTTGGGGGCTTCGGCGCAAATTTTTCCGCCCATATTCTCGACCAGATTTTTTACAACCGCAAGCCCGATTCCCGAACCGCTTTGAGAAAACGTGACATAAGGCAGAAATAACGCGTCTAATTTTTCTTTTTCAACACCTCTTCCGTTGTCCGTGAATGAAATTTTGACGCGGTCTTTTATTTTCTCGATGTCTATTTTCATTTCGTTAGCGCCCGCGTTTATAGAATTTTTGTATAGATTCAACAATATTTGCGCAAAAAACGCTTTATCCAAAAAAACAGAGGCGTCTCCGTTTATTTGCGACGTTATTTTGTCCGACATATCGTCGGCGCAGTTTTTAATTAAAGCGCAAACGTTTTCTACGCGGCAGTTCGCCGTTTGAACGTCAGAGAAACTTCTGAATTTATTTACCAAGTCCTCAAAATTGTTTATTTGAGAATTTATTTTTTTTGTAAAGTTTTTTAGTTCGTCGTCAGAAATTTCATCTTTCCCGTCGATTTTTTCCGAAAGTTTATCGACTATCAAACGCATCGGCGTGAGCGGATTTTTTATTTCGTGCGCCATAAATTTTGCGATGTCCCGCCACGCTCTTTCTACCGCGATGATTTTTTCTTTTTCTCGCAAATCGATGAGTTCGTTTTGCAAACGGAAGATTTTGTTTTCAAGAACGCCAAGCGCGCCTCCGCTTTTGATTTCAATTTGAGCGAACTCGCCTTTACCTATTTTTTCGACGGATTTTGCAAGTTTTTTTAACGGCGAAGTTACGTAAAGCAGCGAAAAAAACGCCGCAAACAATACCAGAACCGTAAATACGAATAAAATTATTCTGCTGTTGTTTATCTGCGTTTTTGCGACAAACGGCGCGGCGGCTTCCCATTGCAATTGACGCTCGAAGAGTTTGCGAATTTTTTCCTGCACAACGGAATCCAAAGGGTTGTCCGCCTTTTTTCGCATAAATTCCGCCAGACGTTCGTTTTTCCCTTTGTACAGTACGAAATCGATTTCTTTTTCGTATATACTGCTCAAAAACAATCCGAAGACGGCAAAGAAAAATGCCGCTCCGATAAGAATTTTATGTTCAAGTTCCAATTTACCGAAGAGTTTCATCGAGTTCCCTTCTCTATGCTCACCTTTTTACCGAATTTTTTCCCGCCGAAAATCGGAGAAATATCCGCATACAAATCCATGCTCGGCACAAACGAATTTTCAACCTCCGCCGAAAACTCCAAATTCTTAACCGAAATTGAAATCAGCCATTCGAGTTGTTTGAAATTTCTAAGCGCCAAATGAATATTTTGAAAACTTTTTGGGGTCGCCTGTCCGTCGGGCAAACTGTCTATGACAAAATAATCTTTCTGGGAAACCGACTTTTGTAAAATTCTGTATAATTCCTGTTTTTTCCGCCCCGTTTTGCAGGAATATTTTACGACGACGGGTATTCCCGAATTAACGATTTCCGTAGAGTTTTCGTCCCACGGAAAATCAAAAACGGTTCTTATTCGATAATACTGCGTATCGTTGGAATTTAGCATTTTTACGTCAAGTTTGCTCTCGCCGGCGGGAACGACCAACGTCCCCAAATACAAAAAAAATCCGGCGATTCCTTTGAAGATTTCCATTCCAGAACAACTCCTAAAGCCATCCGAAAATAAAATTCAGCCGAACGGACGGACTGAACGAAAAATATCCGGAATCGTAATCAAACCCTTTTCGCGAAATCGCAAAAAGTCCAGAAACTTCGCCGCCGACGTGAAACCAGCGCATAAGCGAGCGAACGTAATTGGTTTGCAAATCAAACGCGAAAAAACTTGAAGACGCGCCGTCGATAATTCCCCTGAAACGACCGTCATAGATTTTCGTCTCTTCCGAAACGCCTTCGGTAATCTTCTTTTTTACGCCTATATTGTAAGTCCCGCCGCCGATGAACGAAATAAGCGAAAACACATTTTTGTCTTTTTGCCAGCCGTTACCAAGCGCAAATCCGCCGTATCTCAAATTGACGGAAGTGATAAATATAGCGTCGGACGATTTGGAAACGAATTCGGTTCTGGCGCGATATCCGCCGCCGCCGGCGACAACGCCGTTTCCGAATCCCCCGATACCGAAACCGCCGTTCGATATTGCCGCTCCCCATTTTCCCAGCGACGCGGAAACATGCGAGTTTTTGAGTTCCGAATTTACATTTTCTTCGTTTGTCAAGAATTTTTTCGCGGGTCTCATATCCAAAACCGTCAAACCGATGCCCGCTCCGCCGCTTAATCCTATGGAATTTTTTTCATACCATCCGCCGTTTTTTTTAATTTCCCCCAAAACGACCGTTCTGAAAGTCGTGTCGGTATGTTCGCCGCCAATACTTCTCGCCGTTTTCACTTTTATGACCGAAATAGTCGTATCGTTGCTCGTTAATTGAAACGATATGTCTTTTTTGTCGGAAGAATATCTTAACACTTTCGACTCGTTATGCGCTTTATCGTCTTTCTCGAAAAGTTGTGGTTCTTCTTGCGTTTCCTTCGGAACGTCCGTGGAAATTTCTGCGTTTTTTTGCTCAATTTCTTGAAGGCGGGCGGTAAGTTTTTCAATTTCCGCCCGAAGCGAATCCGCATTTTCGGCGAAAACAAACGCAGCCGACACCGCCACAATCAAGACCTCTTTTACCATATAAAACTCCTTTGGTTTTACGCTAAAATCAGCAAACGCTGTGCCACGCGCAAAACTTTGCGCAAATTTGCAGAAAAAATAAATTTCGACCGGCAAAGATATATCAAAAAGATATATCAAAAATGATTTTGCTTTTACCTTAACAAAATATTATTTTCTCACCGATGTATATAAAGGAAAATATGAAAAAACCAATAATGTCAGTTTCGGGGATAAGAGGAAAAGTCGGCGAGGACTTATCGTTTGAACTGTTGAGAGCCGTCGCGTTCATACAAACGAAATTGTCGGGCGGCAAAAAAATCGTCATCGGAAGAGACACACGTCCTTCGGGAGAAAACGTCGAGAAAGCGCTTTGTCAGGGCGTTCGTGCGGCTGGCGGCGAACCGGTTTCGATAGGAATCGCGACCACGCCTACCACTTGTTTTGCGACGAAACATTTCGCAGCGTCCGGTGGAATTATTATTACGGCAAGTCACAATCCGCATCCGTATAACGGCTACAAACCCGTTCATTCGAGCGGACGGCTTTTTAACGCGGTCGAAAGTCAGAAATTATACGGCGAATACGATAAAGGAAATTTCCCGTCCGACGCGGAATTTGAAAAATTTTCGGACGCGCCCGCAAAAATCGAAACCAGCGCCGTCGAAGCGCACATAAACGCGATTTTGAAAAACGTAAACGTAAATTTAATAAAAAACGCAAAAATCAAGGTGGCGGTCGATGCCATAAACGGCGCGGCGAGCGGCGCATTCCCGCAGTTGCTTTCGGCTTTGGGAGTAGAATACGAAGGCGTAAATTGCAAATTAGACGGCGATTTTACGCATAACCCCGAGCCGCGTCCTGCGCACTTGGGCGATTTGGCGGACTTACTCAAATCAAAAAGCGGTTTTTGGGGCGGATTCGCTTTCGACCCCGACGGCGACCGATTGGCTACTATGGGCGAAAACGGCGAAGCGATTTGCGAAGAAATGACTTTGGCGCTCTCTATGATGAGCGTTTTGGCAAGCAAAAAAAGCGACATCGCCACAAACCTTTCTACTTCTATGGTTATCGACGACGTAGCGAAAAACTTCGGCGTAAGCGTCGTTCGCACAAAAATAGGCGAGGCGAACGTGGTAGATGCGATTCGCGAAAAAAACATTCTTTTGGGCGGCGAGGGCAACGGAGGAGTGATTTATCCCGCGGTTTCCATGGTTCGCGACGGGCTGGCGGGGCTTGCTTTAATTATAGAATGTATGGCGAAAAACGGAAAAAAACTTACGCAACTTACAAGTCAATATAAAGAATATCCTATCGTCAAAGAAAAAATTTCTATCGACGGACTAAATCCGTCGGAAGTTTTGGCAAAATTGACCGATATTTTCGCCGCTGAAAAAATCGATACGCAAGACGGGCTGAAAATCGTTTACGACGACGGCTGGGTACATATCCGCTCGTCGAATACCGAACCGATAATGCGCGTTTACGCCGAAGGAATAACGCAAAAAAGAGCCGACGAATTGGCAAAAAAAGTAATGGATAAAATTAAGTAGCGGCGCGCCGAAGACGGTCGTTTATCGCCGTTCCGATTCCTCTGTTTTCTACTAAACGCGCTAAAATCACATCGCAGCCGCTTTGGTCTAATTTGCGTATCTCGCCGTAAAGTTTTTGCGCTATTTCATACAAATCGCCGCTTTGGTCTAAATAGCCGATTTTTGTTCCCTTTGGAAAATCGCTTTCGCTTTTGTCTAAATAAAGCGGGGTTTTGGGCGCGTAATGCCTCAAACTTCTGCCGGGCGCAAAGTCCTCTTCTCCGTGAAAACCCGCAAATTCGACCTTTCCGATTACGTTTTCAATACGTTCCAGTTCGATGCCGCCGAAACGATAACAAACCGGTTTTTCGTTCACAAACGAAATTATCGTGGATTCCACGCCGACGCTGCAATTTCCGCCGTCGATTACCGCGTCGATTTTTCCGTTCAAATCGTCAAGAACCTGCTTTGCGGACGTAGGCGACGTATGCCCGAAAATATTTGCGGAAGGCGCGGCTATAGCCGTATTCGATTTTCGTATTATTTCGCGCGTAATTTCGTTGTTCGGGACGCGAACGCCGACCGAATCTAATCCGGCGGTGACCAAATCGGGAACTTCCTTTTTCTTTTTGAGTATAATCGTGAGCGCTCCCGCCCAGAACTCTTTTGCAAGTTTTTTTGCAAGCGGCGGAACAGATTCGGCGAGAGTGTAAATTTGTTCAAAGTCGGCGATGTGGACTATAAGCGGGTCGAATTTCGGGCGGTTTTTCGCCTCGAAAATTTTGGCGACCGCAGTCGGATTAAAAGCGTCCGCGCCAAGTCCGTAAACGGTTTCGGTGGGAACGGCAAGCAATTTTCCGTTTCTAATAAAATTCGCCGCATCGTCGGTTTGAAACGGCAAAAGTAATTCGGTCTTCACTCTATTTTCTTATTCCAATCTTGTAACTTCTCGTTTTCGAGACGCTGTAATTCCAAATATCAGTAGCATCAATGGATGTCGCAAACGTTGACTTGTTTCCCCTATTGTTATATACAAAATACGATATTCGCTTGCTGTTTGGAGAAAAAACCGTGAATTGTTTGAATTTTCTATAACAACGAAGAGAAAGCGAGAGAACAATGGTTTTGTTGATTTTGATGCAGGAGTTAAGCAAAAATTTATAGAATTTTGCAATGCCGTATATTTTTTGTAAAACACTTGTCAAAGAGGAAAAATGAAATTTTGTGAAAATTATTCGATTTGACGTAAACCTTCCGCTTATGCAAGCGGAAATTTTACGCTTATGCGCGTCCATTCGCCCTCGACGCTCGCAATACTTACCTTGCCGCCGTGAATTTGAACAGCGTTTTTAACGATTGAAAGTCCAAGTCCCGTTCCGTTTTGCCGTCCGGTTCTGGAAGAATCCACTCTGTAAAACCGTTCAAACACTCGATTTTGCTGCGAACGCGGAATTCCTATTCCCGTGTCGGTAATCGACAGAATAACGCTTGTCGCGCGTGGCTTCATTTCGACTAAAATTTTTCCGTTTTCTCGGTTGTATTTCGTCGCGTTGTCTAAAATATTAAACAAAATCTCGTCCAAAAGACGCGGAACTGCTCTGATTTTCGTTTCTTTGCCGTCTCCCGTCAATTTCAATTCTATGGATATGTTTTTTTTGTCCGCTTTTTCTTTTATCCGCAAAATAGCCGCCTGCGCAAACTCGTACAAATCCGCCTCTTCAAATTCAAAATTACTGTTTTCGTCAAGATTTGACAACTCGATAATATCGTTAATCAGCGAAAGCAAATACTGCGACTCGGCGTGAATTTTTTTGGAGAAGTCCGCTACTTCGTTTCCTTTAACTATTCCGCCCGCCAGTATTTCCGCATATCCCGAAATAACCGTAAGCGGCGTTTTGAGTTCGTGCGAAACGTTCGCCGAAAATTCGCGGCGCAATTTTTCCCTATCCGCCTGCTCGGTTATGTCTATAAGCAAAATCGTTACGCCGATTTTTTTGTCGCCGCTGATTATTTGGTTGGCGGTCATTTTTATAGTCCGTTTGTACATTTCAAACAACGTTTCCAATTTCGTGGTTTGCGGCGGAAATTTTATCCCGTTGCGGAAATTTTCGTTGCGGCACAATACCAAAACGTTGTGATTAACCACATCGACGACCTCGCGGTTTTCGCCGTCCAAAATCCTTATCGCTCTCTTGTTGCAAAACAAAATTTTATCAAACACGTCCAAAATTATCAATCCTTCAACCATATTCGCCGCAATAACTTCAAACTGACTTTTGCGTTTTCTAAGGTTGTCGAATTGGTCGGATATGTCGTCGTTTCTCCTTTTTATTCTCCGCATTAAAGGCGACAATTCGCCGAAAATTACGCAATCCAGCGGATTTTCCAAGTCGATTTTGTTTATCTGGTGCGCTATTTTTTTAGTTATTTTTTTCGCCAAAAACAACGAAATCATAAACGCTGCCGACAAAACGAACGCGACGGCGACGATATTTCGTTTGCCGGCGAAAAATCTGCCGGACGGGACTGCTGTGCGAATTTGCGTGCCGTCGGTTCTGTTAAAAGAATTGTAGCGGATTTTCTTTTTTTTGGCATCCGTATTTTTCACGTCGTAGCGGTTATCGAACAAAATCTCGCCGTTTTCTGAGACGTGTAAAACGCGGCAGTGCGCCGTACGCATTGATTCCAAAAACGCGCTCCCCGAAACGTTCATTCCGGAATTTATAGTTCTGAGTAAAACCATCGCTTGCCTGTCCGCTTGCGTCCGAGAAACGTTATTGACGATAAGCGCGGCAATCGCCGCCGAAAAAACGCAGTCCAGAAAAACAGTGAAAAAAATTATCCTTTTCATTCAATTTCTCCGATTTTATATCCTACGCCTCTGACCGTTTGTATGCACTTTCCCGCCTCGCCCAATTTCGCCCGAAGCGACATAACGTGCGTATCGACCGTGCGCGTCTCGAACGTTATATCGTATCCCCAAACTTTTTCCAAAAGGTCTTCGCGGGAATAAACGATATTCCTGTTTCGCATAAGAAAAACAAGCAAATCGAATTCTTTCAGCGTCAAGGTTGTTTCTTTTGCGCCCGACAAAACCAAATGTTTTGAAACGTCCGCTTCAATCGTCCCCAGAACTAATTTGTTTTCGTTGTTAGCGCGTTTTTTCGTCCGCGCCAAAAGCCGTTTTATCCGTGCGACAAGTTCGGTAATTCCAAACGGTTTGGAAACATAATCGTCCGCGCCGTCGTCGAGTCCGACGACTTTGTCGTATTCCGCCCCCTTTGCGGTAAGCATAATCACGGGAATATCGGCAATCGTCCTCATCGAGCGTATTTTTTTAAGAATGCTCAATCCGTCTTCTTTGGGAAGCATTATATCCAGCAAAATCAATTCCGGAATATTTTCTTTTTCTTTTATTTCCGTCCAGAACTGCTCGCCTGACGGAAATCCTATGCATTCAAAACCGGAATTTTTCAGAGAATAAATCACCAATTCACGAATTGAAACATCGTCTTCAACAATAAAAATCATTGCCCTTCCCCGCCGTGGAAAACCACTAATTTCGCTATGTTTTTGGCGTGGTCGCCGATTCTTTCCAAATATTTCGCCGTCATAAGAATATCCAACCAAAGTTCGCCGTTTTTCCCGTCGGAAGCGATGCGTTCGATAAGATTTTGTTTTATTTCGCGAAAATAATTATCCACTTCGTCGTCGCGCATCACCACTTTTTTGGCTCTTTCGATATGATTTTTTACGAAACAATCGACCGCGTCCGACAAAATATCGGCGACCGCTTTCGACATATCTTCCAAATATTCTCCGGCAAAAACTCTCTGTTCGTCGTTAACGCCCTCATACAAAAGCGCGATGTCCGCGGCGTTGTCGCCGATTCTTTCCATATCGCTTATCATTTTTTGCGATGTCGTAATAAAGCGCAAATCCTTTGCGACCGGCTGCTCCCGAAGCAGAAGCCGCAAACAGAAATGCTCTATTTCTTGTTTCTTCATATCGATTTCTTTTTCAAGCGTCAGCGACTTCTGGCGCAACTGCAAATTGTTTTCCAAAAGCCCGCCGACCGCGCAATTTATCGATTCCTCGCACATCGCGCCCATCAGCGTCAATTCATTATGAAGCATTTCCAATTGTTTATTGTAAGTTTCTCTCATCCGAACCTCCCCGTAATATAATCTTCTGTTCTTTGGTCTTTTGGCTGCGAAAATATCATATCCGTTTCTCCGCTTTCCACGACCTCCCCAAGCATAAAAAACATCGTCACATCCGAAATTCTCGCCGCCTGCTGCATATTGTGCGTCACCATCACGATAGTGTAATCCTCTTTAAGCGCCTCCGCCAAGTCCTCTATTTTCGACGTCGAAATCGGGTCAAGCGCGCTTGTCGGCTCGTCCATAAGCAGAACTTCCGGCTCCACCGCCAAAGCGCGCGCTATACAGAGCCGCTGCTGCTGTCCGCCGGACAACGCCAGCGCCGGTTTTTTGAGGCGGTCTTTAACCTCGTCCCAAATCGCCGCGTCTCTGAGCGATTTTTCGACAATCATATCTAATTTCACTTTGTTTTTGATTCCATGGGTTTTTGGACCGAACACAATGTTGTCATAAATACTCATCGGAAACGGGTTTGGCTTTTGAAACACCATCCCTACGCGCTTGCGCAAATGATTTACGTCCACGGACTTGTCGTAAATATCCTGTCCGTCGATGGAAATCAATCCGGTAATCCTGCAATTTTCTATCAAGTCGTTCATTCGGTTGAG
>Ga0268262_10007167_pt1 | contig 10491 bp, 8 predicted proteins | sample TergutNc150P3_FD_190354 | JGI IMG/M metagenome (GOLD analysis project Ga0268262, IMG submission 190354) | Nasutitermes corniger P3 segment gut microbial community from laboratory colony in Florida, USA - Nc150 P3 (SPAdes) (version 2) | ecosystem: Host-associated > Arthropoda: Insects > Digestive...
TGGTGCGTGTGGCTTGCTATGCCCGCGATATTGACAAGTGCATCGCTATGGTAAATGAATTCCACGACCTTGGCTACGAAACCACAATAAACATAATGGCGGCAAGCCGCGACAACGGGCCTGAGCTAGACGAGGCTTTAGACCAAGCAGAAAAAGAAGCCAATACCGAAGTTGTTTACATTGTGGATAGTTTTGGTTATTTTTACCAAGAAAACATAGACAAGCTGGCAAAACGCTACAAAAAGTGGATTAAAACCAAGAAACTCGGCTTTCACGGCCATAACAACCAGCAGCTCGCCTTTTCAAACACCATTCAAGCAATAATAAACCACGTGGATTATTTGGACTGCTCAATTTACGGCATGGGACGCGGAGCGGGCAACTGCCCCACAGAGTTATTGCTCAGTTTCCTCAAAAATCCCAAGTTTGATGTGCGTCCGGTTTTGGATTCCATTGCAAATGATTTTATGCCCTTGCAAAAAGAACAGAAATTGGAATGGGGTTATATAATTCCGCAAATGATAACCGGATTTTTCAACTCCCATCCAGAGGCTGCGATTAAATTCCGCAAAGGCACTGATAGAGATAATTACCGTGCCTTTTGGATGCAGGTCAGTGGTCAGTAATTTCCAGTTTATATTCTTCTAGTTTGCGCCACAAGGTTGTTCTGCTTATCCCGAGTTTTTCTGCGGCTAGGGATACGCTTTTATATTTTTCAAAAATTTTTATTATATGCCGCCTTTCAAGTTCGGCAAGCGGTAGGTCTTCGCTCTCATTGCTCTTTTGAGATTCTTCGGGCTTTGCCACAGACGAAGACAGCAAATATCTGTTCTCCGGAACATTGTAGCTAGGGTGCAAAACCTCTGGCAAATCTTCCAGTGTTATTTCTTCGCCCTCTGCCATTATCATTGCGTGTTCAATTATGTTTTCTAGCTCCCTTATGTTGCCGGGGTAATCGTAGCTTGTAAGTGCCATTTGCGCGGGCTGGCTTATGCTCCTTATCGTTTTGCCAGTATTGCTTTGATGCTTTATTATAAAGTGCTTTATGAGGTTGCTTATGGTGCTTCGCCTTTCCCTGAGCGGTGGCAATTCTATGTGGAAGGTGTTTAGGCGGTAATACAAGTCTTCTCTGAATGTTCCTTTTTTAACCTCTTCCAAAACATTGCGGTTGGTGGCGGCTATAATGCGAACATCAAGTGTTCTGTTTTCGGTTTCGCCAACACGCCGAACTTCCCTGTTTTGCAAAAAACGCAGCAGTTTAACCTGAACCGCCTGCGAAAGCTCTGCAACTTCGTCTAAAAAAAGAGTGCCGCCATCGGCTTCTTCAAACAAACCTTTTTTATCCACTGCTCCGGTAAAGGCTCCTCTGCGACTACCGAACAATTCGCTTTCCACAATGTTTTCGGGAATGGCTCCGCAATTCACAGCCAAAAAAGGCTCATCGGCTCTTTTGCTGAGGCGGTGTATTATATTGGCGGCAAATTCCTTGCCCGTGCCGGATTCCCCTGTTATTAAAACTGTGCTTGCGGTGGGGGCTATTTTGTAAATGGTTTTTAAAGTTTTTCGCATTTCGGGAGTGCTGCCAAAAAGTTCTTCAAGAACTTGGCTCTCCATAAGCTGGTAATTTTTTTTGTTGCAGTGCTTTTGCAGTGCTTTTCTAACCGTGTTTTCAAGTGTGAATACAGGCACAGGCTTTATCAAATATTTGCTTGCCCCCCGCGACATAGAAGACTCTGCCGCTGGCAGTTTTTTTGGTTCGCACAGAACATAAATTTCAATGCCTTGGTTGTGGTCTTTCAAATAAGAAACAGCATCAAGTTCTGCAATCCACAAAAAATCCGCACTTATAAAAGCAACGGAAATATCGCCGTTTGCGGCAACGGAAATCATATCTGCGGTATTGGTCACAGCGGTCACAGAAACCTCTGTTATAGACCAAGTTTCTAAAATTTCATTCACAAATTTTTTATCTGAATCCGCAAGCAAGACTATCATTTCATCTCCTTTCTAACTTGCCTATCGTAAAAATCACCGCCAAGCGCAATATAGCGGGTCCAAGCTTTGGTTGCTGCTACATCATCTATTCTGTAGTATTTTTGCAAAAAACCTATGTTCTTCCAAAAGAATGGGTCTCTCGTTCTGTTCTCTGCTGCGGTTTGCATAACTTTGAGTGCTTTGTCGTAGTTTTCTTCTTTCATATACATAATGGCAAGCATTTTTCTCGCAGATTCAGTTCTTGGGTTTAGGTGTATGGCTTTAATAAAACAATCTTCGGCTGCAAGCATCTCGCCTCTAGACATGTAAAGCAAACCGAGGTCTTCTTGCAGAAGATAATCGTATTTCAATTTGGGATTTGCGGCCATTCTAGAGCGTTTTGATTCGTATTCTTCAAAGGGGAGAGCCTGCGGCCACATATTTTCAAAAGGTGGGTTAAAATCACCTATCATTGCGGTGGCTAAATCTGTGCGAATCTGGTAAGAGTCTATATCTTCAGCGGATTCTTTTTGTTTGTAATAAGCAAAAAGAAAAGTAGCAGCCCTTGGCGCATCTTTTGTGTAATATAGGTTTAAAATGCCTAAATTTTTAAGAGCGGCGGCATTGCTTTTGTCTATTTTGATTGCATTGTAAAACACAGACTCTGCTTGGCTGGTGAGTTCCATAGCAGCAAGCACTGAACCGAGCTGGTTCCAATTATCCGGGTCTTGCGGGTCAATGGAGATTGCTCTTCTGGCGGTAGTTTCTGCCGCATCTAGGGCACCTCTCATTAACTCCGCTACAGAAATCCACCTTGGAATGCTGCCGTCTTTTGAAGACAAGGATTCAGCTTTGCGAAAGAAAGCCACTGCGGAATCCAGCTCTGGCATAGCACCTGCTTGTCCATAGGTTTTCCATTGCTGCGCATTCATTTTTTTGCGGGCTGCTCCTATATAATATTTACCTTGCAACATCAAAAGTTCCACATCGTTTGGTTTTTGCGAGAGCTGCTTTCGTATGCTATGCTTTGCCTTGCCCAGGTTGCCTTTTTGCAAAAGTTTGTCGGCTTTTTCGGGGCTTGGCTTAAGCTGTTCCTTAATCCATTCGTGTTTTAAACTTGCAAAAGTTGCGAAACCCGCAAGGCAAAGCATTATGAAAATAAGGCATCCCGCAGGAATTCCGTTTTTTGGGAGTTCTGTTCTCAGTTCTCTGGGTTCTTTCTCAGGCACAGGTGCTGCCACTACTGCTGCTGGAGGAGCGGTAGTCAATTCCGGTTCCACTTTTATGCCTGCTCCCATTCCCTCAAACATATTTACCATTAACTCCGCTTCATTCCTTGGCAAATTTTCTGCCAGAACAAGCGGCAAATTTTTGGCTTTTTCAACCGCGCTGCGTTTATCAATATTCAAAACTCCAGAGATTGCGCCAACAATAGCCCTTAAATCGGACTTTGTGGTTAATTCAATGAGAGTTACTGAGTGCTGCATGCCTAAACCTTATTTTTTTTCCTGCCGTTTAATTTCTTTTATATTAGCAAGCGGAATGCTTAAATTTTGTCCAGCGTTTTCTGCAACTAAGGTTCCCTCTACGCAAATAAATCCCTCTTTGGGAACGGAAGTTGTATCTTCTAAAGATAGCTTTGCAGGGTAAAACACTCTGCCGTCAAAAACTGTTGGCTCTGCTTCAATGGAAAGAGAAACAATTTCATCTATTTCCAATTCTCTTGTTGCATCACCTATTCTGTATTCCAGATTTCTGCCGTGTTCAAGTTGTGGGCTTTCAATAACAAAGGTGTTTCCGCTCCTGTCTGTTAAGTTAAATGGAGTGGTGCAAGAGGCAAATAGTAAAACGGATAAAGCCAAAATCAAGTAGTGAAACATAGGGTTTAATTTAGAAAATTTGACAGGACAGGGCAAATTTACTATATTTTATGCTTCCACGGTGGATGTAGCTCAGTTGGTTAGAGTACTGGATTGTGATTCCAGTTGTCGTGGGTTCAAATCCCATCATTCACCCTTTTTTTAGCTATTTTGTCAACAACTGTATGCCAAATAAGTATACCTGCCATTTTTTCCAATATATTTATTATATTTTTATAGTGAAACTTTAAAAGAGGATATTTATGACTGACCAAGAATTAAAAGATTTAGTTGCCAGCCTTGCCGTAGAAAGCAAGAAAACCGAACTTATGATGCGGGAAACAGACCGTGTTGTGAAAGAGACTTCTGAAACGGTACGCAACATATCTAAGCAAATAGGAGGTATAGATGAAAATCAAGGTCACCATGCAGAGCAATATTTTCAAGAAATATTTATGGAAAAACTGACTTTTGGTAGGCAGAAATACGACAGAATGATACCTAACTTGGAATGTTTTGGCAAAAATGGCGTTTCGCTGATAGAATTTGACATTGTTTTGGTGAACGGCAAATCCGTGGCTATAATAGAGACAAAAAATAGAATACATCCCAGCTTTGTGAAGAAATTAGTGGAAGAAAGGTTGCCGAAATTTCGCGAGTTTTTCCCCGGATTTTCTAAATGCAAGGCCTATCTTGGCATAGCGGGATTCTCATTTAGCCAAAAAGTTTTGGAAGAAGCCCGTAAATACGGGATAGGCATAATAAGGCAGGTGGGTAATAGCGTTGAAATAGAGACAAATAATTTAAGGGTTTATTAGCAAAAGCAGTAAATTAGAGTTTTCTATATTCTCCATTAACACAATAATTCAAAAAGGAAATAGGTGATGGCTACCATAACCAAAGAAAAGACTGCTGAGATTATCGCTAAATTAGGCAAAAATGCCGGCGATTCTGGCAATGTGCGTTCGCAAATAGGCATTTTAACAGAGCGCATAATCAATTTAACCGAACATTGCAGCAAAAATCGCAAAGATGTTCATTCACTTCGCGGGTTGCAGATGCTGGTGTCTAAACGCAAAAGACTCCTTAAATATTACGCCGGACAGGATTTGGAAGGCTACCGTGCCCTGCACAAAGAACTAAACTTGCGCGGCGGCAACTAAGGAGTATTATGCAAGAATTTAAAATGCTTAAGGCCGAAGAGGCTACTGCTAAATTGCCAGACGGAAGAGAACTTGTGTTTGAAACAGGTCGCTTGGCTAAACAAGCCTCAGGTTCGGCTATTGTTAAAATGGGCGATGCTTTTGTGCTTGCCACTGTGTGCTATGGCCCAGAAAAAGACTCGGATTTTTTCCCCTTAACCGTTGAATATAGGGAAAAAGCCTATGCCGCAGGCCGTTTGCCCGGTGGCTACAAAAAAAGAGAAGCCCAGCCCGGAGACGAGGAGACCCTCAGGGCAAGGATCATAGACCGCCCCATTCGCCCAATGTTCCCAGATGGCTTTAGGCGCGAGGTACAACTCATAGTACAGGTTCTAAGCGCAGACAAAAGTTTTGAAGCCGATGTTCTAGGCGTTAGCGCGGCGAGCCTTGCCATAGGGCTTTCGGAGCTTCCCTTTGAGGAACAGGTTGCCGCAGTGAGGGTTGCCGTTGTTGAAGGCAAGCCCGTTATAAACCCAACATTTGCGCAACTCGATATTTGCGAGCTGGATATGGTGGTTGGCGGCACAGCAAACAGCGTGTGCATGGTAGAAGGCGGAGCTTACGAGGTTTCCGAGCAAACCATGATAGATGCGATTCAGGCTGGTCACGAGGCTATCAAGGAATTGTGCAAAGTGCAAACAGAAATGGTGGCACGTCTTGCAAAACAAAAAATGGTTTTAACGCCAAAAGCGCAAAACGAAAATGCGACTAAAATTGCAGAAGCCGTTAAGTCTGCTATTTACGATGAACTTTGCAAAACGCTTCACACACCGATGGTAAAAACGCAGCACTACCCTGCTATGGAGGCTTTAGAAGAAAAAGCCCTTGCGAGCGAGGCTGTTGTTGCAATAGTTGGAGAAGACGGCTCTTTAAAAAAACTTGCAGAGGCGGCTTTCAAAGATATTGAGCGCGACACGATGCGCAAAATGATTCTAGACGAAGGCGTACGCATAGATGGCCGCAAAACAACGGATATTCGCGATATAGAAATCCAGCTCGGAATTTTGCCGCGTTCACACGGGTCTGCAATTTTCCAGCGCGGAGAAACGCAGGCACTTGTGACTTGCACGCTCGGTACAAAAAACGACGAGCAGCATATTGAAACTCTGCAAGGCGACGTGACCAAAAGCTATATGCTTCACTATAACTTCCCTCCGTATTCCGTTGGCGAAGTGAAAAAACTCGGCATGTCCAGGCGCGAAATAGGTCACGGACATTTGGCAGAACGCTCGCTGAATGCGGTGCTTCCAACGCCAGAAGGTTTCCCATACACCATTCGCGTTGTGTCGGAAATTATGGAATCCAATGGTTCTTCTTCAATGGCTTCTGTTTGCGGAGGCAGCCTTTCTTTGATGGATGCAGGTGTTCCGATAAGCAGTCCGGTTGCCGGCATTGCTATGGGTTTAATATCTGAAAAAGGTTCCGTTAATGAAGGCGGGAAAATTGAAATTCTCTCCGACATCACCGGAACAGAAGACCATCTTGGCGATATGGATTTTAAAGTTACTGGAACAGAAGCGGGAATTACCGCATTCCAAATGGATATTAAAATAAAGGGAATAACTCCAGAGCTTATGGGCAAAGCCCTTGAGCAAGCGAGGCAGGGAAGGTTGCACATAATAGGCAAAATAAAAGAGGCAATTCCAGAGCCGCGCACAAAGCTTTCAAGGCTTGCTCCAACTATGCTTCAGATGCGTATTCCAACAACAAAAATTCGTGATGTTATAGGTTCTGGCGGCGCGGTGATAAAGAAAATCCAATCTCAAACCGGTTGCAAAATAAACATCAGTGACGATGGCAATTTGGAAATAGCTGCACCTAGCTCAAAAGCTGGTTCCATGGCAAAACAGATGATAGAAGAAATCACAAGCGAACCGGAGCCAAACAAAGTCTATAAAGGCAAGGTTAAATCCATTCAGCCTTTTGGAGCTTTTGTTGAAATTTTGCCGGGTAGAGATGGTCTTATACATATTTCCGAAATCACAGACCATCGCTTGGAAAAAGTTGAAGACGCTTTGCATATAGGAGACGAAGTAACCGTGCTGTGTTTGGGAGTTGATCCAAAGGGCAAGGTTAAATTATCTATAAAAGCATTGCTGTCAAAACAGGAAAATTCCCAGCCAACGGAGTAAATAAAATATTTCGTTTGTTAAGATTAAATTGCTATATTATTGCAGAAGTTACATATTTTACTATTTGGAGCTTGAAAAATGCGAGAAATAATTGTAAACTACATAGACAAATGCGTGGGTTGCAACCATTGCGTTAGGGTTTGCCCCATCAGCGAAGCGAATATTGCTTTTCTAGAGAATGGAAAAAACAAAATTAAAGTGGACAATAGCAAGTGCATTGCTTGCGGAAGTTGTTTAGCCGCGTGTGCTCACGGCTCTAGAAGGTCCGAAGACGATACTAGAGATTTTTTTGAAGATTTGCAAACTGGAAACCCAATAAGTGTATTTGCTGCGCCTGCCATAAAAAGCAATTTTGAAGAATATGGACAAATATTCACTTGGTTGCGTTCAATGGGAGTTAGAAAAATTTACGATGTTTCGTTGGGAGCCGATATTTGCACGTGGGCGCATATTCGCTACATTCAAAAAAATGGACCAAAACCAATTATATCCCAGCCTTGCCCAGCAATTGTGAATTATATTTTAATGCACAAAAATGAACTTTTGAAATATTTATCGCCCGTGCATTCGCCAATGCTTTGCACAGCGGTATATATGCAAAAATACGAAAAAGTTGGAACAAAAATCGCGGCACTCTCTCCGTGTGTGGCAAAGGCTTATGAATTTGCTGCAACAGATATTGTGGACTACAATGTAACTTTTAGAAAATTGATGAGGTATATTAGAGAAAACAATGTGATGTTGCCTTCAAAACCCAGCGGGTTCGATAATTACGATGCTGGTCTTGGCTCCCTGTATCCTATGCCGGGCGGTTTAAAGGAATGTGTTGAGCATTATGTTGGAAGAAAATTAAGAGTTGATAAATCGGAAGGTCCGAAAATTGTGTACGAGGCTTTGAATGAATACGCCAAGCAACCGGTGTCAAAACTTCCGGTTCTGTTCGATGTGTTGAACTGCGCTGAAGGTTGCAATGCGGGAACTGGTTGCGAGCATAGTATTGATATTTTTGAGATTAATACCAAAATGGACGCCTTGCGCCAGGCTGCAATTAAGGAAGATAACTTGAAATATATGGATGAGTTATTCAAAAAATTTGATGAAACCTTGCACTTGGATGATTTTATCAGAAGTTATGTTCCAACTACAGTAAGGCCTATTCCTATTAACCGAGAAAAAATAGATGCTGCTTTCATGGCTATGAACAAAGTAGATGAAGAATCAAGAAATTTCAACTGCGCAGCTTGCGGTTGCGAAACTTGTCATGAAATGGCTGAGAAAATAGCGAAAGGCATAAATGTTCCCGAAAACTGCGTGCAAAAAATGCACAGCGAGGTTATTCAGAAACACGAAGAAGCAAAGAACATTTTGAGCAGTTCCATAAGCAGCTATGAAAATATTTTCAACGAAACTGCCCAAATCAGAAAAATGACTGAAAATATTACCTCAAGCATGACCGAAGTGACCGATGCCGTTGCTCAGTACAATCAAATGGTAACAGATATAGAGAGAATATCCGAAAAAGTCAATATCATATCTCTTAATGCATCCGTAGAAGCTGCAAAAGCAGGGCAGCACGGGCTTGCATTTGGCGTAGTTGCAAAAGAAATAAGAAGCCTTGCCCAGAGTTCGGCAGATTCAGCAATGCAAACAAAAGAAGCGGCAGACAAAGCAAATGGCGCAATAATAACAGTAAACGATATGGTACTTAAAATAAAAGAAAAAGTACAATCGTCTTGCGATGTTATAGAAACCATTTCAGAAGATGCAAAAAAGATAGCGCACAAATAGGTTGTAAGTGTACAATCCTAAATCTGCTATAGCTACGGAGTTCATAGATGATCAAGAAATTCTTGATTCTTTGGAATATGCCCAAAAAAACGGGGATAACCGAGAACTTATCAGGGAAATTTTGGATAAAGCGCATAATTTCAAAGGAATTTCTCACCGCGAAGCCATGGTTTTGTTGGAATGCAAAGATGCGGAATACAACAAGGAAATTGAAGACCTTGCAAAAAAAATCAAGGAAAAATTCTATGGAAATCGCATAGTTATATTTGCGCCTCTGTATTTATCCAATTATTGCGTAAATGGTTGCCTCTATTGCCCATATCACCTTAAAAACGAAACCATCAGAAGAAAAAAATTATCCCAAGAAGAGATAAAGCGTGAAGTGATAGCCTTGCAGGATATGGGGCATAAGCGTTTAGCTCTGGAGACCGGAGAAGATCCAGTTAATAATCCCATTGAATATGTTTTGGAGAGCATAAAAACCATTTACAGCATTAAGCACAAAAACGGAGCTATTCGCCGAGTGAATGTGAATATCGCTGCGACAAGTTCGGAAAATTACAAAAAATTGAAAGATGCAGGCATTGGAACATATATTTTATTTCAAGAAACCTATAGCAAAGACAGCTACGAAAAATTGCATCCAACAGGACCCAAGCACGACTACGCACACCACACCCAAGCGATGGACAGGGCAATGGCAGCGGGCATTGACGATGTTGGAATTGGTGTGCTGTTCGGTTTGAACTCATACCGCTATGATTTGGCTGGGCTTTTGATGCACGCCGAGCATTTGGAGGCGGTTTTTGGTGTTGGCCCTCATACAATTAGCGTTCCGCGTGTTCGTGCTGCCGATGGTGTTAATCCCGATGATTTTGGAAATGGCATAAGCGATGCTCTGTTTGCAAAAATAGTTGCAATTATCCGCATAGCCGTTCCATATACCGGAATGATTATTTCCACCAGAGAAAGCGAGCAATCAAGGGGGCACGTTTTAGCCCTTGGCGTATCTCAAATCAGCGGCGCGTCTTGCACCAGCGTTGGCGGCTATGCAGAGAAAGAAAAAGCCGAAAACAACACCGCCCAATTTGAAGTGATAGACAACCGTTCCTTGGATGAGGTTGTGCAGTGGCTATTGAATATGGGTTATGTGCCGAGTTTTTGCACCGCCTGCTACCGCCAAAACCGCACTGGCGACCGTTTTATGAGTTTGGTGAAAAGCGGCCAGATTGCAAATATTTGTCCTTCAAATTCCCTTATGACCTTAAAAGAATATTTAGAAGACTATGCGAGCGAAACGACTAAAGCCATTGGCGAGAAGGTAATCGCCGAGCAACTGGAACTTATTCCCAATGAGAAGATAAGGGAAAAGGTTAGGGTGTGGCTGGAGAAAATACACGGCGGCGAGAGGGATTTTAGGGTTTAGGTTTTATATTTTTTGAACCAACACTCTTCCAAAACAACGCTTGCCGTTTACATAAGGGACATATTCTTTGTCGTTGACAAGTTCATATCCCTTTTCCAATAAGCCGTTTA
>Ga0268262_10007168_pt1 | contig 10490 bp, 7 predicted proteins | sample TergutNc150P3_FD_190354 | JGI IMG/M metagenome (GOLD analysis project Ga0268262, IMG submission 190354) | Nasutitermes corniger P3 segment gut microbial community from laboratory colony in Florida, USA - Nc150 P3 (SPAdes) (version 2) | ecosystem: Host-associated > Arthropoda: Insects > Digestive...
AACGATACGTTTTACCATTGCTTCTGCAGCATTGTTTAACTTAATCGGATTGTATTCATCCTGATGGGCGTTCCAATATTCGCGGAGTCCGTCAATGTAAGCATATTTAAGCGCTGTGGAAACATTGATTTTTGAAGCGCCATAGTCAATAAGCCGAGCAAACTGGCTGTCCGAAAGCCCGGTTCCGCCATGGACAACTACCGGAACGGAAGTCGTTTCAGCCAGTCTTTTTACCAGTTCATAATTAAGCTGGACTTCTTTTTTATATAAGCCGTGAGCTGTTCCGATAGCGGGAGCGAAAACGTCTACGCCGCTCCCTTCAAGATATTTAAGAGAATCACTATAATTGGCGAGGTTTCCGTTTTCAGCTGATATTTCGTCTTCTACCCCGCTGATAATTCCAAGCTCTCCTTCAACACAAACGCCTTTTTTTTGGGCATACCTTTTTATTTCAGCGGAGAGGGCAATATTCTCCTCAAGCGGTTTTGCTGACATATCAACCATAACAGAATCCCAGCCTATATCAACGCAGGCTTTTGCGAGATCCATATCGGTACAATGATCCAAATGTATCAGTATCGGTACTGTTGATTTTTTGCGGAGGAGGTCCATCATTTCAAAAAGTTCACTGGGACCGAACTTTTTTACTGTTCCCACTGAAGTTTGTAATAGAATAGGCGTATTCTCTTCATTTGACGCATCAATAGCCGCTTTTGTTGAAAGATAATCAAAAATATTAAAGGCACCAACCGCGAAACTTTCCGCTCTAGCTTGATTCAACAATTCTCGTAAATTTGGACTTTTTATTGCCATCTTAATTCCTTTATATAATATATATACATGTTATATCAAAAAAAATAAAATATCAACAAATTTATAATGATAATAAAATTTTAGATAAGCTAAAAAATAAAAAAAATTGTTGACAACTGAGATCATTTGTAGGATAATTTTTATGAAGTTTTATATTGGCTTTGTTTTTATTAGAAAAAAGGTGGTTTTCTGAATAAACTTGTATATACTTATTTATACAAGTTTATTCATTGTCATCGCTGGTTCTGTAGTGGTTTTTTGGGTCTGAAGATAATCATTACATCCAGTAAAAGGAGGGAAGAGGTATCCGGAAAAAAGATAAGTGAGAAAGTCTTAGTTTTTTTAATGTTAATGATCAATTTTTTAATGGGGGAAAATTATGAAGAAAGTAGTTCTGGTTTTTATGGTAATTTTTATTACGATCGGGATTATCGCATGTAAAAAGGGAGATACATCTTCTGCTAAAGCCGGCACCGGAGTAACGGAATTTCCTGGCGGATGGAAACCCACGCATGATTATAAGAATAATCTCACTTTTGCAATAGCCAATGTAGGTGTCACTGAAGGTTATGATTATACTAACGGGGACGCCTATGTGAGATGGTTTGCCAATGCATTTAATGCGAAATTTGAACTTACTGGTATGGGTTGGGATAACTGGACAGAACTTTTGCGTATATGGATTAGTTCAGGAGATATGCCCGATGTCGCTATTTTTGATTATACTCAACAAACACATCCTGACGCCGCATCATGGGTTGAACAGGGCCTTTTAAAGAAATTGCCGGATAACTGGAAGCAGCGGTGGCCCAATTTAGCGAGGGTATTTGAAAAAACAACATTGGGACCGCAGCTGGAGAAATCGTACGGTGGTACGTACTTCCTTCCCAGATCAAGGTTTGATTTAAATCTGCCGCATTATCCTTTGCCGGATCATGTTTCATTCGTCTTTAGGAAAGACTGGGCTGAAGCTGTAGGATTCCCTGTAAAGGATGTGTATAAGACGAGTGAAATAATCCAATACGGACAGCTTATCGCACAACACGACCCCGGAAAACTTGGTGCGAAATTAGTCCCGATAAGCAACAGGCCGAACTGGGCGATGCGGTTATTTATGTTGAGTAATTTTCAACATATGAGTACGTTCTATAAAGACAAAAAAGATGGGAAGTATAAATGGGGACCTGCGGCAGACGAGACATTAGCAGGGTTAAAACTTTTCTATAGAGCTTATTCGACTGGTGCGTTGAACCGTGAATTTTATACGTTAAAAGGTGAAGAAGATTACGACCAATTCAGGGTTTCCGGTGTATCAGGAGGATTCTATGGAGAAGCGACTACATATCATCTGCAAATGGCAAGGCAATCCTTTGACAAGAATTTGGGACTTAAGCCTGATGATTGTATAGCAGTGGCTACCATAGTTGGGGAAGACGGGTATTATCACCTTGAGGACTTAATAAATTATTGGGGAGTTCATCTGTTTAACCCGAAAATTAGTAATGAAAAATTTGAACGGTGGCTGGACATGTTGGACTTTGTAGCTACAGACCCCGGTTTTTACATGGGGAATTTTGGATTAGAAGGAATAGACTGGAAGCGTGGGAATAGTCCTGATGAAATAATTTCATTATTGCCGCCTGGAATGGATCTTGCGGGACCGACAGGGAAATACCCAAGTATACTTGGCTTCGGTAACAACATAAAACAAGGGGATGATCTTAGTTTTATTAACCCTAACTTTGAGCCCTGGGTAAGAGCCGCTTCAAAACGCTTGTATGATGACCGAAGCAGGCTCTCTACTCCGGATACTTTGACTGAGATTGACTGGCCTCTTTTTTATTACGATTCGCCTGCAAGACGCAGAGCCGGTACTCTTGATTTCCAGGTGGAATACGCTAACCTGGTAACCCGTGCTACAAGCGAGGCTAACCTTGAACAGTTGTGGAAAGCATGGGTAACCGCGCAAATGCCGATTATACAGCCTGCGCTGGATGAGTTAAACAGCAAGTTACGGTAGTTAAATTGTTGTGTTTTATTGTCGAACTAAGTGAGGTCGCGGCCGTGCTTTTACGGACTGGAGACCTTAGCGAATGAGGAAACGAAAGGTATAATACCTCGCCAGACTTTAGTCCGAGCTTGCCGGAATGCCGCCGAAAGCCCATGGTGCCGTAGGCTCCTTGGTGCAAGACTTACCCTGCGGTATTATACCTTTCATTAAAGAGGTTTCTATACATTGTGAAAAATGTACTATTGTTAGGTGATTCTATACGGATGGAATATCAACCATTAGTAAAAGATGCGTTGAAAAGGAAGGCTAATGTTTTCGGACCTTTGGATAACGGACGGTGGTCAGGTTATACGCTTAATTCCCTGCGCTTCTGGTCGCCGTTTGTTCCGGATGCTGATATTGTCCATTGGAATAACGGTATATGGGATTTAGGAGACGATTATAATCTGGGTCGCCATTTTTCTTTACCGGATGAATACAGATCAAACTTGGTAATGACCATCCAGGTGTTAAAGCAGCTTTACGGTAATGAAGTAGTTATTATTATGGCTACGACCACTCCAATAAAGGGCAGGGATTCGTCTGAACTTTGCAAATATAACGACATTTTGAGGGATGTTGCGGGCAAGTATAACGCGGAATTAGATGATCTTTACGGAGACATTATCAAAGATATTGACTCTTATATAGGCGATGATAATGTTCATCCGACTGTCAAAGGGAAAGAATTATTGGCACAGAAAGTTACCGAAACCATAATAAAGCATCTGTAAAAAGTTGGTGACAATTGGGAATTAAGAAGTTTGATGAGATAGTATTTCCCAGAGGATTCTGGTAATAAATTATGGAGGAGAAATAGTGCCCAATCAGAATCTCAAAACGCTAAAAAATCCTAACAAGAGCATTATTTTGGATATAGTCAGGAATAAAGAAGTATATCTCATCTTACTTCCCGGGATAATTTGGTATGTAGTATTTGCATATATCCCCATATTCGGTCTTTCTCTTGCTTTTAAAACATTTAAAGCAAATATGGGGATTATAAAGAGTCCTTGGGTAGGATTAAAAAATTATGTTCATGTTTTTCAGGATCCGGCATTTCTGGAATCAGTTTTCCGTACACTGAAAATAAATACCGGAAGACTTATTTTTCAGTTTCCCTTCCCGATTTTTCTGGCGTTAGCTATAAACGAAGTAAGGATTGGCAAATATAAAAGAGTTTTGCAGACCATTTTTACTTTTCCTCATTTTCTTTCATGGGTATTGGTAGCAAGTATTATTACAAATGTACTTAGTCAAACGGGAATGGTGAATTCAATAATAAAAATGACAGGTGTCAGCCCGGTTAACTTTTTGGGTTCAACTACGATTTTTTTGCCATTAATTTATATTACTGAGATTTGGAAATCTTCAGGGTGGAGCGCTATTATTTATCTTGCGGCTATCGCCGGGATAGATACTGAACAATATGAAGCGGCAGAGATTGACGGCGCATCAAGGATACAAAGGATTTTACATGTTACATTTCCTGGAATTAAGGGAACAATAATTGTTTTGTTTATTTTAGCGGCTGGTTATGTAATGACTGCCGGTTTTGATCAATTGTTTAATCTCAGTAACGCCGCAACGTTTAGAGAAGCGGAAACCTTAGATATGTACATTTACCGGGTAACCTTCAAATCAGCATCTGATTTCTCGTTTTCTGCGGCAGTAAGTCTTTTTCGCTCAATTGTTAACTTTATACTCTTGATAGCGACGGATCGAGTGTTAAAATTCATCAGTGGCGAAGGCCTTTTTGGGCAATAATGAAGGAGAAACGAATAATGGCTATCGGCATATATAAAAAATTCAGAGGTATTAAAAACCGGTTTGAGCTTTTAGATTTATTCTTATTTGTACTTTTATTTGCATATGGGCTGATAATAATTATTCCCTTTATTAATGTAATCGCTATATCTTTTTCTTCGCATAAAAGCTATTTAACAACGCCGTTATTATTGTATCCAAAAACTCCGACATTGGAAAATTACCGGAAACTGTTTCAGGACGGAAGGATTTGGACCGGGTACCGTACGACATTAATAATATTGGCTTTAGGTCTTCCTGTGAATATATTTTTGACCACAACGGTAGCGTATGGTCTTAGCCGACCCGCATTTCCAGGAAAAAGGATAGTATTTTTTGGAATATTATTTACATTATTGTTCAATGGCGGCATAGTGCCATTGTATCTGTTGATGCGGGAACTGAAACTGATAAATTCAATATGGTCGGTAGTATTTGCGTATGGGATTAATAGTTTTTATATGATAATTATGAGGTCCTACTTTATGACTCTGCCCGAGGCGCTCATAGAGTCTGCGAAACTCGATGGCGCCAGTGAATGGACGATATTATTCAGGATAGTGCTGCCGCTGGCTATGCCGATATTGGCGACAATTCTGCTGTTTTACAGTGTTGATCGTTGGAACGAGTGGTATACCGCGATGGTTTTTATACGGCGAAGCACGATGGTGCCATTACAGCTAATATTGCGGTCGATAGTGCTGGAAGCGAGATTATTGGACAATATCTCTGCCAGTGGAGTGATACGGATGGATTTTGTTGATGGGATGAAGATGGCGTGTGTATTGGTGGTAATGCTTCCTGTGATGTGTGTATTTCCGTTTTTACAGCGTCATTTTGTGAAAGGTGTGCTGATAGGCGCTATTAAGGCATAGGCTGCAATTTACCAAATACGAAGGAGGTTAATGTAAATGGGAAACGGAAAAGTTGCTTTTGTGACAGGTTCAAGCAGGGGTATCGGACGCGGATGCGCTCATGCGTTAGCTAAAGCTGGTTATGATATTGTTATTCATCATTCAGAATCACAAGAAGCAGCTGAAAAGACACTTGCGGAAGTGAGAGCTATGGGGGTTCGTGCGATTTTATTGCAGGGCGATATGGGTGAAACAGGGGTACATCAACGTTTGGTCGATGAAACTATTACTCAGCTTGGCAGGCTTGATGTAATGGTAAACAATGCCGGAATTACCCGTTTTGAGGGAATTTTGGATATTACTACTGAAATTATGGATTATCTTTATAAGGTTGATTTTCGGGGAATGATACTTATGGCTCAGGCTGCCGCGCGGTATATGGTTAAAAATGAGGTGAAGGGAAGTATTATTTTTAATACCTCTATACGAAGTTTTTCACCTCACACTACGGATGGGGTATATGGCGCTCTAAAAGCCGGAATGAATCGTATAATAAAATCATTCGCCGTGGATCTTGGTCGTTATGGAATACGGGTGAATGGTTTTTCACCTGGGGTTACAAATGTATGGGTACCTGATCCTGAAGATGAGAAGAAAAATCCCTTTTATAGGAATGTTCATCGTTTTATCCCTTTACGCCGTCCTGGTTATGCCGCTGATATGGGTGGCCCTGTAGTGTGGCTTGCATCAGATGATTCTGCTTATGTTACTGGACAGGTCATTTGTGTGGATGGCGGGCTTTCCGCCGTGGGAATGCCTGAAAATTATACTGATTTGATCAGTTTCTATGATTTAGAGGATTGGCTGGTAATTGATGAAGCTTCAAAGATGGAAAAATTTCCGTGGTAAGAATGTTTTTATTTTAGTTGACATTGCCGGTTTTTTTGTAATTAAGAATTGACTGGTAATTAATGAAAATTCAATATAGGAAGGCAGAATTATGAAGAGCGATTTTTTTGATTATCTTCCGGACGGTAGCAAATTTCCTTTTTGGGATTGTGAAACTGATTTTACGAAAATTTACTACGTATCAAAAACAGGGAATGATAATAATGTAGGAACCAGAGAAGCGCCTTTTGGCAGTATAAGTAAAGCCGCCGCAGTGCTACAGCCCGGAGAGAAAGTCATTATTGGCGGTGGCTGCTATGATGAATTAGTCCAGCCTGCCCGCGGAGGAGAAAGCCCTAAAAAGATGATTAGTTATGAAGCGGCTCCGGGTGAAAAAGTTGTGTTAACAGGCGGAAAAACCTACAAGGGGGAATGGAAAGAGCCTTATGGGTGGCAGGTAATTGGACTTGGAAAATACTACAATCTTAACGGCGACAAGTATGACAAGGATGCGAAGATATATGAAGGGAATTTTGAGAAAGACGATTTTGACAAGATCAATCCGTTTTGCATAGTTAACTGCGCGAGTCAGGCATATGGCGGATGCGAGTTTTGGTTTCATTATATACCAAAAGAAGCAGATTGGCAGCCATTTCTTAAACGGCGGGGCCTCTTGTTCTGTGACGGGGAATTTTTAACTCAGGTAAATTATACATGGCAGTTATCGCAAGTACCCGGAAGCTATTTTGTGGAAGATTCCGGATATAAATTTTTTGTCAGGTTAAAAGATGACAGTAACCCCAAGGATCATGTAATAACGTACACATGCAGGGAGCAGCTATTCGCGCCTGCTCAGCCGTACACGAGTTATATTCGCGTAAAAGGTTTGGAATTTGAGTATGTGGGCAACGGATGCCCAGGGTCGCAAAAAGGCGCATTATCCACATTCTGCGGACATCACTGGATATTGGAAGATAATAAGATACGTTGGGCTAATGGCGTTGGCATTGACATTGGTCAGGAAAGCCCAATGCGGTATTCTGACAAGCCTACAGGGTACACTATTGTACGCCGTAATCATATAAGTAATTGCGGTGTCTGCGGTATCGCTGGCTGTACTTTTAATAATAATAATATATTACTGGAATATAATATCCTGGAAAATAACTGCTGGCATGATATTGAGTTTAACTGGGAAAGCGGAGCTATTAAAGTACATGCTGTTAAAAACGGTCTTATCCGGTTTAATATTGTAAAAAATAATGGTTATGGTTCTTCAATATGGACTGATTTTGGCAATGTTAATGAACGAATTTGCGGGAACGTAGTTCTGGGCGTGAAATCCTGCATTATGGGGGGTATCTTTGTTGAAGCTTCAGATGTGGATAATCTGGTAGATCATAATGTCGTATATGATGCCCATTGCAATCATTTCGGTACTATACCGCAGCGGACAAGCGGCGGCGGGCATGGGATATATGAACACGATTCCGATAATTTGCGGATAGAAAGAAATATACTGCTTGGCATGGAGGGAAGTGGCGTATTCCTTAATTGGGGTGATCCCATCCGGATATGTAATGGGCATGGGCCTGTCGGCGTAGGGCATAAAATTACAGAAAACATTATAGCGGATTGTCAGAGAGCGTATGTGTTCCCCACTGAGCGTAATTTCTCAGATGGAAATATCATCGGTTTAAATAAGCACATGGCTCCTATACAGATTGAGAGAAACCATGTGATATATGAAATGCTGGATGTAAGAAGCGCAAGGATGTTCCACGAATGGGAAAAGAATGGCAAAGGCTGTGATATAAATTACAGCATAGATGCGGAAAAGATGTTTCTACAATTGACATTCATTGTTGGAGATAAAACCTTTAACGCTGAATATGACTTGCTGAAACCTTTTGATATACAGCCAGTATTGGACTTTTTCAAAGGATTGGACACATCAGCGTATGATACACGCAGGCCGTTTTAAGAAAAAAACAGATAGTTTGGAGGAAAACATGAAAATTACTGACGTTAAAACTTATTTAGTTGGCGCTGACAGACAGAATTGGCTTTTTGTAAAAATCGAGACCGATGAGGGATTCCACGGTTGGGGGGAATCAAGTATTGAAGGGCAGGAAAGAGCGGCTGAACAATGTATCCATCTATTGGCCCAGCGTAGTGTAATAGGAGAAGACCCGCGAAATATAGAGAAGATATGGCAAAAGATGTATCGGCATGGATTTTGGAAAGGCGGATTTATCCACATGACTGCCATTAGCGGGATAGATCAGGCGTTGTGGGATATTAACGGGAAAATATACAATGTACCGGTATATATGCTGCTTGGAGGGGCGGTACGCGACAGGATTCGAACATATACGCACGCATTTAATGTGGAAATGGCTGAAAAAGCGGTTGAAAATGGATTCGCGGGAGTAAAAACAGGCGGCGGAAAAAACTTCTCTATTTATAATCCCGAAGAAGACCTGCACGCCTTGGTGAAACGCCTGGGCGAAGTACGCAAAGCAATAGGACCGGATCATTTAATGTGTATTGATAATCATGGGCAGTCCAGTCCAGCTGAAGCAATAAAAAAAATGAAAGCCGCACAGCCATTTGACATCTATTTCTTTGAAGAACCGGTCCCGCCCGAAAATACTCTATCATATAAGCAGCTGCGGGAAGCGGTTCCTGATATGGTAATTGCTGCGGGAGAACGTCTGTTTAGCCGTTTTGATTATCGCGAGGTGATACAGGAAAGATTATTTGATATAGCCCAGCCTGATATTAGCCACTGCGGTGGTATAACTGAAATTAAAAAGATAGCGGCAATGCTGGAACCTTATCATATTAAATTCGCGCCTCATAATCCAAATGGGCCTGTAGCGACAGCTGCAAATCTGCAGGTGTGTGCGGTTACCCAAAATTTTGAAATTTTGGAATTCACATCCGGTATTTATAACTACAGTGATTTATTTAATATCGCCTTGAAACCAAAAGACGGGTATTTCCCCTTGCCTGCCGGAATCGGGCTTGGTATAGAGTTAAATGAGGAGATCCTGAAAAAATATCCTTATGTTAATAAACAATACGATCCTCGATATAACGTTGACGGATCGGTTGCGGAAATTTGAAGAATATGCAAATTAAAGGAGAGTGTTTACATGAAAGAAAAAGATCCCTCATCACAGTTACCCAACGGAGATTACTTCCCTTTTTGGGATGATATTACTGAATATAAAGAATTTCTTTATGTTGACGGAAACAGTAATGCGGCAAACGACAATAATCCTGGAACTAAGGAAAAACCATTCAAAACAATTAATGCCGCGGCACAGAAAGCGAAACCGGGAACTAAAGTAATAATAAAAGGCGGGGATTACCGTGAAACAGTAAAGCCGGCGCGTGGCGGTGATAACGAAAAATCAATGATATGTTATGAGGCCGCCGATGGGGAGAGTGTTGTAATAAAAGCTTCTGTCATTGTAACAAAATTTAAACCCAGTACCGACTGGAGTTTTATGGGTTTTATGGTCACTGAACCTCCTCCCAAAGGAATGACGGTCTGGGAGATTGACATTGATCCTGAGGATTTTAAAGGTTATAACCCGTTCTGCGCTGTTAATATCATTCATGACCGTTTGTTTATTGAATACGACAAAACAGATATGACCACCTATTTAAACCGGCGCGGCATGGTATTTTTTGACGGGATCCCTCTAAAACAGGTTCCTCTTTTTAATCATATGTCCAAAGAAGACGGCACTTATTGGGTAGAATCAAATGGACAAAAAATACATATGAGACTACCCGGAGACATAAGTCCGGATAATCACAAGATTGAAATTACCAACCGTGAACAGTGCTTTGCGCCGGATGTTCCTTTCCTTTCTTACATTCATGTGCGCGATCTTGTTTTCGCTCATGCGGCAACCGGCGCGCCGGTTCCTCAGCGCGGTTCAATTTCAGCTCATAGGGGACATCATTGGATTATTGAAGGCTGTACTATAGATTGGTCCAACGGAGTGGGCATAGATTGTGGTAATGAATGCTGGCATCATAAGCCTATTAAAGATCAGATC
>Ga0268262_10007169_pt1 | contig 10488 bp, 6 predicted proteins | sample TergutNc150P3_FD_190354 | JGI IMG/M metagenome (GOLD analysis project Ga0268262, IMG submission 190354) | Nasutitermes corniger P3 segment gut microbial community from laboratory colony in Florida, USA - Nc150 P3 (SPAdes) (version 2) | ecosystem: Host-associated > Arthropoda: Insects > Digestive...
AAGCGCGAGGCCTGCCGCGAGGGTGGGTTTACGATATTTTGCCATAGTTTTTCTCCGTTTTGGCTAATAGTCTAATTCTGTGTAAATATAGTATTTTTTGACATTGTTGTCAAGGGTGGGCGGTTGAACCCCGCCTGCACGTGGCAAATTTGTATATTTCCTTTTAGTATTTACAAACAAAGGAGTACTTCCAATGGCTTCAAAAACACTTTCGCAGAAGATTATTGAGATTGTTGGCGATGGGCCTGATGGCTTTGATGAAACCAGGGAATTGGACGTAAGGGATTTGCTAAAGCCCGTAAATCGCGAAGCAGACAAAAAGAAAGCTGAATTGGGCGAACGAAAATGAAGAAGTCCCTGCTTATACCTCTGCTAACCGCCCTTCTCATAGCTTGCGGACAAAAAGAACAAGCAAGCCCTGAACAAAATTTGCTCGCCGCCGAATTGGTTGGGCAAACAATAACTCTGGCAGACTTTGTGTCTGCAAGGCCCGCACCGCTTTTAAGCTCCCGTAGCTCTATAGAGCTGGAGTTTAAGCAAAACGTGGTTTTGCCAAATGCCATAGGGCTAGACCTGATTGCAAACCCAATTGATTTTGAGCCTGCGGTAAAAGGCAAGGCAAAATGGCTTACCACCTCGCTACTGCAATTTGTGCCGGATGAACCCCTGCAAAACGGGAAAACATACAAGGCAAAATTTGACGGCAAAAAAGCATTTGGAAAAGCCGCAGACGTGGATGACTATGTTTTTGAATTCCAAGTTATCCCAAATGAGATTTTGGAAATAAATGGAGGCTTTGAGCCTGTGGCTGGGAAGGTAAATACAGCAAAACTCCTCTTAGAATTGAGATTTGCGGATAGACCAGATAGTATAAAATTGCTCAAAGAATTAACGCTTGAATTGAATGCCAAAAGAATGCCGTATAAAATGCTTTTTGATGGGCAAGGAAATTTTGTTAGAGTAGAAAGCGAAGAAGTACCTCGCACAAATAGGGCGCAAAGCGCGGAAATAACCCTGCCTAAAAACTGGACCACTAATGATAATTCTTTTAGCGAAACTTTTCTGCTGCCAGCTATCGGGAGTTTTGTGGCAACTAGCTCAAGGGAATCTTTGACAGAAGGCGGTGAAAAATCTTGGGAAGTAGTTTTTTCCGACCAAATTGCAAACGACAGAGACCTTTCCGGCTTTGTGAGCATTTCGCCAAACGTAAATTACAAGGTTTCTGTAAAAAACAGAACCTTGAGAGTAAAGGGAAATTTTTCTTACGGGGTGCAATACACGCTGAGAATAGAAAATGGCCTTCCGAGTGCTTACGGAACAAAAATGGGAAATGATTTTATTTCGCAATTTACGTTCAGCGATATAAAACCTCAGTTAAAATTAATTGGCAGCGGCTTGTTCCTGCCTTTGGAAAACAAAGGACGCTTGCAGTTGAAAAGTATGAATGTAGCTAGCGCAAAATTGAAGATACGAGAAGTTTTGCCGCAAAACCTGATGTTCTTTTTGCAAAACAACGATTTGCGTTCTTCCAACAGATGGATTTCCGATATTGAGCGAACAACAAAAGGAATTTATGAAAATGAAATTAAATTTGAAAATCCCAAGAGAAATGAATGGCTGAAAACGGAAGTAGATATTTCTAACTACATATCTAAGAAAGCCGGAGCTGCCTATATTGTAGAACTATCCCTATATCCCGAAAACCTCATTGCTCCTTGCAGAAATACAAATCAGGAATATACGGAAAACGATTTGGTTTTTGAAGACGATTCCTACTATGGCAGCCCGTGCAATGGTTATTATTATTACGACCAAAATAGAGAAAGGGAAAAAATTTTGATAGCCTCTTCCATTGCGTTAACGGCAAAAAGAGAAAGCGAAGGCATTCACGTTTGGGCAATTGATGTTGAAAACTCCAAACCGATTTCCGGTTTGCCTTTGGATTTATATGGCAGGGTAAATGATGTTTTGGCTACGCAAAAAACAAATTCAAATGGCTATGTATTTTTCAACGTAGCTCCGCAAGAAGGCTATGTTATAAAAGGGCTAGGGAATAGAGGGCTTGCCTTGCTAAAGCTGCATCAAGACAATTGGGAAACCAGCCGCTTTGACGTTGGCGGTGTTTTAGAAGAGAACAATAAGGCAAGATTGTTCGGCTATACGGAAAGAGGCGTTTACAGGCCAGGCGATACCATTCATTTTGCTGGCATTGTACGCGAAACCATAGAAAAGCCACTCGCAAACGTGCCTATGTCCATCTCGGTAAAAAATCCAATGGGTTCTGTTGTTTTTGAGGGCACGGCAAAAACATCCGCAAACGGAATGTTCTCTTTGGATATTCCAACGGAATTAGATGCGCCAACCGGCGAATGGCAGGCAACAATAAAGAGCGGTGGAAATGAATGGAATCACTATTTGCGAGTGGAAACCGTTAAGCCCAATCGCTTAAAAAATTTGCTTGAGCTTCCAAAAAAATTCAGCGGAGCAAAAATCAAAATAAGCGAAACATTCAAAAGTATGTATTTATTCGGCTCGCCTGCTGCTGGATTAAAGGCGACAATTGAATTTTCGCTTAGAAGCAGAGCCTTAAAATTTGCTCGTTTCCCGGATTTCACATTCAGAAACCAGATGCTTTCTTTTCAAGAAAAAGACTCTGAATCTCTGTTTAATGGAAACTTGAATAGCGATGGCGAGGCGAAAATTTCTGAAATAATTGACTTAAAAAACAGGAATATCCCCGAAGCGGCAACCCTAAGCATATACGCCATTGTCCACGAAAAAGGCGGCGGCATCACGGAGAGCTGGCATTCCACCGCTGTTTACCCATATCCGGTTTTTGTTGGATTGAAAATAAGAGATTCTTGGGATGGAGTACGCACGGGCGATACTCTGCGTGTTCCTATAGTTGCTCTTGATGAGAACGGAAAAATCACATCTGGCAGAAAGCTCTCTATTAAGGTGTATCAAAACCGCAGATTTTCTTGGTGGGAAGGCGGTGACTACGAACGCTGGGATTTTAGAAAGCAAAGGCAAACTTACCTTGTTCACGAAGAAGCTATCAGCAGCGGAGCTTCTGTAAAGGAATTTAAGTGGGTGCCAGCAAGTGATGGTATGATTGCGGTTGAGGTGGAAGATGTTGAAGGCGGGCACAGCGCTTCGCAATTCATTTATGCCTCATATTGGGGCGGTTCTGAAAATATACGGAACATTCCAGAAGCGAGCCATTTGAATTTGATGAGCAAAAAAGCGAACTACGATATTGGCGATTCAATTTTCATTTCCTTTGAAGCCCCTACAGACGGGAACGCCCTTGTGAGTTTGGAAAGTGCCGATAAAATTTTTGAAACAAAAATTGTGAAGGCTACGGCTGGTAAAAATGTGATTTCTTTTAAGGCCACTAAAAGTATGCAGCCCAATGTTTATGCGGTTGTCAGCTTATTTTTGCCACTAAAGAGCGTTGAAGGCGAAAAGCCTATGCGTTATTACGGGATTTTGCCGATTAAAGTTGAAAATGAAAAAACAAAACTGAACCTCACCTTAAATGCTCCAAAAGAGATTAAACCCGGCGAGGACTTTTCCATAGAGGTTACAAATCCTTCTAAAGAAAATGCCTCTTTCACGCTTGCCGTTGTGGATGAAGGCTTGCTGGATTTAACAAACTTCAAAACTCCTGACCCGTGGAAATATTATTTTCAGAAAATTGCATTGGGAATAATAACCTCCGATAACTATGATGAAATAATAGGGGCTTTGCTGCCGGATATGGATTCTTATTTATCCATAGGTGGCGATGGTATGCTAGCAACGGATATGGCTGGCAAGCAGAAAGTGCAGAGGTTCAAAGCGGTTTCCCTGTTCAGCGGAGTTCAAGAGGTGAAAGCTGGCAAAACAGAAAAAATCAAATTCAAAATGCCGCAATATGTAGGCTCTGTCAGGGCACAATTAATTGGCGTTTCTCAAAACGCATTTTCCAAAGACGAAGCCAACATAGTGGTGAAAAAGCCGCTTATGATTTTGCCAACCGTTCCCAGAGCAGCAAAGCCAGGCGACAAATTCAAAATTCCAGTTTCTGTGTTCGCAATGGATGATGATGTGAAGAACGTCAGCGTGGATTTGCAGGTTTCGCAAGAGCTTAAAGTTATAGGCAAAAATAGTTTTAACCTTTCTTTCGCAAAGCCCGGCGAGCTTGATGGCGGTTTTGAGGTTGAGGCATTGCCCATTCTTGGAGGCGCGAAGGTAATTGTAAAAGCGGAGAGCGGCAAGCATAAAATTTCCGACACCATAGATTTACCCATAATGAGTTCATCCGCGTTTTACACGGAAGTTTCGCGAGGGCAAATTCAAAATGGCGAAACTTGGCAAGCCAAAATAAATGCTTTTGGAATAGACGGCACGCACAGAGCGACTCTTGTACTCAGCACAATGCCTAATTTGAGTGTAGATGAGCGATTGGATTTTTTAATAAATTATCCCTATGGTTGCTTGGAGCAAACTATTTCCAGTATATTCCCGCAATTGTACATTGAGAAATTGAGAGATTTGGATTCAAAGAAAAAGCAGGAGATTACAAGCAATATAAATGAGGGAATTAAGCGGCTCGCGCAATTCTCCTTGAGCCAAGGTTTCTCTTATTGGCCCAACCAAAGCGGCAATGCGGATTCTTGGGCGAGCAGCTATGCTGGGCATTTTATGCTGGAAGCAAAAAACGCAGGCTACTCCGTTTCGCAAAACCTTTTGAATACCTGGAAAAACTGGGAAAAAGAGCAAGCGAAAAAAACTTCTAACAAAGGTTTCCGCAATCAGGCGTATAGGCTGTTTTTGCTGGCTATGGCAGGCGAAGAGCAGATGGGCGCGATGAATTTGATGAAAGAAAATCATTTGGATAAATTGGATTGGCTCTCTAAATATCTGCTTGCAGGTGCTTATCACGCAGCCGGGAAGGAATCCATAGCGAAGCAAGTTTTGGGGCATAGCGGAAATGCTTTGAGCGATTATAGGGAACATTCGGGGACTTATGGCTCTGCTTTGCGAGACCAAGCCCTTGCCGCTTTTGTTCTTGCAAAGATGAACAATTTTGGAGATGCCTTGAAGATTTACCAAGAGCTTGCAAAAGAGTGGAATTCCAGAAGGTGGTGGAGCACTCAAGAGAGCGCATTTGCTTTGCTCGCTTTTTCTGCCCTTAAAGAGAGGTTTAGCGCAGGCGATGCGGAAGCTGAGTGGAAAATAGGCGAAAAAACGGAAAAAGTTTTAGTTAAAGCCAATAGACCTGTGAGAATAGATTTGAGTTCTTTTGGTTCGCAAGAGGTTTCTGTGAACTCATTGAACGCTACAATTTTTGCCGAGCTTCAAACAAGGGGTTTGCCCTTGGAAGACAATATAAGAACGGAGAACAAAGGGCTTGCCGTTGATAGGGTTTTATATAACCAAAACGGAGAGAGAATTGCTGTTTCGCAGATAAAACAAGGCGAAGCGTTTTGGATTGTTTTTGGTGTTAGGTCGCTTGCTGCCAGCCGTATTGAAAATTTGGCTTTGTCCAGCATTTTGCCTTCTGGGTTTGAAATTTCCAACGAAAGGCTGAATGAATACGATAGACCTGGGTGGCTAAATAACATACGCCAGGTTCTTTCCACTACGCCTGATTATGTGGATATAAGGGACGACCGCATCAATTGGTTTTTTAGCCTCTATCCAAATGAGACAAAGGCTTTTGCCGTTCAAATTCATCCGAGTTACGCAGGGGAATTCAGATGGCCCGGCCTTGTTCTTGAAGCGATGTATGACCCCGATTATTTTGCTAGGATTGTCGGAGGAAGGGTTGGAGTTTCGCCTTAACATCCGCAGAATGGTTATTTTTTGTTTTTTTTAACTTTTTTGAATTTTTTTTCCCGTTTGCTCCGTCTAATATATAGATGGAGTCAAATAAGAATTTCACGGCCTTTTTTGAAGGCTTGAACCGTTATCCCGCGTTTGCAGGGGCAATAAGCGTTTTGCTAGCTCTTGGCACGACCGTGCATTGGCAAATGGCGTTTTTATTGGCGTTTTGGGTCTATGCCCTAAACCCGGTTTTACGCAAAGTCTCTTTAATAGTCTGTGCGGTTATACTTACGCTCCATTTTTCGCAAAAAGACTGCTTCAGTTTTGCGGAAAACCCAGCCACAAGCGGGTTTGGCTATGTGGAAGAGGTTTTGAACAGGCCAAATGGCTACGCCGTTATATTAAATACGGATTTTGGAAAAACAAGGCTCAGTTATGCAGGCGAAGAAGCTCCGCTTCCGGGCGATAGCGTTTTTTGGAAGGCTAAATGGTTTCCCGTAACGCCACCAACTGTGCCCGGCTCTTTCAACGCACCGGAGTGGATGCGTTCGCAAGGCTATAGAGCGAGCGGCAGCTTGGATAGCGTCCAGATTTTGAGCAGCGAACTTTCTTTTCAGAGATTTTCCTTCTCGGTAAAACAAAAACTTGAAGAACGCTTCTCTGACTTTTACGAAAAATCCGAAAGCGGTTTGCTTATGGGGCTTTTGGCAGGTGACCGCTCCGGCATTTCAGAGAATTTGCAGAGCGATTTTAGAAGAACCGGCTTGGTGCACGTTTTGAGCATATCGGGCTTTCACGTTGTGATGCTCGCCGGAATGCTCACATTGTTTTTGAGGACTCTTAGATTGCCGCATAGGGTTTCTCAGGTTTTGTCCATAGTTCTTCTGTGCGTTTATGCTCCCATAGCGGGTGGTTCTGCTGCGGTGTGGCGTGCTGTGCTTATGTTCTGTGTAATAGAATGCAGCGGACTTTTTCAAAAAATTTCAAGCTCAATAAACGCTCTCGGAGTTGCCCTCATTTTAATTTTGGTATTTAATGCACAGCAGGTTTTCAACGCCGGCTTTCAGCTTTCCGCAGCGGCAACGTTTGGCATCCTCATTGGGCAACGCATAAAATTGCCGAGTTTGCGAGGCAAAATAGGCAAACTATTCAATTCTTTTATCATAGAACCCAGCTTTATCACGCTTTGCGCCACTTTGAGCACGCTGCCTCTGCTGATTTTCCATTTTCAAGCTTTTTCGCCAATATCCTGGCTTGGCAATCTTGTGGTAGTTCCTCTTGTGGGCTTGGGTATGCAAGCCGGAGTTTTATCGCTCGTTAGCATCCATCCTTTTGTTTGCCAAATTTTTGCGGATTCCGCTACAATCCTTTTGCGGAGTGCTTCTGTCATAACTAGTTTTTTGGCGGAAAACCCTTACGCTTCTTCCACCATTGGGCCTTGGCCTTTGCCTTGCTTGTTTGCGGTTTCTATTTTAACGGCGATGTTGCCTTTTTTGAAAAATGTAAATCCCTGGGGCAGGCGCATTGCGATTTTTTGTTTATTTGTTTGCTCTTGCTTTTTTCTCGGCACGGAGGTAAAGAAGAATTTTTTCCCCAGTTGGAGCGCGGTATTTTTGGACGTTGGGCAGGGTGATGGCATTTTGCTGAAAAGCCCTGCCGGGCGTTTTTACCTTGTGGACACGGGGCCACCGCTAAAAAAACGGAGTATGGCGAAGGATAAAATAATTCCCTATTTTCGCTCTCAAGGTATTTCAAAAATAGATGCTATGATAATTTCCCACCCACACGCAGACCACTATGGCAACGCAGCGGACATCTTAAAAGAATTTCCTGTCCGGGAGCTTTGGATAACCGGATGTGCCCAAATAGTTAGAGACCACGGCTGGCAAGCTGTTTTGAATATAGCCAAAGCAAAGGGCTTGGAGATAAAAAAATTGCACACGGGCTTAAACCTAAAAGAGGAAATGCTGCTCTCAAAAACCGATTGGAATATAACCGTTCTCTATCCCGATTCCCTGTTTTGCGACAAAAATCAAAACAACAATTCCATAGTCTTGAATGTTCACGGGCTTGGGCAAACCCTGCTTTTAACCGGGGATTTGGAAAAACAGGGCGAAAAAACATTAGTAGATACCTATAGCAATACGCCCCTTATAAAAGCCGACATCCTCAAACTGGGGCATCACGGCAGCAAAACTTCCAGCACAAGGGATTTTTTGGAGAGGGTTTCCCCAAGTTCAGCAATTATCTCTGTTGCGCAGAAAAACGTTTACAGGCATCCTAGCAAAGAGGTTTTGGAAAGGCTGGATAGCCTTGGCATTAGGCATTACGGAACGCACGAAAAAGGGAGTATAAAGGTAGAATTTCGTAAAAGCCTTGACAAACCCGTTTTTTTTTTCTAAATTTAACATTCCAACCTGATGCTTCATAGCTCAATGGTAGAGCAACCGGCTGTTAACCGGTTGGTTCCAGGTTCGAGTCCTGGTGAAGCAGCTAAAATACCTCTACAAAATTCGGCATATTTTTACCCGACCTGTTTTCTTTTTTATACAATTTGCCCGTGCTATCGTAGTAAAACTGCCCGCCAAAAAGCTCCCCGTCTTTGAAATTCAACGAGTCTTTTAGCACGCCGCTTCTATACCAAGTTCGCCAAGCTCCGTCTTTTCTTCCGTCTTTCCAAAAACCCAGAGCCAGCCTTGTGGAGTCTTTGAGGTAATCCTCCGTTCTTAGCTTTACGCCGTTTTCATAAGTTTCAACCCGAAAGTACTCCCCGTTTTTAAGAGGGGTGCGAATTTCGCCGTGTATTCTGTTGTATCGCCAGGAGGTATCTTCAAAAAAGCCGTTGCCGTCCATAAATTCCGCCCGTGCAAGAACCTCGCCTGTTTCGTCAAAACGCAACCATTCTCCATCTCGCATAGCATAAGCCCAGTTTTTAACTTTCCGCAAGTTTCCGTTTGCAAAATATTCAACCCACAAGCCATTCTTTGACCCATCCTTAAAGTGCCCAACTTTGTGCAGAGAACCTCCCGGATAGTAAGACATAAAAACCCCGTTTAGCTTTCCGTGGCGACATTCCTGGTAAAATAGGGCTTTGCCTTCTTTTGAATATGACTTAAAAGAACCGGCTTGGTTTGAGGAGTGGCAGGAGTTTTCCTCAATCAGAACGCCGTTGTAAAATTTTCTCCAAGTTCCTATTGCGGAATCGTTTCTGAAAAATTGCTCGCCTGTTATTTTTCCATTTTCATCATAAGTTGTCCATTTGCCTTGTTTCAAGCCTTTTTTATAGAAACCCTGTACATACGGCACTTTTTCCTTTGCAAAAAATGTCCATTTCCCTTCACGCAAGGAATCTTTGTAGCTACCGCTTTCAGTTATAAATCCGGTTACGCTCCATTTGCGGTAAGCTCCATTTGGAACTCCGTTTTCAAGCGGCATTTCCTCTGCTTTTATGCCATTCCTATGCCAAGAGTAAAACACTTTTTTTTCGCCATCTGGCGAAACTTCATAGGCTTCTTTTTTGGCGTTGTTGTCATAAACCTCCGTAACCTCCAAGCGATTAGGTTCGCAGGAAAGGAGGAGTATGCAAAATGCTAGTGTGCATTTTTGTACCATAATTAAAAAATTTAGAAAAGTGGTGAAATAACCTGATAGTTAAAATCTATTCGAAATGAAATTCAATCCCTGACTTACGTAATATGGCATATAGGTATCGGAACTTATTAGAGGGATTTTATTGGTTATAGCGTGTGCCATAATTATATGGTCAAAAGGGTCTTTGTGACCTAGGATAGGTTCTATTTTGCCTAAAATAAGGATATGCTCTTTTTTAATGTAATCAATGGTAAAACCATGCTCATCTATCGCTGTAAAAATATCCTTTGTCGTTTTCCATTCAGCTACTTCAATTTTTTTTGCTCGCAACAATAAAATAATTTCTTTTATACTTTCAGAACTGATGTAAATTTTATTTTCGTAATCATCAATAATATGTTGAACATTCTTGCTCAACTTATCTTGCTCATGCATTGCAAAGAGAAAGATATTTGTATCAATAAGGTATCTCATATCAGGTGTACCACCACGGGGTATCGTATTCCCTTAACACGGCTTTCATATCGTGAATTATCAAGCCAATGCCGTTGGGATGCTTTTGCCGCCATAAAGCATGTTTCGATAATTTCTTTGGCCTAGCCTCTGTTTTTGACTCAATCTGTTCTTTTTTTGCAGCCTTTGGCATAAAATTCTCCAATGCGTTAGATAAATATAACAAAAATTTGGGGAAAAAGAGTAAAAAAAGCAAAATTACTGCATTTTGCAAACAAGTGTTGACGGATTTTATTCCTGAATTTTACTAAAAATGCTGCCACCCCTTTACCTTAATCTCTTTTCCCTCGGAAAAAATGCCATATCCTTTTTTTGCCTTGCCTATTTTGCTTATGGGGAATTTGTTTGAAAATTTCTTTGTGAGTTTCAAAATGCTCCCCCTCGCCAATTCTCTTGCCGTGAATAATAAGCAAAAATCCTCGGCACTTTGCAAAATAGCATTTTCCATTTTTTCCACTTCCAAGCGAACTTTTGACTGCTCAGATATGTGCTGCAAACTCTCCGCAATGGAATCGCTTGTGTCTATGCAAGCCCCAATGCCTTTTATTTTTGCAAGCTCACTCCCAAGGC
>Ga0268262_10007170_pt1 | contig 10487 bp, 7 predicted proteins | sample TergutNc150P3_FD_190354 | JGI IMG/M metagenome (GOLD analysis project Ga0268262, IMG submission 190354) | Nasutitermes corniger P3 segment gut microbial community from laboratory colony in Florida, USA - Nc150 P3 (SPAdes) (version 2) | ecosystem: Host-associated > Arthropoda: Insects > Digestive...
TACACCAGTTAAAGTTAGCGAGAGCCTTTGGGTACGGCCTCCTTGGATAAATTTTTCTGCGCCAAATTCCAGCGATGTAGTGTTGGCACTAGAAGCTAAAACAGCCTTTGGCACAGGCGAACATAGCAGCACAGCTTTGGCAGTGCAGCTTATGGAAAGCATTGATTTCAAAGGAAAAAGTTTGCTTGATATTGGAACTGGAACAGGAATTTTATCTCTATTCGCATTGAAAAGAGGAGCTGAATTTGCTGTTCAAACCGAGATAGATCCTTTTACAATTCCCTGCCTTTTTGAAAATTTTGAGCAGAACGGAGAAGGCGAACCAAATGTGTTTTTAGGATTTTTGAATTCCTTTAACGAAAAGGCTAAATTCAACGTAATAGTTTGCAATATGCTCCGCACTGAAGTTTTGCCTTTGCGCTCAGATATTGAGCGGCTTTTGGTAAAAGAAGGTGAATTTATCTTAAGCGGGCAGTTGGAAAGCGAAAAACATTTTATTTTGGATTGGTTTAAAGAAGCCGGTTTTACAGTTTGCAAAGAGTTGGTTAGCGATGAATGGTGGGCTGTAATTTCTAAATTATCGTTGAGGTGAATATGTCTGATAAATGGAAAATTTTTTGGGTTGCTTCATTGGTTTTTGTAATATTCTTCCAAGCTTGCGGAATTCATAGCTGGGAAGAACTTGTGGTAAGTACTGCAGACGAAAAGAAAATGGGGCGTGAATTTGACAGCCTTGTTAGAGATAAGCATAAAGATGTTATGCAGTCTGGCGAAGAACTTTTTGTTCCGCAGAACGATGCGCAACAAGAACTTTATGACTTTTACCTAGATAGGGGAAATGAAATTATAAATGCAATAGACAAAAAAGATCTTGAAGCTCTTATACCGAAGGAGAAGCTTTGCCGCAATAATCCAAATAATAGAAGTGAAAGGGTAGCTTGCAATAAAAATAATTTTTTTGAATTTAAAATTATAAAAAGCAAGCAATTAAATGCTTTTGCAGTTCCAGGCGGTTATGTATATTTTTATACCGAGATATTAAAGGAAAACAATACTAACAAGAATGGTTTTCGAAGTGAAAGTGAGCTTATGAGTGTTTTGGGGCACGAAGTTGGACACGTGGTGCTACATCACAGCAGAGAAAGCATAGTTAAGCAAGCTGTAGCCGCTGGAGTTATAAATATTCTTTTGGGAGATGGCGTGGGAGCGGTTTTAGCATCGCTAGGTGCTAATTTTTGGCTTTTGGGAAATAGCCAAGATAACGAATCCGAAGCTGATGTTAAAGGTTTTGAATACACCAATAAAATAGGTATATCCTCGGAAGGCTTAAGCGACTTTTTTTCTAGAGGGCTTAAAAGTTATGACCCTGCTACAGGAAAATGCGATGAAAAAAAGGAAAGCTCTGTTCTAGATGCATTCAGCACTCATCCTCCGTCTTGCGAGCGGGTAAATAGTAATAGAAAAAGAATGGAAGCTGTGGGGCAAAATTTTCCAAAAGACAAAAATAAGTCGTCTTCGGGCAAATATTTTACGGAGCTTGTAAAGGCGGCAGGGATTTGAAACTTTACTTTGATTCAAACTGTCCACTTTGCTGCTCATTCGCTAAACTCTTGCAAAAGCATTTGAGCGGCGAAGTAGATATTATTCCATTTCCGCAAGGCGAAGGGGCCAAAGATTTTAAGCTGGAGCTTTCAAACGGCGAATTTTTATACGGCAAGGAAGCAATAGATGCCTTGGAAAAAGAAGTTCCAAAAGTAAAAGATTTTTTCTGGATGCTTCCAGATTTTTACAGGGGAAAAGCACTGCACAAAACTTATGTTTTTGGAAAATTTTTGCGCCGACTTTTTTTTAGAAAAAAATGCGAAGAGTGCCATTAAGTACTGGGTTCAAAAATAAACATTTAAGTTAGCCGTTAAACCCAAAAGAATCACATCTTTAACAGACATACTAGGTTCATCATTTTCAAAATTGCGTGCCGAAAAAAGTTTTCCAAAAGGTATGGCCAAAGGTTTTTTAACGCCATACTGTATATAATTTTCACCAAGGCGTATTTTTTTTGTTTGGATGCTAAAAACTGAAAAAATAATGCCACTGCCTTTTATACTCATAGAGTAAAAATTTCTAGAAACTTCTTTGTCTCCATAATAATCTGCAAACTTTTTTCTGTATTTGTAATGCAAGTTTCCGGCATTTTTTTCTCTGATTACTACCAATGTACCTAAATCAATGCCATATTCAGCTAGGGCGGATTCCGCTTTTAAATTTGCTATTCCATAAGCCGTTTTTATATTTAAATACCCACCTGTTTCGTAAAATGAATAAGGAAAAAGAAAATAGCCCTGATTTTCTGCAGTCAATGCGCCGGCAGCCTCTGCGTTTAGCCCAGCAAATCCGGCGTATAAACTGAAATTTTTGTTTGCACTCAATTTGTAAAAAGCGTTGTATATATAAAAATTTAAATCGAACAATTCCGCAGTTTCCTTATTATTTAAAATTTTTCCATTGAAAAGAATATAATTTGCAGCAAAGGAATTGGAACCTTGGTAAAAATACATTCCAAAACCCAAAACGAAAGGCAAATCAGGCTTTCCGTAAAAATACTCAAAATCTCCTCTTTCCCAAGCTCCTTTTCCAAACAAAAGAGATGGTTCTAAAACAGATGAGTTTATACTAAAAGGAAATGAAGCAGAGAGCAAAACAATTCTCCCTCCATCACTTTCTACACCTGCTGAGTTCCACTTAAAAGAAAGTGGATTTTGAAACAGAATTTTTGCGCTTAAATCCATATTTTGCAATTTATGCTCTGCCTCATACATTTTTCCATATTCATAAACAAAATAAGCACCCGCTTCGCTAGAAGCAAGTGCTACTTTTGCAAAAAATGCAAAATTTAAAAGGATTTTACGGATGATAATATTTTTCAAAAACAGTTTTTGCGTCTGTTCCACTAAGACCAGTGCTAAAATATATAAATTCGTCAACATCGTCTAGTTCATCATTGGCGACAATTGCTTTAAATGGTGCCGTTTTAAGAGCCAAAGATAAACGACCACCCTCAGATATAAGAGTGGAATAGTTACTTTTATCTAGCAAGATTGGACTTGGTTTGGGAGGAAGTTCCTCACAAACCTGCACCCAGCGATAGTCATAATCTTCCAAAACTTCATCCCAATACTCCTTCTCCTCCCAGTGACATCCATCGTCGTAGTCGTAGTTGTTGTATGTTAAATAAAATGCTGGTTTTCCTTCATTTGTTTTAAATATATTCTGCAAGGAGAAATAGCCTGGCGTGAAAAACTTTCCCATATCTATGGTTGCTACCACATCACCGTTCTTTGATGTTGGCCAAGTACCTTTTGTTGGGTTTTCTGGAATGTAGAATTTGCCGCCATTACTTATAACCTTAGTTAGTTCATCAAAGCCGCCATTTATTGTAGCGTAAGATTCTTGTAATTTTGATGGATAAAGATCACTATTTACAATAGAAGCATAAGAGCTCTGGAAACCTTTGATGGCTTTCACATAATCCGCTTTGGCATTTTCCATTTTGCCTGGGCGAGCTTTAAAGAAATTGTTATTGAACGGTAATTTATTGGCATCTACATTCTTGAAACGATTGCGTATATCATTTTCATCGTCTTTCCATGCATATTTTAACCAGTTCAAATCAGTGCTCAAATCATAAGACTGTACCCATTCCAAAGAAGCCTTTACCAAAAGCATGGCAGATAAAATAGTATTAACCTCTGCCCAGCCTACTTGGTCGTGTTCGTCAAAAACATCTTCCAAACCAAGCTCCTCTATAAAGTAAGGGTCTAGATTTATTCTTTTTTCTTTTTTATTCTCCAATTTTTTGAGCCTCTCCACAGCGAGGTTGAAAGAAGTTCCAAATACTCCGTCTATTACATCGTCTAGCAAGGGGTTAAAGCCGTTTGAATTTTTATCTAATACGTTTGCAAGTAGAGAAATAGACCAATTTTCAACAGACATAACATTGCCACTTAACAAGGCATCGTTATATATTGAACCTTTGCCTTGGACCCAGCTTGGAGTTTTGATGGCTGGTAATTTTTCGTTATAGCATCTGGGTTGAGTAGATACCAAAGTATATTTTCTAGTTGAATAATTGTAATAATAATAACCGTCTTTATCTACGTCTCCCCACCGTGCTTTTTCCCAATACACCCATTCTCTAAGAGTTCTATCATAGTAGTCGTACTCAATATTACAATAGTCATTCATCCATTTATCGCTTAGAAGGGCGTTTAGTTTATTTGGATACGTTGTGAAGCCAAAGTGTTCTTTCATAAGAGTCACTACCTTAGGGTCTGTGCTTATTTTTGCAATATTTGCGAGTACAGAATAAATTATGGTTTTGGGATTGTCGTTGTCTTTATCGTAAGCTGCATTGTAATATGACACAGCTTCGTCCCAACTCTCTTTTTTAAGTTCTTTCACGGCACATTGCAGAATTTCATCTACATTGTTTCCGCATGGTGGAACTTTTACATCTGAATTGTCGCCGCCTCTGCCTTCATTGCCTCCGCTGACATTATTGTCTGAACAGCCTATAAATGCAAGAATCAGTGCCACTGGTAAAAGAGAGTATAAAAATGTTTTCATAGAAAACTCCTAGATTATTTGTTTAGTATAAATATAGTAAATAATTTCTATATTACCACTATGAAAAAGTTCTTTAAAATCCTTGCAATTTTGGTGGTTTTCTTTGTTGTTGCTTTTGTTGCCGCATTTTTTGTGGTTAAGAGCAAGTTCCCTCCCGAAAAAATTCAAGCTCTTGTTGAAGAGCAAGCGAGCGGTATTTTAAAGCGAGAGGTTAAAGTTGGCGGAGCGGGTTTTAGCTTGTTGCCTCTTGGCATTCAATTAAAAGATCTAAAAATTGCAAACAACCCAGGAAACGGATTTAGCAAAGAACCTTTTGTGGATTTACCGCTTGCACTTATCAAGATAGATTTAGCAAAACTTTTGATTTTTCACGTAGCTATAGACAAAATTTCCATTGAAAACTTAACCCTGCTTTACGAAGTTATGCCAGATGGCAGAACCTCAATAGACGGTTTGGGCGGAGAGCCAGATACCACAGCTAAAAAAGACACTGCAAAACTTGATTTGTCAAAAATTGAATTGCCAGGCTCTTTTGCCTTGAGTTCCTTTCAAATAAAAAATGCCAAGGTTATTTTCAACGACCGTTCTCAAAAGAGAAAAATTATTTTTGGCAGCATAAATTTAAAAACTAGCCTTTCTCTTAACAAAACCCTTGAAAATGTAAGAACTTCAACAGCCCTAACATTAAAAGAAATCTCCATGGAAGACGCTGGTATTGGGGTTCGCAAGGGCGGCATAAGCGTATTTTTAAATGCAGATGTGAATGCAAATGTGCGTACTCAACACTTGGATATTAAAAGTTTCTCCACTGGTTTGCAGTCTATAAAAATAAGCGCAAGCGGAACCTTAGACAGATTTATGGAAGACATAAAAGTTGTGGATTTCAAAGTTGAGTCAAATCAAATAAATTTAGCAGAACTTATAAAGGAAATACCAGCTGGAATAAATCCTGAAATTCCAAAAGTTGGCGCAAGCGGAACGATTGCTTTAAATGTTGCTCTTAAGGGAACAATAATTCCAGATAAAATTCCACCTGTTAGCGGGAATTTAGTTTTTAGCAATATTGCCGTTAGCCACAGCGATTTGCCAGCAGGAGTTAGTTCCTTAACTGGCAATATAGCCTTCACGGAAAATACCGTGAGCATAAAGCCTTTTTCATTCCAGCTTGCCGGACAAACAACAAGCGTTTTATTGGAAGCGAGCAAATTGCTGTCTCCGCAGCCAAGTTTAGACAATTTGTCGGTAAATACAAAACTAGATTTGGGTGCATTGTTTGCGCTGGCAAACAAACTTGTTTCTATTCAAGAACTTAGCTCGCTTGCGGGCAAGATAGATGCTACCATTGGTGCAAATGGCATTCTAGACCCAGCGCATCCAGAAAAACTCTCCGTTAACGGCAATGTGAATTTGCAAAACATAGTTGCAAAAACTCCCTTAATCCCAGATGCAGTTTCTGTTAATGCCGCGGTTAAATTTTCAAACACAGAAATTTCTATTGATCCCTCAGTTCAAATTGGAAAATCAGACGTAAAAGTGAAAGCCGTTGTAACAGATTACTTGGCAATGGTAATGCCTAGGCTTGCAGCAGGCAAAAAAATGAATATAAATGTTAATATAAATTCATCTAATTTAGATTTAGACCGTTTGCTCCCGCCCGGTGATGCCACAAAACCGCAAAAAGAAGAAGATATTCCAATGGAAATTTATCCCGAACTTCCAGACGTAGTTGCAAACATAAATATCAATTTGGCAAACACGGTATTTCGTTATCTAACTATTTCTGATTTCAATTTTGGAGTTAATTTCGCAAACAACAGGGCAAATATAGTAAGCAAAGGGAAGTTATATACAGGTGGTTTTAATACAAATGTAGCACTGGATTTGAGCAACAGAAAATCTGCGAATGTGAAATTTGCACTAAATGTGGATAATGTAGAAGCGAATAGTTTTATATCCAACGGAAGAAAGAATATTTCTGGAGAATCTGAAATTGCAAAACAAATTCGGAGTTTAGACAATACCGTTTTTGGAAAATTCAGCATGAAAATGGATGTTAACACCAAAGGTTTGCCTCAAAATTTTGTGGATAATTTAACTGGCCCAATTTCTTTGCAAATTACAAATGGAAGTTTAAGAGGCTCAAAAATACTGGGAAGTGTAGGCGAAGGTATTTCAAAATTTGAGGTAGCTGGCAAAAAAGTTTTGAACCCTCCGATAAACAGCAAAGGGGATATGAATTTTGATGACTTGAAAGCGGAGTTTGAAGCGAGGAATGGGCAGCTTTTGGTTAAGAATTTTAACATAAACGCCAAATCTCTAGGTTTGCTTGCCTTTACGGGTGCGGTTGGGTTTGACGGCATTTTAAAATTGAACCTGCAAAACACTCTAAGCCCGTCAATAAGTTCCAATTTGAACAATTTGACAAAAGCAAGCCCTGTTTCGCTTTATCAAAAAGATTCAAAAGGAAATGCGGTTTTATTCTTTAACATTGGCGGTACCCTTTCAGATCCAAAAGTAACTCTTGATGCTAGCAAAAACAGCAATCCCGTTGGCGAACTTAAAAATATGGCCACAGCAAAGGTAAACGAGGCCAAAGACAAAGCCACAGCAAAGATAAACGAAGAAAAAGCCAAATTAGAGGCAAAGAAAAAAGAACTTGAAGACAAGGCCAAAGCCGAAGCAGATGCAAAGAAAAAAGCAGCAGAAACAAAAGCAAAAGATGCTGCAACCGACAAAGCCAAGGGACTGCTTAAAGGAGGGCTTAAGAGATGAGAACTATATTTCATTTTCAACTACCTCCAGTAGTCTCATTATATCTTTAGGATATATCTCTCCAATATTGCCAATCCGGAAAGTATCTGCTTGCGATATCTTTCCCGGATATAATACAAAGCCGAGTTTCTTAATAGTTTTATAAAAAATGCTAAAGTTAAAATTTGGATTTGGGTATAAAAAAGATGTGATTATGGGAGATTGCAGCTCTTTTGGCAAAAGAGGTTTAAAGCCAAGTTCTCTCATTCCATTAGAGAGTAACTGCTGATTTTTGCAGTATCTTGTATAGCGAACTTCTATACCGCCTTCTGCTTCCAATTCATCTAATGCTTGGTAAAATGCCCTTACTATATGCGTAGGAGAGGTGTAGCGCCATTTTCCAGACTTATCCATTTCCTTCCACTGCCCATATAAATCCAAACACAATGAACGGGCATTGTCCTTGCATTTTAGCAATTCTTCTGTTTTGGCAATAACAAAGGCAAAACCAGGAACTCCTTGAATACACTTGTTAGCAGAACTAATCAAAAAATCAATATCGTAGTCTGCAATATCAAAGGGTATTCCGCCAAAAGAACTCATGGCATCTAAAATGAAAATATTGCCGTGTTCCTTAACTACTTTGGCAATTTCTGGGAGTGGGTTGAGCATACCTGTTGTTGTTTCGCAGTGAACCATTGCCGTGTGAGTAATGTCTGGATTTTCTCCGAGAAGTTTTGACAGAATTTCCGGTTTGGGTGCTTCGGTTTCAAAACAAAAATAGGTTGTATGGTTAAGTTTCAGTACTTTTGCTATTTGTGCCATTCGGTCGCCATAAGCACCGTTGGTTATAACCAGCAATTTGCCGTTTTGCGGAACAACGGAGCCTAATGTAGCTTCAACAGAAAAAGAACCGCTACCCTGCATTAACACAGTGGTATAATCTTCAATTTTTTTAGATGCTAATGCCACCAAACGGCGGCGGATATTTTGAACAATATCTTCGTTGTAATCAGCATCCCATGTACACCAGTCTCTGAGCAACGCATTCCTAACGGATTTTGAAGTTGAGAGAGGTCCAGGTGTTAAAAGCAAATATGGATTATCAGGTATAAATTCGTACATATCGCTAAACTCCTTCTTTTTGGTTAAGTGATTTTATCAAAATGGGCAGTGCGCTTATATCTTCAATAACATAGTCCGCTCCGGCTTCTATATATTTTTGCCTTGAAATTTCTTCGCTTCCATTCAAAGCGAGCATACTGGAACCTTTTAATACGCCAACGGATAAGCATCCAGCATTTTTTCCTTCTTGCATATCAACCTCAGTATCGCCAATTTTTAGCGCATTGTGTATGGATGCTGTTCTAAGCTTTTCCAAATTGTGCCAAATCATATACGGATACGGACGCCCTACCCCCTTGCAATCATCAGGGCAAACTATGCAGTCTGGTGCATAACCTTTTTCTTTTGCGAGTGGCACAACCACATTCATCATCGTTTGAGTGTAGCCAGTTGTTGAACCTATTGCCACTCCCATTTCCCGAATATGCTGGACTGCTTCAATAACTCCGGGCAAAGGGTCGGTGTGTTTGCCTAATACTTCAAAAAGGGCGGGTTCAAAATGGGCATAAATTTGACTAACATCTCCTTGCGTATAAGAACGCCCCATGTTTTCCAGCATTTTTTCAATATGCTTTCGTTTAGGGAGTCCCATTGGCGCACGGGTTTCTTCTACACTCGCTTTTATACCAAAAGCTTCAAAGGCGGCCATAAGAGCGTTTACCGGAGCAAAGCTCCCATAATCCACCGTTGTTCCAGCCCAATCCAGAATAACTGCATCTATTCTGCTCATCTACGTTTTCTCCTTTATTATGTGATACAACATTCTAACTACAACATTTATTATGAGTATCAGTAAACTCATAGCTGCTGCTTGGCTAATGTCTCCTGCTTCTTCCATGTGGGTAATTGCAATTGCGGCTATTTTGAAATTTGCGCTATACAAAAAAACAATTGCCGAAACAGTTACCATAGAGTTGACAAAAAAATACATTGCTATTTCGGCAATGGCGTGAGTTGATAATGGAACACTCACTCGAAAAAAAGTTTGCCAACGCGGAATGCTCATGCTCTCTGCAACCATTTCAAATTCCCTATCAAGTTTTTTTAGAGCTCCGGTTGCCGTTAAATAGGGAACAGAAAAATAGTGGATTATATTTGAAAGCACGAGTATTATAATTGTGCCATAAATAAAATGCAAAGGGTTGCTCTCAGAATTAAAGAAAAATATAAAAGAAACTCCAATAACCATGCCTGGCACGGCAAGTGGCAAAAGCGAAAGCAATTTCCCATATTTTGTCAAAATCCCAAAACCTTCGGCTTTCTCCATCATATACGCATATACAAAAACAAAAATAGAACCAAAAACAGCAGAAGCCGCACTCATCAATACAGAATTGAAAAAGCAACCGATGCCTCCATTTGATTGGTTAAAGATAAAATGTTTCAACGTGAGATTTAAATCATAAGGAAAATAAGTTGTGAATGCGCCTATAAAAAGCGAGATTATGAGAAATATAAAGAATGTAGCTATAAATCCGCAGAACAGAAAAAACGCTGAATCGCGAACAGGATTTTTGCTAATTGTGAGAGGAATGGTTTTTGAATTGAGCGTACTGGTATTTTTATTTGATACAAAACGCCCAGTGATAAACGAAATAATAGCAGGAATAAGCAGCAGGGTACCCACCACCGCTCCCATATTCATATTGAACTGCCCCGCGATTTGCTTGTAAATATCGGTAGCTAGTACATTATAATTCCCGCCTATGACTTTGGGTGCGCCAAAATCTGTAAATGCAAGAGTGAAGCAAACAAAAATGGTATTCACTACGGTGTATTTCATTTCTGGAAGTGTCACGTGCAAAAATTGCCGCAAAGGTTTTACCCCCATAACTTCGCAGGCTTCGTATAATCTGCCGTCAACATATTCAAGAGCAACGAGAAACAACAAAAAAGCCTGCGGAAAGGTGTAGATAATTTCAGAAATTATAATTCCATTGCGCCCATAGAGTTCAATATCAAAACCGAGGCGTGTGATAATCCCTTGC
>Ga0268262_10007171_pt1 | contig 10485 bp, 10 predicted proteins | sample TergutNc150P3_FD_190354 | JGI IMG/M metagenome (GOLD analysis project Ga0268262, IMG submission 190354) | Nasutitermes corniger P3 segment gut microbial community from laboratory colony in Florida, USA - Nc150 P3 (SPAdes) (version 2) | ecosystem: Host-associated > Arthropoda: Insects >...
AAAATTTTCGCTTATGATTTGCGTTCCGTTATGCGGATTCGCACTAAGGAAACTGGAACCCAAGCCATAAACTGAAATAGGGCTGAGTGTTGCACTTTACAAAAATGCACGGTTGCGGCAATGATTATGTCTATATCAATTGTTTTGACGTAGAAATAAATTTGTCGCAATCGCAAGTGGTGCAATTATCAAATAGACATACTGGCATAGGTGGCGATGGAGTTGTATTAATTTTACGCTCCAAAGTTGCCGATGCCAAAATGAGAATGTTCAATTTAGACGGCAGCGAAGGCAATATGTGCGGAAACGCCATCAGATGCGTTGCAAAATATCTATACGATAATGGAATAGTAAAAAAAGAAAAAATGCAAATAGAAACGAAAAGCGGTGTAAAAGAACTTCACTTATTTACAAAAAATGAACAAGTATATTCTGTGAAAGTAAATATGGGAAAAGCAGAACTTGCCCCAGAAAAAATACCAGTAAAGCTAAAAGGCAAAAACATCATCGCAAAGCCGGTGATTATTGGCGGCAAAAAATACTCAATAACTTGTGTTTCTATGGGAAATCCCCACGCAGTGAACTTTGTTAAAAACGTAGCCAAACTAGATTTGCCAAAAATAGGTCCTATGTTTGAAAACAATCGTCTTTTCCCCGAAAAAGTAAATACCGAATTTGTTGAGCTTGCAGGCAAGAACAACTTGAAAATGCGAGTATGGGAGCGCGGTAGCGGAGAAACTCAGGCGTGTGGCACAGGTGCCTGCGCCTCGGCTGTGGCAGCGGTTTTAAACGGTCATTGCGATAAAGACACAGACATAAAAGTTCAGCTCCCAGGCGGCGATCTAATTGTTAAATACACAGACGAAGCCGTTTTTATGACGGGCAACTGCGAGAAAGTTTTTGACGGCGTGGTTGAAGTGTAAGTTTAAAGTAATCTAATAAACTCCGCCAACTCTTTCCCGTTCTTCTCCGACTGCTTTTTGCTCGGATGCCAGTCCGCTCCATAACCCAGCGAGCCGTCTTGCCTAGAAAACGAAAGTCTATGAACCGAAATGCCTTGTTTTGCGAGTTCGTTTTTTGCAGCATCCAAAAATTTTCTGCATAGGGTTAAACTTGGAACTCCTCTGGGCCAAGAATCGTTTAGCATTGGGCCATCTGTTATTATTATTTGGGCATCTGGATATTTTTCCCTAATCTGCTTTGAGAACTTCACAACTGAATTAACAAATCCTGCGGAATCTGGTGCGCTCACAGAAAAATCATTTGTTCCAAGCTCAATAACGGCAATGTCTGGTTGCCAAGAAAAATCCCAAGGGATTTTTGCATTCACGCTTATATACGGAAAAAATTCCGGCAAAGTGCGTTGGTCTCTTGAATCTGGGTTGCGGTAAATCCCTCTGCCAGAGAAAGCCACTGTTCGCATTTCCGCATTGAGTTCTCTTGCGGCAACTCCCGCATAAGACGAAAACACATCTTGCGTTATGGGGGAATAGGTGTGTTCCTTTACCGAATCCAAAACTCCGTAGCCTGCTGTTATGGAATTTCCTAAAAATTCAATTTTCAGTTTTGGCTTTTGCGGCAATGCTTCTTTTTGTGGAACGCCTTTTATTTCAAAGCCTTTGAAAAGAACATCGCCTTGTATGGATTCTGTGCGTTTAGCAATACTTAGCACGTGAATCCCATTTGCAAGATTTTTCGCTATGAGATGTTTTTCCTTGAAATTTGCCGATAAATCAAGAGGCGGCATTTGCTTGCCGTCTAAAACCACGCTAAACACATTGCCCTTGCTCTTTAGCAGAACGCTTGCCTCTGTTCCTTCAAAGGCAATGATAAATTCAACGCCAGAAAACGAAGCTCTGGCAATATCCGCTTCTCTTGCAAAGCGACCATTTATGCGTACCGCCGGATCAAAGGGCGAGACTATTGTTTGAGCTATAACATTGCTCATGAGTATTCCAAAAAGTAGGTAGATAGGCACATAACAGAAAATAAAAAATTGTTTAATTGCTATATTTTATTCTGATATGCCCCTCAACTGCAAAAAAACATTCATTTTGCTGCTCCTCGCCTTCTTTGCCGCTTATGGGCAGCAAACATCAGTTGCCGTGCTGCCTTCCGATGGCACTGTACTTAACAATGACGAACTTGAAGCACTAACGGATAAAATGCGCGAAGCTGCTTTGAAGGTTTTGCCTACGAATGCCTTTGTTTTGCTGAAGCAAGACGTTGTTATTAAGCGGTTGGGCGGAATGGAAAAGTACATCAAGGAGTGTAGCGAAAGTACCTGCATTGTGGATTTGGGCAAGAAAGCGCAGGTTGACTATGTGGCGCAGGCCAGCGTTGGCAAGCTGGGCGATAAAATCAGGCTCAAGGTTGAGTTGTATAATGTGCGCTCCGAAGGGCTGGTGGGTATGCTCAATGATGAGGCGGAAAATGCTAGAGGCTTGCTTGTCATTGTGGAAAAGAGAGTTCCAACAGAAGTGTTTGGCAAGATACCTGGCGCTTTAAGCAGAAAAGCTATTTCTCCCATTGTGGCTGGCGGCATAAGCGGATTGGAGAAAGCAACTGATTATGAATTGGATGAGCGGCTTTATTTGGCGAATCTAAGCACGGATCCACAAGGTGCGGCTTTGAGCTTTGATGGGGTACCTAGTTGTCCAAAAACGCCTTGCAAGGCAGAGCTTCGCGAGGGTAATGTTCGCATAATAGCGAATTTGGAGCAATATGAAATAGCAGACACAACAGTTTCGGTGTCTCACAACAACCAGAGTATATTAATAAGATTGAAACCAAATTTCGGAATTTTGGAGATAAAGCCTGCTTCCATAGATGGCATAAGCGAAAACGAACCTTGGAATTTATACATAAACGGCAAGCAGTCTTCCTCTTGGGAAAACAGGCTTTCTCCGGGTAAATACAAGGTAGAACTTTCACATAGATGCTACGAAGATTTAAAGTTTGAAGTAGGCATAAACAAAGACATTCGTGAAGTTTTTGATATAGCAAGCAATATATCGCTGAAGAAAGGCGGTTTGATTTTGAGTGCGGAGCGAAATGGCGAGCCTATTAGCGAGCCTGTTTTTGTGAACGGAATGCAAGTTGGGGAAACGCCTTTCAGCGGTGTAGTCCCTTTGTGTGCCAAAGTGGAAATAGGCAATAGCAGGGAAATAGTTAATGTAGAATTGAAGTACAACGATAAAGTAAAGTACATATATAGAGGCAGTACTTATGTGCCTGCGTTTAGTGGGGAACCTTACGCTCCTATGCCAGAAGTTGGGAAACCTATTAAAACCAGCTTTTGGGTTGCCATTGGCCTAGACGTACTGGGAGCAGTGGCTATTATGGGTGGAGCCATAAAAAATCAAGAAATGAATGAAGCGTACAATAGATACAGCGAAAGAGGACAATCTTCCGAATATTACAAAGATGCTAGGATAGAAATTGAAAACAACTGGAACAGCAGGAATACGCTTTATATTATTGGCGGTGTGCTTTTGGCTTCGGGTATAGGAGTACATATATGGTTTTGAGATTTTTTCTATTTGCAAGTTTGTTTCTTTTTATATCCTGCTCCGATATAAAATTTGACAACCCAGACGACCCGAAAAGTTTCAATTATCGCGGAGAGCAACCTTCTTCATCCTCGTCCTCCTCCTCATCAAGTTCCGTAGTTTTGAGTAGCAGTTCTTCTGTTGCCAAAAGTTCAAGCAGCAAAGCTACGAATGGTAGTGTGGAGTGCAATGGCTATTGCAAATGGAATACTGGCTGTTTTAGAATAGCCACGGATCCCATAGGCGAATATGGTTCCGTAATATCTACTTGTGATGCTGCAATTAGAAATTGTACTGAATATAGCCCGTCTCATCAGACGTATTCTGATGAGACTTGCGGCAGCATAACAACACCGAGTAGTTCCTCTGGTTTGTGTGCAAGTTTTGTGAATGGAACAAAAAGGGAACATTACGGAATGGAAAAAGAACAGTTTTGCGATCCTCGCGATAGAAAAAAATATGTGTATGTAACCATAGGCGAGCAGATATGGATGGCAGAGAATTTAGCTTACGAGGCGAGCGGTTCAAAGTGCTACGGCAACAAATTGGAGAACTGCGAGAAATATGGCAGGCTATACGAGTGGGTAATGGCCCAAACAGCTTGTCCAAGTGGGTGGCATATCCCGCACTATGAAGAATTGACAACACTGATAGATCTTGTTGGATCTAATGTTGGAACTGAATTAAAGGCAACGAGTGGTTGGAACTCACATAGCAGCGTTCCCTCAGGCTCGGACACTTATGGCTTTTCGGCTCTGCCAGGCGGTGCTGGCTATTCCGATGGCCGTTTCGTCTCTGTCGGTATCTACGGCCTTTGGTGGAGTAGGAGTACTTCTTGGGACGATGCCAACTACTGGACTATGTACTATGGCTATGAAAATGTCTACAGGTACGACTATAAGTCTTACGACTTGCTCAGTGTCCGTTGCTTAAAGGATTAGCTACAATACACTACTGGCATTTCTCGTTTATGCTCACTGACCTTGTGAAATTTCTCTATCACAGCTTTATCCTTTTCATTCACATTGCCATTCAACAAAAAGTCATCTATGCTGCTATAGCTAATGCCCATTTCGCTTTCGTCTGTTTGACCATCAAAAAGACCAGCCGAAGGAGCCTTGCTTATTATAAAATCAGGTGCTTTTAGAAAACGAAGAAAATCGTAAATTTCGGTAACCGTGAGGTCTGCTATTGGGTTAAAGTCAAAAGCGCCGTCTCCCCATTTTGTGAAATAGCCCATATATCCTTCGCTCCTGTTGCCTGTTCCTGCAACAAGCCTGTTTTCGCTTGCTGCAATGGAATAGAGCGTAGTCATTCTAAGACGCGGTGCTATGTTTGCAGTTGCTAAATCGGTGAGCTTTGTATTTTCGCTTACGGAACGAACAAGTTCGTTTTTCACAGCAGACAAATCAACTACCCTCACAGCTATATCAAATTGCTTGGCAAGAGCTAGGCCATCTGTTTTGTCTATCTCGTAGTTTCGCTTTGAACCGCAGGGCATAATTATGCCAACTGTATCGCTGCAAGCCATTTTGCAGAGAATCCCTACAAGCGCGCTATCTTTGCCGCCGCTGTTTCCATAAACAACGCCTTTTGCGCCCGCAGATTTTATAAGGCCGCGTATAAATTCAACACGCTGCTTTGTTTCCGTCTCATAGTTTCTCATATATCCTCCAAGTTGTGGAAAGAAGTGTATCTAAATCGGAATATTTTGCCTGCCAATCTAAAAATTCTTTTGCATAAGCGGGATTTGCTAGAACAACAGCTGGGTCGCCTGCTCGCCTGCCTGTTATTTTATAATTCACTTTTTTTCCAGAAATGCGTTCAGTTGCTTTTATAACCTCTAAAACGCTGTTCCCGCTATTAACTCCTAAATTGAGTATAAAACTATTGCAGTTCTCTAATTTTTCAAAAGCCATTCTGTGAGCTATTGCCAAATCACTCACGTGGATATAATCTCTAACGCCTGTGCCGTCTTTGGTTTCGTAATCATTTCCAAAAACATCAACAGAGGTTCTTTTGCCAGCAGCTACTTCCATAACAATGGGAATCAAGTTTGCAGGATTTTGTTCCAAGCCGCTTATTCTGCCTTTAATATCGTAGCCTGCTGCGTTGAAGTAGCGAAGTGCCGCGTATTTTATGCCTCTTAATTTTCCATACCAATGCAAATATTGCTCAATGGCAAGTTTTGTGTAGCCGTAATAATTTTCTGGTTCTGTTGGGTGCTTTTCGTCCATAGGCAGGTACTTGGGGCTGCCATATACAGCAGCAGAGCTTGAAAATACTATGTATTTAACTCCGTGCTTTGATGCGCCGTTTAAAATATTCAATGAACCTGTTATGTTATGAACGCTGTATTTTTCAGGTTGCGTCATGGATTCGCCTGCTGCTTTGAGCGCTGCCAAATGCACAATGCCAACTGGTTTTACACTACTTAAAAATTCATCTAGCTTTTGAACGTCTAAAATATCGCCTTGCGTGAAATTTGCCTCTTTGAATAAATTTTGCCTTAGGCCACTGCTCAAATTATCGTAAACAAAAACCTCATTGCCAAAATCCAAAAGCTCTCTTGTTACGTGCGAACCTATATAACCAGCACCACCTATAACAGCTATTTTCATCTGTTTAAAATCCCTGCCCTATTATGAAGTTAAATTCCATTGAGCCAACGCTTGGGGCATCAAAACCACCCCATTCACCTGGGTCAAGAGGCCATGCAAAATCAAAGCCTATAATGCCAAGCATTGGAACTATAACACGGAAACCAAATCCAACATCCCTTTTAAGCGAAGAGATATCCCATTCGCGCAGTGGCGAGTCAATATCTTTGCTAACTTTTTCACTTGTGGAATAACGCTCGCCAAACACATTTCCAGCATCAAAGAACAGAGGAAGCAAATAAAAACGATTGGGCGCAACGGGAAGTGTTAGTTCTGCGCCAAAATACTGGTAGCTGCGACCAAGCCTATATGCGCCAAGAGAACCGGCGGTATAACCGCGCATCAAGCCCTTGTAGCCAAGTGCGCCGCCCATTTGATAAAGAGTGCGGTATTGCAGAGAACTTCCGGTTATAACGCCAAATTCATTCACTATGCCAAGGGCGAGTTTATCGGAATAAAGTGGGAACCACCATTTTATGCTCAAGTCGGTTTGCAAAAAGCTGAAATTTCCATACAAGAAATTCGGAATAGCCCAAGAAGTTGATAGTACGTAGCGAGAACCCTCAGTTGGGAAAATAGGCAAATTTTTATCGTCTCTAATTATTACAAAATCAAGCGATGCTTCGTTTCCGGTAAAGAGAACAAGGCTGCCTTCTACGTTTGGCCCCTGCTCATTTCTTTGCCAGCTAATACCTGTTTGCGCATAAAAATAATCGTCTGGCCAAGTGAGCCTGCGACCCACATAAACACTACCGCCATAGCGGAGAATATCGTGCGAGTAGCCATAAGAATTTCCTCTCCACCACGAATAATTCGCAGAGGTTCCTATTTTGGTTGGGGTATCAAAAAGCCAAGGCTCGGCAAAACCTAACGAAATGCTCTTTTTGTCAATTCCGTATTCAGCATTCATATTTGCAGATTGGCCATCTCCCATGCAGCAATTTGGAATGGAGAGATTAAGGGTGAATACCAAACCGTCTGCTTGGCTATATGCCGCGCCCGCGCCAAACTGCCCTGTACCAGCCTCACGCTCGGTAACTGCAAAAACCAAATCCACATCTTGCTCGCCAGCAGGTTGAATGTCTGGTACCACGTTGTCAAAATAATTCAACTGCATTATATCTCTAAAACTGCGCTCCAAAAGGGACTGCCTGTAAGTATCGCCGGGGTATAGCTTTATTTCTCTGCGTATAACCTTATCTTTTGTTTTTGTGTTTCCGCGAATATGAACCTTGTGAATTTGAGCAGGCAAACCCTCTCGCAGGGCATAACTCAAATTGACAATTGAATCGTTCACAAAATTTTTTGTTTCTTCCATTTGCACAAATAAATATCCGTCTTCCCTATAAGCATCAGTGACAGCTCTTTTGGTGGCTTCGTACTGATAGTAATCAAAAACTTTGCCGCTGTCTAAGCGAACCTGTGCTTGCAAAAATTCAACAGGCAAAACTTCGTTGCCCATAAAATGCACACTGCCTGCATAATACTTTCTGCCTTGCTTGATTTTTATAGATATGCGCACATAGCTTGCCGTATTAACGCTATCGTACTGCATAAGGGCAGGGATGGTTTCTTCCAAAGAATAACGGGTTAAAAGCCTTTCTTCGTAGGGAGTGCGTTTTTTCATTGAAAGCAGGCTATCTATGCGATGATTTTTCCAAACCTTGCCCTTTAAGGTCTTTATCCACTCTTTTCTAATTGCGCCATAAGTTATTATGTTGTTCAAAATATCTGCTGTCAATTTTTCGTTCTGCACATCTGGCAAAGGAAAGGCCTGAGCATCTCCCATTTTTGACCTATGTTCCCTATAATAGTGAGAAGACATAGCCATTGCCTTGCCAACTAAATAGTGCAGGGGATTTCCCTTGTCTTGCATATTTTTGTTGAGCAGGGAATAAAGAATCGGCAAACTTGAACCATTGCGCGCCATGCGCCCCAAATAAAAGCGGCAAGTGGAATCGGGCATATAATTGGCGTTGTATTCCAAAAGTTCCGCATCTAAAAAGCCATAGTGCCTAGCCACATTGATAACGGTATCTCTATCCGAATTGAAAACATCCAATTTGAAATCTCCGCCTCCCCACCAAGAATCCGTTTTTGTGAGCATACGGTCAAGAAATTCCTCTCTGGGTATATTATCATTGCCAGAAATCGAAATGGAATCCACTTTTACCTTGTTTCCTTCGCTTACATATATTGTAACCCTGTTTTTATGCCCTTCAACTGGAATTTCTTTGATCCAAACCTCAACGAGCAAATACCCCTGAGAGCGATAATGGTTCAAAATTGCCTGCCTGTCGCGTTCCAAATCGCTTTTGCTGTAAACATTGCCTTTAATCACTCGGATTTTCAACCTGAGGTCTTCTTCCGTAATATCATCATTGCCTTCTATGAGCAGAGTGTCTAGAGCAGGCTGCTCGGCAACCTCAAAAATCAAATCCACATCCCCATTCTCGCCATATCGCGCATAGGCTTTAACATCGCTGAACATTCCAGTTTCATAAAGGGATTCTATGGATTTTTTAACTTGCTCCGCCAAAATAGAAGGCTGGTATCTTGTATTTTCTTTAACAGATATGCGAGATTTGAGCGAATGGGTGTCTGTATATAAAACGCCATCTATGCTTATGCTGCCAACCCTATTGCTCTCCGAAGAACTCAAAGGCATATCCACAAATTGCGCAAAAGCAGAAACGCACAAAAACAATAAAAATAATAATATTCTAAAAAACATTGAAGGTTTAATATAGTAAACGTTGCAATGAGCCTCAGGCTGAGGCGTTTTCTAAATTATTCTTATGGAATTATCATTTGAAATAGATAAAATAACAGAGTCAATAGAGCTTGCCAAGACTAACGAGCGGTTTGAAACAATTATTTCTTCTGTAAAAGTACAAGATTTGAAAGTTGTAACGAAAAAAAATGGTTGGAAATTCAATTGGAAACAAGAATTGAATCAACAGCAAAGGCAAGTATATAAACTTTCAACTGAGAAAGAACCTAACTTGATTCAAGGGCTTGTATCGTTGGAAATAAGAGAAAAGGATAAATTTATTTTTATGCATTTAATAGAAAATTCTCCTTTGAATATTGGGCATAATAAATTATATAGAGGTGTTTGTGCCAATCTTGTTGCTTATGGTTGTAAATTATCCGTAGAACACGGCTTTGAAGGGTACTTGTCTTTTGATGCAAAAACATCTTTAATAGAACATTATCAAAAATCTCTTGGGGCTATACACATAGGAGGACAAAAAATGATTATTGATAGTGCTACTGCTTTTAAATTAATCAGCAGATATTTTTCAAACAAGGAGGAAATATGAAGACGGAAAGCAAATACTATGCCTTAGACGATATCGGATTTCTTGGAATTCCGAATAAAAGGCATACGGAAAAATATTTTGCAGAAATTGGAAAAATTATAGCAAGTATGAAGAAAAAACGAAGGGGTAAGTAACTTCCCCCATGATTCACCCTTCCGCAATAGTCTCTGACAAAGCCGAGGTTTGCCAAAGCGCAAGCATTGGCCCTTGGTGCGTAGTGGAAGATGGGGCAAAAATAGCGGAAAATGTTGTTTTAGACACAAGGGTTCATGTTTTTGGCAACACGAGCATTGGGGAAGGAACTCGCATTTTTGACGGAGCTGTGGTTGGAGGCGACCCGCAAGCGTTGAAATACGAAGGGGAGCAGACTTTTTTGGAAATAGGCGAAAATTGTACCATAAGGGAATACGCTACTGTAAACAGAGGCTGTGGGGAAAATTCGGTAACCAAAATCGCAAATAACGTTCTTTTAATGGCATATTCCCATATAGGGCACGATTGCTTTTTGGAAAAGGGGGCGGTTATCTCCAATGGGGTTCAGCTTGGCGGGCACGTTATAGTAGGGGAGTTTGCCACCATTGGAGGCGGGACTTATGTTCAGCAGTTTTCTAAAATAGGGGCCTATTCGTTTGCAGGCGGAACGCTCAAAATAGACAGGGATGTGCCTCCGGCAGGCAGAGCTTTGGGAAATCCAGCTCGTTTTGCGGGGCTAAATTTGCACGCCTTGCGCAAACACAATTTTTCAGAGGATAGAATAGCCCTTTTGGAGAAAAATTACAGGGAATTGTATCGTAGCGGCAAGCCTCTAGCAGAGGCAATTTTGGATTTTGCGAAGGAAAAAACGGACTGTGACCCGCTTTTAAGCGATTTTTTTAAGGATTTTGATGGCAAAGTGAGCCTTTTGCCCTTGTTTTCCCCCTGATTTTTTACTATATTTTAAACCTACAA
>Ga0268262_10007172_pt1 | contig 10484 bp, 2 predicted proteins | sample TergutNc150P3_FD_190354 | JGI IMG/M metagenome (GOLD analysis project Ga0268262, IMG submission 190354) | Nasutitermes corniger P3 segment gut microbial community from laboratory colony in Florida, USA - Nc150 P3 (SPAdes) (version 2) | ecosystem: Host-associated > Arthropoda: Insects > Digestive...
CGGAGCTTGAGAGGACGGGCTACACCTTCGTGCAGTGGATTGTCGAGGGCGCGGACGGTGTCACGAGCATCCTGCCCGACACCCTTACCCCCGACAGCTCCGTCGTCACGCTCGGCAACACCATGCGCGCAACCCCCGGCACCGTGACGCTGAAGGCCGTCTGGACGCCGAATACCAACACGGCCTACAAGATCGAGAAGTATCTCGCGGACACGAACGGCAGCTATACCTCGGCCGCCGCCAAAAAGGTTACCGTTCCCAAGACCGGCACAACCGACACGTATGTCGAGGTCGACTTAGACGACCTTGCCGACCCGCTGTACGTCTTTGACGAATCCCCGCCGGCGCCGGGCAACAAGCTCAGCGGCCTGGTGGCGGCTGACGGCAGCCTGGTGCTGAGGCTCTACTATAAGCGCGCGTCCTTCAAGCTCACCGTCGACCTGAACGGCGGCTCGGGCGTCCAGAGCGGCAACATGGGCAAGTTCCCATGGGGCGCGACGGTGCCGCTTGACGCACCCACCATGCAGGGCTACGAGTTTTTCAAGTGGGATGTCAATCTCACAGCGCCGCCGGCGACCGGCGACGCCACGGGCGTCGTCATGGGCAAGGGCAATATGACCGCCACGGCGCAATGGACCGAGGCGGAGGCCTCCTACGCCATCGACGTCTACCTGCAAAATGACGACCTTACTACGTATTCGCTCTTCACCACCCTTAACGATTCCTCCTATGTCGGCCTCACGGACGAAGAGGTCTTCACGGCGGGCGATGGCTCGGAATGGAGCGGCATCGGCTATGCGTACAACGACACGCGCAGCGACGAGAGCGGCTTTGTAAAAGCGGACGGCAGCCTGAAGCTGCAGCTGTACTATGACCGCGTAAAATACGATCTCTACTTCGACCCGGTCAAGCCGACCAGCGCATTTGACAAGGACGCTGGCGGCCCCTACTCCTGGGGTAAGGAAGTCACGCTCGCGGCGCCGGCGGCCCCGCCCGGCTTTACGTTCGGCGGGTGGATTCCTGCCAGCGACAACGCAAGCACGGGCGCTTCGGTCACCGCTCTCACAAAGGTCACCATGGGCAACGGAGCCGACACCCGCGTGAAGGCCGTCTGGCTCAACAACACCGACACGCCGTATACGATCAACATCCATCTGCAGAATGCCGACGGCGTCTACGACGACGTAGGTTCCAACCTCTTCACGCTCCCGGGGGCCGGCACGACCGGCACTGAGGCCTCCGTGGACGGCTCGGAATGGAACGGGCTCCCGCTCTACGAGTATGACGCGGATAAGACGACCACTGTCAACCACACGTCCGGCGAAATTCTGGCCTCGCCCGTCCTGGAGCTCGATCTGTACTACAAGCGCCCGACGGTGCACCTCACGGTGGACCAGGCCGGCGGCGCGGGTGCGAAGGTTAACGGCACGGAAATTACCGCCGCGGATTATCTCCGGGGCAATGCGCTGACCGTGACCGCGCCCACGAGGGCGGGCTACACCTTCGCAGGCTGGACCGTCTACGGCGACGCGACCAAAACGGGCACGTTGGCCAGCGCCACGCTGACCCTCGGCAAGGCGGACACCACAATCGTCGCCAACTGGACGGCCGACACCGATACGGCCTACACGATTGTGTGTTACCTGGAAGACGAGTACGGCGCTTATCCGGAGGCTGGCAAACTCACGCTCGCCCCCGCTCTGAAGGGCACAACCGGCACGACCGCCGTGGCGAACATTATCGACTGCACCGCCTTCGTCAACACTTCCAAAGATCTCTATGTCTTCGACGCGGGGAAGACCGAGAACGTACTTGGCGGCGTCATCACGGCCGACCTGACCCTGAAGCTCTACTTCGCGCGCAAGGAAGTGAAGCTGACGATCCTCCCCAACGGCGGCACGGGCGGCGGCACGGTGGGCTCGTTCAAGTGGGGCAGCACGAAGGACCTGACCGCGTGGCCGGTTGCCCCGCCCGTGGGCATGGAATTCGAGAAGTGGCAGCTCGGCGAGACCGGGAGCACGTATTTGGATGACAACAATGTGACGCTCGGCGAAGAGGACACCGTGGTCAAAGCCATCTGGAAACCCAGCAAGGTCGCTTTCATGGTCGTAATCTACACGGAAGACGCCGCCAACCCGGGCAACTATAACCCGATCTACACGAAAACCGAAACCGGTACCGACGCGACGAGCTATCAGTCCTGGAGCATCACGAAATCGGGTTACAACCCCAACCCCGCCACCTATAAGAACGATGAGTGTACCAGCCCGCCGGATGTCATCAACATCGCTTCGATTGCGCCAGACGGCAAAAGCACGTTCCATCTGTATTTCGCGCGCAAGACCCCGACATTGACGGTGAACCTGAACGACGCCGGCGGCCCGGCCGCGGTGTATGCCGGCGGCGTCATCAACGGCCCCCGTCCCAGCGGCGCGGAGATCAACCTCGGCGCGGACCCGACCAGGCCCAACCATGACTTCATCGGCTGGACCGTATCCGGCCCGGGCGCGGGCTTCATCGGCGGCAAGCTGATCATGGGCACGGCGGACACGACGGTGACGGCCAACTGGAGGCTGAAGCCGGAAGCCGCCAGGGCGCAATACACGGTGAAAATCTACCTGGAGGGTGCGGACGGCAACTACCCGGCCTCGCCCACGGCAACCCTCACGAAGTTCAACCAGGTCGGCGCGGGCGCGGCCACGGCCGTCGATATCGTCGACTATACCGCCCCCGCAAACTACACCTATGACAGGACGGAGTCCGTGACCAGCGCCGACCTCATGCTGAACGACACCACCCTGGAAAACAGCACCTCCGTGCAGCTGAAGCTGTGCTACAGGCGCGCCGAATTCAACCTGACGGTGAACCTGAACGACGGCAATGACCCGAGCACGGTATGCGGCGTCACCGGCGGTGCGAAACGCTGGGGCGAGGCGGTTCCTCTCGGCACCGCCCCGACGCGCGACGGCTACACCTTCGCTGGCTGGACGTTCAGCGGCGCGGGCGCGGGCATCGTGGGCGGCGTGCTCACCATGGGCACGGAGGACACGGAGATCACGGCCAACTGGATCGAGATCGTCATCCCGGCGGTCCCCTACACGGTGGGTATCTACCTCATGAACGCCGGAGGCACCTATGAGACGGCCGCCTCGCTGACGGTGACGAAATCCGCCGTACCGGGCACGGGCGCGGCAACCGCGGCGGCAAGCGACTGGGACTGCACGGGCACGGGCTACGAGTTCGACACGACCGGCGGCAACGTGTACGCTGCCGACCTTACCGGGGCCAACACCACCTCCCAGGAACTGAAGCTGTACTACAAGCGCACGACCGTGACCCTGACGGTGAACCTGAACGACGGCGGCGACCCGAGCACGGTATGCGGAGTCATCGGCGGCGCGAAGCGCTGGGGCGAGGTCATCACGCTCGTTACCGACCCGACGCGCGAAGGCTACACCTTCAGCCACTGGACCATAACGCGCGGCGCGGGCGCGGGCATCGTGGGCGGCAGGCTCACCGTGGGCACGACGGACACGGAAATCGTGGCCAACTGGAACGCGATCCCCCCGAACACCGCGAACTACAAGGTGAACGTGTACCTCCAGAAGGCCGACGGCAACTACGCGGGCCCCGACACCTTCGTGCTGAAGACCGGCATCGTAGGCCCGGGCAACGCCATTGCGGCGGAGGACGACTGGGACTGCTCCGGCACAAGCTATGAGTTCGACACGGAAGGCGACAACGTGTACGCCGCCGACCTTATCGGGGCCAACGAAACCTCCGAACAGCTGAAGCTGTACTACAGGCGCAAGCTGGTGAACCTGACGGTGGAGCTCAACGGCGGAACAGGCGGACCGGAAAGCCGGGACGGCCTGCGCTGGGGCGAGCAAATCGAACTCACCGAGCCGACCCGAGATGGCTACAGGTTCAGCCACTGGAGCGTCACAGCGGGCGAGGGCGCGGGGATCACGGCAGGCGGCAAGCTCATCCTGGGCACGACGGATACGGCCATCGAAGCCGTATGGACCGACATCAGTAACCCGGGTCCGGATCACAGCCAATGCAAGCTGTTCGGCAAATGCAAGGTGACCGGCAAATGCGCGTTCTTCACCTGCAAAATGCCCAGTTGGCTTTTGCCCTTCACCAACGTCGGGATGTTTATGCTGGGCTTCGGCTCGGGCTGGTTCGCGCGCTCCATTACAGTGCCCTGGTGGGCGATCCTGCTCGGCATCCTGTTCTTCCCGCTGCTGTGGTGGATCATACTGCTGTAACCTGATTTCCAATAGCAAAGCCGCCACCTGCGGGGCCGCAGGGAAGCGGCTTTGCTCTTTCCCGAAGGAGCGAAAAAAACGGCAATGGAGGACTTGAACCATGCACCTGCGCAAAACGCTTTGCGTCATTTGTGTGTGCGCCCTGGCCTGCGGGCTTTTCGCCTGCGGGCAGGCGCCCTACCAACCGAAATACAACGGCGATACCGTACCTGTGGAGAAGGGGGACGTGAAGACCTCCCGCAAGGTGACGAACCCGGGCTTCCTGGAGCTGCTGGAGCGCATGCGGGGTGGCGATTACCGGCCGCTGGCCAAGAGCTACGTCGTCAGCCGCCAGCAGAGTTACCGGGGCCACTGGGCCCGCGTGGTCTATTACGCCTACCCGAAATTCACCAAGGAGCTCGAAGGGCACGGCGCGGAAAAGATCAAGGCGTATTACGAGGGGCAATACAAGGCCTGCGCGGCAACGGCGGATTTCCCCTGGCTGGACACCTACCGGGAAATCACGGACAGCCCGGAGGAGATGATGCGGTACCGCTTGCAGGTGTACGCTGTCGACATGCCGGCGGGTTACGTCGTTGTGAATTTTTTCCGGGAGGAATGCGTCGACGGCAGGAGGGTCGTGCCTGCGGCCGCGGCCGACGTGTTCGACAGAGAGACGGGGGCCAGGCTTTCGCTGGGCGACGTGATCGACGTGGAGGAATCAGCGGGCGCCGTCAACAAGTCTGTGGCGGACTACCTGAAAATGCACGGTATCCGGCCCGGCGCGCCGTATGATGTGCGCGAGGCGCAGGATCAGGCGTTCAGCGTGACGACGGAGGGCCTGACGCTACTGTTCGCGCCCGGCGCGCTTGCCCCGGAGGCTTACGGCTTGATCCAGATACCGCTGGCTTTGACCTACTGAAACTAAAAGCAGGTTGGTCTTGCAACGCAAAGCATTAAAAGCCCTAGCGCCCGAAGCGGTGAGCTCCGGGCGTTAGGGTTGAAGGGTTTGTATGAAGCAAAATGGAGAAAGCAGAATGATTTTGGATTGAATGGAACCTACTAGCCCCCCAGTTCCTTCTATGGTCTTATTATAACACGATTTTTCGTTGTTTGTCAAGCGATTTTTTCTATAACCCTCTCCTCGGCTGTTCAGGCAAGGGGCTGTGCGAAAAAGAATAACGGAAAGCGCCGCAGGCTTACACCCGCGGCGCCTTTGTGAGCTGTGAGGATGAATGCTAGAACCAGAGCCAGATGCCGATGCCGAAGGGATGCCAGGTCCATTGCGGCCACCAGCTCGGCATGATCGGCCGGATCACCGTCCAGACGCAGGAGAACAGCAGGGCCAACGGCACGAACATCAGGCCCATCAGGCCCCAGAAGACCAGCGTGCTGCGGTGCCAGGTGGAAATCTTCGCGATGCGGAACCCGAGCGCGCCCAGGAACGGCAGGCTGATGCCCAGGCCGGTCTTCAGGCATTGCGGCAGGTCCCTGGTGAATACCCAGTTCGGGGTGTCGCGGCCGGTGGTGCCGTATTTGTCGTTGAACCAGTTGGTCGCGTCGTCCCACCAGGACCTGCTGTACGCCCACTGCGCGTAGAGGGTGATGTCAGCGGTAACAGCCTCGCCGGAAGACACCCTGGTGCCGCCTGTGGGCGCCGTGAACCAGCCCTGGAAGTCGTAGTCGGTGCGGACGGCGTCGACCATGCCGGAGGCTCCATAGCTCTGGCCCGGGTAGGCGTACTTCGTCGCCGTGGCCGCGCCGCCCACCGTGCCTCCCTGGGCGTCGTAGTTCACAACCCAGTCGTTTGCCCAGATGGGCTTCACCCATACGCTCTTCTCGGAGAGCACCCTCGTGCCCGGCTCCAGCGTATCGCCGATCCCAAGGCCGTCAAGGCCAAGGGTGTCGGCCGAAGTGGTGTCGGGATGGAACAGCGATGCAGCGTCACGGGAACCGATCGCCACGATCTTCCAGCCCGCGGTGTATTGGGTCGCCGTGTAGGCCATGGGCAGCCGGCCCGGGTCCGCCCCCCAGCCGTAGGTGCCGGCGAACTGGCAGCTCCTTGCCCGCATCAGCGGATCCATGGTGACGCCCGCGGCGTCCGCGACATATTCTGTGTAGAAGCCGTTGTTCGTCTCGCCGGTCACGAAGTAGAGCGAGATGATGCCGTCGTCCGCGCTGTTGGGGTTGTCGGGGTCGATGTCGGCAGGGCCGTCGGGCGGGCCCGGCGGGTCGAAGGGGTTCGGGCCGTCGGGATCGAAGGGCTCGCCGCCGGGGTTGCCGTCGCCGCCGCCCTTGGGCTCCCAGACCGCGTAGAGGTCGAGGATGACGGACGATCCAACCGGATCCGTGTCGTCGTTCGTATCATAGTTCCCTGTGGCCCCGATGAGCGCCGCGAGGGTGGCGTCTGACAGGGGGTCCAGAATCAGGATGGGGGCCGTGACCAGCGCGCCGTTCACCTTGGCGGCAAAGCCCACGAAGTTGTAGCCATAGCAGGTGGGCTTATTGGTCCCTGTCGGCGCGGGAACATTCGTGGTGCCCGGCCCACCCGGAACGGCTGTTGTGGCGGTGATGGCAGTGCTCTGGCCGTTGTTTGTGAAGCCAGCGGGCACGCTCGTAAATGCGCCGTGGTTAAGCCCCAGCGTGACCGCCGCGTCGTTATCGGCGTGATAGACGACCGAATAGACCGTGGGCACCCACTGCGCCTCCAGCTCAATGATGGTATGGTCGCCAGTGCCGTTGTTAATTGTGAGGGAGACCTTCGGGTCCAGGATAGCCCTGACGATGTCGCCGGGCACCTTGAACGCCCATCCGTCAAAGGTATAACCGATCCTTGTCGGAATCCAACGCGGGCTGAAAGCAATGACATCGGCGTTGAGCACAACAACAGAAGCCGCTGTATTCAGACCGTAGCCGGGAAGCTGGCCGCCGTTGGGCAGGAACTTGACCTCTTCACGCTGTGTGCCCGGGGGCGACCATCTCGCGTATATTGTATGCCTCTCCGGATTCAGTACGTTCATAGTGGCGGAGATCGAGTCCGCTCCCGTGGGCTGCTGATACCAACCCATAAACACCCAGCCTTCAAGAGTGCTGTAGCCGCCGGGGCCGGTCCATAGCAACGGCTCGGGCACACGCGTGGCATTGGTATTCGCGTCCAGGCCGTAGGCGCTGCCGAACTTCACATAGATCGGATTCGACACGGGGATGGCGGGCGCGGGCAGAGGCGCGGCCTCGAGCGGCCAGTTGACGGCATACGTCACTTCAAGCTTCTTCGCTTCCCAGACGGCATAGAGGGTAATGGCTTCGGTGGGCACATTGTTGCCGGTGGGCACTCCTGCTGAGGAGCGCAGGTCGGCCGCTGTCGTTGTCGTTTGCGAGGCTGGGAAGGTAAGCCCGCTGGTGACGGTAGCGCCCTGGGTCAGCGCCCAGCCCTTGAAGTCGTAGCCTTCCCGGCTGAACGTTCCGGAACCCGCCAAACCAACACTTGTAGCGCCGTACGCGACGCTGAACGAAGGGGGCGCGGTGCCGGTGATGCCGGTGCCGTTCAGGTTATACTGCACCGTGAAGTTGAAGGGGGCCCAGGCGGCGTAAACCGTTTTTCCCGTGGCGATGTCCGCGGTGGTGCCGGCGACATCCGTGGCGGCAATGTTCGCCGTGGTTTGGTTGTCGGACGTATTCCAGCCCTCGAAATGGTAACCGGACTTCGTGAGTGCCGGATACGCGCCGGGCGTTGGCAGCGTGCCGTAAAGCTCGAACTCGTTGTACTCCTTCGTGGTGACGGTAGTGGAGCCATTCTTGAAGGTCACAGTCACTTTCGCGCTTTGCCACACGGCGTAGAGCTTCAGGTTCGCTGTCGCGCCGGCGCCGAAGGTATACGAGGCGTTCGTGGGATTATACATTGGTGTTGCGATCCCGCCGTCGACTGTGTTGGTGTCCCCGGAGGTTGTCGACCAGCCGATGAGGGTGTAGCCCGGACGGGTGAAGGCCGATAAAGGCTTGATGGCGGGGCCGGCCACGCCCGGCGTGTAGGGCCCTTCGCTGTAGGCGGGGGAGCCAGATGGGAAGGCGTCGGCCGCGTTGGGATAGTACTCCACCCGGAAAGCAGTCATGTCATCCCACACGGCGTAGAGCGTCACGGTCCTGGGGTCGGCGGAGGTGTTCCAGATGGAGGGGTAGTCGGTGATCAGCGTCTTGAACAGGGTGCTTGCCGAGAAGGTGACCTTCGGGAGGGCGTCGGTGGGGGTGGGGCTCCAGCCGGCGAATTTTTTGCCGGTCGGCGGCGTCAGGCCGCTTCCGGACGCAAGCGGCTGCGCGCCGGCGGTGTCTTTGTTCAAAGGCCCTTGGGCAACGGGTGCGGTGCCGCCGCCTCCGTTGGCGTTATAGGTAATCGTATAGCTCTTATCTTCCTCGTAGATGAACTCCCAGGTCACAGAAGTCGCCGAGGCGATGATCTTCTCGGTGAAGCCGCCGCTGGCGTCCGGGAAGGCGATGCCGCTGGGCCTGCTGATCATCTTCAGGGACCAGCCCGGGAATTTCGGCGCTACCACCGTGACATAGTCGCCGAAGTAATATTGCTTGCTGTCACCTGGGGTCGTGCTCCAATCTTCGCCTGCCTTTGGCGAGAGGGCGGCTGCGGTCATCGGTGCCGTGGCGCCGTCGACGAGTTGATAGGCGTTCGCCTTGGCGGTCCTCGGCGTGGTGCGCTGCTGCGTGGCAATGGTGGTGGTCGAATAGGTAAATCCCGTCGTTTCGTAGTTCGTGTCCTTGGGGTTGCCAAGGCGGTTCGCGGCGGTGGACAGGGTGGTGTTGAAACTGCCCGGGCCGTTCGCGTTGTCGATGCACTCATCCGGGAAGCGGCCGGTGCAGCGCGCCAGCACCAGGTCGCGCAAATCGCTCTTATTCACTTTCCGAATGGTAAACGAAAACTCCGTATTGGTCGTTACATAGGTTTGAATGGGAATCCCTAGATCCACTTCGAGACCGCCATAGTACCGCATCATTGCGCGGGCTGTCACGGTTTGGGTATTTGCCGTCGTAAAGGTCGCCTCCGGCGCGCTTGAGCTCCAATACACGCCTTCCCGTACCGGCGTACTGGTTCCCCACCGATTGCGGGAATCCGAATATACAGAGCCGTTGTTTCCGCTCGAGGCGGTCCACTTCCTCGTTCCATTCCAATTGATATAGGCCCAGTTGCCTGAGTCCCATCCGGACACATCCTCATCGTCCGTCTGGCAGTTCATCACCCGGAGATTTGGAACCTCGGATAAGCTGCTGAACCTGCTCTTATCGACTACAATATACCCGGCATCCGTATTGGTTGCGCTGGAGCTATTGTTTGCACCGCCCATATAGCCAGCGGTTCCGTTTGCTTCCTTTATCCCGGTTTGGCTGTCCGGGTCGCTGCCCCCCGCTGTGTATGCGTCAAATACATTCTTCTTGTCGAAAGGAACCGAGCCGAAAGGCAGGGGGGTCATCAAATGGCTGCGCAGTGTGCTGTTCGCGTTGCCGGAACCCCCGCTGGGGCTGGAGCCGCTGCTCCCGCCGCCGCTGACGGAATGCAGGCCCATGATCGCATAAATATTCTGGGAGCTCCAGTCGTCAACACCCGTAGACCTGACATACCTGCCCGCCGCGCCGGCCACTTTGAGGGACGGGGCCCAGACGGCTGTGTAAGCCCGTGCGGTGAAGGTGACGCCCTCGACGACGAACGTCACCGTCCACATCATGTCTGCGGCGCTGTTCTGCAATATAGGGGTGGCTATCACGTTGTCGGTGCTGGCGTTATAGTTGTCCAGCGTGTGGGTGGCTGCCGTGTTTGCGGCCAGGCTGGTGCCGGCAAACTCGTGCGCGGATTTGTCGTTTTTGATGGTGTAGCTGGTGACTGGCTGCGAGCATGAGAAATAGACCGTGCCGCTGTCCGCCAGTCCGGCGTTCGCCCCGTCCATCAGGCTGGCGAATTTGTCGAATTTGTTCATCTTGAAATCCGTGGTGTTTTCCAGCTTGAGCCAGATCGCTTCCGGCCCGTAGAAGGTGATTGTCGGCGCGTCGCTGCTGTCCAGGGAACCCTTCGGGCTTGCCACCGCCTTTGTGCCCACCTGGCTGACCACGAGCATGGTTGCCAGCATGGCCAGCGCCAGCACCGCGCCGAGCACGCGCTTGCCCCTTGCGTGCAGTTTGCTTCGGAATTTACCCTTGGTGTCCATTTTGCTCCTCCTCTTGTTGGTTTGTTTCTAT